>Ga0307516_10006225_pt1 | contig 14040 bp, 17 predicted proteins | sample 19_EM_MG_FD_203310 | JGI IMG/M metagenome (GOLD analysis project Ga0307516, IMG submission 203310) | Populus trichocarpa ectomycorrhiza microbial communities from riparian zone in the Pacific Northwest, United States - 19_EM | ecosystem: Host-associated > Plants > Roots > Unclassified | place... | reverse complement strand
TCGACCGACCGCATTCCACAGCCGCAGGGCTCGTGGGAGATGTGTCGCACCCTGATCGAATTCATTCTCCGGTTCTTTGGTTTTGCCCCTGGTGAAAACAGTTCGCTGATCTGCCCATGTACCTATTATTGTCCGTATTCCGTTCGACATCTTGATGTCGTCCTAACACAGAGTCCATGGCACCTTCTTCCGCGCTTCCGATTGGTGCCTCGAGGACGGTGTCCGAACTCCTGCCCTTGCATGTCGATCCATCGAGCCCTTCTTCTGGTCTCTTGAACTCGGTTCTGGCGCTCCTAGCTTCTACGGCTGGTGATGGTGAACAATATGATGAAGAGATAACTGACTTGCCCGTTCAGGGGTTTATTATCGTGTATGTCAACGATATGTTTGATCTCTTTCTACCCGGTCCGAACAAAGATGCTGAAATAGGGTTTTGTGGGTTGGTTTAGGACCGCGATTGACATCCCCAATCGCAAGATGACCATCCTCTCACCAACTTCCGGAGCCTTTTCTGGACAAACGGCGATCATGGCCTCAATAGACTGGCAAGAAATGGTGTGATACTTTTCAAGAACGGGGAACCTGGCGCAGTCAAGGGTTTGTGATAGTGGGGTTAGATAGTGATTACTGTAGATTACATGCTTAGAGTCATAACAGGCCGGCTCGACTGCGGAAGAACGGTCCGATAACATAAAGTATGCACCCCATTGCGGAACATCTAAGAAATTCCATCGTCGAGTTCAAAAGGGGAACATGTGTGTTTGGAACGGTGTTTCTGGTCTAGATTTTCATAGCCTCGACAGATCTCGCCCCCATATACCACGAATGATCCAATCCGCCATGAGGAGCGCTTTGGTCCTGCTGCTCACCTGCTCACTGAAGTAAATAGATCTCCAGGCGTACATGGCCCACTATAGGTCGAGAACGCCACGTTAGGCAAAGAAGGCGATGATCCTGACGGTTATAAGAGACCCACCAATCCGCCCATGAAGCTATACTGTCCGAAATCGAACACAGCGGCATTACCGATGTACGCCAGTGATCCGAGGTGATGGTATGCGAAAGGTTTCGCAACGAATTCATCCGCGGCTTCGCGTGGGATCATGTTGTTGGTGAGGCTTGTTTCCCGCTTCGTCAGCCGGTGGAGTTTCGCCCCGAGGTATTTGCCTTGTTGAGACGCGACTTGGGCAGTCTGAGTATCGTCAGGCGGTGACCAAACGTTGGGAGAGTACGGGGAAACGTACAGCGGGCAGAGTCGTGATCTTGTTACCGATGTCTTGGAGCATGACTGCAAGCTCGTTCAGACTCAAGCTGTGGTCCTTGTCCTTATCGTAGAGTTCGAAGAGCTCTTTGACCTGTGAACACCCGGTTAGCATATCGTCTCTCGCGGATTCGACGTTTTATGGCATACTCGATCAAGGTGCATCTCGGACATTGGGATCATCCTCTTGATACTCTTCGCTATTAGATGATCAGCGCACGCGCCCACGAATTGAAGGGGATGGCCTAACCCATCACCTCCCACTCGGCGAGGTCGATCTTCCCGTCGTGGTTCTTGTCCGCTTCGTCAACCAATTCGAGAAGGTGTGACACAATCGACGTTTCGAGCTACAAGGCCGTCAATAGAGGATGGCGGCGGAGGCTCTTGGAATTCTCACAGTAGCGCAATCCCCAATAGCGTACACGTCGCCAAGGGGAGCACCTTTCACACGAAGGTGATAGTCCACCTCGATGGCTTTCTTGTGGACCTGGTTTGGTAGGTAACCAGCAACCTTGGAGGTGAACGGATTCATGGCAATTCCAGTGCTCCATAACACGAAATTTGCGGGAATCTCGTAGTCCGCGTATTTGCCGGGCTCCTTCTCCTTCTTGGTGTAAACAACGTGGTCAGAATGCACGGATGAGACGCTGTGTGGGTACGAGCCTATCAAAAAAGGGGGAAGTGACAAGATAAAGAGAGGGAACTGACCGAGCCCCAGTAACCAAGCTGACACCATCCCTTGCGAATTTGTCCTGGAGTGGTCGTGTTAATTCCAACCAGGAGGCATCTGGGGGCGCAACCTACCTCCGCATATTTCGAAATTGCTTCGGAGTACTGGAACATGGAGTTGAGGGAAAGCAAGCGGGGGAGACCGATGGTATGGCTTACTGTATTCAGGATGTGCTCACCGCTTTGGATGACGTGGATGGAAACCTCTTGGCGGCAAATTTTGGGATAGTACTGCATGATATCCTCTTGGCAAAGGTCGTAGATCTCGGCAGCAGCTTCCACACCCGTGGGTCCACCACCACAAACGACGAAGCTCAGTAGGCGCCGCCGGTCCTCCGGCGTAGTGATGGGTAACGAAGCTCTCTCGAAGTTATCTACCCGGGGTGAGTTGGAGGAAAGTATATAGTGGCCGGGGCGCTTACCCATGATTCTTCGTCGTATCTGGAGGGCATCCCCGATGGTCTTCAACTGGAAGCAATGTTCGAGTCCGGGAACACCGTGGGTGGAAGACACTGAGCCGACCGCAATCACGAGTTTGTCATATCTATCTTTAGTGTGAGCGTTTGGCGATGATCGAGGGGCTGTGCAACCTCACGGTACATAGATGGATTGTCTTGTACCGTCCGACCCGGTCACTTCGACCTCGAGAAGGCGCTCGGACATTACAAGGTCAACTGCTTTGCCAGAGATGAAATGACCCTCCAGACGCGCGATTATTTTGCGCAGAGGCTCGATCAGTGACCGCACCTGGACGGTGCCCACGGCGGCAGCTGTCAGACCTGTTAGCGATGGTTGCACGAGAATGCCAAGGTGAACACGTGCAAGGGAGGAGAGGAGTGAACGTTGTAAACGTGTCGGGAGAAACGAGCGTGACGTGGTAGTCTCCAAGGGAAAGTTTGCTGAGCAGTCCAACGGCCTGGAGGGAGCTCTGTTAGTCTTTTGATGAACGTCCGTATGAGTTCCACCTACACCCCAGCCACCGCCGACGATTAAGAGCCGCGGCTTTTGGTTAATGCGCTCGTTTTCTGTGTCTTCTATGTCGCTAAGGAATGCGCTGACGACGGGAATGTTCTTTGGACCTCCGGTTTTGGGGCAGAGGGCCAAGGGCGAGACGGGTACTTTATCGACATGGGCTTCGGTGTAGGTGAAGGCGTCGTGGACGAAGATAGCACCGGTGATGAGCGTAACGCCTACCACGGTGGATCCTATAGCATAACCGGTCCAGCGGAGAAGTAGACGCGTGCGGTGGAGGAAAGGTCTCGGGGACGATGCCGTTGATGCGAGGCGAAGTTGAGGATAAGGGTATCTGTGAGCACCTACGCGCAGCGCAGGAAAGACAGCTCGACGAGAGAGGGCGGTTCGAAGCATTTTGCGGGCGAGAGAGGGACTGCGGTGAGGTGTGCCCTTCGAGCTGGGTGGTGAGTAAGGCCCAGTTGGGGCGGCTAATTGGATGGCGGAGTGCCTGACGTCACCGGCCACCACACGCTCGACCTGCTCGCGGCTGGCCGCACCTAAACCACGCCGGCGGATGGGACCGGGAAGCCGCCTGTCTGTAGTCTACCGCTACCAAAATGCACCTTTTCTTTACTAATGGTGTGCACCGCTGGCTCGACGAGGATGAATCCGAAGAGCGACTTCCAAGGGCGAACGCAACCCGGTCCTTGCAGCATCATCGTATCCCTTCAGGCTCCCACTTCGAGAACCGTACGCACACTTACTTATCTCCGGTGCATCCGTCCTGTTTTGATTCCGAGGCCAATCGTGATCAGAACTGCTCACCACGGAGCGCCGACAACCCAAAGTCGTTCAGTCCGGCATCGCCGCCACCACCACTCTCCACCTGCTCATTCTCTGGTGGTGTGCTGACGAGTCTCACCCGCCTCTCATTCTGCTCAAGGCAGTAAAGTTAAATGTCCCGGCACCCTTCTCCAGTCAGACCAACTTTATCAGCTCTCAAAGTTGATCTCCCATCACTCCCCTCCATCGCCTCCGACGACCTAGCCTCGTCTTCCACATCTAGAGGCCGTTCTTTTTCGCAAGTAAAACTCCCCTCCTTTCGGATATCCACTCCTGGGTCCCCGAAATCCCCGTCCCGTCGTTCCTTCGGCTATGAGCGCCCATCCGTCGCTCGACAACAGGATCCCACCCAGAAGTACCGCGACGAATCCCGAAAACTCCTCGCTCACATCCTCGGTCAATTACGCGACCGAACAAAACCCGAGTCGGTGTTCAATGGGTTCAAGTCCGACGGGGTATACGATTCCGAATCGAGAGATTTGCGAACAACGGTTCGGGTTATTCAGGGCGTGGTCAAGCTCAAGGCCGGCCTGGTTCCTCAAGCACGCTCTCAGACGTCTACAAAAGACGACGGTGACAGCGATGTCGAAGAAGGCACCTTCTCAACCGACTCGACCTTTAATCTTCTCAGCCAGTTTGTCAGCGCGCTTGCCGTAGCCGTGAAGGCCGGTTGGCAAATCTTTGATGACGGGTATGAAGCCGCATTCAACTACGATAAATGCGCTCAATCTCAACTCCTAGAGATTCACTCGACGAACCATCGGCGGTAATTCTCACAAAGGTTCCGCGACGATCTTCTCGCAGCAAGTCCGGTCGTCGATCACGGTCGTCTTCACCTCTCAGAGGGAGGGTCGGGAGGCTGCCCGCTCCAAACCTCCTTGCACACTCAGTCGCTATCCTAGCTTCCATTGTTTCCGAAGATTGCCGTTTCCAGGTCGCTGCTCCACGGCCCTCCTGCCCTCCAAATGCTCTTCAATCCGTCGTACTTGATGCCGCCGGTTACCTCCTGCATATGAACCGACGCAACCCAAAAGTCGTTTCGCGGATAGGTTTCGCTCTTCTCCCAGCATTTTATACATTCCGCCCGGAGATGCATATAAAGCTCCTGGCCTTTTTCGATGCCATGGTTATGCGGCCGATGCTGGAATCGCTTAGAGAAGCTCAAGGCAACGTCCTAGTCGAAGGTGGGTTATCCCGAGTCTCTAGCCCCCTTCCGTGCACCGACTGTATCCTTAGCACCCGCAAGAGACATCGATCCAGACGAGTCGGTCATTCAAATCCACGTCGAAGAGGCTGGAGACCTTACCTCCGCTTCTGAGAACCTGCGCTGGAAACCTTGGTCATCATTACCATCAAAATCCGCAAATACCCCATCGAGTAACGCTCCCTCCCAGGACCTCGTGGTCTACCACCTCTCCTCTCTCGTCCCGCCACTTCTCTCCACCATCTTCGAAAACATCAGCATCCTGAACACGACTCTACCGAGCCTTCACAGGTTTTTCCGCTTATTTGGAACAATTACCGAAGCCAAACCCGACGCTTATCTCGACGTTTTCGAAGTCGTTGCTTATTGTTCTGTTCGCGCCAGGCAAACGGCAATTGTCGTGCTCTCCACTTACTGGCCACGGGCGTTGGGACATGCAGTCGTCACCAAAATGTTACCCACTTTGAACCCCCTCGAGTTTTCAAATACCCTCTCCGAGACAGCCTCTTCCCACATGGACCAATACCATCACTCTTTCATTCCATGGAACTTCAGCAATTCGTGTGATGCCCTATCCACCGACTGCGTTGCATGCGGAGAAGAATTAAACGGGTACGGACTCGTTTGCCCGTTGTGCCGGTGTTGCGTCCATTTCAAGTGCTACACGTATCCGGAAGGGTGTTCCTTCGCTCAGTACGACGTGGACTCGGCCGGCGACGGGAAGATGGCACAATACCGGTTTTGCTATTCCCAACCATCTCGGAGGTTTGGCAGGGTGGAACTTCGGAAATCTCGACATTCGTTCAAGCATGCCAACATTTTCGCCTTGACCTTATGCTTCCTTTGTGAGATGCCGTTGTGGGGAAGCGCTGCGCAGGGGATGAAATGCTCGGAATGCCACCGTTTCGCTCACCCCAAGTGTCTCTCCCGTTCATCCTCGAAGAACTTGGTCGTATGCGAAGGCCGTCAAACATACGATGCCCGTGTTCGTATCCCGTGGGCCGCGCTCCGACAGTCGTTCGTGGAAACTTACGCGGGGTTCGTGTACAAACTGGACCAGCTCAATGACAAGTCATACGAGGAAGTCTCCGTGCTATACTCAGCTTTATGGATTCAGCTGCAAATGTTGAAATCTGGCATATCGCTGGGTTCCATCGTAGTTGGAAATTCACCGTCAGAGACGGCAAGCGGACCAACCAGGAAACAACTCAATGACAAGGGGATTAGGAAGTTCGAATTGCATTACCTCATCCAGCTGTACTACTCGTTCCTCACAGAGGGAAACCTCAAAGTCTCACAGACCCTTGAGGAGTACTTCTTGGAGAACGACATACATGCCGAAAAGCACCTGATCTGTTTCGACTGGGCTTCCTTGGTATACATCTTGACGGTTATCAAGTCTCCGCCGTCTCACCTCCCCCTCGCCGCCGCGGGCTCATCCGATCTACTCGATGTAGGCCACCTGGAGGGAAGCAAAATGATTACATCCCCAGTCCACGACACGGAGACCGCACACACGTATGAAATAGCCTCCTTGGCTCACATTCGAGATGCGCTTGGGATGGCGTTCGACATCACATCCGACGACGGTGCCCGTTATCTTGTCTCTCATCTACATTCATTGGGATTCCTAGAGAGGACTGATCTTGCCCACCTTTGGGTCGGCGATGATGCGACAACAAAGTACGAAGAAGAGTACTGCAGTTTCCCGTTACCCGTTGGTCTAGACCTCTCCAACGAGGTTGAAACGCTCGCGGCCGCAATCGAGGCGTGTTTGTCTGATCTCGATCTTTCTGTCAACGAAATCGGACTGTTGTTGCTGACAAGAAGGTTTTGGTATGATGGGATGATCACAGACAACGCGTTGAGGAGGTTAACCAAAGGTTTGATCTCGTGGATCCTCGCAGAGGTCGAGCGCAAACTTTTGGTGTCTGACATCCCGTACTGACGCCTTGTTTGGTTAGGATGACTGTCTTGCAACTATCCTCCGCGATTACGTGCCCAAAGGTCTTGCACTACCAGGCGTACGTTCTACGGAAGCCGCCCCTTGGCCACCTCACCCGTCGACCCACCGCGCGCCCGGGATATCCTTCCACAATGGTCGAGTCTACATCGACTATCGACGAGAACTCATGTCCAGATATGCTGCGAAGTGGATGGGTTCACTCCACGACCACGATCGATCCGGATATGCGGACATGATATCCCAGCTGTCTCGGGAGCTGTCTGAGGATTCTACTTTCGAAACTGGGTCAAGATCCGGGGCGAAGGAGGCGGCAGAACGACATTTGAGAAGCATCATCAAGCTTGGGCAGACGCCCGCGATTTTCACCGTGTTCGAAGACGTGATCAAACAGTGGCTGGATCTGCTACCGATGGACCATCTACAGGTCCGCCGCTTCTGTTCACTTCTTGTGCAGCCTCTGACAGATTAGTCAGTCCTACCCGGTGCTTATCCGTTTGTTCAACAAAGATGCAGAGGCAGCTGGCCGTGGAAGTGTAACTCTCGAAAACTCTACCTTCACATCTATGGACATAGGGGGCCTCGCGGCCATAGACCCCTGGAAAATCCTGTTCCAAGTTGCGTCCGGCAGTAAAGAGGGTCTTAGAGCCGGCTTGCGGTGGTTTTGCATATTCGCACGTTCGGGCGTTGAGATACCTGTTTCCAGGTATGAACAGATGCTCGAGCTAATCCAACAGTCCGGTTCATCACGGGAGGATTTTACACTACTGATCGATGCGCTTTTCTGCGCGACGTGGCTGAGATCACTTGGCAGACAGGAGCTGCAGACGACCGTGTCAAGTATACACGTGTCGGTGTATCCCCGGGTTCTGGAGGACTTCAAGACCAAGAAACTAGATGACGCGTGAGTTCCACTGTACGTTAAACTTCAGCTACTCAACCGCTGTAGGGTCGCGTTTTTAAAACAATCCCTCGCGACGTGTTTACTCCTCTTTGGTTGTGAGCGGGAGAAGATCGTCTCGTTTGGGTTCATCAAGGAAGCCGATGTTGCCGATCTTCCATCCCGGAGGAAACTCAATGCTCGGGCAATGAGGCACCCGGACTTTGTTGGGGTGGACTCTGGGTTGATTAACGTCTTGCACTACTATGCCCTGGCTGGGGTTGACGAAGTATCTGTCCTGATCGCACAGTTCTTCACTGCGGTTGTAACTGAGACGACTCTTCTGGAATCCCATGAGATCGATAACATTATCCTCAGAAATGGATCGGCAATGGTCGCATGGTGAGATTCGTTTGTTACTCGAGTTTCTGACCCCCGGGATATAACCCCACTCAATAGTGCCTGGGATTTCTACGCGATGCAACACAACAAGCTCGCCACGATCCGAATTTCGTTTCTCCTGCGCCTGATTGTCGTGGACGTTGAACCTTTTCTGGAGATATGGTCAAAGATTTTTTCATCGGAAAACTGGGAAGCAAGGTACGTGATTAGCTTGACCTGCGGGCCTGGTTTATTGATGCACGTCCTCTAGATTCGATGGCACGCTACGCCTTTTCAGGATGGTGCTCGATGTAACCCACCCTGCTTTCCAAATCGAAGATCGGCAGTGGCGGCCAAGCGTGATCGAAATATTTAATCATTACTTTTCTTGCATATGGAAGGACCCCACAGTCAGTCTCTGTTTTGGGGTCACCCAATCCCCTTGATCGGACTTGACTTCTGAATTAGGAAGAAATTCGACTCGCGGTCGACACATGGTCGCAGACACTTCTACCGGCACATTTCGAAGCCATTTCTGCTTGCTGGAACGAAGCGTTATCAAAGGCACCAGTTACCGAGCGAGTTAAATTGGTCACGTTCTTGATCCACCTCCTTCCACACTTTCCACGCTGGCCAGGTGAAGTCTGGAATTAATTCCCGCGATTAATACGTAGGCTGACGATCCAGATCGGCAGTTCTCTCCTGGCCTATCATCATTGAGACGCTTCTCGAGGATGATTATGAACGCCGGATGGGTGATCACGATCCGGCATCCGCTCACTTGGTAAACTTTGCCTGATTCTGTGCGGTGGGCGCAACTGATTCTTCCCACAGTCGCTGTATGGTATCCCTAGTGGCGACCCAGAAGTTTCGATGATTGCCGGGCACGACAAAGAAACACGTCAACTCAGGGTAAGGGAAAAATTTAACTTCCGACATGATCGCCCTAATCGTTGCAAATAGGAATGCCTACTTCTTCTGAGCTTGCAAATGGTTGCCAACGGCGTGCCTGCAGACGTCTACGCATTGCTGAGGTTGAAGGTTCATTTGGTCCGATCTTTCGGGTTCCGCGACGTGTCGGAAGTTCCTTCCGGAAACGGGCAGGCGTTCTTCATTCAGTTTGGCACGCTGCGCGAACTTCCGGAATCATCGCATCCGTGTCTAAATGAATTTGTTAACCTCCTCGACGCATACCAGCCATTTGACATCGCCCCATCAGCCATTGGTGGTCCATTCGCCAATGACGACCTCCCTACTTCGCTCCTCGTCGGTTCTGTGTTCGTGGATGTTTTGCTCGCGGTCTTTAATGAAGCCGCCATCCGCTCCCTCCCGTTCATTGTCCTGAAGAACCTGATCAAATGCGTCATCATCGTAACCTACAAGCACGATCTGGAAAGCAGGCCCTTACGCCACTTACAAGCGAGTTTTCGCAAGGTCGTCCGAAGGCTCAATGAGGTCGTCATGATGGATTTGAGCTACGAGGTTCGACAACTGGCACTCACAGCCTGCGGTGCGTGTATCAAGAGGTGGCCAAACATGGTCGGGAGTATAATCTAGTACGTCATTCCGACACGGTGTTCAGTCGTGTTCTGATATATTCCCAGTGAATCGTTGGAAGGGGCAGCGCAACTCATTGTGTCGCTGGATCACAACGGCGAGGACGAGCTAGTGATCCAGACTCGATCGTTCATCGAAACAATCCTCTTGATCTTCAGCACACATGGGGTGTTCAACACCCTTTGCAAGGTTTGCCCCTCTTTTCGTCATCAGGGTGTTGGCATTGAGGGTCCCCCTTTGTAGCGTAATCTGGACCCCTCGTTCTTCACCGTGCTTCGCAATATACTCGAAAGAGGCGTTGTTACCGCGGCGAACGGGGACCCTCTTGGAAATGCCCTGCTTAGGGACACGTTGACCCGGGCCGTAGATAATGATCTCGCCTCCTTCCAGCAGGTTCTTGATAATCTGAACACGTTCATTGAGGCGGTCCATCACTCTGGCTTCAGTGCCGAGTTGATGCAAGGTGCGGCTGAACCTTAATCTGGGTTCTGCTGCGCTAATTTGGCTGGGTTCCAATCCAGTGGTGGGACTAAGTCTCACAAATATCACTCGAAAGACCGCGGAGTGGTCGTACGGCTCGTTCGATGCGTCACCACTCTTTTTGATGGCCTCCACTCTGATTCAAAACAATCAAGCGCAGAGTCGAGTGAGTTTCACTTTCTCCACCCATCCGGGTACGGGTCACTTAGTCCATATAGGAACTGCTTCTCTATCTAGAGAACGTCTTGCGTGCTGCCTTGCTTAGGTTCTACGCTTCTCCAGAAAGTTTGAAACGGATCTTCCGGGTGACGTCGGCGTTGTACAAGAGGTACAACGCTCAGAACCAGAGTGGTGGTAAAGAAGCGTCCGCAAACAGCATCACCGACACGATGCTGGAAATCCTGTCGGACGGACTGCGTGGGAAAGCGAGGATCCCATCCTCCACCGTCTCATCGGTTCTGGAGGTAGGGACGACTCGGCGACTACATTCCAGGACTGTGCTGATACCTCCCAGGTGGTTATTGACCCGGAAACGGATACCCCGACCAAACAACTAGTCCGATACGCGGAGGATGGAGTGTTTTACCTTCTCTCGTATACCCCCACCGAGCACTTCGTCCAGGCGGACTACATCGCTGCGGAGACCATTGCGAAGTTAATCACACTGCTCGCAGATAGGGACCTGATATCACTGATAAATATCATCTCGGGTTTGTATGTAGAGGTACGTCGTCCCCCGTTTACCTTAGGTTGCTTCTTCAACACCCCGTCAGCGCCCTTCCAGGGCTGGTTCAGCCGTTCGAGCGTGGAATTTCCTGCTTTCCGCCGCACTCAAGGCCAAGTCGGTTGTGGTCGCCAAAGTCCTCTTCTCCCAGTTCTCGCTCTTCGTCCGCTGTTTCCAACTCTCTCTCCGCCATCACATGCAAGTGAGCCTGGGCAGCCAGGATATGGGCGCGGCTGACATCAACCGAGCTTACGTGTCAATAAAGCTTTGGCTATTGTTGGTTCATATGTTCGAGTCGGTCCAGGCTGGGGTGGTCGAGGGTGGGGTGGTTAATGAGAACTCTGCCAAGATGATTTGGAATGAACTGTGGCCGTCTTTCGAGACGATCCTCCTTTCCCTGGAAAACGACGCCCTCAATGGAAGTGTTTCGGTAAAGCATGCGTCCTCCCTTGAGCAATTCATTCATTCTCATGGATCCCACAGCCAGTCGCAATTCTCATCTGGTCCTCCGTTGCGGAGCTCTTCGTCTTCTTGAGACAAGCTCACGTATCGGTCGCATTAGAAACCTCGCCACAGGTTGCTTTGCTAAACAGGCTCCGGCCGCTGGTCGGAGGGGGAGAAACATCAAAGGTCGGTATTTATAGTTTATTGTCTCATTTCGCTTACCAACTGACCGCTTGGCGGCCCCAGTTCGCACGACTGGCGAAAAGCATATCATCACCCGTGAATGAAATTGCATTCGATGTATTGGTCAATCAGACAGCGAGCGATATGATGGCTGCGGAAAAACTTCATGCATTCGAATCGATGAGGAAGGACCGCGTCCAGGCACCAGAAAGAGCACGGAGAGAGATCAGGGTAACGAGTTGAAGAAGCGGGAGGGACCAAGGGAGTAATAACGGTCATGTGGGGCGGTAGTAAATTTCATGCAGTTCTTAGTCGCGCCTTCTGGGCCTTCTTTCTGTTCTCTTTGACGATGGTCGAGCCAACGAAGAGACCGACCGCGGTTAACCCCACGACGAGGAGAAAGGCTGGCAACCGAACTGCCCACTCTCTGGCCGGAAAATAGTCATGAACTGGGCTGGACGAGTCGATGAGTGGCTTTGGGAAAGAAATTAGGGTGGCTCAGACGCGATTGAAAACAGCTCATACCAGGAGGATTGCCCATGTTGTGTAATAAACGAATACAATGAGCGCGGTAAAGAGCATTCCACCCCCCAGAACCTTATCGCTCACTGCCTGTGGTATTCGCCGAAGTCAATCGGATGGACCTCGGGTCACTTGGAACAAAGAGGTCGCTCACCATTTGGGGCGTCGTTTAGGATGATGCAAGAGGATGAGGGTCTGTCACAACACGTGACAGCGCGTGACTCGGGATGCAACCCTCCGACAATCCTGCCCAGAGCCTCAGATTGCCTGCCGGTTCGGCCTTGGGGTCGCACTCACCCCTGTAATGAGGCGGATGGCACCAAGGGGACACGGAGGTTTCTCCCACCCTCCCGCTGCGGGATCACGCCACACCCAGCTGCTTTTCAAAGGTCCATCCCGACACTGCCGGTCCGGCTATTTACCCCCAACTCACCACGCGAAAGTCGGATATTTAACCTCGGGTCCAGGGAATCCGGCCGTCGGGGAGGGGGATCACTAATCCAATGCACGGCAAAAATTAAACACCGTGGCCCAGGCGCAGGGCGCTGTGTTTTCGGGCATCAGCCACGATGCGCGTCTGCTATTCGCCTAACCCCTCCCTTTGTATTGCCACTGAATGCTCGCGGGGGGGGCAGGGTCCGGATTCGAGGGTCCACCTCGAGTTGAAAACGAGGTTAATATACGGGGTCCTGTGCATCTGCTAACGGGACACCCTTTACTCAAACACTAAAGCTCTCTCGAACCTTACGAAAGACACCGACATGAGACGCTTCGTGCCATCATGATGTACTGTGAGTGATTACAGTATTCCCAGTTTCACAGTTTACTTGCAATCGAGGGGGATCGGGGATGTTAATTTTCAACGTCGGTCTCGACAGAACTTCCCATCTTCGCTGACGCCAACACATAACTTCAAATTGCATCCACTTATAAGGGCTCGACCGGGACACTTTTCAACTCAACTCCCTGGCCCTCAACTAAGCCTCCTCGGTCTCTGCCCTCTATCCTGCGACGGGCATGAAATATCTGACCCTTTCCCCCCACTCTGGCCACACATTCGCACCAAAACACTTCTACCTACCGGCTGGGAGCCGGTTTGTCCTTGGCCGGGCAACGGAATCAACTCCCAGCCAAACCAATAATGGGTTATTCCCACGGGAGATGTCGATAAGCATCAACCACGCCGAGGTCTGGTATGAGGATGGAAAGGTTGGGCTCATTAAACTCTAATCTTTGATCGCCGGCTCAAGTATTTCGCTTTTAGGTTTTTATCCAAGACCTCAATTCGGACCAAGGGACCTCGGTGAACTATTCGCCCACCAGGCGACCAACACTTGTCTCTAATGGCGACATAGTCGTACGTCCCCTTCGGTGTCTGTGGTGAACACCCTCTGATGCTTTCACAGACTCTTGGCGGGGTGATGATGAAGGTTACGATGTCTTAGGTGACACCCTGCAATTTTACCGCATTTCTGTATATAGCCATGTTGTAACCATTGTACATAGTGGATCTACAGGCCTTTGGACCATCAGTACTACCGACTCAGTGTATCCTATCAGATCTTTACGTGTTGGACCGGATATTGCGAATTCACCTTTCATACAGCACCCCCAATCGACTCCGAACTCTACTTGACTAATTGACATGGCCGTCTGTAGGAGGCCGACACTAGACTTGTCTTCTTTTTTTTTTTTTTGAGCGATCAACGTAACGATCTCCCCAGTTCCTTGCGAAGCGATGGAAGCGTTCCGACTAACCAAATGTGATCGGGAAAAATGGAGAGCCAAACAGCCATAAATACGCGGAGGCACTTGACACGCCAAAGCTCAGGTTGGCTTCAATGGCGATGACGTCCCACAGTCAAGCCATTCACTTGGTGCCCCTGGAGGACGTCCTTCGGGCATATGAACGGCT
>Ga0307516_10006224_pt1 | contig 14040 bp, 11 predicted proteins | sample 19_EM_MG_FD_203310 | JGI IMG/M metagenome (GOLD analysis project Ga0307516, IMG submission 203310) | Populus trichocarpa ectomycorrhiza microbial communities from riparian zone in the Pacific Northwest, United States - 19_EM | ecosystem: Host-associated > Plants > Roots > Unclassified | place... | reverse complement strand
GCCAACCCCCCCCATTCACCGCATTCTCCATCAGCCGGATAACCTCCTCACATGTCTCTAGCTTCTTGGCATTTTCGATATGCTTTTTGGCTTCGTTCATCGCATTGACATGGGCAAGGGATTGGAAGAGAATGAAGAGTTCCCTGATGAGTTTGGTAAACGGGGGGGATTCTGTGAAGGAGAGTTGTTCAAGTATGACGTTCGCATGATTGGGCGCAAGGTACATGGGCATCTTGCCCGTTCCGCCAGTCTGGCTGCCGTCGGAGTGATGTACCACACTATCGAAGATATTTCCCACACTCATTTTTGCAGGCTTGTTGTGGATGACCCAATGGATTCCCTCGTAAAGGGTGACGAAAAAGAGGGATTCGAGCTCGTCTGAAACCACGTATGCCTTGCCAGGATTGAGGAGTTGTTCGGTTGACACAAACTGCCATGTGCCCTGGGAAATTGCCATCAGCGGCTGGTCCAAAAGATAGGGAAGATAGAGGCTTACCGTGTGCATGGACTGCCGCGCACCCCCCTCGCCCTGACACCGTGACAAGTCGAAGTCGACCAATTGTGCGTTCCCTGTTGCGTCGATCATAATGTTTGGAACGCTGAGATCACGGTGGAAAAATCCCGCCTTGTGTACATAATTGAGGGCTTTGAACGAAATCAATACCAGGAACGTACTGAGAAAACCAGGCAAACATACCCTTCGCAATATCGCACATGATGCTGGTGAGATGTTTCGAGTCTCTGAACGCCTCCAGTGGAAGGAGCAACTTGGACAGGACCACTCGGTGGTGAATGTATCCCACCATCCCTTCCTTTCGCCGATGGTCCTTTGCGTAGAGATGAGCAATTGTGCGCTGGGTTTTAGTCTCGCACTTGATGAGGTTCCTTGTGGCGGACACGTCCGATCCGTGTGAGTAGGGTCCAACATTCTCCATGCTTGCATCCCCGCACTCCTTCAGTAAGGTTTCGTACCAGTCATCCTCTGGCTTGAAACCATCAATGTCTGGCCGCCAGCTGTCCTTCAAGAATACCAGCGCCTTCGTCTGCACAGACATTGCAACAAACCCACGGGTGCCTCGCCCAGTGGAAGCCTTTGAGACATAAGTTGGACGCCCAACAATGTAGTCCTTTCCGGCCGCGCCATCCATAACAGATACCTTCCTTCTTGCGTACTTGGTGGGGTCTCCAACACTGTCAATGAGTCCGGAAAGCACCGGACCCACCTCCCCCTTCTGGCTACGGGTCCTCATCCGGTTGGGATCGTGTTGTTCCTTACTTGCCACCTCAACGGCCTGGGCAAAAGCCTTGACCTCCGCTGCTGTCGCGTCGCAGACAGTTGGATCCCACCCTCGGGCTTCTGGATCATCTACCATCCTGTCAAATCGAAGGAAAAACTCCACCAACTGCCGGTTCCCCTCCTCCGTAGAATAGTCAATAGGTTCGCTGACGTTACAACCGGTGTTATCCCATCGGAAGAGGCGTGCGACCTTGCCGAAGATCCCGACGCTAAGTGTTGAGGTCCGGAACTGATAGGCCCGCTGCCGAATTGAATAGAGAATAATTTGGCCACGACTGGCACAAGCTGTACCAGACAGCTTGGGAACCAAGTTGTCTTTGGGGCCAAAGAGATCGGATGAATTGCCGTGCTTGAACTCGACGAACATCTCCATCGTCTGGAAAGAGGTAAAGGGGCGCCCGGGGGTTTTTTCGTCGTTCTTGTAGATGGTGACGTCCGGCTTATACTCAGCTTCCAATTCCCTGGACGGGGTGTTGGAGGTGTTGAATGCAATGAAATGTGTGAAGAGCGCGTTCACGGCATCGACCTGGATGGCCTGTTGTAAGAGAAAGATAGGAAGGAGCAGAGGGGCGAAAGAACACACAAAAAAACCATACATATCCTTTTCAGAGGCTGCTTTAGCCATGCTCTTGAATCCTGGGGATGCTGAAGGAGAGGAGATCTCGACGGGGAGGAAGTCTTTGAAAAAGGCCTTAACGGGCAAGGGCCCGACGAAAGCTTGTCGCATCTCAGCGTCTAAGCCAAGGTGGAGGGAGTCAACGAGAGTAGGAGTTGCCGCGGAGCAGTCTGCAAATGTTTGTTGAGTGTGCCTAACCGGCGTGGAGAAGAGAGGACCGCCAGTAGGATCGAATGAAAAGGGGTCTTTTTGCGACTGCTCGCTGGGAGCTGGGGAACTCTGGAGGGAGGTGAGCGGCGAGCTTGTGATAGCGAGCCCAGCCATCGAACGGGGGGAGGGAGGGGGAGAAGTCCTACATACCTGAGCTTGCCTCTTCTAAGGGCGAGATCGGCCGCGAAGCATAAATATGAACGCAAAGCACGTGCAGGTAGCTGGGTTGCTTTCGAAGGCCTCCAGGAGCGGTGGCCCGGGGTTCAGATCGAGTTCAAGATCAAGAAGTGAGGCTGAAGTCGATCGTTCAGCGCTCAGCGCTCGGCCGTCAACGTCATCGGAGTCAGGGCAACTCAAATACTGTAAGACCGACGCGCGACAGAGTCCGGGCGGCTGGGCCACTCGGTGTGACCAAGCGGCTTGGTGTGTATTGTCTGAGCGTTGGAACAGCGTACAGTGTGCCCGGGACCTATGGCCCTGGGAACGCGCAACACACAAGAACACTCGCCAACACTGCGGGCTCCCGAAGGGGTTTCCGCTCTCGACTCGTCTCCTTGAGTGCGTGAACCAACCGTCAGTAAGGTTGGTGCTCGGCGGCCCCCTTTATACGTAGATACCAGTCATTGCTATGACATGTCCTTTAACGTCTTCGATGTCTATCCCGTCCATTCTGCATGCCATCCATCGTACTTCTTAGAGGTCGGTACGGCCCGGAATCCACACTGGCCCACGTGCGGTGCGAAACTCCAAGACCTGACACGGCCAACCCGATCAGATGTCACCATTCAGCATGCAGTCAGTTGGACCGTCAATTTTGCAGGGAGCGAAGCGCCTCGCCTCAGGCAATAGACAAAGGCGATTGGGTGATTTCAGAGTAAAGTGATCTCAGGGTTAGCGGATCACTTACAGCGGGTTGCGAAAGGATAGTCCGCTTTTCGAAAAAAACAGGACACGATTTCTTTGTTTACACCATGACAGATAAACAAAGATTTTGAATGCAGAATCGGAGCACGGATCAACTGAGTTGATGGGCGCTCTGTGGGCGCTTTTTGCAACCACCGTCCCCCATGGCCATTCCGATAAGTACCTTGCAAGCCAGTACCGAGGCCAAACGGCGCCACAAACTAGTGGGTCAGCATGGGTGTATGTCCCATACTTCTGACTCTGAGGGTGTGGGGAAGGGTGTGGACGGTGTACGACCCCCATCATTCGACGGCGAAAATCTTTGTTTACCTGCCATGGTATAAACAAAAAAATCGTGTCCTGTTTTTTCGAAAAGGGGACTATCGTTTCGCAACCCGCTGTATTATCGTACCAAAAGGGATCCAGTGTAGCCTACGTTGAAGCATGCCCCTCGTTCTCAGGTTCCCGAAGACCTGTCGTCTCCCTAAGGCGCCTACATATTGTCTCAATATACGCGCGGTTGAACCCCCAATCTCCATCCCCCGCGAGTGATCCGCTAGTCTGTCGCCATTTGTCAGCGCAGGTTTCCCGTAAGGTGCGAACGACAATTACCACATCCAGCGCATCCAACCTCTGCAAGAGTGCGCTCAGCTTGCGTGGAATTTCTACCCTGAACGACTCAGCGTCCATGGACGTCACTAATCTTGTGATGTGTGGGGTCGACGCCCGAATCTGAGACCCAGCAGGTTTGGCTTCAGTGTAGTATTGGAGGTGCCTCCAGAGCAGGAGGAGCAAGATCTCCAAAGTACCTGTAAAACCGAAAGCGATGAATAAGTGATTATACCCATACAGCCGTGAACTCAGCCCACCGAGCAAACTCTGAGCCTCATTCCGAGCCTCGAGTCGAAGGATTTGGATTCTCTTCGCGGCAAGTGCTCGCTTCTGCGCCATATCGAGATCCTGCATGATTTTGATCGTCCCCGCATCGAAGACCTACAGGTGGTAAATTTTTGACTAGTGTTGGGTGGATTCGAAGTACTGCACCTGACTGATACTTTCTACACGTATGTTGTCCCGAGCGGCGAGCTCAGCGGAGAGATCGAGCACGTTCTTGAACGCTGTTGTAAGGCAAGTGCATAAGTCGTTGAGGGCCGCGATTGCATCGCCAACGGATGGCACCGTTGCTGCGGATCATTTCAGCAAGTCGCATAGCATAAAACAGGGTTCATTTACGTACCATAGAAGTGAGAACTTCTCTCTTCATGCCGGATAGCAGCCGCCACTGGGGAGAGTACCAACGAGATCTCCGGTTCTGTTGGGGTTTCTTAGGGAAGTAGTTCGCGGCTATGTATCCGCTCACCTACCTGCGAAGGAACTGGCTGACCCCAGGTACGTGGACAACGATCTCCGCAGTTTCATTTCCTTGCGTTGTACGTTCAACCTGAATCTTGTTTCGTGGCGGTTAACTGGATCGTAACCAGTAGCGTCTGCGAGTTCTGCGTCTGTTGATGGCCTGATGTTCTCAGTCCACGATGCGTCTCCGAGCGTGGTCGCAGCCAGCGCAAAGATAGCATTGTGGATGCCACCGTATCCAGAAGATGAGAACTATAACGCAGCGTGGTTAGTTACTGTAGAGTTACCACGTGTGGAGCCCATACCAGCTCGGACTTGGGGACTAGAGGGAGGATGGCAGTGCAGATGGACACAACGAGGTTGATTTCATCAACAACGGCGAGCGAGATGTCGTCAAGATCGACCTTGAGAAGAATGACAATGGTGTCACGATGGGCGTTTAAGAATTCCAGGACCTGGTTCAGCGGTTAAGCAGAGTGTAAAAAGTGGTTCGCCAGAATCATACAAACACACCTGTGAGGTGGCGGTTTGGTGAGAACTACCCAACGTCATCAGAACTCCGTTGATAAGCTGGAGGGTTGGCATGAACAGCTGGTGGTATCGTTGGATTGCGGGTGGGAGGAGGCTGCTCTGGTCTACATGCGGAACAGTCGACCCAATGAGATAGTGTGAAAGGGTCACAGATCTTACATACCTACGAACATCTGGTCAGTCTCTGGTCGGGCATCCAGATAGTCACATTGGCTGAGGGTGGTAATAGCACGAGACTCGAGGAGCCTTTCGGCCCCCTGTCGAGTTTGTGAGATCTGGATCAACAATGACATCTTCGTTTCGTACACGTAGAGTGCGTTAAGGTCGTCTGCGAATAGAGGTGAACATCAATGAATTCACCAATGAAAATGTGGTTTTACCTGGGTCTGGTTTCAGTACTCCTTGTAACCGGACGTCCGACTCTTTCAACCCGTGCACAAAGTTGGGAAGAATTCCGTGGCGAGTGAGGGTGGTCAGGATCGTGGACTGCTTCTCCGTTCGGCACAGGTACACCAACGAATCTAACAACATAAAGGCGACAGTTTTCCACACCTCGGCCCCATCGATGGCATCCCGGGCGATGGTCGCGACGAGCTTCTCTACCACAGTCCTGATGATGGCAGCACTTCCGGATACCAACGAGGCGGAAGACTGGCGTGTTGACAACGCGATCTGCTTCCCATCCCCGAAGTCAAAATCATCCCTGTTGAGAGAGAGAGATAGTGAGGAGAGGGAGAGTTGTTGTCGTGGAGCGATCTCCAGTGTTCGCTGCTTCCCGTTGGTGACCAGGTGGAGGTAGTTGATGAGCGTAGCATACAGGTTGCCGCGCACAAATTGGTTCCGGCTGGAGTCCAACGCGCATTCAAGTATTGAGCGTAACAGCGTGTAAAGCCGTTCCGAGGGCAAGGAAGCATCGTCCAACTCGCCCCTGTCAGACTGGATGATCGCCTGGTGTTGCCTGTCCTCGCGCAGCTTGGTGATGGTGGATAGGAGAACCTCCGAAAGGAGCATGGCCGTAGGGTGTTGCACGTTTGGGGACTTAAGGATCGTCGGCAGGACGTGCAGCAAGTCGAAGAGCATATTCTCCCGACGTTCCTGTGGAAGATAATCAAAGCACTTCACCAAGGCCATATCAAGCAAACCCCTCCATGACTCGTAGCCTGTGATCATTGCATCGTGGACTTGCCGACGGTGATTCTCCACCGCACAACTCTCCAGGATGTAGTTCGTCTCTACCTTGAGTTGTTCAACATGCGCAGGGGTGACAAGCCGGCCGTTGGTGTGGAGGGTACGGCGTGCCGTGGCGAGGAGCTCCAGAAGGGTGTTCCTATCGATGATCTCGGAGCCATATTGGTCGACTCGTGTGCAAGCCTGAAGGTTCAGCTGGAGGAACTCGATTTGGACGGGCTTGGCGGTCAAACTGTCGAACCAATCAAAATCGAGGGAATGCAGGTATTCGATGATTCGAAGGTTGGACTGTCCAACTTCCTGAAATGTCCGATACGGTTCATCAACAAGCTCATCCTCGCCGTCTGTATGACCGTCGTCGTGACTGAATAGGATGTCCAGCAGTTCCGAGACGCCTTTGTTGCGGCCCTTGTTGGTCAGAACATGGAGTTCCAGTGCGACTAGCGAGAACACCGACGATCGTAGTCGTAGGAAAGCGGAGAGCGCATCGACCGTAGAAGCAACCCGGCCTTCATCTTTGTAGAGGACTTCGATTCGACCATCATCTTGGGCGTCGGGGACTTTGAATGGTATTGCTCGGAGGTGCCGAACAAAGAAGTTCTCGCGCGTTCGTAAGTACCTCATACTGAACTCTGCTGTCTTGGGGTGTTCACACAGTTGTTGAACAACTCGGTAGCATCGCTCGGCAAGGCCAGGTAATATGACGAAGAGCGGCTCAACCTGTGAATCGACCGCGCGTCCCTTCCCTTGGGGTTTTGGGACACCGGAATTGAGCAAATCCAAGATAGAATGTATGCAACTCCTTCGGGAACCGAGGGCGTGAGGATCTTGTATCTGTTGGTCAGAGCCTATGCCACCGAAAAGGAGGAAATGGGAGGTGTTGGGGTAAGGGCGACCGGGAGATGTATTAGCAATGAGGAAATCAAGGATCGCGAGCCGGGTAGCTTGGGGGAGGACCTCAGGGGGTTCCTCAAGATCCGGAGCACCGGCGCCAGTGTATTGCTCGGTAGTTGTCTCCGCCTGAATAACGTCGTCGTACGCTTCTACATCCACAGACTTCTGGTATCCTGCCAGAATCCGCTCCGAGTCCGCGCTTCGGTCAATGATCGCATTGAGATTGTGGATGTTCGTGGAGGATGCAAGGGAGGAGAGGATCTTCACGGATAACAGTGGTATTTCCGGGTATTGGGGGTAGAGAATGTACGCGACGATCGCGGGAACGGTCTGGGCGGAGAACATTAAAGCCTGATCGAGGCGAGTGAAATACGAACGAGTGTGGACGGTTCCGACGAAGGGCGAGCTGTCGAACTCTGATAGACCTGGGACCAGGATGTCGAGGAAAACGTCTTGGATCTCCAGAGCGCGAAGGATTATCCTCAGGACGCGCACCATTGTGGTCTGGAAGTAGTACTCTTCCTCTGCAAGGCCTTTGTCTAGGCCCTCTATACCATCAACGATGTACGTGAGGAGCGCCGTCTGGAGTGGAGTGGAAGAGAGTATCCGTTTCATGATCTCATAACCAGGGTGGACTAACAACGGGATGAGAGCATCTCCCTTGAGGTGTAACTCTTCTACAGGTGAAACGAGAGACTCGAGAGAGTAACTCGCCAAACACCGTTCGATGAAGCAAAGACAAAGGTCGTTTGTATGCCACCGGTCTGATGGCTTGGCGTATTCCTTGCTCGAGATCTTGGAGAATACGTTGTTGATCACGAATGAGACGAAGGGACCGATGCCTGGCAAGCGGTACTGCTGACCCAGTGTGTCCGGGATCGTGTTGATTGACTCCGCCTCTGATAATTGGCCTTTCAGCGGGATCCTCTTCTGAGTGTGGATGAGCGTTCCGAGGAGCTTCAGGAAGGGGATGGTGGCGGGGTACAGCTTGTGTACAGCTTCCACTTCCTCCAGTTCAATTTCCACCCCTTTGGACATCGGAACCCCGGCACCTCCGCTCGACCTTACGTTGATAATCTCCGAACGCTCCATCAACGACCACACGGATTTGCACAGGTCTACGCCAGCCTGACCTCCACCGGGCTCGCAGAACGACGCGAGCGCATCGAATAAAGCACCTTTCAACTCAAGGGGGATCCCAAGAGGAACGAGGGCAAGGAGGTTTTGGACTGCGCGGAATTGACTGTGGCCGGCGATTGCCATCCTGACCGGGACAGAATGGGAGGAGATCGAGGCGATAACACGCAGGAACGCTTGCGCAAGTAGGACGTCCTTCTCCGTCAGCGCGAGCTGTTGGCGAGGCGGTTGCTGGGTTGGTTGTGGTTGCGAGGCCCATCCATACTGAGTGATGCTCTGTTGGGGTGGAGCGTGGCTCGTACTGAGGACCGCCCAGTTTTCAAGGGTGCTGAATATGAACGTAAGAGAGATGGTGGGTGCCGTGGAGTTCGATTGTTGAGAGAGACCGTTCCCCGCTATGACTTCCCCACCACCACGCGCCAGGAAGTTATAACCGAGTTCGCTGCATTGAGCACCTTTCGTCAATCCGGCAAGCATGTCGTACAACGCGGTGGTCATGTCGATATCTCTGGACTGTGTCGACCACACCACCCACTGGAGGAACGCAGGTAAATTTCCGGAAGTGGCTTCAATATACTCCGCATAGGCGATGGGTTCCCTCGGCGCTGCACCCCAGAATTGGAGGGCGCGTTCTGGCGGGAGGGATGCGTAAAGGAGTCCGATAAAGGATAGAAGCGTCGCGATGTCATTTCGGGGTTTCTCGGCATCTGTCGAGGGCCCACTGGCAGAGGGGCCGGCAGGAGTGCCTCGTAGGTACCTTGATCGATCGTTCCGTACCGAAGCCAGGAGAAAGTCTTCTTGTCTCTGTTTGATCTTGCGTAGTTCCGAGGAACCATGTGTCAGAAGCAACCGGATCAGGGATTCGAGAGTCTCCAGAACTAACGGTTTGAAATCCTCCGTCGGGGGTTCCGCGTTGTCCTGTTCCAGATTTGGGATGGTTGAGGTGAGGAAAGATGCGGAAATATGGCCACCGCGTTTTCTGTTCAGCGATGTCACGGTGCGGGCGAGGTAAGCAAAGGAATCACCCTGGACGGCGTTCCATATCTGGGTGACGAGCTGTTCCGTCTTGAACCCATCGATATGTTCCAGGGGGGGATCGCGATGTCGTGTGTCTGTGAGGAACAACGTCCACTTGAGGAGGATGGAGGCCTTCAACCCAGGCTCTTTCCACTCGGAATTCGCGGCGTCCAATTTCCTCTTCATATACGAGACAAGTTCCTTGTCGACAGACAACTTCTTGCGTAGCTCGTTCGTGCTGCTGTCTGGGGCGGCAGGTTCGAAGGCTGCAAGGACCGAAGACAGGATGTACACAGTCATCGGATGCTTGTGGTTCGACGCCAACCAGTCCACGGTTTTCTGTGCGTCTACGGGTGTAAGGAAACCTATCCTTGCCATTTGGAAGTATACAATGGCAAAATTACGACGCTCGTATTTCACGGAATCGTAACGCGCTTTGAGGATGTTGTGGCCCAGGGCAACGTTCCCTGTGTGGACGCGATTAGGTTGCGAGGTTCACAAGTCGGCTTCGTGTACTCATACCATTGTTAATCTGCGTATTGCTGCCAGCATTCTGCACGGCAGTCTGAATTTTTGACAGTTCCCGGTCGAGGAATTGGATATGGGCCAGGGTTTTGGCGGTAAGGTGTGCTTTGGTCGTGGAGGAGGGTGGTATGAGTTGGTACCGGACGTAGTTCGCGAGTTGATGGTAGAGGGGGTTGGAATCGGCCAGGGAGAGGAAGACAGCCTGGAACAAGTATCGTAAACAGTCGACAAACCTCCGTCGGTAGGTATGATACTCGAGAAGGGTGCGTTCGATCGAATCAATGGGAGACACGTTGGGATTCTGGACAAGGACTGTGTGGAGAAGCCCAGCGGCGTAACGCTCGGAACACTCCAACTGTTGGGCAACGAACACGGCCTGTTTGGCGAAATCTGCGTTGACCACCATAGACTTTCCACTGATTGTGGCTCTGCCTATTGGGGGTTGGGGTTGGGTTCGCGAATGTGAAGGGGTTACAAACGCACCAGACTCGAGTTCTTGCCGTTCCTGGGGGTTTTGTGGCCCGACATGATAGAGATCGAGGATATGTTGTTTGTTGGAGACGAGCTGGTCGAAGAGTTCCTGCTCGACGGTTTGGGAACCCTGGGGGCTCAGGGCCGAGATGAGGGCCGACCTGAGACGCGAAAAGGGAGACATCGCGTCAGACAGACCGAGGGTGAGGGTGAGACGCGTCGGCACGTGTGGCTGGAAATCGGTGCGGTTTGCCGCTCGCGGGGGTTGGGCCACTCGGCACAGGTTGTGTCAGACACGAGATCACACTATGGTGATGCAGAGGGAGAAATATATAAAATAGCCCTCCTGGTATCTACCTCTCTCTTTCTCCCTCCCACCATGGCCGCCATCACCTATCGTCAGTACACCGGCGAGCCCGACCTCCCCCACATTATCTCCCTCGTTGAACATGAACTGTCTGAGCCCTATGTCATATACACCTACCGATACTTCTTGAACCAATGGTACGCCTCTCCGCTCTCACTCTTTCCCACCAAATGGCTTACCCCGCCCCAGGCCGCATCTCTCCTTCCTAGTGAGCCGTGTTCCGGATACCATGTCATTATCATGTCTCACCCTCCGCACGAATGTTCTCTGAACACTCCATAGGCTTACCCGGATGACGGCTCGAACGTCCCCGTCGGCTGCATAGTGTGCAAGCAGAGTCCCCACAAGGAATCTAGAAACCGCGGCTACATAGCCATGCTCAGTGTCCACAGGAACTGGCGGAAACGCGGCATCGGTAGGTGGTCGTCTGACCATTCCCCCGCCTCGTGTTCTTACCTGATCACACCAGCCACATCACTTATCCGACAGTCCGTGGAGAAGATGAAGCAGGATGGTGTACAGGAGGTGAGTGGGGGCATCTCTGACCAAACGCACATTTAATTGAGGAATAACTATGTTCCGCAGGTTGTACTCGAGACCGAGTACGATAACGCGGCAGCTTTGGCCCTGTACGAATCCCTCGGTTTTATCCGAGAGAAGCGGTTGTTCCGATTCTACCTCAACGGTAAAGACGCATTCCGCCTCACCCTCTCCGTGGCCCCCTACTACCCTCTTCCACCCCACCATGCGGACCTAAACTACAGAGCCATCTATATTGCGCCGACCTACTCCGACTCTGATGATGACGAGTCTTCCAAGTAATTTCGATTAATTGCGAACACTGACGTTGGCCACTCGCTTCTCACAATGTACATAACCTCTTCCCCCTTCCTCTCCCGAGCCTCAGTCCCTTTCTTGTACGATTCGTTTCTTTTACGGCACCTCTGTTTTCTTGGGCATTTTGGAGCAGTATCGTGTAGTTGTACGTACAAGTTCCTCTAGTCGCATATCCCCCGATAATTATAACCTATACACTCCACTCATACCGGGTCCATCCATCCGCCTTCCGAACGGGGATGTCCATGACTGAATCACTTACGTTACGTACAGATTTAGATAGACTCTAAAGGTTGGTTAGGCTCTGATTCGCATCAAGGGACCGTCTTCCTTCGAGCCAAAGCATGCTCTCTGTGGGGCATTTAGTCAGCCGCGTGCCCCAGAAGCGTTCATTCAAGGATTGTATCCGCACCTTCATATGTCTTGGGGACCACGTTCCTAGATAAAGGGGGTCCGTCGTCCAACGTCCACGTGAATCGGAAGTCGTTGGTCGTCTCTTCCAGCCCTGTGGAAACGTCCACGACGTTTGCCTCGACGCGAACGTGCTACGAGGGCAGAATTTAAGCTAAAACTCACGAGAAAGGAAGGGGGACTGACGATTATGGCAGGGTATCTCTCGGATGCTGTGGTGTGGATGATCGTAGATCGTAGCCTGAGGATGCTTCCGATTGAAACAGGTTTGGTAAACGCAATCTTATCCAGGGACAAAAATCGGACAGGGCGACGGCAGAAGAGGGTGGCGTTGGCGAATCCAAGTTCGTACGCCAAACGCATCAGGTAGCCTACACGAGAAGGGAACGAAAAATGTCAGGGTAAGGGTGGTTCGTCCATGATATTCCTAATGCGTACCTCCGAAGATCTTGGAGTGGGCATTTCTACTTTGGGGAAACATGAGCTGGGATTTCTCGATTTGAGTGTCTGACATCCAGACCCTTTCGGGGTGATGAGAAGGAGACGGGATGTATGCGTCCTCGTATTGGCCTGCTTTCAGATAGAATGAGTGGAGCGCCGCCGCCTCGGCAGACGTCGGGGGGACCCGTGCCAACGACGTTTTGCTCTCGATTTGACGTTTCTCTCGGAACCCTACGTCCAAACGGGGTCATGAAACCGGGGCAAAAGACAAACGAAACTGTGGTGCCGACCTTCCCCGATCTCGTAGAGCTTCTTCTCCTCGGGGGTCGAAAGCATCAATTGGGGCACCTCGTACGACCCTCCGCGCACATCCCTGCAAACCATACAGAACCGGCCTATACGGGCGTTCTCAGGGGCGCAAATGAAACACCGTTATCAACACCCTTACCGAGCATGAGCGTTTCTTCGGCTCCGTCATCACCGAGCGCGACGAGTTGCACCGCGACTTCCATAGACGACCGGCCTGTGTGAATTACGTGGCCAGATAGTCTGAGGTCTCGCAGTGGTGGATATACCGTGGCCAGCATATCCAATCTTGCAAACTGCATGTCAGGTACTTTCTCTCCGTAAGGCGTCCCCTCTCACCTATCGACGGAGGCGGTGACGATATAAAACCCTTGTTCTCGTATCGTTCCAATCGTTTCAACCTCTGGACCCAGGAGGTGCTTGTATGCGACCGAACCGGCGGTGGAATCTAAAACCTCCATAATCTTGCCCGTACGAATGCCCCCAGAGGCGTTTGTGTACTGATCCAGGAATTCCCGCGAGGACTTGAACGGAAGAGTCACCTCGCAATAGGAGTCGTGCATATGGCGGTTGGTCGCCCGAGCTGTCTGCACTCGAGTGGTAGCACCTGTCGGCTTCTCCACCTTGGATTGGGATTTCATGTTCAAGAGGGCGTCGGACCAGAAGACTTGGGAGCTTCCCCGGACCACCCTGTTACACGTCAACACAGGTATCCTCGAACCCGAGAGAACGATGTTGTGCTCACGGTTGGCGCCTAGTAGCCCTGTTACCTGAAAATTTTATTTTCAATATGCGTGAAGCCAGAGGGCGGGGGTACTCGTTGCACTGACGAACGGTATTGAGAAGCTTGGCCACGTTTTCGACGTTCCCACTCTCCTCTGCAGGTAACGCCGCAGAGTGCAGTCCGCAGCGCGGTAGGAAGGTTATTCTCCATTTGACACAACATCGGAACATGACGATGAAAGTCGTTTTGTTAGGACGTGGGATCGGAGTCGATCACCCGCGTCTCGTTTACGACGGAAACCCACGCGCTAGGTTAGTAATTAGGGGTCACGATGAACATACGGGACGGAGTCGCCCGCAACGGCGCAATCCCAGGGAATGGACGGACGATCCTGTCTCTGCCATAATGGGCCCCTGCCAGTTTTGGCTCCGTTCCGATGATTGCAGTAGGTGGTTCATGCTATTGGCTCGGGCCCTCCACGCTGCAGCGAAAGAGGCGGATACAACACGACCCTGTTGCACGACGCTGTCAGAGTGGCTCGGTCCTCCGAAAGCGTCCCGTTTACACGGACAGATTGTGGGGTACCTACCCCCTGTCTCTTTTCACTCCCATAGCAGACGATACTAGGGATGAGGTGGTTCAAAACGAATTCCAACCGACTGAAGATTGAGAACACTCCAGAAAGTGAGTGACTTTCCGTGGCCGATTTAGAACGGTTTATAAATTCATAACGGGTGCCAGTCACCCCGGATTGAATTGTTTCGAGCCCCAGACAACGGTCGGGGTCCTGACAGTTCCCTTTTCCAGCCAGG
>Ga0307516_10006223_pt1 | contig 14040 bp, 7 predicted proteins | sample 19_EM_MG_FD_203310 | JGI IMG/M metagenome (GOLD analysis project Ga0307516, IMG submission 203310) | Populus trichocarpa ectomycorrhiza microbial communities from riparian zone in the Pacific Northwest, United States - 19_EM | ecosystem: Host-associated > Plants > Roots > Unclassified | place... | reverse complement strand
TTTTCTATTTCTTGCTTGGCAACCGAAGAATTATTTTCTTTTAGCGTGGTGCGGGCACCCTGTACCGATGGGGGTATTGTGTACCACTTTAGTAAAACGACGGGCATTGTGTACCTTTTCTCATTTTGAATCTACCACACAAAATTTAGATGCAGCTTGAAACCTTGGGTTTCCGGGCGACGGGTCAGCGTTCGGCAAACCACCTCGTTTGATAAGCTGCATATTGTCGACTGAGCCACAATAGATACAAATAAATTCTACTAACAACCCACAATACATACCAACGTGGTCTCCTAGTCAACCCACCATCGCGCCTACTATGTTCGACTCCCGTTCGGTGACTGGGAAAAATCGCCGAGCATCTTCTGGAGATCACGAATAGCCGGCGCGGTTGATATCCTCCGCATACGCACACGGAAATTTTTTTGGCGCTGCGCGATTGGTACCTGTGGATAGGAGGAGTCGTCCGCTGAGTCTCTGGGTAAACAGGAAGGGCCACGCCGCCGCTGCAAAAAGCCGGTTCGGGTTTCCGGAAAGTCTCTCAGAAACTAGCAAACCTTCATGATATAAAAGTGTGACGCGCTGTTGAATATCTGGGTTGCCGAACGGTTCGTCGGGTGAGATGAGAGTTTGCACCTGCAGCTTTGGTAACCGTCAGCTCGTCAGAAACCCGAGGTATGGGGGTGCAGGTGGTAGACCCCAAGTACAGAATGATCCTCTGTTACACGACGCCTTCTAATCCGGCTCCTCCCACAATCCAACGGAGCCTCATCTAATCGACCCTGGCATCCCATACCTGAGCAGCGAGTAGTAATTTCATGCATCAGAATTTATCCATTAGGGAGGTTCTGCAGCTTTTTTGAAAACAGGTTTCCATGGTAACGGCAGGGGTCTGAGCGGACTAGGCCAAAAGTGAACGCCAAGAGCCACTAATTGTCGCTCAAGTTATCGTTCAAGAGGAATTCTGTCACAGTGTGCATTATAGAAGTGCAGCGTTAGCCTGAACCACGACTGAACTACGAGGTTTGTTTACATGTGAACAAAGGCTCTGATTGGTTGAACACAGCATCAGCTGATGACCACGTGACTTAAATTGTCTCGAAAAAAAAACATCGCGAGAACGTCTTCTACCTACTATCACCACAACCACCATCCTGGGCGGAGGGCAAAAAGGGGTGCTTGCAACGAGCCGCCACTGCGCGGACAGCGGACAGGAAACGGACTGCACATATGCCCGCCATGATCTAGATAGGTCGCACGTGAGTAATGAATAAATAAATAAAAACCACCTCCACCATGCCGCGATCGCACACTGAGAGACGACGAATTATGGCCGCTCTCGAGATGCTGGACCCTACCACCTCGTACGCCCTCATACATCTTCAGATGGTCAGTAATCATGTAACTGCTCTCCTATGCGGGCCTACACAGGTGATCAAGGACGGGCAGGCGTCGGGCAGGTGGATTAGGCCAGGCGGATTCGGGTGAGTGGGTTCGGGCAGGTCAATTCTGCGATGGGGCTAACGAAAAAAATTTCTATCGTTCAGACGACAACCACAAAACCGCCAAACCTCCAAAACTACCACTGCCACTACATCTCACAACTTGAACTACATAGCCATTCCTAATTCATCACCACTGCTAGGGTGTTTGTAGTGCACACTACTTTTGCAGAACCTCCCTATTAGAGATCGCTAGCGTATTGATGAGTAATGATGGAATTGGCGATGGGTCGAGCGAGACTATGTATGGTTGGGGACACTTTAACCGACACCTGGGTATCATTCGTTTTTTGAGTGACTAAGCAGCGAGTGACCAATAATGCTGCCGATGCAGACTCCGCAGCTTGGCTTTCACCACATATTCAAAGTGCCTGCCGAATTCAAAACTACCATAATCATCACCACGACAAGTCCATCACAACCGTACTATTGCCGAGTCGATCCGAGAAACTTTGCGCCACTACCTGCAAGTATACTACAGCCGAACCGATACCACTGCTGGGACCTTCTGCACCCGTTGCAGCTAGTATACTTTCGCCGAACCGACCCGAACACCCCTATTTTCGTCCTATGGCTGCAGGCAAGCAACAGACGGATGCAGCAGTTACGTGCTGCGAGAGCTGTTAGAATAGCCAACATAAAGAAAGAAAAAAAAAGGTCTATATAAAGGGTACAGACAGGTGGTGGATAAGAGCAAGTGGTAGAATGCCGGTATAGGAGTACATTTGCCAGTGCAATCTGAGAATCTCACCTCACACTCTACTTAGTCACTCCATTAATGGTTCAAGGAAGAGCACTCAAATTTCCTAAATCGGCTTAGACATACGCCAGGAATGGCTAGTGCGCCACTTAGTGTAGACGCTAGGGGTATCATTTCGGACCCTCGCCACACAAACTGCTCATCTTTGAGCGCTATATTCTCATTCACCACGCACCCTATTTTTGGATCGGACTATAACGACCTACTCTCGATTTTGCTCTATTGCATGACATTCTTCTTTTTAATTTAGATGTTGTGGCGGAGGTGAAAAGCCGGGGATGAAAATGTGGTCGGATTGGTGTCGGTCAAAGGTGTCCCCAACCATAGCGAGTGCGTCGGGCATTCGAATGTGCCAGGCATACGAATGCTAAGGCGCTAATTAAAAATTGTTTTCTTCTTTTTTTATTCGCAATAAGGCAGAATACAACAGCATTTTGATGAACTGCAAGCGAAGTCCAAAGAGGTGCAGTCAAAGTCAAGTAAGCTGCAGAAGTTGAAGGAAAAGGCAGAGAAGTTGGATGTTCGAATACGAGAGCTGTATGTAAAGAAAGAGAAGCATCGTGCTTTAGAAACTTCCGGCAACATGGAGATCTGTTTCTCGTCCGGAGGAGGATGAACAAAAGGAAGTGGACCGCCTGCAAAAGATAAGGTAGGAATATACACGATTTGGAGCAAGAGCTGGAAGAGGGAAGTGAGAGTGAAAGAGAAGATGGAAGTGGAGATGAGAATGAGTCTGATCGGGAGGAGTTAGATTCTGTTTTGAAATTACATATGTATTCTATTTAATTCTAGAGGTGGCTTTTCTGAGACTTTGTTCCGGAAATCTACTTTGATTGCATAGGCTGAGGATGGATTCAAACCCTTACTTGTGTCATTTTGGTGAAAACTCAGGATGTTGCGGCAATTCAGGTACGTAGACGGCTCCTATGGCGGCGCGTGACCGCAGAGCTTCACCCACGATAGCTCATGCCAAGAAACGCTAGTAGTACACTAAGTGGCGCTAAGCCCCTTAGCGCCTCGGCATTTGTATTACTGGCACATTCGAATCCCCGACGCCCCCTCTAAGGTTGTTTGGGGCCCATCCCCCATAGGGAGATGTTTGGGAGGCGGGTGGCCCGACTTTTTGCAGCTCAAAAAGCACCGAAATCACAAGACTGCCTGGCAGCTAGATGATTAGGTAAGCAGCTATGCATGACGCCAAAGTCGATCGACCGAAACATGGCAGACCGCTGCACAGCCGACCAGAGCCGAACCGAGCAATCCACGACTCACCCGGGTAAAATAGCCCCCGTGCCGAGACTGGCCCCTCCTGTGAGCGAATGCGACAAGAGGAAGGGAAACAGGAAAGAAAGCGATTCTTCGGCTGTGTCGCTGGCTGGTGCTGACCATCGTGGCCGATAGTGAGGTTGGTAGTTTTCTACGATGAGAGAGTGCCATTGGACACCATCCGCCAGTATCACCTTGTGCAAACCCTTGGTATGTACCCAAGTGTTGACTGGTAGCAGAGCCCCCGCCTCAACATCGAGTCGAGCATCATTACCATTGACCGGCTTCTCCGCGATCCCAGCAGTCGGCGCTATTACTACGGACCACCCACCACCGCAATCTCCATTATTATCGAGGTTTTGCTGGGCTGTGCATGCATAATTCACCACAGCAACAGCGCAACACAGGGGTTTGTGCAGGGATTAATGCTCTGCACAACTTTAGCGCAGAAGCTGAGCGGGCACTCTTTGCTAAGATTAAACGCCACCTGATTGGCTGACAAGCGACGACACCGCGGGGTGCAGTCTGTATCAACTGAAAATGTCCACAAGAAAAGCCGACTTCCTTCTATTTTTCCTACTCTTCGGTTCTAGTGCATTCACTGTACCAGATATGAATTTCAAATTGTTACTGCTCTTTGTTGTGAGGTAGGAAGGTTGAGTCTGGTGTGGGGATCGGAGGTCTTCGGTTGCAGATTTTGCATATGTAGACCCCAGCACTTCTGGACTGCCAAGCGCATGTGAACACCACTGGTGCACGCACCTGCAAAACCTCGATGCTAACCCTCCCAGCCCACATATTCCACCACGCTCCGCATCACCACTACCACCACATGACAAATCCACTACCCATCACCAATGCCCCGCCACAATGACAGATAGTCGTCCGAGTGTTTCGATCATCGGAGGCCTCGGTCGGCCCCCCCGTCAACGCGTCCACAGCCCAGCTCTTCCCCCGCGCAGGCTTTATCGGTCGCTTCCTCGCGCGCCACGTCCACGAGCAGAAGCTGGCGTCCAGGATCCGGATGGTCGGCAAGCAGCTGCCGCAGCTGGCGTGGCTGCGCCCGAGTTCGAGGAGGCGTGTGCGTCCGAGTGGTTCGTTCAGGGCGACATGTCGCGGGGGCGTATTTCTCCCTTCCTCCCTTTCCTCCTCCCCAGCAGCGCTGACCGACACGTCTCCGGCCGCTCGCGAGGCCGCCCGCCGCGGCGTCAACTGTTGGCGAGCGCTGGCGAGCGGCAGCGTCTACAGGAGCGAGCGCGAGCTGTGCAAGGAGTCCGGCCAGCCGTAGTCTGGAAAGGCTTACAGATGCGAAATAAAATTGAGGCCCCCCCCCCCGCCGTGGGCGCGGCCGGCGAAGTACTAGCTGGAGGCTGAGGAGGAGCTGCAGAAGATCGAGGGGTACATCGTAACCACTGTTGCTCGAGAACAATTTTCGACGTACTTTTTGCGCGTCTTTGGGGCAGTGCATCAGAATGCGAAACATGTCACCACGTCGTCTGAGAAATTGCGCCTCGCCGAACGCCCCGCTTGGCCCATATCATAGGTGACGGCTGTAAGTTGCGTACATCGAACTCTGTTTGCTCGTTGGCACAAATATTGCCATCTCCACGCACATGCCGAATTGTCCCACTGCACCCCACATTGGTTCCAGCAAGCCACAATTCCTATAACGCGTACGTGAAAAATAAATTGTAAAACACAACTCCACACCTGGTGGACTCCCTAGAACGTTCCCCTCCTCCTATACCGCGCCGACTCTTCCACAAAATTTCAGTATTCCCTCTAATCTCACGAGCCTACCCAACTTAGCCCGCTTCCGTTACCGTCAACAAAGACGCGTCCTCGTTCCGCAGTAACTCCTTTCAACGCTCCGTATCTCCACACTGGTCAAAGCCTCACGAAATGTCCACTCGGTACCCAATGGAAGTGTGGATAGGAAGCGAGCGCTACGAGATCCGCACCGGAGAAGAGCTGGAAGTGGCATTACGTGATATCGACAAGGTAGGCGGAGAGCGAGTGCCGCTTCGGATGTTCCATGATCCATCGCTGACGAGCACGTAGAGAAATGGATCGGTGGTCTTCAAGTTCGTATCTCCCAACAGGTGCTGGTTCTGTGTCCATATTCTTAGTCTATATAGCTTCACACAGGACCTAAGGGCAGATTTATTAACCCCCCTCTTCTCCCGGTTCGGGGTGTCCTTGGGGCTAGTCAGGATTCCCTTAATTCCGGGCTCTGTGAATGCGCCAGAAACAGACGATCGTGCAGCGTTTTCGGCTATGTACGAAAAGCCCGACTGCTGCAAACCGTGCTCTGGATGTCTTAGGAGTCCCTCATGTAACTACAGTGGTTTCCCACTCGGGGACTGCAACTGCACACAATGCCCTGGTGATCTCACGCCCAGCTGCGGTAAGTGCCCTGACGTGTTTTGCTGTCGACATCACTGATCAAAAAGATCGCGTTTCTTGGGTACAAATTCCGACATACGAGGAGATACCCTCCCGCGCGGGGCAACAGGCACCTACAGGCGTCACATTGCCACATATCACCTCAACAGAAGAGCAGATATCGTTGTATACCGATAATTCAACGTGAGTTTGTGGACCGGGGCGGCCGCACAACGTTCTGACGACATGAAGCCGAAATTTCATCCGACGCAAGCGCCTTGCCTTCTGGTTCCTGACCGATAAAGCCGGCCGCAAGTATTTCTTCAACCACCGTTGGAAGGCTACCGAACACCAATCTATACCCGCAACCACGCCTGCATCGATTCTAGCCTCCTGTCTCAATGGTGTGTGCGATGACTGGGACAAGCTGATCGATTGCTACAAGCAATTGCTTGCCGAAGCAGTACGTCTTCGATGCCTACAATAACTACATAATGTACGAGACTGAAGTTATGTTAGAGCAAGAAAATTATGAGCGATCGTGAGTTGAACTATCAACACTTCATTCGGTCGTTGGTCAGCATCGCCGACGTAGCCTCCCGATTGGAAACTGCACAGCGCGAACAAATTCAAAGCACCCGGCAGCTCGCTAGGGTCCTTGATATGAAGTGGGATCAACGTCTAGGGATCGACGACGATGCCTTTGGTAAAGAAGTAGATGAAATCTCCGACGTGGAGATCCAGAGCAACCGTTATCATCCGAACCGCTCCCGCCGCCCGGTACATCCCTATGGAAACTATAGGCCGTTACGTGCCAGCCCGCTTTTCGGATGGGTGCCAGTGAGAGTTCTACGAAAGCGTCGGCAACATGAGCGCAAGGCGGCACAAGGAGAACGAGAAGTCGGCGGCGATCTGATGAGAGCGATGGAACGGCTTGCCGGTGTCAGCAACGCCTTAGAGAACGGGTTGGTCAAGAGAATCGATATCTTGCTTCAAAGAGTACATATTCCATGAAATTGTTCAGCAACGATCCATCTAACAAGTTGAGCTTAGGCATCCAACATCGTCTCCATCGACGAGGCATATAAAGCCCGAGAGCAAAATTCCAGCATCAAGAGGCTGTCGTGGATCACCGTACTACTACCTACCCGCCTGCCCGTGCAAATGTAACTAACCATGAAGTTCGCACAGTTCATATTCCTGCCATTACTATTCGTCGCGGTAGGCCACCCCTCTCCGAAGATTTGAGAACTATTATTTGACGACTGCTAGAGCTTGTACGGCATGAATGTGGATGCACTTGCGAATAATCCCAGATGGACTACCTATTTCTTCATTGCCGTGCCAGTATTTGCAGTCGTGATGGCGGTGATAATAATACTGAAGAACCTGAAGAACGGCATCGCAAACTTCCCGGGGGTCATATTACTAAAGCGTCTAAAAAACGCCATCGGAAACTCCGAGGGTGTCATCGCCGGCTTACTCGAACTGATTCGTTGGCTCAGAAGCAAGTCTAAAATTTCGGACGCGGAATGTCAGATTTCTTCGACCATCGCGGATCCCCGATACAACCAGCCCTTCATTCAGGCATTCCGCTCGGGAAACGATGCAATGGTAAAACATCTCATGAGTCTTGGAATTGCTGATGTCAATTTCCATGACGGGAAAAAGACGGGATTGCAACATGCAGCTGCCGCTGGCAATGAAGATCTTGTTCAACGCCTCCTGGAGAACGGAGCCAACGTCAACGCAGAGGCTGGTGATGAGCAAGGAAGAACAGCCCTACAGGCCGCATCGGAGGGAGGACACCTTGCGGTCGTGGATCGGCTGCTGCAGAAGGGGGCGAACGTCGATGCAGAGGCAGGACGGTGGGACGGAAGAACAGCCCTACAGGCAGCATCGGAAGGAGGTCATCTTGCAGTGGTGGATCGGCTTCTGGAAAGGGGGGCGAACGTCAACGGAGAGGCGGGACGGTCCGGCGGAAGAACAGCCCTACAGGCAGCATCGGAGGGAGGACATCTTGCTGTAGTGCATCGACTTCTGGAGAAGGGGGCGAACGCCAACGCAGAGGCAGCACGGTGGGGCGGAAGGACAGCCCTACAGTCAGCATCGGAGGGAGGCCATCTTGGGGTAGTGGATCGGCTTCTGGAGAATGGGGCGAACGTCAACGCAGACGCAGGACGGTCCGGCGGAAGAACAGCCCTACAGTCAGCATCGGAGGGAGGCCATCTTGCGGTAGTGGATCGGCTTCTGGAGAATGGGGCGAACGTCAACGCAGACGCAGGACGGTCCGGCGGAAGAACAGCCCTACAGTCAGCATCGGAGGGAGGTCATCTTGCGGTGGCGGATCGGCTTCTGCAGAATGGGGCGGACGTCAACGCAGAGGCAGGGCGGTCCGGTGGAAGAACAGCCCTACAGGCAGCTTCGGCGGGAGGCCATCTTGCGGTAGTGGATCGACTTCTGCAGAATGGGGCGAACGTCAACGCAGAGGCAACACTGTCGGACGGGCGGACAGCCCTACAGGCAGCATCGGAGGGAGGCCATCTTGCGGTAGTGGATCGGCTTCTGGAGAGTGGGGCGAACGTCAACGCAAAGGCAACACCGTCGGACGGAAGAACAGCCCTGCAATCAGCTTCGGCGGGAGGCCATCTTGCGATAGTGGATCGGCTTCTGGAGAATGGGGCGAACGTCAATGCAGAGGCAGGACGGTCAGGCGGAAGAACAGCCCTACAGGCAGCATCGGAGGGGGGCCATCTTGTGGTAGTAGATTGGCTTTTGGAGAATGGTGCGAATGTCAACGCAGAGGCAGGACGGTCCGGCGGAAGAACAGCCCTACAGTCAGCATCAGCGGGGGGCCATCTTACAGTAGTGAATCGGCTTCTGGAGAGTGGGGCGAACGTCAACGCAGAGGCAACACTGTCGGACGGAAGAACAGCCCTACAGGCAGCATCAGAGGGTGGCCATCTTGCGGTAGTGGATCGGCTTCTGGAGAATGGGGCGAACATCAACGCAGAGGCAGGAGATGATCGAGGAAGAACAGCCCTACAATCAGCATCGGCGGGAGGCCATCTTGCGGTAGTGGATCGGCTTCTGAAGAATGGGGCGAACGTCAATGCGGAGGCAACACTGTCTGGTGGAAGAACAGCCCTACAGTCAGCATCGGAGGGAGGCCATCTTGTGGTAGTGGATCGGCTTCTGGAGACGGGAGCGAACGTTAATGCAGAGGCAACTCTGTCGGGGGGAAGAACAGCCCTACAGGCAGCATCGGAGGGAGGCCATCTTGCGGTAGTGGATCGGCTTTTGGAGAAGGGGGCGGATGTCAACGCAGAGGCAACACTGTGGTGCGGAAGAACAGGCCTACAGTCAGCATCGGCGGGAGGTCATCTTGCGGTAGTGGATCGGCTTCTGGAGAAGGGTGCGAACGTCAACGCAGAGGCAGGACGGTCCGGCGGAAGAACAGCCCTACAGGCAGCATCGGAGGGAGGCCATCTTGTGGTAGTGGATCGGCTTCTGGAGAAGGGGGCGAACGTCAACGCAGAGGCAGGACGGTCCGGCGGAAGAACAGCCCTACAGGCAGCATCGGAAGGAGGCCATCTTGCGGTAGTGGATCGGCTTCTGGAGAAGGGGGCCAACGCCAACGCAAAGGCAGGCGGCGTTAGCGGAAGAACAGCCCTACAGGCAGCATCGGAGGGAGGCCATCTTGCGGTAGTGGATCGGCTTCTGGACAAGGGGACCAACGTCAACGCAAAGGCAGCAGGGATTAGCGGAAGAACGGCCCTACAGGCAGCATCGGAGCAGGGCCATCTTGCGGTAGTGGATCGACTTTTGGAGAAGGGGGCCCACATCAACGCAGCGGGAGGAATTGATGAAGGAAGAACAGCCCTACAAGCAGCATCGGAGGGAGGACATCTTGCGGTAGTGGATCGGCTTCTGAAGCAGGGAGCCAACATAAATGCAGAGGCAGCACGGCATTACGGAAGAACAGCCCTACAGGCAGCATCGGAGGGCGGCCACCTTGCGGTAGTGGATATGCTTCTAGAGAAGGGGGCCAACATCAACGATGCAGCAGGATACGAGTACGGAAGAACAGCTCTACAGGCAGCATCGGCCGGGGGCCATCTTGCGGTAGTGGATCGACTTCTGGAGAAGGGGGCCAACGTCAGCGCAGAGGCTGGAGGTGGGAGCGGAACAGCCCTACAGGGAGCATCGTGGGGGGGCCACTTTGCGGTTGTAGAGCGGTTGCGAAGAGCAGGCGCAACTAGATAGAGTGTAGTCAGTCTACCTATGCGATTTACCGACTGCACTAACATTCCTTCCAGGTTTTGGTACCTCGGTCGTGTAGTAGCTCTTTTCTTAGGTGTACTGATGTCGGTCGTGGGTTATCACTAGTGTGGGACGCCGATATCTGCTCGGACCTGGCATCTGTGATGGTGATTTGAGATTTGTGCTCTCGTGGATCTATTTATTTCTTAGCAGGGGTCTCAATAGCTCGGCGGCAGGCCAGCGGGCTTTTGGGACGGTCTAGCCCGGAGCGGGCTATCTGATGACTAGGGGAAGACCAGATCAGTGCGGGCATCTTGAAGGCCTCTGGTGTTGGAATATAGGGATCGATAGAGACGAAGATAGTGAACTGATTGATTGATACAAGGTCGAAGGAAAAACATTCTCTCTATATACAACGCGCCTGAGGGACTCGCCAAGGGGAAAGGACGGAAGACTGTCTCCCGAGCCGGTGCTCGGAGACTAAGGCTGCTGTCATCTCCGGACATGTTGCCTCTGGTCCGTCATCTCCGGACGCCGTCTCCGGTCCGTCATCTCCGGACGCCCATTATTCTGACATCTGGAAACGAAGACAGTGCTGTTTGTCGGGCTGGTTAGTGATCGTGTAGTAGATGAAAGCGTGTCTATTCTTCAAAGGAGTAGTGAGAAGAAGTCTAGCTACAGGAGACGACGCAACAAGAACTAAAAGCACTAGCCCCCGAATATCCTCCACTCACTCACTCACTCAACGGTTGCGGGAGCAAGCCCTAAGCCTCGCGGCCTAACAGTTAGGAGCTGCATTCGACTAGCCTACCTCCCGGATCTGTGGAAATCGGTAACAAGAGTGGTGATACCGAAGGCAAACAAGCCCGGCTATTTAATTTCACTACTGGATGCCACAAGCAACCTGGCGGAAAGGACGGCGGCGCACGTGATAAGTGAGCACTTGGAGGGGAGCAACGGGCTGCACGAAGGACAATACGGGTGCAGGAAGTGAAGGGCAACAGTCGGTGAGTGGCAGTCCTCATTGATCGAACAGTGCAGGCCTGGAGGGGGGTGGAAGAAGCTTGCAGGCATGCTACCGATGAACGCTCAATCGGCCTTCAACAACGCGAACAGAGGGCTACTGGGGAAACGACTAGAGGAGGTAGTGGTGGAGGCAGACCTGATTCGGTGGGCAATGAGCTTCATTACGGGGAGAAAGGTGAAGCTGGTTCTAGACGGAATTGTTGGAAATACTTCTCGCCGCTCCGGCACGGCGTGCGGACAGAGGATTCGGCGACCCCATAGTTGAGAGACGCCGTAGCAACACCGTGGCAATGGGGAGCCAGATTGTGATTAGCGCTGTGTAATAGCTAGGCGTTCTGTACTTAGTTCTTTCTCCTCGTTCTTTCCTTCTTTCTCTTAAGCACTAAGATACAAGGTAGAAATTGAGAGCCGTTTTTTTTGAATTGATCTATCTCGACCCGCCTCGCCGACATCTCGACTCAATAGACTGCTAAGCTCTAACATCTCCTCACCCCGCCGTGAACCCTCCCTCACTCTCTGATTCGGTGCTAATCTAGTGATATCTCAACAAGAATGGAAGGAAGGGCGCGCGAGTGGAGACAGGTGTGCTGCAGGGCTTACCGGCACCCCCAGTCCTCTTCACTGCCTACCTCTCAGGGATTTCGGAGAAATGCAGCGAAGGTGTGAAGTTTTGAAGGCGCTATCGTTTGCGGATGACATCTCGTGGTGGTCGGAAGGGGGGTCACAGGGGTCTCAACAGTCCGGCCGGGCCAGTCCTGGGCTCGGCCTGGACTGGTTTGCGAGAAGCAGTCCGCGCTAGTCCACGGCCCGCTGGCCCACGGGCTTTTTTGGAGCCGGCCTGGTCTGGACTGGGTCGGACACGCCGGCTGGCCGGGCAAACGAGGGAGATCTCATGATCCCTAGCGTCTTACTATATCTTGGGCGGGGAGTGTCTTTCGGCGATTACTGGGAACTTTCGGTCACCACCACAACAGACAGATAATCGTACACGCTCGGACACGCACCGGAAAGATAAGGCGAACAAGATTATCTAAAAAATCTGTTAATCGCAGAAGAGATGGTGGAGCTGAAAGTGAAATCCGATCGGCATTTCTTTGGTTGCTCGTGGGTTTTCGGCTACCACCACAACAACAGACAGAAATCGTATACGCCGGAAAAAGCACCGAGAAGATTAGGCCCAATCTCTCCTCTGCCCTCCGCCCTGGCTGAGGCCCTTTGTGTATAGACAGAATGAACTGCATACGACCATGTATCTTTTAATCGAATCAACCATCTTCATCTCTATCGCTCCCTACATTCCAGCACCGATCTCATTCCGGTGTCCTCCTCAGGGCTCTGCGAGCGGATGATTTTCGGTTCCCCGCGGCGACGCTTGACGATATTTTGATGGGCTGCGGACAGGAAAACTGGACAAAATGCACGCCACCATGATCTACATAGGTCGCATGCGAGTATGAATAAACAAAAAAAAAGCTAGACGATATTTCTTAACCCCTAGTACTAGCGTTAGCCCGCAGGCGACCGTCGCCCGGCTTAGGTCAAGGCAGTCCGGCCACTGGGACCACCCAGCAGGACTGGGTCATTAGAAAGCCCAGCCCGGACTGGACCGTCCCATAAGCCCGCGGGCAGCCCGCGGGCCGGCCAGACTATTGAGACCCTGGGGGCGCAGAGGGGAAGTGGCGGAAAAATTGTCCAAGTATAAGGGTGGCGTGCGAGTGGGCCAGCAAGAATGGGGTGACCTTCGACCACGGCAAGAGCGAGGCATTGCTATTTAGCAGAGAGAGAATGGGTCCCACGGCGGCAGTCACGGCAGGTAGCAAAGAAATTCCGTTCAACAAGGAAGCGACAAGATGGCTCGGAATATGGCTAGATGTGTACCTCAACCTGCAAGACTACCAGACAGTTATGATGAAGAAAGGGAGGGCGACAGTCATTAACTACCAAAGTCCAAATAGAAAAAAAAAGGGTTTGCCATCCAGCAATCTGCGAATGATGGTTTTGATGCTGTCGCAATTTCACAACCAGTGATGTGAGACCAATCAAGTTTTTTAATGGTGCTCAGAGATGGTAGATAACACCTCGGAGGATTACCTTCTTTTGTCTACATCTCTGTTGGAGCATTGGCTGTTGAGTTATCCACAGAACGCCGATGGCAGTGGTGGTTCGCTATGCGAAGCGAATTGTCGGCCAGGCAAGTGCTATTTGGCGTCTTGAATCATGCCTCGCGCGATTCTATTTGTTGACCCGAGTCATTCAGTTTATTGATTCGAATCATTGCGTTTGTTGACTCGAGTCACGCTCTTTATTCACTCAAGTTATTCGCCTTGTTAGGGCAGCCTGAGCGAGAAAATATGTTGGGTACGCTCTAATCATTTCTTGCTCCACCACCATATCGTAGTATTAGCCCAAATTCGCGGAGGAGCCAATCCTCGGTGTCCTAATGAAGCATCTTAAGTATGAGCACGATAAGTCGAGACTCCAGTTGACGATGACTGTTTGATGTTGAAAGTATCGTAGTTTGCACTGTCCAGCGACCACAAAGATCAACGCACAAGAAAACCTCTCCTATCCATTTAAAGCTAAAAGGAGTCGATTGACATACCTTGGGTTGGCTCCTCTTTTAATTGGGCTTATCATACGATGCGGTGGTGGAGTAAGAAATCATAACGGTCGCCCAGCATACTTTCTCACTCGGGTTGTGACAATAAAGCAAATTGTTGAAAGTGATGAACGTGTGTATTGTCTAAGTAAGGCTGAAGCCTCGAGAGAAAGGAGAATATAGGGGTAGGCCCATGCCTGCCGTGACTAAGCAACGAGTGAGATATTGCAACACTTCCT
>Ga0307516_10006222_pt1 | contig 14043 bp, 12 predicted proteins | sample 19_EM_MG_FD_203310 | JGI IMG/M metagenome (GOLD analysis project Ga0307516, IMG submission 203310) | Populus trichocarpa ectomycorrhiza microbial communities from riparian zone in the Pacific Northwest, United States - 19_EM | ecosystem: Host-associated > Plants > Roots > Unclassified | place... | reverse complement strand
GCGGTCTCAGGGTAAGACGGTGTATTGCGATCAGTTGATCGAAGGTTCCCTCTCAGAAAAGTCCTCTCGGGATCGTCAAGATGTAAGGTGCATTAGTCTATGGATTAAAGGGAGGTATGTGCTGTTGTCATAATTTACGCCACTGTAGTGACCCTGATCTCCGGGAAAGAGTCACCTCTAAACGAGTATGGAGGTATCCTCATCCCAACCGAGAGGGAACCGAAATCACTTTTTCACCCAATCCTTGACGTAGTCCGCAAATGAGACCATGCACACCGTCTGCCAGATACCGAGGCCAATACGAGGAGTAACACCACGGTAGAGACCTTTGATACCGCTCTCCTTATAGATGAAACCGAGAGTGTTGAAAATCGTCAACTTGGCAGGCCGGTTCGAGTTGGCAGCAGCCTTGGACATGGATTGCATCTGGGGGATCGGGTCGTGGATCAACTGGTCATTCTTCACTCGGATTCCACGGGAGCTCACCTCGACACGGACAACCTCAATGGGCTGGTTCCAAGTGGCCAAAGCACCACCAACGGTGGAAGCGGCAATCTTCTCCAACGCGCTCAAACTGTCCTTCTCGGACTTACCTTGAGCCTTCCTGATCGATGATTCGGCGAGACGCGCGAAACCCATACTGAAACGAGAGTTAGCCATGTCTCTGCCGCGATTACGACCGCAACACACCGGGAGCCCCAGTTAGTGCATTGGCGCACTGCAACGGCATTCACGCCCTTGTTAATACCTCTAATACCCTCCCGACGGTAGATGTCAGCGAATACGGCCCAGGTTGACGGAGGTTTGACGCCACTCGCGGCTTGTTTGTGACGCGTGATCTCTGCCGTTTTCATACACGTGCAGAAACCTGACGGTGAACGGTGGTCAGACAAAGCTCATGCGAGATAAGTCGTGCTCAGAAGACATGGGTTATATTGTGAGACAAGCAGCATCGTGAACAAGATCACTGGCTGACACCAACGGAACGCGAGTTCGAATCATCACGGGATGATGCACTCACGCGGAGCATCAAGATCTGGTTGTTGGGAGCTGAACGGACTCACCCATGGTCGCGTAGGCCTGAACGATGCCGCCGCCCATACCACCGAGCAAACCTGCGACGGCAGGGTTGACCCCCATGGCGGTTGTGGCCGTCTCGATTTCGGAGGCGGTGAACAGGAGGACCGCACCCTTAGTTGAAGCCTCAATCCAGGCCTGTGGGTCGGATAACATCAGATACGGAAGAATCACATGGGGGAAACGCGCGATCACGTACCCAAGGGATGAGTCCCTGGTAGAAACCTGCAACACCTCCTCTACTCCAAACGGTTTGGACGGCTTGGATCATCGTCTGAGACCTGTTAGCGGCCATTTGCGTCTTAAGCACCTCAAGTGGTTGACCCAACGTCGTGACTTCCTGCAAACCCGGATCCGTTAACACCGAGGAAGGCGAGAGAATGTTCGAGGTAACACTCACAAACTGTAGATTGAACCGCGCAGAACCGCGTAAACCGTTCAGCGAAATAAACCTGCATCGTAGAGGATGAAATCACCATGTTCATGATGCCACCTACCCGGGGTATGAGGTAAGCACACGTTGGGTCGCGTCGGACGAGGGGTTGAACTTACCGACGGCAATGTTGGACCAGCTCACGCCCTTCTGACCAGGTTCGCGTTGGACGCCCATGACGAGTCGTTAGGTATAGAGGGGGGTATGGATGGAGACGAGATGGTCGGGGAGAGAGGGAAGGAGGCCGATCAAGAACGACGGCCCTTTTGAATCATCCGCTGTCGGGGAACCGCACCTCGCCTCTCCCTTGACAATGACATAACAAAAATGCCCGCGAATCGTTCGACCCCAACCGATCTCTGCTCGATTTACAATTGGTCAATCCATATTTCCGGGTGCGTGGGACAAGCGGTAAAAGAAAAAGTCTCTAAGTGAGACCTGTACTAGCTCGAGTAGGAGGGTATGCGAGTGAGAGCAAGAAGCGCCAATGGATTCCATAACAGAAGAGTGCATGAGAAAAACGAGAGAGAAAGAGAGAGATCTACACCCAAGGCGAGTGCGTGTCACCTTGGTTCATGAAAACCAGACCGAATCCATGAGGCTGCTACGCTTCTCGGGCCTCCAAGGCATCTTGAAGTCTATCAAACGGGCGTCTGTAAGCGAGAGCTCAAACGGTGAAACAGGGAAGGCACCAAGGGTGTGAGCGAAAGACGAAAAGAAGCGAACGGACAGTGATGACGGTAATAAGAATAGGAATAGCTTTATCAATAGTAAGGGAACACAGAGGGTGGAGGTGGGGGGAAATGCTCAGAACACATACAGTAGAAATTGGGAAAACACGGAGAGTTCGAAGCAAATACGAAAACCAATAATGATAAAAAAGCGAAATAGCAAAGCAAGGGAGGGGGCAACCATTCAGAAATAAATCAAAGCCAGAACAAGCGCGCCTCCAAGGAAACTCTTGAACCCAAACAACCTCACATACCTAGTGATCGTATCGTTTGCTTCCTCCTGGTCCTGCTCCAAATACGAGATCTCCATAGCCTTCCGTGAAATTTCGGACTCGAGGTCCTTCATCTTCTCACTCGCAGCTCCGAGTTCTTCCCCCATCTCTCTGAGCCTCTTCTCATACTCTGCCTGGAGATCGTTCATCTTCAGATTGTGTGCTTCGTGCATCCCCCGAATCTCCTCCTTCGTAACGATTCCTGACCCGGTGCGCCCGTGGCCAGGAGCACGAGTGATGGCGGGAACAGCAGGCTCCGTAGCGATCGTCGCCTTCAGTGTAGCAATCTCTCCCTGTGCGTCAGACAACTTGCTCGCCAGATCCGATATCTCCATCGCGGACCGGGCGAGTTCGGACTCGTAAGCTGTCTTGAGCTTAGTCGTCTCTTCCGCGCGTGCCATTGCAGCCTCTTCGAGGTCTTTCCCGTGTCGGTTCGACATATCCGCGATGGACTCGTTCGTGACCGCCAAAACTTCCTGAATGGCTGTTATGTCCGACCTCGCATCCCCGAGTTCCTTTTTCAGCGCGTTCACTTCTTTTGTACGATCAGGGAGAGCAGAAGAGGCGAGGACCTCGGCGGTCGCACGAGCAACCTCCAGCTGAGCCTTGAGCGATTCCAATTCCTGAGCAGCGGTAGTCGATGCGGCTTTGGATTTAGCCAGGTCGTCTTGCGTCGCCCTCAGTTCGAGAGAGAGCTTCGAGATTTGTTTGCTCAGGGCCCCGGTTTGTTCCTCAAGAATGGCTGCATGCTCAGCTTTCAGTCCGCTGATCCTGCTCTCGTGGAACTGAGTGACCTGCTCCACAGAATGCGCAGACTCTGCACGAAGAGCCTGGAGGTCATTACCATGCTTGGCCTGAAGGATGGGAGGTCAGTGTCAGCGAAGGGAGAAGAAACTGAAAGGCTCACATTGGCCTCCTGGAACGCTTCCTGTAACCGCTGTTCGTGTTCTTCTTCGACGACCTTGACCTTGGTGGCGAGGATTTCATCTTGGCTCTAAGCAAGTGGTTAGCACTCGAAAAACGTGAGGACCAAGTACCGCTCACCTCGAGTTCATTTCGAATTCTCTGCAACTCAGCGTTGAGCGTATCCAGAGCCTGCTGGTTGGATTGTTCCAAACTCTGCAAATTAACAGCGTGCTCCTCAGCGACCAGCCGTTGCTCCTGAACTGCCTTCTCCAACCCTGCTCGTGCATTGGCAAGTTCACCCTCCAGAGTAACGAGCTGGGAGCGTGATTTGTCTTGCTCCTGTTGAAGTTCAGCCACGCGAGCTTCATGCCCCTTCTTGGCCTCGTCAAGCTGCGCCAGGAAGCTCTTCTCCTGCTCCTCCAACGCGCCCGTGGACCCGACCTTCGCCTTGGCGAGCTCGTCCTCGAGACCCTTGGTCTTGGACTCTGCCCTCGTCTTCGCGTCTTCCGCTTCCTCGATTGCATCCTTAGCTTCAAGTACCTCAACCTCCAGCTCAGAGATCCTATTGGCCGCGTCCTCCTTCTCCCGCTTTAAACCAATAAGCTCCACCTCGAGCCTCTCCACTTCTTTTGCCTTCTCTTCGGCGGAAGACAGCTTTTGATGGAGTTCATCGAGAACGGCGGTGTGGGCAGGCTTCAGGGCAGCTACCTCAGCAGTTATTGCCTCCAGGTCTGCGCGAGCTTTGAGCAAGGCTTCGCGTTCAACCGCCGCTGCAGCAGCCGCATCCGAAGAGGCGAGCTGACTAGAGGCACGCAGAGCTTCGAGTTCGGACCTACTAGAGGCGATTTCGGATTCCAGAGAGGCCAACTGTGATTGAAGGGTTTTGACAGACGCTTGCTCGGACTGGAGGAGTTCCTTTGACTCGCGCAGCTAGATCCAATAGAAACTTTGTCAACACGCGGACCGCGTGGGGTGCGACAAATCGACATACCTCAGCCTTGAAGGATTCGAGGAGAGCGGCAGAGTTATCAGCGGCTCGCTCGTTCCGAAGGGTCTCTAGCCTACCCTGGACTTCCTCCAACTGTTGCTCAGCGGTAGCCTTGGTCTGCCCGAGCTCCTCAAGTTTCGCCTGTTTCTCCTGAACGTCCGCGAGGGCTAACTCCAGAGAAGATTTCGTTTCCGAAACTTGTAACTCGAAGTCAGCGATGGCAGTTTCCTTCGCTGAGAGAGCCTCGTTCGCGATATCCAACTAAGGAAGGGTGCTTTAGCCAATCCGGGTACAGGCGCATTGCATATGTGCGTACCTTTTGTTGCAGGTCATCATGGACTTTGCCGCTGGGTGGTTTACCATTTTCCTTGATCTCCTTCAGTGATGACACCGACCCAACACCAGGCGTACGTGATGGCCGCGTGGCCGTCGTGCTGGGGGGAGGCTTTGACACACCGACTGATGGTTTCGAGATGGATGGGGTCCTCCTGGCGGCATCCGTAATCGAAGCCCGAGGCCGGATATTGGGCTTGACAGTATCGTCAGGCGAAGAGACTATCGAAGCCCTCGATGGGGGTTTCACGATTCCAGGAGTTTGCGGCTTCGAAATGGATGACGAAAGGGTGAGTTTGGTCGCAACCGATGAAGATAACCGTTTCTTGTCGGCCGGAGGTTGGGCCTTCGGTGGGACGATGGAGGTCCTGCGGGTCTGGGTAGGAATGGGAGGTTTGGCGGATTGCATCGCTGTCCTCGTTGTGGTGGTTGGAATCTTCTTCACGGGGGAAGAGGTGGGGGAAGGTTTGACACCTGGAGCGGCGACCTTGGACAGAACAGGTTTTGTTGTACCGGTACCAGGAACCTAGAGACCCAGCGGAGCGGGCACGGGTACAAAACGGTGGGTCGCGAAGCGTCGAGCGGCGGCAAACGGATGCAATGCATCATCAGTATGAGCTTAATTCGAGACGAATCATAAATGAGCGAGCAAGTGGGATGGTTACACGTGCCTTCTTTACAGTCGCTGTGGGCTTAGTAGTGGCGGCCTTTGGGGGGGATTTCTGAGTGGGAGGCCCGTCTTTTGTTTCCTCCTCAACGTGTTCCGCAGGGGGACCGGCTTCATCGGTGCTTTCGCCTGCAGCATCAGAAGTGGAGAGGCCGTGTGGGGAAAGCGCGTCGTCTAGAGGAGAGAAGTCATCGTGTTCTTCGTGATGTCCGTTGGCCGTGTCGAGGACGTCCACGTCTGGCATGGGGACGGTTGATGAAGTGGTTCGTCGAAGGGACGAATCGATGAGGCGTGTCCAATCACCGGAAAGGGGAACCTGAGAACGGGGCCATTGTTACGGATCTGTTATCCAACTACGAATCGGTAACAAGCTCTTGTTACGCTATTGTTACTTGATTACAAAAGAGTGATGTGAGACTACATCCTTTTCCGGGAAGCGCCATCCGCGTCAAAGGCGGTGCACCCGGTTAGAGGCGTATTCGGCTGGTTTTCCGGATATTTTCTGGTTTGGTGTACAATGCTTATCCTTTGTCTGAGGAAAGCGACGAGGGGGGTTGTATATGACTTGGCATAAGTAATGTGGGGGATAAGTAGGGCCTTGTATCCGCGCTATCGTTGAACGTTGACGGACGGTTCAGTGAACAATCAGACCAGCCGGCTTCTCTTCGTCAGCCAACTCGCTTCACCCACCGTCTACCTCTCTTCCGGTCCCCTCTCTTCGAATCTGTACTACCCCCTGGTTTTCTAGAACCCCGAAACGAATCCTTAAGCCTCCCCTGCCATCGTGCGCTGTGTGTTGAAAGACCGTTGACGAAATGCAAGCAATTAAATGCAAGTCGCCCCATCCATTATCCACACCCCCTCCCTCCCCACGCTTTCACCGGGTTTCACCCAGTTCTGACGCTCCTTTGGCATCTTTCCTGCCGTCTTCCTATCCACACAGGTGTTGTCGTTGGTGATGGTGCGGTTGGAAAGGCAAGTATATTGCTGGAGAATCGTGCTCCATTTCTTCGAATCGCCAGCTCACCTTGGAACGCCTCGAAATTAGACCTGTCTTTTGATTTCTTATACCACGAACGCGTTCCCCGTACGTCCCGCTTTTTTTCGTTCATCGTCACCCACCGCTCGACTCACGCCGTGACCACAGGGCGAATACATCCCAACCGGTATGCTTCAAATCAATACGGCCGGAGGATGGATCAATTTCCCTGACTCCCGGGTTTGTTAGTGTTTGACAACTATTCCGCCAATGTGATGGTCGACGGAAAGACGATCTCTCTCGGTCTTTGGGATACCGCCGGACAAGAGGATTACGACAGGCTTCGCCCGCTCTCATACCCCCAGACCGACGTGTTCTTGATTTGTTTCTCCCTTGTCAGCCCTCCGAGCTACGAGAACGTCCGGACCAAGGTTTGTTCCCCTCAGCCTTCACGATAGGAACCCCGGCATTAAACGGTGTGGCGCAGTGGCATCCGGAGATCTCGCATCACGCTCCTTCCACATCCATCGTGCTTGTGGGTACGAAACTGGATCTTCGTGAAGACCCGAGTACAATTGAAAAGCTGAGGGAAAGGTGACATTTATTGCCCACTCATCAATCTGTCGTCTGTCGATCACTGACGCACGAATTCTCCGTGCCTGGCGGTTAGGCGCATGGCACCGATCCAGTACTCACAAGGTGTGGCGATGGCTAAGGATATCGGAGCCGTCAAGTACTTGGAGTGCTCCGCCCTTACGCAGAAGGGCCTCAAGACCGTGTTCGACGAGGCTATCCGTGCGGTCTGTACGTGACGTCCTATTTCCGGTGGGAAGACGGGGTTAACGTTCCCGCAGTGAACCCTCCCGTGCGGGACAAGCAGGCTCGCAAGGGTGGTAGCAAGTGCATCGTTGCATGAGAAGAATACCTTTTTGCTATATGTATTAGTCGTGGGGGTACTCTCTGGCAACATGTCTCATGACGATTTCACAACATTTACGGCTCCTGTTGATGACCTCTCCTCTTTTTTCCCTGTTTCTCTCCCTGCCCTCGTGTTCGTCGTCGAATCACAGTAAGCATACGTACTACTTTTACTTGTCCCTCTCTCGTTTCCTTGCTTTGTTCAGCAAGTGATCTGATGGCAGTGTGATGTGTGTACGCCAGTAGTTGGGTGGTTGTTCGGGGCTTTCCTACTTGGCCCACGTTTGTTCCGCAACTGGCGGCGCCCTTTGAACCTTTTGACGTATGGTATGCCTCTGTTCGATAATCGGAATCAGCCACAACGAATGGAGAACTCTTTTGTAGTTTCCAAGTCAAGTTGCTCAGATATCTGCCTGTGCAGCTGTTGAGAACGTCTCTCTTTGTCACCAAGGGGCAGGTTTGACCCACACACAGGGTCGAATTGCACACGCGGACGGTGTTTGTGTTGAACTTTAAGGGGTTCCATCAACCTAGCATGGTTTTGGATCCCTCGAAGGATGACGCAACGGCTTCGCGGGTGCTAACTTTTGGACCTGGATGACCATGAGTGGCATAATGCACATCAAGGCCCGCCTTCTGGTGTTCGGGAATCAGGACCGGTTGCGAGTTCCTTCTGACGGCCCAGCGCTCTCACCTCCTGGACGGAAGGAATGGACCCTAGAGCTCTGCGCTGGGCGGTGCCGAAGGTGTGAGCGCGAGTAATATCGAGGACCACCGGTGGAGGTTTCGTTTTGCCGCGGGAATCTGGGGGCCATTGTCAGGCGCGTTTTTACCCCCTGGCTATACCGATGAGGCTCCAGAGCAGGCATGGCTGTGGGGGAGTCTGGGATTCCAACAATCCATCAGCAAACGGCCCACCTCCCATCCAACCCGGCCGCTCCTGCCAAATCTCCTTCAGTTCCTGCGGGTCGAGGGTGTTCGGGTAGAGAGCTACCCGACGTGAAGAGATTTTCAGACTCCTCCCTTCGAACGCACAATTGGGCCATCGAAAAAGCCACGCGTGCACGCGGATGGCCGAGCACCCCGGCTACGATGCCGCGAAGCCTTCCCCAAAAAAATCCAGAAAGGATTGGCGGCGCCCCTGGTCTAGAGCAGATGAAAGCGTAAGATTCGGTCCACCAGCACGGTCGCCCTGCCTGGATGGTTTCCCGCCGTCGGTAAATTGCGTTCAAAGAACGCCTGGGAACGTGCTGATGATCCAAAATGCCATAAATGGGGTTGCCAAACGGAATCGCCGAGTAAGGAAATCAAAGGATGATTCCACCCGTTCCATGGGTGCCTGGCTGCTGCATCTCTGGCGCTCACAGAGCACAAGGGCGGGCAGGCTCTTCGACCCTAACCGCCACCTCGTGACCCACCACCGTCCCTCCTTTCACCCCACACTCTTTTCCGTCGAACCAACCCTGTGTTCCCAGGCGGTCACAAACAGTCCGGAGCTCTGACAGCTGCATCACCATCTGTTCCCAACAGATCCGTCAAGTGGTTGGGGTCTACTTTTATCTCCGGAAGCGTTTGCCACCTAGCAGTGCCTGCAACCTGGACGTTTCCCCGTCCCGGACTGCTGAACAGTCTCAACCGCACAGCTGTACGTCCCTCGCCAGATTTTCCCGCTTCCGTTCGTTGGCAATGTTGAACCCGGACCACTAGGATCCATGTCTGGCCCTCGTCGCTCCCAGGTGGTCGAGCCCCGGGCCTCGACTTCAAAGCATCGCACAATCCACTCGCTCACCACCAATGCGTCCGGGATTGCAGATAGCACGATGAGTTATGGAACCGTCGATGCTCTCCATTCCCAACTCGGTCACTTCCCCCCACCCCCCAGCGAACTACCAACTCCCACAACGCCCACATCTTTCCTCATCCCCGTGCCCGCGGTTCACATCGTCCCCTTGAAACTCCCCCAAAGGAACCCGCATCCAGATGTCCCGAGTGAAACCTCCCATGGCCCGCCGCAACAGGACCACCCGCCCATTCATTACCCTGCTGAGGAACCGATTCCCCCCAACGATGCCCTCCGACCGTTGAGGCGGCAACCGTCACTCAACACTTACGCCACCGGTGGGACAGTTGGCTCTTTATCTCCGTTCGATTGGCACGAAGGCTCATCTAGCATCGACGTCGACCCCCATGACGACAGGATGCTTCCCACTTCCTTTATTACTTCCCTTATATCTTCTGAGCATGGCAGTCCCCGTTCCAACCCCGCTCCAATGTCTCCGCTGCAGAATTCTGCTCAACTATTCAGCGGTGGAAACGATCGGGATGCAACGAGCTCAATTTCCGACGCTACATACCCTCCTCATAATTACCCTCCAACCCCATCACCAAACAAAGTCATCCCCCCCGGCGCAGCATATTTGGAATCTTCAGGGCGTTCGAAATCAAGCTCCGTAGGTGGGATAACGTTGGACACCGAACACGGTGGGCCCTCGGTGCGAAGTCACACCCCGCTCGTCATCGCTCCGCATAGGTACGAGCCTATTGAAGAGGATACGGTGGGCGAGCTGCAGGCTCGAGGAGAATCTCCGAAACCATCTTCCGGCCTCAATTCCCCCTGGCGGTCTTTCCGGGATCGTAGACAATCCCTCGCGTCGACACGAACGACAAAGACCTACATCTCATCACTCATTTCCAAGCTGTCGCGTGTTACGAGCAGGAAACAGACCACACCGAAACCCCTGCCACCCTTGCCCGCCATCCCCGCTGAGCTACGGAACCAGGAATATCGGAAGTTTGAGGAATCAATGCCACTGCCACAACTCGCGAACCGCGCCGAGGTGTTATCGAGGATGCTGGCAAAGGGTCACACACCAGACAGCGGGAATCCCTCTCCTTCGAATCCCTATCAGTCTATGCCCTCGACAGGGGTGGGAGTTCCATGGAATGGTGTGGCACAGGCGCAGGAAGCGCCAAGGTCGATTTGGTCGCCGATCTACGAGGTATCGTTACATCAACACCACTCGGAGGGGGAGAAGAAAGCAACTTCGGATCGACCGGTGGGCTTCTGGGAAAGACTAACAACGAGATTTGGCAAGAAAAGGATCATCATGGTGCTTCTCGTGATCGCGGCTCTCCTACTCGTTCTCGCTGTGCTTCTTGGTGTCCTTTTCAAGAAATCTACGTCAGAGCTTCCAACATGCCCCGCTGGAAGAACGGGCACAGATTGTGATATCAGTATGTTAATTTTTCCGTCAATCTTTCTAGGAGTTACCTTTCTGGCGCGTTAATAACCTCACCACGTGCTGACCTGACCTCCATTTCCATTCACTCACAGATGCAAGTTGTGTGTGTATAGGTGGATCATCGAGCACGTGTGTGGCTAAGGGGTTGCTTGACCTGCTTCCCGCAACGAACTCGGTCTTTAACACAAACTTCACGACTCAGGACGTGGCGAATTCGTTGTTCGATGCCATGGGTATTCCGCCAGATAACAACTGCGCGTACCAGGCGATTTTCGTGGACACCGGTTCCAAACTTCGTATCAGTACCTCCCCCACGCGGACTGCGTGGACTCGATCTGCCCTGCTGTGGCATTTGATTCAGACCACCGATGCCTCAACGGTCTCGTATATCCGGGGGTTCCTCAATAAGGCTAACTTCGCCGCCCTTGGCTCTGACAGCACCATCGATAAGTCCGGCTACCAGATCGCGAGCAACGGATTCGTGTTTGATTTCGCAAAGATGGCCGTCACGATCGAGAGCATATCGTGGAAGAAGGATTCCCAAACGTCGGATAGCGATGCGTCAAAGGTCAAGGACACGCTGAGCGTGGCACTGGATAGGATGTACTCGAATGCTCTTGGTGAGTGTCGACGTTTGTGTTGCGAGGGGACGGTTCTAAAGTGGGGTCTTATTTATGCAGCCGGGTCTACGCAACGTCAAACGGCACTGGGCAAATACTGGAAGTCGTCCCTAAGCCAAAAGCCAGAAGATCTCTCCAGGTTCTTGGCCACCATCGCGGGGTCTCGCATCGTGGTTCCGTTCGACGCGACCGCTTCAAGGGCCGGTCAGAAGATTGCTGATCTGATGCCGAACGTTACAAACCCCCCGCCTTTCCCGCCTCCCCTCGCGTGTTATCCTAGCCTTGACGCCTCCAGCATCACACAGGTGAACCAGATCGAGCAACATATATTTGGTCTCCAGGCGGTTTCTACACAGTCGAGTTTCAACACCAGCTGTTTCGACACGCGACCGATATATGGACATCTGGACTTACTTCAGCTTAGGCTCCCGTTCTATGATTCGAGGACGAACGCATCCGGACAAGCCGTTACACTCAAACGATTTGCCAATTCCCGTGCTATTTTATACAGCGGGGAGTACTTGAGCTCGCTTCCTGACCTGCCACCATCATCCAACTCACTCAAGTTCAACCCAAACCCACTGCAATACGGAACGGCGAATCACCTCAACCACGTTATTCTCCAATACCTGAAATCCATTCCTGACATTAATGTCGCCATCGCCTTTGTACAACTCGTACTCTCCTCGGTTGCTACTCCGCCCGCCATGGATTCGGCGTTAGCTAATGCATTGGACAAGATGCCGATGCTCGAGGTTGCTTTCTTCGGGAGAATAGCGCCATCAGACGTATCTTTCGTCGAGTCTTCGTTCGCTACACCCTCGGGTGGACTATTCTTCGGAACGGACGAGTCGTTAAAGGTTCGCCAGTACGCGATCAACGTGACGAAGACGAACGTGGTGTGGGCGGAGGGGGCCGATTCACCCAAGGTGGTGAGGGACACTTCGTTCGACGACCAGGCCTTCAATTCTGTCTGGGCCCCAGCTTTTGCGTACACACACTTGAGCAGCGGGGACCAACAAAACGTTGTCGTCAACGTCAAGAACATCACGAACGCGTTCGAAGCCATCGGGAAATTTGTTGTTTGATGACGTTTCGCCCCCATTTTTTCTCGCTTGTTGCTCCAGGACTCCCCTGCATTTCTGTTTTCCGGCCCGGCCCTGTTCTCCGCTCTGTTCTCTACTGTGTCTTTCGCCGATATTCGTCGGTGCTTACATCCCACTCATTCACACAGGCATTGTGACGGCCCTGCAATTGACTTGCCTCTAATCGAATTTCAAGGACCCGTGTAAGGTTTTGATTCTTGGTTTCACCACCCACTCGCCTACGTTCGAGTCCTCGCTGTACATTCCCCCCTCTCAACTTCGTATATTATACTCTTCTTGGTTCGTTCTCGGTCTTGGTTTTCTTCCGCCCCCTTCGCCCCGCTGTTTTGCTCACCGCTTAGGTGCCACATCGCCATCCATCCATCTTTAGCTCATGTCCAATTTTACCCTGGAGTACACATTGAAATACCAGCAGTGCTAAGCATAGTCCGACGCGGTGGGGGAAGGCGGCGCGGCGCGTGTCTCGAACTGATCCGTCTCATCAGCCATCAGCCAGACGAGACACATCTCCATCAGGGGCTGTTCGCACGTAGTAGGAGATCGTTCAAACGGGTGGTCGCAGCCAACAGAGCCGTTGTTGTGACCAGTGAATGCAATCCCAAAACACCTCGCCCATCCCCAACGGTGTCTCAATGTCAAAACCGGTGTCCTCCATCAAACCGCTCTTTTTCCCGGATCACCCACCGAGAACGGGAAAGAAGATAGGGCCAGTCCCAACTCACCAAAGTTCTTGACCTCCTCCTCCTCCCCGAGTGGGCGGAAAACCAGCCGATAGCGTTGCGCACCACCGTCCCGACTCACCGAACTGGCGGACCCCATTTCGTACAGGCGTGCGCTCACCCCCACAGCGACGACGACCCACGCATTCTTTGACGACCCTTCTTCTTGACGAAACCCCCACCCCCAACGACCGACGATGCCCAAGGCGAACAGTCCCAGCGGATCCCGAGACTCTACGGCTGCTCCGCCTCAAGGTACCCTGAAGCGGAACCAGGTACATATCTCTCGTTCTACCCCCTCCCTGAGTCTGTCGACATGTGGCTCACCAAACCGTCTTCCCTTCTTCCTCTATACTCTTCCTTGCTGCAGGCGTGCCACCAATGTAGGAAGCGGAAACTGGTGAGATACATGGTGGCGTAAAGATTGAGAGTTGACTGACATCCCCGACCGATAACTCTCCGTAGAAATGGTGAGCACTATCGTGGTCTTCTCTCGTCAGGTTGTCGTCTCGGGTCGGGTTTCTCCTTTCTACTTCCCCACTCTTATCCCACCGCACGTCTATCGGATTGATCTCCCTACCCGTCCTCCCCGATTGCTCGATGACACCTGTTATGGAAATTCGACCGGCGGCCGAGGCGACGTGACATGACGCTCTCGTTTGTTATCATGCTGACGTATTTGACTTGCGACAGTGACGCCAAAAGGCCTTGCTCGACTTGCGTGAGGTCACACAACCACACCGTCACTCACGCTGGCCCAGATGTTGTTTTGCCGCCTTTCCCAGAGTGTACCTTTGATGAAGGTTAGTAGCGCCGACCCTTCGTACCCTGATGTCCATATCTATCTCCCGATGCACGTCCGTGGTGGGTTGCTGACTCCTGGCAGTAAAAGATCCGGTCTTTCCGAGCAGTGATGCTCCCAAGAGCAAATACGAAAGGCTGGAAAATAGGATCAGTAAGTCTGGCCTTCGCCCTGGTCCCTCGTGGGCACCGGTTATGACGCCATTGTGTCGGCACAGATGAACTCGAATCCATGTTAAGGCAAAAAGACA
>Ga0307516_10006220_pt1 | contig 14045 bp, 18 predicted proteins | sample 19_EM_MG_FD_203310 | JGI IMG/M metagenome (GOLD analysis project Ga0307516, IMG submission 203310) | Populus trichocarpa ectomycorrhiza microbial communities from riparian zone in the Pacific Northwest, United States - 19_EM | ecosystem: Host-associated > Plants > Roots > Unclassified | place... | reverse complement strand
TAGGGCGGTCTTTATGGGCATTTCGCTTCTGTATCCAGTTTTTTAAATGGACCCCCAAGCGTCGGGCTGAGCTGCGTTCAGGACCCCCTGCATCATGCAATCCACAGTGGTTCCCCGCAGCCTATGCCCGAGTCGTGACTGAGGGCACATTCTCAAGCCACTGGCAGCTTCGCCTGCGCGCAGATTATTGATCGTCACGTCCACGAGCTCTGGCAAACTCAAGGTTCAAAACCCGGCACGACAGCCAAATGAGGGTCCCTTCGAGACGGCGTGGGGTCTAGGTAACTTCGAAGCAACCCGTTGAAGATGTGACCATCGTGAACAAGCGCCCAGCCACGTGGTGATCCCGCCTTCGCCTTTCGGGAAATTCGGGCGACGGCACCGTCAGCGAACGCGACGCCACTTCCGGCGATGAGGATCCAACCCAATGCCTTGCGGTTCCCGAAGTATGCCGTAGAGTACATGGCTAAACCCATAAAAATATCCCTCACCCCGTATACGACCATCAGGTTGTCGACGAGGTTCTTGTCAGAAGCGGCGGTTGGTGCTTCCCATTCGAAGAAGGCGAGGGCGTTGTCTGGTCTGAGAATGGCATTGACGCCGAATCCTACGAATATCGTGGCGATCGCGCTGGCAGCGATGCGGAGAAAGGACGATTGAGAGATGGTCATGGTGTTTGAGAACTGCTGTGGTTGGTAAGTGGTTGGCCAGTGCGATGAGTGGGTGCGTTTGCGTACTTAGGGAATTGGATGAATGTGCCGTGCTGGTGGTTCTGGTTCAACGTTCTGCCTGGAGCGTGTCGACGGGGCCAATTAGGTACGGACGCGCTTGGACGCGTCTCGATGAGTCACGAGCGGTCTACGTACAGTGTGGTCATCATTGTTGGGTCTTCCGCAGGCAAGGATTTTCGTGTCAACACGTGGCCGCCGACTATTGAGACTTGTTGATACGAGGATTATCATTTCACAACCATGGTTTTGGGCGTAGAAGGTCACAGGGACACCGAAGAATAGTTTACTGGGGCCATCTGTTCCACCGGAGGACACTGGCGAAAAGGAAACCTAGGATCTCGAGTGAACAAGATGGCCACGATCACACAACACGTCTTGACTCACAAACACCAACTCCCCCCATTATTCTCTTCCCAAGTATTGACCCAGGGGCTTTCGGACGCGACATCTGTAGCGCATAGAAGCCAACCCCAGCGAGCGCACCGGTGCCAATTATTCTGCATGTGATGCATTCTTCTGGGGCCGTTCGTTGCTGTAGGGTGTCGTCCGTTGGTGACGTCGTTGGTGTCGTCGAAGCCGTGGGCGACGACATTGTCTTTGTCATGTTCGACGGTTGGGGGATGCTAAACTCGTGGACTGGGCTTCCCCGCTTGGCTTGCCGGTCTAGAACGGAACGCCGATCGAGATCGAGTTCAGCCTCTTTGTTGGTGGGCCGCATCGGTTCTCTAGGCGAAGAGTGCGAAACTCGCCATGTCCTCCTTCTCTGACCTCCCGACAGAACTTACGATGGGCATCCTAGCCACTGCGATCTCGCAGCACCCAAACCCAAGCTCTATATTGGTGGTGAACAGATATTTTAACGATATCGGACAGTTCATCATCTACACTTCCCTCAGGTTCAAGAGGGAATCTCAGCTTATCAATTTTGTACTCAGGCGGCGTTTACATGCATGTCGCCACATAAATACCCATCATATCCACCATCAGCACAAGGGTGAAGGCCAGGAAGGCAGCGTCGCTGCCACTGTTGCACGTTCTGGAGGGGCTGGTACGATATACCACAGTGGAACCTCAGATATTGCGGTGAGGGGGCTACTGCCGCACTCTCCGCGGAGCATCAGCATACGGATCCCTGGAGGCCAAGGGAGCAGCATCATTTTCGCGGCTATAAAGCGCGTTTTTGAGCTCTGCGCTGAGGCTGTTGGGACTGCCACATTGGCGTTAGACAGCCTAGAGTTCTGCCTACACTCCCGTACGAGCGACCCCTCACCGTGGAGGATTGGTGAGGCGTTGTCCCTGGTCAAGTATGTTCCATCACCTATCGCATTTTTGACGCGTAAACTGACTCTGTGCCTTGGCAATTTCCTTCCTTAGCCCACGCAGGTTCGTGTGGACGGGGCCGGACCCTCCGCACCACTTTTCCATAGCGGTTCGTCTTTCATCTACTCATGCACCAACGCAAGATGCTGACATGAGGTAGATCGTACCCTGCGCGACCTATCATCTCTTCCAATCCATCAAAACGTGGTCGAATCTTCGAACCCTCACCCTCACCAATATCTCCTTCCCCTCCCGCAGGGCCTTCGTTCCCGTCAGTTCATCTGGGGTTGACATCGTCGTCTGTGCCATGGCGAACACGGACGAAGGCCCTCTCTTACCTCTCGAGATGTTGACCGCCTTGAGAAGCATATACATCGGACAAGCGACCCTCGTTCCGATGCGGAGTATTGCGAGATTAGCCCTCGCCAAGCCGAAAACTAAACTCTTGGTGCATAGCAGAGGAACGGAGGACGGCTGGTATCACGGACGAGAGGAGGAGGGGAGAAGCAGCGGGCTTAGGGAGATACGACTGGTGGACGCTTACAAGGAGAGCATTTGGCAAGAGCGAATCCGTAGGAAGGACTTGGAAGCCGTCGCCATGGAAGTCGTTTCCTCTGACACCGACTCTCGGTATAATTCATTCACGGGGGAAGTTGACTCTGAGGCGGTCCTGGGGAGGATTAGGGAGATCGTCTCGTGTGAGGCGTTAACGGAGCGTATTATGGGCGGTGACAGGGCTGAGGGTATGACGACGTTGATTTGAAGTTCAAGGGAGATTGGCGATGACGTCGGCGTTTGGGATGGGGACGAATGGAACCGGAACTGAAGTTGAAGACCGGGGATTCCCTACCCCCAATCTGTGCGCTGCGAGGACCGTCTGATTGGATGGTAAACCATCCAGAGACCCCTTTAATGGGCCGGACCAGGGCCTAAGCTCTAGTTCCCCCGCACTCCACTATTCCCTCCTACTTATTTTTTATTCCAGTATATAGTATGGGCACCACATACCCAATCTATTCCCCACAGTCGTGCGTGTGACCCAGGAAGCAATTTATTGGTTCTCGGTGATGTACTAGCAGAGAAAGGATTAATAGTGCAAAACATGGTGTGAGATCCTACCCGTCGAAGAATCCTCGAAGCATCAATCAGAAGATAGCGATGTAGAGCGTGATGGATGAGAATGAGAACATGAACAAAGCCCGAACCCGAAACCAATGATGACGAAAAGAGAATAGAGATCCGCGTTAGATTATCGTCAACCCCATGGCTGTTGCTGGGTGGGGAACCCTCCATTCTGCCAACCTGGTGTCTGAGTTGTGGTGAACGGAGTGCCGGGCTGCATCACCTGACCGAACGGATTGCCCGGTGACGTCCCAAACGCCTGTTGTTGTTGAGGCAAGTACCCTGTCTGTTGCATCTGCATCTGCATCTGCTGCTGCTGTTGCATCGCGTAGAATGGGTTTCCAGTTGCGTTCGGGGTGGGCTGTTGGAAGCCTTGCATCTGCCCGGGAAAAGTCGCAGATAGCATCCCACCACCTGGTTGCTGTAGTTGCTGAGTTTGTTGGGGGAGGAATGTCTGGTTGGGGAATGCAGGAGCGGAGAACGGTTGTTGAAGGTTGTTCATGCTGCTCAATCCCGCCCCAAACGTCGGGCCAGCATTGAATTGCTGTGTTTGGGGGGTGAGAAAGTTCGTGGACTGGGACTGAGGTATGGAGAGGAGTCCCGGGGTTCCTCCGAGCGACGGCTGTAATCCACTGTTGAAGCCCGGGGATTGTAGACCCATTCCGGGGTTCTGTTGAAGCGGCAACGAGAGAGGTTGAGAAAGGGGGGATGGCTGGGGTTGTAGTCCTGGGGTGACTGCGAGGTTAGCGTAGGGATTCGCGGGGTTGAAGCTTGTGGGTTGCTGGACCATCGGTTGGGCTGGGCCGGGGTTGGCCATATACTGAAGGGGTAACGATGCGTTGGAAGAAGAGGTCGACAAAGAGGCAAGGTCGTCCCATACGGATGCTGGTCGGGGCGCAAGGGGTTGAGCAGGGGTCTGAGTGGGCTGGACAACGGTGCTCGCTGGTCTCGGCGGGAGGTTCACCGCGAGTTGCGATGAACTCGGTTGGGTCCTGGGTCTTGGAGCCGGAGACGAAGATGACACGGTCGAAGTCCCCGGTGACGGTTGTGGTGATAGCCCGCGCACGAACGAATCTTTGGATCTTGACGGCCCGAGTTTCGCTGCAACGACTCCCCGCTTGTCGAAGAATTTTTTGAATTCGTACTTGCCTAGAGGGACCCCGTCAGAATGCCAGAAACGAGGGGGTGGTTGGAGTATCGTTTTACCTCGGATGTACTTCTCGAGGTCGCTATCCCGTTCCTGTTCGATCATGTTCGTTGGTGGCGGGTTCCTGACTTCATCTGGATTATAGATCGCATTAGACTTGACGTTTCCCATCTCTTTCATGATCTAGCAAAGCGGTCGTGAGAAAGCGGTAGAAGTGAGGCACATCTGAAGAAAACGAGGTCGTACATCGACTTGATCTTTCGACCAGGTGTCAAGGGTAATGCTCTTCCTACATTGTCGTCGGTCATGAGTGTCAGCGGCAAAGGGAGCGACCGGGACGCACACTTTGGTTATGTGTGTTCCGATCTTTCTATGAATAGAGGCGCATTTGACGCTGGAAATTACGCATTGACGATATTGTCAGCCCCTCCCAGTGATGACGAAGTCCAGGCGGACGGACCAGATGAAGATACCCAAGTTGTATGAGGCCCATCTCGGGTGTTTAGTTTTGCAGTCGGCGCAAACATCTATGAATGTAGCCTTCAGTGCCTGGTACGACGATGACACGGGACAACTGATGCAGCTGACCGTTGCCTGGTAGCGAGACCAGCTCAAGCAACTGCCTCTGGTTGCGCCCAGCTTGGATTTTGCTGACAGCTTGAGAGGACATGGGTCACCGTCGGACGGTCGCGGTCGTGGTCGTGGTCGAGGTTGCAGAGCCCGAGTGTCCCGAACCGGGTGCGGATTCCAGGGTGACGTGAGCGGGAATGGGCCGACATGGCCGATCGGGCGTACAATAGGCTAACGCTTACTCCCGACGGATCTTCAACTTTTGGTCCTTCCTCCCTCGTCTTGACCACGACCACGGCGCTCGGGAGATGTCACTTTCAGTGCGACCTATTTTTCACTTGTCTAAACGCTTGCTGTCCAGAGGGTGGGCGTCTGCTGCGTCCCCCAACTATGTCAACATCATGGAGGTGGGCCCAAGGGACGGGCTGCAGAATGAGAAGAAAGTGATCCCACCAGCGACCAAGATTGAGCTGATCAACAGACTCGCCAACGCAGGTCTGACCAGGATTGAGGCTGGTAGTTTCGTCAGTCCCAAGTGGGTTCCTCAAGTATGTTAGTTCCGAGATCCGGAGTACGTTCGCTGAAAGGTCGTTTAGATGGCAGGAACACCAGAGGTCATCACCCAGGTGGAACACATCCCGGGAGTTCGCTACCCTGTCCTCGTCCCAAATGTTAAAGGGCTGGAGAATCTTCTCGCCGTCCTATCGGAACATTCATCACCCTCTCCGCCACCGACGGACGAGGTTGCCGTCTTTATCGCTGCTACAGACGCATTTTCGAAAGCTAACACCAACTGTACGGTTGCCGAATCGCTGGAACGTACCGGCCAGGTCGTTCGTCTGGCTCTCGAAAGGGGATTGCGCGTGAGAGGGTATTTAAGCGTCGTCATCGCTTGCCCTTATTCTGGCCTCGTCGACTATCGGAAGGTTCGGGACCTGACCAAGGAGCTTCTCGATATGGGGTGTTACGAGGTCAGCCTGGGGGACACCACCGGCCTGGGCAACCCCCACAGCATCTCCGAGATGCTCAACACAGTGATATCCACCAACCCGGTCGAGAAGCTTGCTGTAAGTCACAAAATCCACTCCGAACCGATGACCATTCTCATTCGAACGTTACTTCCAGGGCCATGTGAGTTACTTCCCGGGAGGTCGATTCTTCAGGATAAGCCGAACTAACCCTTGATCAGTTCCATGACACCTACGGCATGGGGGTAGCAAACGTAATGACTGCTTTAGCAGCTGGTGTTCGAACGATCGACAGCTCCGTCGGTGGCCTCGGTGGATGCCCATACTCCCCAGGCGCCACGGGCAATGTTGCCACGGAAGACGTACTGTATGCCCTCAAAGATTCGCCTTACACAGCTCCTGGTGACTTGAACGAGGTCGCCAACATCGGGATGTGGATATCCAACGAGGTTGGACGCGAAAACTCGAGTAGGGTCGGCAAGGCGTTGCACGCGAGGAAACTAAGGAAAGATAAATCCAGGGAAAACGAAAGGGCGAAGCTTTGAGGGACACTCGCACGTTTGTATCTACAGATACCCTTGTATACAATCAGGTACGGCCAAACTGAACCCATTGTAGTCGATTAGCAGACCGAGTAATCTCATGATCATTGGCGCGGTTTTTCGGGATCCAAGAGGGTTTGACCGCACAGAGGTTTTTTGACCACAGGCCCAACCACTCATTTCGTTCGTTTTATGAATGGAGGTTGTGGGCGACATAGGCATCTTGGTCGGTGTGCGCACGTTGAAAATCCACAAAGGACATTGTTTGATATGATTGTATTTCAGGATTATTGGAGGTTCGAGGGTGTGGTACTGGGGTAGGTTGCGATAATCGACCATAATCGACCAACTTTCAGTCGATTTTGACCGACCCGATTCTCGGGGCACGATTCTCATTCTGGACTTCTGGGCTCTCCCCATCCCGAGTTCCCTCGTATTTTATTCGTTTCTCAAGGCCCTGCTTGTTACTATGATAGCTAGAAAACCCCCTACAACGACGAGGTCGTGACGCGACTCAAGGCGACGCCCCCCACAAGCCCCTCCAAGTCTTTTGACCAGCAGTCCAAGCCTTACCTCACCCAGTATTTTTACCTCTTCCTACCCAACGTCACCCTGGATCTCTGGCAAGAACGGCAGAGGTCCTCTTGAACTTCAAGACGGTGGCGATCGGGAGAAATGGCACGCCGGCGATCGAGAAGGTGTTGCTTTCGATCGTGGTTGCGGCGAGGATCCGCCAGTGATGACGGTATCCCCAAATCCACCACCATCCTCGAATCCACCGAGTCCTCACTCAAGCTCGCCGCACTCAAGATCGCCTTTCCAAACCCCGATTTGTCATGTTTGGGTGCGTTGTAGCGGGAAGACCCCTGCAAACAAACTTGCAGCAGGTGGATGAAACCCATGCTCTCTTCGAACTGCCAAACGCGAGCACGATCAACCACCTTTGTGTATTCCTGCTTGGAACGAGTGCGTCATTTCGTCGATGTGGATTTGTGCTCAAACCGTCGATTTCTGTAGTGCCGTTCCCTGAGGGGTATGGGGCCACTGTCCACTTCCATTGGCCAGGGAAAGGGTTCCAACTGTTGGGGATGTGGGTGTTTCTTTGTTTCGTTGCCCTGGCGGCAATAACGCTACCTCCTTCTAGGCTCTCGAACGACAAACCATCCGCCATCTTCCGATTGCGTGGAACTTTCACTCCAGGTGCCAGCGCAGGGCCCGTTGCATTTGCAGGCGGTGCCAATCCAACACTCGACGGAGACGTCATGGCGACCCTAGGAATTGCGATTGAACCCTTGTCCCAAATCGCACTGACGCTTCCCGATCCTGGGAGCACGATCGGGAACGGAGCTGTGGTGGCGGCGACCAGGGCGGCCGATCCTGGTCACCTCGCAGAGCAGGTCGTAAAACACCTGCTCAACTTTGTTTCGAGTTTTGTTGGGTCTGGGGCGGTGGATGAGAACACGTTGGTGCCGATGAGCGCGATTGTCAGGTGGTATGAAGGGTTCAAGACCAAGTTGAAGAATGTGGGACCTGGATTTTTGGACCGCGCCACGGACTGACCGTATTTCCTCGTTGCCTTTTGCTTAACTATCGTACCTGTGTACTCTTTTTCCACGTGGTACGGGGTCACCTCCCTTCACGGTCCGACTTGGGCGTCTGAATATCTGATCACGTTTTCCTCCCGAGTTCCGGCGGAGCTAAGCTTGAAATAATCCCCCAACCTGCGATTGGACATGTCTCTCAGGTCCACGTTCTCACTGTTAAACGCCCCGCTACGCGCCACTTCCCTCGCAGCCAAACCTCGACTCTCTACCCCTTCCTTCTCCCGGCTGAGCTTCACCGTACGGACGATGGCGACCGGTGCCAGCCAATACGAAAATCTCTTAATCTCCAGGCCGGACCCTGGCGTGGAACTAATCACGCTTAACCGTCCAAAGGCGTTGAATGCCTTGAACTCGGCGTTGTTCGTCGAGTTGTGCGAGGCCTTGAAGAAGGCGGACGAGGACGCGAATGTTGGAGCTATTGTTATTACCGGATCGGACAAGGCTTTCGCTGGTAAGTTGGCCATCTGTGCGTTTTGACTGCTGGAGAGTTGAAGGTTAAGGAACCAAGCTGGTGCGGACATCAAGGAGATGAAGGAAAAAGAGTGTAAGCCGTTCTGTGCGCTTTCGGTCTGATGAATCTCACGCTGTACGCTATTCGATAGACTCTGATGTATACAAGAGCAAGTTCTTGGAAAACTGGACCCTTATGAGCACAATCCGCAAACCCATCATCGCCGCCGTGAGCGGTTACGCTGTATGACACTCGACCCCTTCTCTGAGTGGCCAAGACTGACGTTCCATTCCGATTTTGAACAGCTTGGAGGTGGCTGTGAGTTGGCCTTGATGTGTGATATCATCCTTGCCTCGCCCACCGCCGTCTTTGGCCAGCCGGAGATCAACCTCGGTGTCATCCCCGGCGGAGGTGGAACTCAGCGTCTCGCCCGTACCGTTGGTAAATCGAGGGCTATGGAGCTCACTCTCACTGGTCGCAATTTCTCCGCGGTCGAGGCTGAACGGTGGGGCGTTGTGAGCAGGATCGTCGAGCCTGTCGATGGGAAGCAGAAGGTTGTTGATGAGGCGATTGGGATGGGTAAACTGATCGCCAGCAAAGGCCAGATTTCCGTCCAGGCAGGGAAGGAAGCTATCAATGCCGGTAGGTTACGAGATAAAAACACCACTTTCGGCAGTTATCTAATCGTTCCTTCCAGCATATGAATCTACCTTGGCTGAAGGGCTCAAGGTCGAGCGGAGGTTATTCCATGGTCTGTTTGCAACGAAGGATCAGAAAGAAGGTGAGCACGGAAACCATTCACGATCGCCTTCCCGTTCTGACGCAGTGGTGTAGGTATGGCGGCGTTTGCGGAGAAGAGGAAGCCCAACTTCACACACCAGTGAGAGTCCAGAGGTGTCTACTTGCGTTGTATCATATCGGACGAAATGATCAGGTCGTGAGGAACTATCTATCGGACTTGAAGAACAAGGTGTGGCGGAGTTTCACTGAACGAACCGCGAATCACGTCTTAGTTTTGCTTAACGGGAGTTTGACATTGAAAGCAGTAAAAATGGGACCGAGATAGATGAAGATCCGTGGTACGATGGACGATCGATACAAGAGTTCGATATCGCTCCGAGGCTATCCAACCGCCTTCCAGACGTTTAGTAGTTGACGCTGATTAGGTAGTCACCCAATCCCTCGACGATGATGGTGGCCTCGGTTTGCTGGATAGGGGCATCGTACTCGGCGACCAGGACGGCTTGATTCGTTTTGACGAGGACACAACCATTGGCCTGAGTTCGCAGACGTTTCGTTAGTGGTCGGGCGAGTCCGCGACATGGGTGCACGCCGGTGCAAATTAGGTACGATTTGTGTGGAACGATGGGTAAATTACGAGGGGAGAGCCGTAAGCTCGGGGTCATGACTCATGTGAGACGGCCACGTACCCCCTGCTTTCCGTATATGCTTCGGTCGTTGGCCTGGAGGGTGAAGAATTTCTTACCACCGAGTTTGATACCGTGAGCTTGAACGCCTGAGAGGTCTTTGAACGCAGAGACAATCGCTTTCTGCTCCTCAGTGCTGAGCTACACCGAGTGATCGCAAAACGGAAAAGGTTAGGAAAAGTAGAAGCAACGATGTGAGAGACGCCGTACGGTGTACCCTGCGCTGGTGGCCCAAACGCCTCCAGCTAAACCTAAGATCGCGGCCCTATTGACCTTTCCGGTTCCGAGGAGGTTGGTATCGACGTAACCTAGGAGTTATGTCAAGCGATGTCGAAGACATGCGAAGCGAGGACACGTTACTCTGCCAGGACATGATTGAGATAGGGGTGGAGAGGAGACGGTGGTGGGGCGAGTGTAAGGGTTGAAAGCTCTGGAAAGATCATCTGTGATCAGAGACCCGAGGGTGGGCGTCTAATTGTCTCCGGAGATAGCCGGATAACTTCGGTAGCCTTGCCTTTTATGGACTTGTGTTGTCACTCTTACATGGGACAGATGCTATGGACTGCGGCCTCAGCGAGGAGGATGCACTGGTGCGGTACCCTGGAGAACGTAAGGTAACGAGGGAAAGGACACATTTGTGCGTAACAGGGCGGGTGAAATTGGGCTGCTATATAAAAAACACGAGTTTTGTGCACGAGGTGGGGTTCGGACGGCTTTCTGACATGAGCTCTACAGCACCCGACGGAAACCTGACAGGGAGGAGAGCGAATGGAGATGTCGTGGCTTCATTCCGCATCGTTGCGTGGCGTTCAATTCCCAACGAGCACCCTCATGATCAGGACTGGAACACTGCTCGGCACACACCGATCTTCATATCGCTCGTGTTGGTTCTCTTGGTGCTTTGCTTGTCCGGAAACGGTGTGCATGCGCTCGTTGCGGGGAATATACCAAGAGGGTGCACGAGAATTTATTTACGAATTATTCCGTATTTTCTTGGTCGCCGCGGGGCTCCATAACGGCCTGAACGGGAGACACGATGGCCTTTGCTTCGTGTGTTCGGCTGCGACCTCTGTGATACCCTGGAGAACGTGGAGGACAGATTTGTGCGCAACAGGGCGAAATTGAGCTGCTATATTAAAAATACGAGTTTTGTGTACGGTTCGGACGGCTCTCCGACATGGGCTCTACAATACCCTACGGAATCCAAGGAGGAAAGCGTTGAATGGAGGTGCCGCGGCTCGTCGCGTGGCATTCAATTCCCGAACGAGCGCCCCCATTATCAGGACTGGAACACCGCTCGGCGGTCAACACTGATCTTCACATCGCTCGTGTTTGAGCCAAGATGGCGACAGGTCAGAGGCTCTGCTTGCTCGTGTTGGTCCTCTTGGTGTTTTGCTTGTCCGGAAACGGCGTCCATGCGTTCGGTGCGGGGAATATACCAAGGTGCGCAATACTAAGGTCAAACTGTCTAGAGTTTGATTGACATCGCCCGTAGTTATGGTCATCTGAAAGGGAAGGCGTTCAGGCACGGTGATATTGTACGTATCCCGGTCTGCGCGCTGAAGGGGTACTGAGCCTCGCCGCAGGAGGAAGTCCTAGGAGATTTGTTCAAACGCCACGGAGTGAAGATTGGGATGATTGGTAACCTCGTGGGGAAACACAAGTTTGCGCCCATGGATATCAAGAGGATCTACTTCGGGTGGGTCGTTCAGCGCGTGTCAGAAACGAAGACAGCTTGACAGGGGCCCGATGTAGGAATTGGTTGCGGGATTACAGTCAGGTTTGTCATGTCTGGCAAAGGCATATATATCTTATGTGACCTGACGCTCATGTAGGCGATGGACATCGCTACGCTGAAGAAGGCGCCGTGGCAGGTGAGACACCCTCGGCGTGCTTCGAAATGAAACACCCTAACGCGAACGTTCGACAGAGCATCATCACCATTGTTGTGGTCTTAGGATTCATGGTACCCGCCTTCCTTTTTATCTCGAGGCACCATCTTTCACGGTCCCGTAGTCCCATGGGTACGCTACGGACGAGTTTGAAGTCACACGAGAAAGGCTCGGCGTTTACCTCCCAGTGAGGGTCTAAGGTCTCTCTGAAGTTTTCACTCCCAGGAAGCTCATGTACGGCATAGGTGGAACACATCGACAATCCAAAAGGATACGGAGACGGAAAAGACCCTAGGGACGTTGATCCAGGGCTTCGACCCGTACGTATTACCATGTATTCGCAACCTCAGAGCCACTAACCACCAGCTCTTCTCAGCCCATATTGGTGAGTCCTCCGTTTCGAATAATTCGGTGCGCGTGACGGTGTCCGCCAGCCGGAGGAAACGGAAATTGACCCCAAGACCGGGATGAAGAATTACATCGCGAACGGTAAAACCCCCCTGGTGTACGATGATACGTCCATGATCTTGACCATCATGTAGACAGCGGTTCATGGGATACGAGCAAAGCTTACGTCAGGAGGACGCTCGAGAAGTGTATTGAATTGGGGAGGCGTTATAGAAACGCCGATAAACCCAACAGAGATGACAAGTATGAAGCGTTTCGGTTGTTAGGAGCTGCCGTGAGTCCATTTCCCACTCACATGAAGAGGCTCGGGCGCTGATTGGTTTTGTGCGAGAAGCTCCATACCCTAGAAGATTACCCGGCTCATTCAAATTTCTGCGAACTATGCTTGGTGTCGATGGGTCATACCAAAGTATTCACCCATGTCGGCGAAGCCGTGAAGGTCGAAGCACCTGACGGGAGAATGGTCGCTCCGGTTGTCACCGGTAGGTCCTTTCTTTGAGTGAATACCCTCTTGGTGTTTGAACATGTGTATGGAATAGGGGTCTTCGGCGCGGATGATTTCATGCACTCGTTGTTCTCAGGTCAGCCTCGTTGCCCAGCTCCCACCTTCCGTGCTGAACTATTCCGATTTCAGAGGGATCTGACCGTATCGTGTGTGGAACTGCATATCGATTCGACTTACCGCTGATGACATTTAAATGTTCGTTGGTTGTAGAGCGAAGTGAGTATGAAATCAGAACCCGGGGAACGCTGACTGACAGACTGGAACTTTAGTCTTCCCTTACCGACCTGAACCACAGTGTCCTGGCCGCCCGCAGAAAAAAGAAGGAACGGGGAGGTTCTACAATTGTCGCGGCGCTGAAGAAGATGTTGTCTAAAGCTCCAGGAGACACCGCTACGGAGATCTCTAACGACCTTGCAGAGATCGAGAAGATCGGAGAGGACAATGAAGCCAGTGCGGAGGGGGAGGAAGGGAAGACGAAGCCAGAGCAGATGACTCCCCAAGAACTCCATCACAGGCTTTGGAAGATCCTCAGCTTGCGGGATAAGGGTGAGTGAACCCGACCAGCGATCGGATATACACCGGTTGAATGACACGGACAGTCGTGAAAGCGATCGATAGGACGATTGGTAAGATGTATGCGGATCCCTGCGGTGGGATGGCTAACGTCACTCTTTAGAGAGGGTCCCCGGACTGCGCCCGTTGCTTGACAAAGTTAACGAGCAGATCGCAGGTGAGTGATAATCGATAATGACTGCTCCGAGGGATCCATTGACACACGATGTGACAGTTATCGTGTTCATCGCTCTCGGAGTGAGTGTGTACGTTCTTTTCCCAGAAACCAGTCGCTGACACTTTCTAGCCAATCTTGGCACCTTTGATGAGACTGGCTTCTACGAGCCTCCAGAGTGCGTCCCAAGAAGTCCTTTCCACCCACGACCAATTCGAGGTCCGTTCGATATTAATAGTGGATGTCCTTAACCAAAGACTGACAGTGATGCTTCTCCAAGGTGTTTGATGACCCACACGCCGTGAGTTGTCCAATTCTTTGAAGGAGACGGATGATTGACGGCCAGGGCTCCCTTGCAAGTCGGACCCGACCCACTCATTCTTAAGCAAGGATCACTTTGTATGTCTAGTCTTTCCCATTTTGATTGCGCAACTGATGGGGCCATGGCAGACAGATATCCTTAACCAACCGGCAGGCAACATTGCCAAGATTATTGTAGTACGGAACCTCTTGCTGCCTTCGTGACTTCCTTGGCATAAACCCTTCGCGTCTAGTCTCACGCTGTGACTCTGGTTGTGCATGCTTGGGACGACAAGAACCTGGACGTTACTAAGACTATCGATGAGATCAC
>Ga0307516_10006219_pt1 | contig 14046 bp, 10 predicted proteins | sample 19_EM_MG_FD_203310 | JGI IMG/M metagenome (GOLD analysis project Ga0307516, IMG submission 203310) | Populus trichocarpa ectomycorrhiza microbial communities from riparian zone in the Pacific Northwest, United States - 19_EM | ecosystem: Host-associated > Plants > Roots > Unclassified | place... | reverse complement strand
AAAGAAAAAATAAAAACTCTCCCCCCCCCCCTCTCTCTCTCTCATAACATAAGACAAAACACAGAGTAGTTAAAAGGCAGTTCATCAACGAAGAACCAAACTTTGCAAACATGCATCTCCCTTTTCCATACTGAATTCTAACAGGGTTCTGTTGAAGAAGATGCATACCTACTCCTGTCAAACAAAGTCTATCTCGGCTAGCTGACAAGTTCTTTCCATTTTTACCTCTGTTAAGGTTTGTGGGTTCTTGTTTTCTCTTTCATTTTTTAATGAATTGTAGTAGTTGAAAAAAAATTAAATAAAAAGAACAAGTCTTTGTTACCTTCGTTTATCTCACAATTTTCTATTGTTTTTGTAATAATTTATGTGTTAGGAAAATATTTTTCTAAGTCTTGACTTATATAAGGGGTCTGTCTTTATTTTCTCTTAATCAGGCGGTGGAAAGTGATTATTGACCCATTGGATACGCATTTTGTGACACTCTACTCCACTATAAATAAAGCTGTCTTCTTTATTTTCTTTTCTATATTTTTTTTCCCGAGAAAGTGATGGAAATGGCGTATAATCCAAAGGTGGTAAGCATTGTTTTGTTTGCTATCTGGGCTCTCTCTATAACAATAATTTTTCTTCCTCGTAAATTTCAAAATTTTCAACTGTTCTATTGGTTTCCGAGTCTTTCTTTTTTTAATGTTTTGTTGTTTGTTCTGTTCATTTATGTTGTTCTTTCCTTAACTGAATAACCATTTTTTTTTTGTTTCTAACTTTATATCCCTCCATTTCTCTCTTCTTCTTCTTCTTCTTCTTTTCCCTCTTTTTTGGGTTCTTGATTTTGGATTAGACTATGGATTCGTCTGGTGGAGATGGTGGATTGCTCTTAGAAGAAACCATGGAAGCACAAAAACTCACTGTTTTGGATCGTATAGATGGATTTCAATACACAAAGGAGAAATCAGATAGCTTTGTTATTGACATGGAAAGTTTCTCTCATGGCATCAATAAAGATATCAATACAAATCAAAGAATCACAGTGAGTTTCTGCCTTTTCTTTCTCCTTTCCTTTCTTCTTCTCTCCTTTTTCTTTTGTGGATAATTTTGTTTGTAGATGATTCAGCAACACGCATGCCATTACAGTCCAATGTCTTTTTGTCAAATCATCATTATCTATATGATTCTTCTTCTTTTTTTATGAATGAAAAGTTGCAGAGGAACCTTTCAAGAAAAGGGTCACCACGGGGCGGTGGTGGCGGCGGCGAGAAGAAGATTCATTCTAATCTCTCTCATCTTTGTGATAAAGAGGCTATTGTTGCTTCAGCTTCGCCCAGAGGTATTAGTTTTGCATTACAAACTCTGATAATTTTGTGTGGAGGCCATGTCCATGTTGGTTGTGCTGTCATTATGATAGTATACCTGTCACCATTTTCAGATAGATTTTTAGAAAAGCTGTAGATACTGTTGTCTCTATTCTTCAATGATAAATGGATCTTCTAAAAAAATTACATATATTTTAGACTGGTTGATTTATAGGTGATTCAATAGGTTTCCAAGTTTTTTTATTGTTAATTTGTTTTTAACCTTTCAGGACATTTAAGTTGCGTTTAATTAATTTTCTAAAAATGATAAATACAAAAGAAATAAAAACACATTTGGTTAAAATAAAAAAACAGAGACATAAAAATAATTTTATTTCAAAAACAGTTTTAGAATAAATTTATATATTTTCAAAACCATCTTTTTAGTCCGAGATAATAACTAAATTCTAAGATGCAATTCACTAGCAAACATTAGAAGCAACAAATTAAGATTGCCATACTTATTGTTTATTGTGAGAAACATAGACTAGTAATTTTCTTTTCATCAATCTCCAACTGCTCTAGTTTTGGGAGGGTAAATTCCAATTATTAGAGAACAGCTTGATGTGTACTACTGATATTTATTCTAGTAGTTTTTTTCCTTACCTTCTTCAATGTGTTGCCAAACCGGCTCTGATAGGGAGAGCAAGACAGATTTAGGTTTAACTGGTGAAGGTTAGGTGGCCTCGATAAGCTAGAGTGTGCACAAAAACAAACCCTCTCTACCACTGTTAATGGGGCCAATATTTACAGTTGGTGAAAGTGAGATGTTACCAAACAGTTGGGTCAACCGAAATGAAACATGGGTGGGTTTAATTAAACAGAAAGTACAGATTACAGAGCATCATCCATTTTGTTGGTCACCCTCCATTGTTGAAGGCATGTGCACTTGTTAAGTTGATGAAAATGCTAGCTACCCATAAACAAATGCTTACACCTATATAGTATAGTGTTTACTGATCTGTAACTGCTTTAATAGGGCCTAGCACGCCTGAAAAGGCTGCGGTGGTAACGGTGGGGACCCCAGATCATTCCAGTAGCCCACAAGTTCATCATCAAATCACTATCACGACCGGCAGCATCAATGGCACCCCAGAAGGCAGATGCATTAGGAGAAACAGTTTCAAGCGCGCATCACCTTCCTGGGTCCTTGATCCCAAAAGGGTTCTTTTCTTCTTTGCCACACTGTAAGCTTACCAACCCTTGAAAAAGCTGCAAAAAGATCAATCATATGTCATGATATTTGTTTACAGGCAATTTATTTTAGGTATTTTCATTTGCAACAGGTCGAGTATGGGAACAATGTTGCTGATATACCTCACTCTTTCAATTGGGAAGCTCAAAACAGATTGATAATTCCCTTGATTGAAACCAGCAACAATATCATGCACCATATTCCATAAGGAGGAAATAACTGTAGTGTACACAAGGAGCATGATGTTCGACTGAAACAGAGATGAATGTAATTAGATGATGATGAGGGTCCCTTTTGCAAGAATAGGCTTCTTTACAATGGGGGTTTGCCGCATAGTAGAAAGAATGACAGAAGATAAGGTGATGGCGAACACTAACCGAAGACCTTCCCTAACCACGGCTTCTACTTTCTTCAGCGCTCAACGTTTTTCAGGGCCTCACTAAGATCTTACAGATGAAGACAAGAGCAAATAATGATGTGACAAGCAGAAGAATCTTCTTTAAAGAATACAGGGAAGATAAACATGATGCGTTACTCTTATGCAACCCTACACAGCTTAATGGAGGGCAGGGTCAGATAGTTACTATAGCTTTCTTGTACCTTTATTTTGCCGACCCATGCCTTCTTATTGTGTTTCCTCTCTTGGAAAATCCCACTTGGATTGCCTTTTTGTTATACATGGCTTTCATGTGAGTGAAACAAGATCAAGACAGCAAACAACCGTAAGGTTTAAGTTAATAAGACATTTTATGTGCTCGGAAGCATGCGTACCCGAAGCCTTTCACCTTTTACCACACATTGTGCATTCATGGGGTAGCTCAGAGAAGAAAAAATGGCTTAAAAATGAACACTAACATCATGCCTACCATTGAATAAACTGGATACTCACTCAAAGTTGAAGAATTGAAGAGCATAGAGAATCTAAGCTGGGAGACATCAGAAGACAAACCTCAAATGCCTGTCACCGATATCATTGAAAAACTGACAGCAATTTCCTTAAGGATTAGTGCAGGGTAAAACGTAATATGATATGTATCAAGTATGAATCTGATGTAAACAACACTAAACAAGATAACCCTGGCTTCAGCAGAAGCAATTATAAGACAGTTCTAATGATCTATAGTATGGTTTTTACAGTGATAAACGGAAACTCTCAGTAATCACAGAGACGGAAGGGGTATACTTATTTGCTGCGTTCGCTATATTCCATAACAAATACGGATTCATGGTGGATCCATGAAGGGCTTAACACTATACAGTATCCATATCTCATTCTTTGAATACATATGCATCAATTTCAATCTTCAATTAGTAGAGTTTTGAGATTCGTGGCATTGAACATTTGTGTTTCCGATCATGGAATAGCCTTAATATAACTGCTGCGGTTTCTTCAATTGCTTTTCCTGTCACTTCTGCAATCGCAAACAAGTGAAAAGCACCATAAAGGTTCAGTCACTAGCATATCTTCAAAACTTCCAATAAGTAGAACATTTAAGGATTGAAACACATTACCAATTACTGGCCAAACAGGATTCTGTGCAAAGGTCCTGCGAGCAAATTCCAACTCCTCTCTGACATGATCCATCTCAGAGTAGTTACTCCTCACTTCTTCACTGAAACCCAGACTCTTCGCCCTTGCTCTCCTTATCGTTTGTAACACTACAGGATTGATAGTCAAACCAAAAACCTTTTCGGGGTCAACTTCAAAAAGGCTTTTTGGCAATTTCACACCCTTTACAATAGGCACATTTGCTACTTTATATCCTTTCTGTGCCAAATAAATCGACAACGGTGTCTTCCCGGTCCGAGAAACTCCAGCAAGAACAATGTCAGCCTTGTGCAAGTTCTGAGGTAATGCCCCATCATCTTGTTTAATAGTGAATTCAATGGCTTCTATTCGTCGAAAATAATCCTCTGAAAGAGGAAAATTCCTACCAGGAGCTCCACGAGGAAGACCAGAAGGCAAGACACCAAGATGTGAAGCAATAGCTTCTGTTATAGGGCCTAGTATATCTGTAGCTGGGATGCCCCATAACTTACAGACTTGTTTAGCATGTTCAGCCAATGAAGAATCAGCTAATGTGTAGACCACCATTGCACCTTCTTTTGCTGCTTGTTTTATTATCTCCATTAACCTCTCCACATCATCAATCTAACCATCACTACAACATAGTTAGTTCAATCCTAGTGTTGTTGCTAAGGTGTAAACAAATCGTTGTTCAAGAACTTCACCAAAAAATAGAAGATAAAAAGCAGAAGACTGTTGTTTCCTGTAATAATATCAAATAAATTTTTGAACATTCAGTTCGATACAAAAGCATTGACTTTATTCAAATTGAATGTATAAAAATTTAGATACAACCGGTGCACCTTGGAGCACGTATTATGCATATGTAATTTGTTGTTCAACTTGAATGAATGTTAACACATTCTGTCCAAATTGAACCAGTTTTTGCTGATTTTTTATACATTCAAATTGATAAAAAAAAAAAAAACAAAATCTAATGTTTTGAATTCCAAAGAGTAATAAAACACATATGATAACGTGGGTTACAAATTATAGTTATCAAACCCGACTTTACCTGATGACTTGCTAATTCAAATTTTGATTCAGGTTGAGTTTTTTTAGCCATTTTAAAAATTAATCTGATCAAACTAGAGAGATTTAACAGGTTAATTTTGACCTGGTTGACCAAGCCAGATCCTAAGAAAATCCAACGAGTCAACCCTAAAAATTATACTTTTAATTTTTTTTCAAAACACTTTGATTTTTTAAAACTTTTTTTTCCAAAACAACACTATTTTAGAATATATATTGATCCACAAACCTTGGATAGGCTAACTAACCTAATCAATCTGGCCGGGTCTAATAGCTATGTGCAAACAAACTTATTACCCGAGTCAACACTGCAGGGTAGTGGGGCCCACTTAAGTAACATAAGCATTTCTAAAATCTGAACTCTATAAACTAGCATCTCTCATGTTGCCATATAGAATTCCACGAAATTATTAAACGACAAGTCAATCAAGAAACTTAAAAAGAAAAAGTGAAAGTTCATGATTACCCCTGAAAACAGATGAGTATTTACAGGACACCCACGATCAACCAAGCAATGCTGGAACTGGCCCAACGAAGCATTAACGGAATGTTCGGCAGTCCATCCAGTTCCGTCGGAAACCATGAAAATAGCCTTCCCAAAAGTAGCCTCCACGTCATCATATCCGTCACTCCCCGTTAAAGAACTAACCTCTCTTTTTTCACTCTCTTTTGGGTTTTGAACTTGTGGATTCAGCTCCAGACGCTGCGTGGTTCGCTGATGCAGCCGGTCTAGTTTTCTACCAGACCGAATGGACCGAGCTCTCGACCACCGGTTTAGTTGAGGGCTGCCTTTTTGTTTCCGAGCCTGAGGTTCGGAGAGAGATTTGGGGTTAGGCTCGGGAGTGGAAGAGCGTGGTGGTGGAGGTGGTAGACGGTGGCTCGAGAGACCCAACGTGGCAGAAGAAATCATTTTTTCCAAAACTTTTTATGTTCTGATATTTTTTTTTTTTATTGAAATATGTGGCCATAGCTTGTTACCAACTGGCCCAGCCCAATTTGATTTTCTTGTTACCAGCTGGCCCTAAAAGGAAAATTAATTTTGAAACTCCTAGAAAAAAAACATGAAAACTCGTGGAAAAACTCATAAAATTTTCCAGAAAAACCCATAAAACATTAAAAATTAAAAATATTAAAAAAAATACTAACTTATAAAATCAGATCAATTAAAAAATCAGATGTCTATAGTAATAAAATAAATTTTGCAGGACATGGATTTTTCTATTTTGTTTTTCATTTTTTATGATATTTTTAAATATAGATTTATGGTTTATTTCTTCTTCTTTTTTTACGTTCTTAGTTTTTTTGTTTATATATTTTTCATTTTTTTTCTTGTCTTTTAATTTTTTTATAATCTGGGTTTTTTAAGTTTTTGAAATTAATTTTCAATTTAATGTTTGGAAAATTAAGTTTGTTTTTCATTTATTTGGTCCATGTACTTCTCAAATTATTTTAATCGAAGTCTTGTGCTCCTTTTCGTACGTATTGATTGAGCCTTTTTATAAGAGTCCCACATATAGCATATTGTGCATCGCGAGATTTTAACAACAATATACAGCGTTGGCATACAAATTTAGAATGGTAACAAAACAAAAAACAAATAAAGAATAGAGAGATTAATCAATGTGAAAGAAAAATTTACAAGGTTCTAATCAAAACAATTTCAAGAACAAATAAATGGGAATATCCCTTGCAAATTATATATCCTCTTAAGTAACTTAATGTAACTATATGTTATTGACTTAAGCATGATTAAATTGGTTTAAAAGAAAACTCGATCTGGATTAGACTCGAAATCAATATATTATAAGATTAATTTGCTCGAAATCAACATGATTAAATGGGAATCTGTTGAGTTGGTACTTCTGAATTTGGGTTAGCAATGCTATGGTTCAAAATCCGTGCTAATTAGGCTTCCGGCCTCATATCAATTTTTCACAATTGTTTTGTTCCTCCAAGTCTTTTTTTTTATATATAATTTTTAGGGACAATTAACAAAATCATATTTATATATTTCAATGCAAATTAAAATCCATCAAAATATTCTTATTTATCTACAAAACCCTAAAACAATCTTTGTACTAAAAAATCAAACATCTTACTCTCTAACTCGACATGATTTAACCATTTGGAAGTATAAGAACAAATCTATATATAAAAACCTAAACCTACGTATCATATGAATATGAATGATGTCATATGAACTATACATGATCAATAATATTAATAAAAATATTATTTCACCTGAGTTTTATGTTGCTTATATATGTGCTAATGATGTAATCATTCAGTCCCTCTTTCTTTAATGAATCACAAGTCAATTGCTTTTATTCTAAAATCTCTCATACTTTCTTCCATAAAACAATTAAAAATAATTTAAATCTTGATCAAATTATGACACCACTTGAATGATATGAATTTTAAAGAATCCATTTGTTTTCAGAGGGTTTTGAATAGTAGATTTCAATTCTCGTGAGGATATATTCTTTTGATATGTGGATTCAATTTTTATTCTATATATGTAAAAATTGTTTATGCTGTCATATCCAATTAATGAAGCAATTAAATGATAGTGAAGGGGAGGCATATATATATGTGGACAAAATAAATAAATCAAATCCAAATTTGTGTCCCACACAGAAAAGCTCACATTATTGGTTATGATTGCCCAAAGTAAGCAAACCATTTCTCACCTATGTTAAATCGATAACAGTGGAAGCAAACTGTTTCCATCGTTGATCTTTAGGGGAACAAGACAACGTAAACAAAAAGAAAATCACAAAAATCATTTGTCACTTCATACTTTTTAAGAAAAGGAAAAAAAGGAAAACTATCAAAAAGAAACTGACGAGAAATTGAACCTTTTAGATTTGAAGAGACTGCCCCATTTGATGAATAATTTGAAGTCCAATTGAGTGAAATATTTGGATTTTTTTTTAGTGAGGATACCACCAGAAAATTATAAGAACAGACTTGGAAAAAAATAAAAGAAAAATAATTAGAGAGTGAATAGCTTATTTTTTGGAAGTCATAACTATATATTATGAAAAACCTTTAAAATATTTCATGTGAATTTTCAATTGAATCAATTGTGGAATTTTCTATGTGAATTACGTGTGCATAAAAGAGAATAGAAGCTTGTTAGCATTAAATCCATTTATTGCTAGGCTGTTTCTAATTAGGACTGAGTTGACATGGCTACTCATCTCCTTGAAAACATGAACTATTAAATTGTGACAAATTTAGGTCAGTCTTTAATGTAGGTATATGTAGTCTTTTTTCATAATTAACCAAAATGATGCATATGAGAGCATTAGTTTTTCCAATCATTAGTAGTTTTGGAGGAGTGGGTATTCTTTACGAGGAAAAGATTACTAATTTTTTTAATGAAATTGTTGTTACTTAATTTTTTAAAAAGTTTTCAAAAGAAACAAAAAAAAAAAAAGCCAACATAATTACAATATAAATTAAATGTGTGCACTCCCAAAAAAAGAGAGGGGGAGAGGCCTAAAAAGAAGAGAAAAAAAAAAGCAAAACTCTCTCACATTATCTCCCCCACACACTAAAAAAAAATCTCGAACCATTTTTTTTTTCAAACAGAGTCACCACCTACAGGGTCTCCCTCATTGTGCATCTTCTACCAGCAATACATAATTAGACAATACTATAACCTATTCAATATGAAAAAACTAAGTAATCTGATAGGGCTTCATGATGAGTCGTGAAATCCTAAAACAATACATGTAAAATATACAAAATCATGAAACTCATAATAAATATTCATCTCATTAGAATTACTAATATTATCAATAACACAAGTAAAACCAATTTCACTAATTTATTTTTTTATAGATACATCAATCTATGCTAGATTCAAATTTAATACATTTCCATGAATCATTGATGAAATTTTATTTCATCATAGTAATCATTTAACAATCACAGTAACATCATAGTAAGTCTTGTTCACAACATTTTTAACCCATACTTTGATTCACTTTCTCAAATAAACTTAACTCGTGTGATTGTGTGTGTATATGTATACCCAACAATCTCTGGTTTACGTTATTGTTTCAATTCTCAATATATTTAATTTATAACACATTTTGTTTTACAAACATATTTGTATCCTTTTAGTTTCTCAAGTATTCAGTTTGTTCCCTACCACTACTCATGTTATTTTAACTTATTATATGTCATTTTAGCTTCCCTTTTGTGATTCATGTAAGATACACATTCATGTTCTCTTAACATATATTTTGTAATTTTAACTTTTTGTGTGATTATTTGCCTAGTTTAACCTCACGTAGTTCGAATTCATCATCATCATGGTTTATCATTTCATTTTATTTTCATATAGACTATGTTATTATCCTTCAATTTATTTAATTTTACTCCTTTTCAAAAATGAAGGCGTGCAATTTATCTCGACTTATTACTTTCAAATGAAAAATTTCTCGAATTTATAAAATTTTGGCAGTGTCTCTCCTAAAAATTAAATCATCTCAAGTATCGACATCAACAATCTACAAACATTCCAAACAAATCCACGGTCCTACCATCCTGGACATTTACCATTACATTATTAATAATGAATACAATTCAACAATATTATAAAAAATCATATACACCTTTATTATTTCATTAAATCACAACTAATACTTTAACACAAATACATTATTTTATTCTACTAGTCAACTATTTGATTCAATCTAATAACCCATTAATAATCCGGCAAGACAATTGCATTTATACCACCAACTCCATTTCGAGTAACTTAGTCAATCAAGTATCCTAATAATCAATGACAATAATGTCACTAGCTCAACTCTGGACAACTAGTCAAATAAATGTGTCAATCATCAACCTCGTTGGTGCCACTAAATCAAAACAAGTCAGCTCATCAATTCTAAACGAATAATCAATTATATATATATATATATATATATATATATATATATATATATATATATATAAAATTCATCTTATATGTTTGTTTTTCTACTAATTAACAAACATGCTCTAGCAACACATTAATTTATTTTTTACATTTAAAATAATAATAATCATATCCATGGCATAGCATGGGCCACGAATCCAGTCAAAAGCTATGTATCAATAATTGTTTTTTCACTTCATCTAAAATGCATCATGTTCTTGTTCCTTCTCCGGTGTTTAGAATGTGGGATATATGCATTTTAAGATTTAAAGTGTATTTATATATAAAAAAAATATATATAATAGTTGAGGCCTCAACTGATTTATTGGTTATGAAAATTATAGTTAAAAATGTAATTGATTCAATATTTTTTTTTTTACCAAGAAATATTTTGGCTCCTAAGCTAATAACAAATTAACAATATATAGGTAGTATATAACATTCAATGTCCTTAGTTTATTAAGGAATTTAAAGTTATATAACTTTACTTCGAGATTTTCAATTTAATTTTAAACAATAGGGAAATCCTTTTCCTAAAAATTTTGTATCCTCACCTGGAATGAATCTTTTCATAAATTAATGACTTGCCTTGGTTATAAGAAACCTTTAGAGATTTTTTTATGTTAATTATTTTCATTTTCCAAGCAACCAATAATTAAAGATATACATTTTCTTTCTTGGAAAACTTGCTAATAATTATCATGTTAATTAAAATTTGCTAATAATTATTTTCATTTTCCAAAAACAACCAATAATTAAAGATATGCATTTTCTTTCTTGGAAAAAAGAAAAGAAAACCTACTTAATTAATCACAAAATTTATTTAGTAGTATTATACAAGAAACCTAGGGAGCCCTATCTTGTGACCTAATTTTTGAACATCCTCTTGCACTTGTTGTCTATATTCTTTAAAGCTAAATTTCCTATAAACTGAAGGCTCATAGCAACTTTGTATCACCGTATCATAGGAAGGACAGAAGAAATATGCTGTTGAGAATCTTTCAACTCGTGGATTTGTGACAACACGGTGTTCGACACTCTTATAAACATCGTTGCTCCAAGCCTGCAAATTTTCATCATGCCCACCAACTAATGAGTTGATATTTTATTGGTTTTTTTTTTTAAAAAAAGAAAATGTAACTCTTTGTGCATGTATATAGGGAAAGAATCATGCTAACAACATTTCATAGTAAATTTCTGGGTCCTTTTGGGCATGATTTTATGATTTTTCTTCTTCTTTTGAATCATAATCTAAAAGTTAATTTGTATAAGTAATTTAAAACAAAAATGAATTAAAATACATTTGTTTTGAAAGTATGCTAAGAAAAAATTGACTAAAAACAATTTGTTTTGAAAAAAGAAATGTATTATAATTTATAATTCATAAGTTAAATTTAATATTTTTAACTTTTAATTAATTAAAAACTTAACTCAATTGGTAACAAACTTTCTATTAAGTTAAAAATTATTTCTAACCAAATAATCTTATGATTTAAAACAAAGTTAAAAAATAACTTAAATTAATTTATAAAAATTATACCATACATAATTTTTATTCCCACTATTTAGTAGTAGGTAGGGTGTACAAGTTGGTTCCATCAAATCAATGTTCAAGAATGAAACAATGAATTCACAAGACAGGGTTTTAAAATTGAAAAGGTACTAGGACAAGTTTCAAAATAAGTTAAATTAAAAGGATGGTTGAGAGAAAAAAAAGATATCTTCGGGAGTGCAAAGTGCTTTAACTATCATCAAAAACGAAAACATGTAAGGGTCAAATTGAAAACTTTCAAAACTTCGGAGGTGCCATGGCAGCAAAGTCTGGTTCTGCCCTTTTCGTGCCAAGGATCATTCAATTTCCTATTAAGAAAATGTTCCATTAATTACCTGAAACAAGTCTCCGATATTGATTATCAGTGCCTCTGGGTTTGGCTTGACAGCAAACCATTTCCCATCTTTCACTAACTGCAATCCTCCAACTTCATCTTGGTGCAAAATGGTGAGAAAGTCGCTATCAGTGTGTGGCATGAGTCCGAATACCTCTGAAGGGATTGGACATGGTGGATATCGGTTCATTCGTAGATAACAAGTGCTTGACAGACAATTTTCTTTAATGAAATCAGATTTGCAGCCGAATTTCTCAGCCAAAATCTCAGCTAATTTCTGTGCTAGATTGGCAACTGTTGTAGCAAATTGTTCCATTGTCGAGCTGGAAGTATATTTGAAAAAGAAAAACAGAAAGAAGAAAATTGTTAACAAAATGGACAATCACAAAAAAGCACCTATCAATTCATATATTTCAAGGAAAGAAGTGAAAATTATATAAAAAAAATGAATGCACATGCATGCGTCCATTTGATCAAATTCCAGAAAACAATATCATCTAGCTAGTTGCAGATGGGATGGTCTGATCATTTATAGCTCATTATTCAACTTTTGACATTTCTTTCACGTTAGGAAGTGTGGACTTTGTGTTGATCAAATACCAGGCCATGCATGCAATACACACACACAGACACTATATGATTTTGATGTGCTATATATGTGAAGCAGATGCTGACTTTGCTAGTCTAATTATGTACTAGTAGTTTTATGGTGTGTGTATTGCCTAAGCATTGCAGGAAAGTTTCTAAGACATTTCACAGTGATAAGGCTAAAGATAAAGAAGAAGTCCTACTCTATCACGTGAAAGCTGAACCTAAAAGGTTTGATGCCATGGCTTATGATTTTTTCGTATGTGATTGTGAGCAGTAAGCAGTGCACAATTTTCCCTATTTTGTAAGCATAAAAAAATAAATTTGATTCCATGCTTTCACTTGCTTATTCAATTTGGATCAGCATCTAAATAAAACCATGTGATCCATCAAAATCTGATTTTTGGATAGTTCATCACCTTCAATAGCTACAGATAATCATCTGGATTCAATTTTAAAGGGTAAAAAATAAAAGTTAATTTCAAATATTGAGTATAATTTTTTTTTTAAAAAGAGATATACTAAATAAAGTATAAATTCCACTTCAAGAAAAACAAATTATAGAAATTTAAAGAAATAAATTTGCAATTACCTGAGAGCAGTACTGAAACCATTGGAAACATGTATCTCACTCATAGGAATATGAAAAGCTTCGGACCATGACAACTGCTTAAGGCAAGTAGCTGTAGGTGTCCCCCATCGATAAGTCCCCCTAGAGAAATTCAGAAACTTTTCTTCTTTGCTCTTTTCATTAAAAGGTTGTTTAAAAACCTTAACTTGTTCACTTCTCATTTTGTCCAAAATCTCACGCGAAATCCCATGATTTACAACTTGAAAGAACCCCCACTCCCGTGAAGCCCTAGCAATCTCTGACTTGCACTTTTCTTTCTCCAAGTTCTTAAGATTCAGACGGCCAAGATCGATCAATGGAAGCTCGCATTCCTCAATGATATCAACAACATCTTTATGATCAGTTGCCCCTTCTGTGGTTTTTTCCAAGAGGGTCTTGTAGGTCAGTTGGAAAGGTGGGTCAACGTCCATCCTTTGAGCCTGAAAGGAGATGTGAAAAGGAAATTAAGGCCTAGGAAAAATAAAAACATGGCGGTGTATGGATGTGGGCTTTCTAGCCAAGGAGAGATAGGGACAAAGAGAGAGGAAAAGATGACTGGGACAAGAGGTTTTTGTTTCCTTCATCGTCTATTAAAAAGTTTGTGGACCTTGGAGACAAAGTTGATTTCATGTCTTTTTGTGTTCTAGACTTGAAGATATCTAAATTTTCATGTTTTCTTGTTATGCAATTTTGGATTTTTATTTTGATGCGTTTTATTCCAATTAACTATTAAATTCATATGATGAACACAAAGAGCACAAGAAACAATGTTCTCATGATTTTCCATGAAAGTAAACAAGCTTGGTTTTAAATTGTTAGCAAAAGATAAATTTTTAGAATAAAAAACAAATTAGAGCATTTATACTTTAGAATAAAAAACACA
>Ga0307516_10006218_pt1 | contig 14047 bp, 10 predicted proteins | sample 19_EM_MG_FD_203310 | JGI IMG/M metagenome (GOLD analysis project Ga0307516, IMG submission 203310) | Populus trichocarpa ectomycorrhiza microbial communities from riparian zone in the Pacific Northwest, United States - 19_EM | ecosystem: Host-associated > Plants > Roots > Unclassified | place... | reverse complement strand
GGCCGACTCCGTTGTCCCGGCCTAGACTCCCTGAGTTTCCTTCGCCACGGCCTCAGCCTCCTCGCCCTCAGCCACTGGATCTTCTCTATCTAGCTACGTACCCGGGACCAAACGTTCAGGTGTAACAGAGAAGATGTGGTTTGTCTGAGCAGTGGGGGCAGTGGAAGACTGGGTGGTAGTGGTGGGCGGAGATGTCAGACCAGGGATGAGAAGGAATTGGTTGGCTCTTCATGAGGACAAAGGCCTCCGACTGGTGTTCGTGTTGATAGCAATTCTTATGATGAGTGCAACCAGAGGAGACAGTAAAGGAAAAGAAGAGAAGTGAGTGGTCTTTCTAAGAGCAGGAGAACTATCTACTTATATACCCCGCTCGCCTCCTGCTTAATCATCCAAACCTGTGAGTCATGCCACCGGAGTGCGACACTCCGTCAAACTTCCCTTAGCCTTTCAGGCCTCATCAGCCCAGCACGGCTGGGCCCACTACAGCGAGGCGGGTGACAACAAACTGCCAAAACTGCCTCTGCCTTCCAGCATGTGCTGTGGGAACCCGTGCAGTGCTGTTTCGAGGTTATTGGCTAAGGGCGATAATCAAGGGTGATGTTTGCAGAACTGGATTAGGGTCACAATCTTGGAGCTTACTTTTGACACAAGGAAGAATGGTCGTAGGAGGTTTGTTGAAGTATTTGTGAGGCGGTTATGTCAGAGACCTCATAACCTGTTACAAATCAACATGACCACCGAGAGAGAGAGAAAGGGAGAGAGTGAGAAAGGGAGAGCGAAAGAGAGAGCGAGACAGATAGTAGCGATGGCGGTGGAGACGGTTCAATACGAGAAGAAGTAAATACTCGTATTCTGTGTGTTTTCTAAGGTAGTAGAAAAGAGAGGAGAGAAAGAAGCAGAAAGAACTAAGTATAGAACCCCAAGCCATCAAACAATACCAATCCCAACCTGTCGCCCTTTAGCCTGATCTTGCTGGCGCCATGCAGGAGCAGCAAGAAGTATTTTCAACACCAACAACCTTTGAAGGTTTAGAATCCCCCTGCGCAACCTCGGCTGAGGAATTCACTTGCCGGTGGACAACCAGCACTACCCTCCTCTGCTGCGCTATGATATGGCTCATTGCCTACCTAGCTAGAACCCAACTTCGACCTGTCGCTTCATCATCACATAATGACCACGACTCGCCATCTGTTGCGGACACTGAAGAAGACACCCCAAAGAGACTGTCACCAGTACAGCTTACCTGAACTTGCTGGCCAACAACCATCGACGAAGCCATATAAATACACATGCTGCAGGAGGGTCTTGTAAGTGGGCGATGGATTACACTGATCTAGTGGCATGAGGAGGTTACAGTCCTCACCAACCACTGATTCTCTATCTCCCGGCGCCACCATCTGTAGCCCCAGAGATGACCCCACTCGACCCTGTATCACCACAGATCATGGAGCACACCTCCCTAGAGCCCGAAAGGGTTAAAAATGAACTGGTAGAGTAGCAAACCTGGGAGGTTCCGGGTCAGTCCCGATAAGGGACAGAAAAGAGACGCCGGTATATCACAAACCTGGCGTGATAGGCTCTGGAGGGCCAGCCATGGTCATCGTCCACACCGAGGCGCCTTGCCCAATCATATCGCTCTGGTAGCACCGAGAACAACAAGACCACGCAAGGCGTGCGAGAACAACGAGCCCACGCAATGTGTGTGAGAAGACGACAAGATCACACAGAGCGTGTGAGTACGGATGTGATGAAGAGCACGCCATGCGTGACGGATACCGTGAGACTACGAGCGGCGCCTGAGTATGCAGGAAGTGTGACTACAGGCGGTGCGTGAATACGCCGGAAGTGAGTATGCCGGAAGTGTGTGTACACCAAAAGTGTGAGTACACTGGAAGTGTGAGTACGCCGGAAGTGTATTTACACCGGAAGTGTGAGTAGGAGCGCCCGCTCCTAAGAACGAAGTCTACATTGCCTGTCGAGCCGAACGGAGTAGTCAGGGCAGGATCTTGACACTAGATTGCGTCTCCCCCATTGACACCTGACGTAGCAACAATAGGACACAGTGGAATCCCAGGACGAGAACACCGACGATCCCCTCATCCCCAGGGAATTTGGGGAAGTCCCCGACGACCATAGGGCCCCGAGTCTGGTAACCCTGGAATCACGATCAAGACCACAGACACCGGATTCACCTGAGCAAACTCAAAGAATGGGTGACGAAGCAAGCAGGCCCAGGCCCCACCTGCTCACCACGGAAATGCTACGAGAAATCCTCTCTGCCGGGGACCAACCCAGAAGCAGCCACCCCAAACTTCGAGACCCCGAACTATTTGACAGAGAACAAGTCAAGCTACGGCCATTCCTGGCCCACAGGGAGCTAAAATTTTGAACTGAAGGAAACCGATTCGACGACGATGAGAAGAAAACAGTATACGCCAGAGCCCTATTCAAACGAGTCATCTGGCACTGGCTCGAGCCACTGGTCACCCTCCAGGGCGGACTGCAGATGACATGGGACGAGTTCAAGGTCAACATGGAATATGCGTTCGGGGAAGTCGACACCGAGGAAATGGCATACAAGAAATTCCAGAAAATACAATAAGGAAATCAAACTGCAGCAACATACTTGGCCGAGTTCCAGAAAATCAAGGCAGACTTGCCTTACGCTGACAATGATTGCATTGTGTGGTTCCGGAGCAGACTCCACTCGGAGGTCCGCTGACATCTGGTAATCAGCGAAACACCCGCCACTGTCCTAGTGGATTTTGCCACCGCAGCCATCAAAGCGGACAGCCGTCTATGTCACTTAGACGTCATTCCACAAAGGAACACTACTAAATCCCAGGATCGGTTTCACACCGTCACCAAGGAATCAGCGCCGCCTCTGGGAGATGCAATGGACCTAGATACCACCAGGCGCTACCGTTTCGCTAGAAGAACATGACCTAGGTTCCCTCCACGCCCGGTCAAAGAATGTTACAACTGTGACCAAAAAGGACACTTCGCAAGGGAATGCCCCCGGCTCAAGAAAGCACGCACCTGGGAAAAACTGTACAGAGCAGCAGAAGACACGTATGAAGAAGCGGGTGATCTGGGAGAATAACCGGCGGGAAACGACAGCCCTCGGCAATAGGACGTAGCAACAGTCACCTGAGGGAGAAACCCGTTGCGCAACAAGATCCACCGTACAGGATAGGAAGAACCAGGTACGACCGCAAAGAGAAGATTATGATCAAAGTACGGGTTCTAGGAACCGATGGGAAAGAACAGAGCACCACCACTCTGGTAGACAGTGGGATATCAGAAAACTTTATCGACAAAGCCTATGTGGAAGCCAGTGGAATCCCAATGCAACAAAAACAACACCAAGATGAGTTCTAACTGTGGACGGAAGTGAGGTCACCGGCGGGCGGGTAACCCATGACACTCAAGTCCTCCTCACGATAAATCATCACGAGGAAGACATCCGGCTTCACTGTATCATGATCAGAAATACCCCGATCATTCTAGGACTCCCATGGCTCAAGCTCTATGACCCAGTTATAGGATGGAAGAACCACACCGTGAAATTCCACTCCGACCACTGCGCCGAGAAGTGCTTACAGACCTCACCACGTGCGAACATGGTCCTGGAGGAAAAGGCCACGGAACAATACTACAAGAAAACACTGGAAGAAAAGAACTGGGAGATCGGCGAAACAGACTCATGGGAAGTATGTTCAGTGGTAATCGACAAAATCAAGGAAACCTTCGGTACTAGCGCAAATCCAACAGTTCTCACGGACCACAAAAAACTTGAATATTGGAAAACAAAGAAAAATCGACCCGGAAAACTGGCCGGCAAACCAGACATCCTCTCTAGAGAGTCAGGAGACTCTCCCTGGGAAGGGGATATGAAACATCGGCAGAACCACAGCCGAATCCTGCTACCCAAGGCGCTTCAGAGATTTAACGCTTCCGAAGCGCTCCACGCTTCTGGATCGCTCCAGGCTAATACAATGGAAACCATCAACCTGGGGATAGACAAAGAGCTCCTGAGCGAAATTCAAGTACTAAGTGCTGCAGATAAAGAGATCCAGGAAATCCGAAGGAAAAAGACAGAATGGAACACCGTCGCTATGCCGCGCCGAGCGGAACGGAAGACTGCCAAGCATACCAAGGGCGGCACCAGACAGAACGGAACACTACCACATATGGCACGCCGAGCACAATGGAATACCGCTAAGCGTACCGAGGACCGCGCCAGACAGAACGGAACACCACCATGCAGACCGATAGACATGCTCAGCGGAACAGAAGAACGCTGTGCATGCTATACCAGAATAGAAGCCCGCCACACATGCCACACCGGGAGGAACAGTATAACGCCGCACAGGCCGCGCCAAACAGAACGGATAATCGCCGCGCATACTGGCAACTGCGGCAGGTAGAAGGGAAGATCGACAAGTATGCCGCACCAGGCGGAACAGGAGAACGCCGCGCATGCTGCACCAGAATGGAAGACCGCCACGCAGAACAGGCCATGCCAGACGGAACGGAAGACTGCCATGCATACCAGGCCATACCAGATGGAACGAAAGACCACCACGCAGACTAGGCCATGCCAGACGGAACAGAATAATACCATGCATAGCGAAGGCTGCATCGGACAAGAATGGAACATCACTATGCCGCACCGTGCAGAAGGAATTGGCACCTACAGGATGTCCGCTCCAGACTCCATGGCCGCCACGATCGTCACCGCCGAAGGCTGGACCTTCGCTGACAACCACAACACCGCCTCTGAGTTTCCCACTAAGACCGATGATAACTGGGGCATCCCCGCTACTACGACCAATGATGGGGACGCCTTCCCTACTGCACCGACACCACCACTAAAACAACCACATACCGACGACCACACCTCACTCCATTGGACCACCAGCGACGACGACTACTGCAGTGTCCACTGCCAGATGAAAAATAACAACTACTACCCTCGTAAAAGCTGGCGCCGCCGTCCACAGATATACAACTGTCCGCTTGCCCATCCAGAAGAGCTACTCCAGATAAAATGCGAACGACACCTCAACCCGCGCAAGGTATACACAGACTGGCATAAGGGAAAGTGGACGTGCCCCGATTGCCAGTTCCTTGTGCACCTAGAAAAACATCACCTCTGATGTAAGACTGCGTCCCCAGCCAACATTACACCACTACAGGAGGACCAGGAGCTGGCCAAGCAGGCGACCGAACCCACCGCCGAGCCGGTTGCTGCCGCCACCATGACCGCTGCACTACAGGACGAACAACTCCAAGCCAAGCAGCAGGCTAGCTGGGCCGTATGCATCCACCACACCACATCCGCCACCACGCCGTGCATACCCGACATGACCTCGCTGGAGCTTCAGTCTGGACAGGGGACATACTGTCACGAATCTGGTACGACAGGCATAGGTGCCGCCGCCGGAGCCACCGCCACCGTACCGCCCCGTAGATGGCCTTATTACCACTGCTGCCGCTGGAGCCACCGTCACACTCACCACCTGGTGGCTTATCTTTGTCTCCACCGCCGTGGCCACGATTATCCTACACATCTAGAAGCATCACCCTGGTCTCTGCGATATCACTCCGGTAGCGATATCCCTCACAGCCTTCTTCTTGTCTCCGCCACCATGGCCACAATTATCCTACGTGCCTAGAAGTATCACCCTGATCACCCTGTGGCTCACACTCATCTCCGCTACCACAGTCACGGTCATCCTCTGTGCCTAGGCGCCACACCCGATTATATTACTCCTGTAGTGATATCCCTCAACGCCTCCACCCGACTGCTGGCCGGTCTAGATCTGGTCTCCTTGTTTCCGCCGCCATGGCCACGATTATCCTACGTGTCTAGAAGCATCACCCTGATCACCCTGTAGCTCACCCTCATCTCCGCTGCCACAGTCATGGTCATCCTCCGTGCCTAGATGTCACGCCCGATCATATCGCACCGGTAGTGATATCCCTCAACGCCTCAACCCGACCACTGGACGGTCCAAGTCCTTCTCCTTTGTCTCCGTTATGTTGTTTATCTCCGCGTATCTTCCTTTCCTGTGTTTGGTGTTACTACTTGCGCATCCTCTCTCTGTCTCCTTACTGTTGCATGTCTGCCTTGCTTACTTATGCGCCTTTTCTCCTGACATTCCGGTTAGAATGTATGACTCAACCCACAAGTACTTTCCTGTGTTTCCTAGCTTTATCTGTTTCTCTTATATCATGCTTGTGTATCTGCCTTGCTTTACACTGTGTTGTGTTTATTGCTTTCCTTGGTTGTTCCTTACTGTTGTGTGTCTATCTCGCCTTATTCCATGTTATGTTTATTGCTTCTCTTGTTGTTTCCTTACTGTTGCGAGTCTGCCTCAATTTCCTCTGTGTTATGTTTATTGCTTACCTGTCATTTCCTTGGTTATTCCTTACTGTTGCATGTCTGCCTTGCTTTACTTGTTGCAACGACAGGGCTGAGTAGGATCGTGTGTTTCTTTGGGCGCAGCGACGGAGTCATGATCGGAAAGCTGTGTCAGTCTTGCAGGTGAGACTGTGATTCCACAGTGGAGGAAAAAGGGTATAAAGGAAGGGCGCGGTAGCTAGTCTGGAGATTCTTTCTCTACGCAATCTATTATCCTCACAACACCCCCCAACCTTCTGCGCAGCAACAACAATTACTCCCCACGGCCATCAGAGTCTACCTCCAATGGCCGAGGGTATCTACAACACTTCCTCTGTTGTGCCATCACTACAGATTCAACTCTTTCTTTCCCTGTCACGCACGCACGACAGAAAACCTCTTTCTTCTCCGTTCTCATTTTGCGTTGATGCGAACGGATACCCCGCTCAAAACCTGTGGGCACGGCTCGGACCCTGAAAAGTCTGCCCACCCATGCCCAACACATCTTGGCTGCAGCCGGACCCTGCTCCTGTCTGCTAAGCCGCCAATCACAATATGGTCGCCCGCCACGGTACCGGTATCGGCTTGGTCACCCAGTTCTCCGCCACAGTACCTGCTACCTCACACTTCCTCGGCGGTCATGCGCTCCGGCGTTCGCTGCCACCCCACCACTTCAGAGGCTGCACGCTCCAGTGTTTGCTGCCACACACCTTCTCGGTGGGCTCGCGCTCCAGTGTTGGCTGCCACACACGTTCACGGCAGGCTCGCGCTCCAGTGTTGGCTGCCACCCCACCTACTTGGCGGGCTCGCACTTCAGCATTTGCTGCTTCTCCACCTCCCCAACGGCTGCCACCTCAGCACCATTCAAACTTAACGATACCGCGACTGAGTTCAATGAATGTACTCGTTTCTCATTGCTTACGTCGTGCGTGCTTTGTCTTTCGATTTCCTTGGTGCGTTTACTTCTTTTGGCGGACGGGATAGATGGGAGCCCTATGGGGGTGGTATGGCAAAGAGGAGCGTATAAAACCTGTAGTGTTAAAGCGCATTAGATCGTAATCGAATATTATCTCTCTCTACAGACCTACCTCTCTATCTGTAACTGGCGCTGTGACCACCCAACCCCACCGAGAACAACGAGCCCACGCAAGATGTGTGAGAACAACGAGCCCACGCAACGCGTGTGAGAAAAACAACAAGATCACGCAGAGCATGTGAGTACGGACGTGACGAAGAGCACACTGGACTTGACGGATACCGCGCGAACAACAAGCCCATGCAAGGTGTGTGAGAAGACGACAAGATCACGCAGAGTGTGTGAGTACGGACACGACGAAGACCACGCCGGATGTGATGGATACCATGAGACTACGAGCGGCGCGTGAGTACGCCGGAAGTGTGACTACAAGCAGCGTGTGAGTACGCCGGAAGTGTGAATACTGACAGCACATGAATACGCCAGAAGTGAGTACGCTGGAAGTGTGTATACACCGGAAGTGTAAGTACACCGGAAGTGTGAGTATGCCGGAAGTGTGAGTATGAGCACCCGCTCCTACGAACGAAGTGTACGTTGCCTGTCGATCCGAACGGAGTAGTTGAGACAGGATTTTGACAACCAGGTACGATCCAGATCGTGGAAACCAGTCCACTTGACCTGATACTGGATCTGATTCCTATGGCGTCCAGAGTCCAGGATTTTCTCTACTTCTCACTCTTGATGTTCTTGGATGATTACCAGAGGTGGTGGTGGCTGAAGGTGTCCTGCGATAGGTTCGGTGCTGGATGTGGGCTCAAGGAGGCTGATGTGGAAAACTGGGTGGATTTTGACAGTGGCCGGCAGATCCAACTTATAGGCGCGTGTGTCCACTTTCTCGAGGATGGTGTACGCGTCTATTTGTTTGTGATCCAGCTTGTTCGAGGGTAGCGTTGTTCGGATGTACTTCCATCGGAGCCAGACTTTGTCACCAGGTTCCAGCACCGGATCCGGGTGCCATGTTTTGTTGGCTTGCTCTGCTTGAGCCATTTGTACTTCCTTGATTTCCGCTCGCAGTTCTTCGTGAAGTTTTCTTAAGGCCGCAACACATTCTGATACTTCCGAAGTTTCCTCGTTCTGTGTACCCAAGTCTGGCATGAATCGAGGGTGATACCCATAGTTGGTAAAGAAGGGGGTTATTCTTGTGGTTCCGGTTTGCATGTTGTTGTAACAGAATTCGGCGATCGGCAAGAGTTTCTTCCAGTCAACCTGCTGATAGTTGCAGTATGCCCGGAGGTACTGCTCAAGGATGGCATTGGCCCTTTCCGTTTGCCTGTCTGTCTGCGGGTGGAATGCCGTGCTGAGGTTGCGTGATATCCTGAGTGCTTTCGTTACTTGTCTCCAAAAGTCAGAGGTAAACAAGGTGCCTCTGTCTGACACAATGCTGCTCAGCAGTCCGTGGGGCCTGATTATTTGTTGGAGGAAGTGATCAGCTAACTCCTTGGGCTTCATAGTACCCTGGCATGTAATGAAGTGTCCCATCTTTGTTAACCGGTCAATTACTACCCATATTGCGTCCTTTCTATTGCTCATTGGCAGCGCAGTGATAAAGTCCAATGATATTGCATCCCACGGTCGGTGGGGTAGTTCCAGTGGTCTTAGCAATCTGAACGGGGCGTGTCGGATTGGCTTGATGTGGTGGTATGTATCATAGTGGTCGACATATCTGTGGACGTATTGTCATTGCCCCGGTCAGTAGAAGTTTCGGCTGACTAGTTCCAGGGTTCTTGCTTGGCCTGGGTGTCCCGCAGCTTGTGTATCCTGGTGGTCTCTTAATATGAAAAGTTGTAGATCATCATTGTCAGGGATCCATATGAGGCCATCATATAGTAGCACCCCATTGTTTTCCTTGTATAACTCTAGTGCGATCTTTCCATCGCGGATGGTCCCATTCACCTTTTTCCTCCGCATTTTCTGGATTCCCTTATCCACTGCGCTCAGTTTCCGGATCTCACTCAGGAGCTCTTTGACTATCTGAAGGCTGATGGTTTCTGTTGTATTGGCCAGGAGCCCTCTGGGAGTATAGAGCATTTGGTCGAACGTTCCGGGAGCGTGGAGCGTAGTGTGGAGCGTTGCATCGAGCGACTGGGGAGCGTTATCGACCTGGGGCATCTTGAAAGCTTCTTCGGGTAGTAGGATTCCATCAGCAAAAATTTTAATTCTTACTGGAGGTACAGGAGCTAGCGAAGCTTACCGGAGCACCGGGAGTAAAATATTACTTCGTCCTTCGCTAAGCTAACAAAGATAGGGAAGTGACCACCACCTTAGCGATGCAACCACCACCTTAGGAAAACTCGAGAAGCTAGAAAAGCTAGCAAAGCTAGCAAAGCTACAGACGTACCACCAATCTTACCGATGCAACCACCAACCTTACCGATGCAACCACCAACCATACCGACGCAACCACCAACCTTATGGGAGCTAGGAAAGCTAGAAAAGTTTGAAAAGCTAGAAAAGCTTACGGGAGCAATGAGTGTGCCCTGCAAGCAGTTTCAATACTACAGTTATAATGCTACTACACGCAGTTGGCTATGCTCTTCGATTGCAAAGAAAATGAATTATTGTATTTAAAATCTATATATACATTACGATACAAAGTGCAATGTCCCAACTCTCGTCGCGAAGTACAGAGCAGCTACGGTCGCGGATCAACGCAGGCGAGGAACGTGTACTACAAGTAGGACAGGTAGGAGAGCGAGAATGAGCCCGGTGTGCAGAATGATAGCAGACGAGCAACCGGTACAAGTGGGAGGCCAGCAAGAAGAATGGTAGGCCAGCGAGAAGAATGAGGACAGACAAGCAATACGTACCACATGTAGGCCATCAAGGAGGATGAGGGCAGACACGCAACGCGTACAAGATGTAGGCCAGTGATGCCTAACACGGCGTTTCTAGCATACGTCTGAACGTAGGTCAGCGGTAATGAGGTCAAACGAGTAATGCCTAGTAGCAGTGGCCAGGAAGGAGAATGTGGCCAGACGGGCAGCAGGTATGAGATGAAGGCCAGCGAGGAGGATGAGGGCAGACGCGTAACGCGTACGAGATGTAGGCCTGTGATGCTTAAGAGGGCGTTTCTAGCACAAGTCCGAACGTAGGTCAGTGGTATTGAGATCAAACGAGCAATGTGTAGTAGCAGTGGCCAGGAAGGAGAATGAGGCCAGACAGGCAGCGTATATGAGATGTAGGCCAGCAAGGAGAATGATGGCAGATGAGCAGCGCAAATGAGATATAAGCCAGCCAGGAGAATGAGGACAGATGAGCAACACGTACGAGATGTTGGCCAGCGAGGAGAATGACCGCAGATGAGGAACGCCTACGAGACGTAAGTCAGCAAGGAGCATGAGGCCAGACACGCAATGCATACGAGATGTAGGCCAGTGAGGGGGATGAGGGCAGATGCACAACGTGTACAAGATGTAGGCCAGTGATACCTAACATGGCGTTTCTAGCACACGTCCGAACGTAGGTCAGTGGTAATGAGCTCAAACGAGCAACGCGTAGTAGCAGTGGCCAGGAAGGAGAATGAGACCAGATGGGTAGCGCATACGAGATGTAGGCCAGTGAGGGGAATGACAGCAGATGCGCAGCGCGAATGAGATATAAGCCAGCCAGGAGAATGAGGCCAGACGAGCAACGTATACGAGAGGTAGGCCAGCGAGGAGAATGAGGCAGGAGGGGCAATGTGAACAAGATGTAGGCCAGCGAGGAGAATGATGCCAGATGCGCAATGTGAACGAGATGCAGGCTGGTGAGGAGAAAGACAGCAGACAAGCAACGTGTACGAGAGGTAGGCCAGCGAGGAGAATTAGGCTAGACGGGCAATGTGAACGAGATGTAGGCTAGCAAGGAGAATGATGCTAGACACCCAACGCGAACGAGATGTAGGCCAGCGAGGAGAATGACAGCAGATGAGCAACGCGTACGAGAGGTAGACCAGCAAGGAGAATGAGGTCGGACTGGCATCGTGTATGCGATGTTGGCCAGCGAGGAGAATGACAGGAGACAAGGAACGCCTACGAGATATAAGTTAGCAAGGAGAATGAGGCCAGATGAGAAACACAAATGAGATGTAGGCCAGCGAGGTTTATGACAGCAGACAAGAAATGCGTACGAGATGTAGGCCAGTGATACCTAACACGGTGTTGCTAGCACACGTCCGAACGTAGGTCAGCGATAATGAGATCAAACGAGTAACAGGTAGTAGCAGTGGCCAGGGAGGTGAATGAAACCAGACAGGCAGTGCATACGAGATGTAGGCCAGCGAGGAGAATGACGACAGATGAGCTCCACGAACGAGATATAAGCCAGCCAGGAGAATGGGGTCAGAGGAGCAACGCGTACGAGATGTTGGCCAGCGAGGAGAATGACAGCAGACGAGGAACATCTAGCAATGGGTACGAGATGTAAACCAACAAGGAGAATGAGGCCAGACGAGCAATGCGTACGAGAAGTAAGCCAGAGATGCATAACAGGGAGTTTCTGTAATGTGTACGACGATAGGTGAGCAGTACGTAGGTTGGTGGTGTGTATTACTTCAACTCGTAATGACTTGGACGAGGCGTGTTGTAAAAAAGTGAAGTTATGGGTAAGTGGCAGCTGTGGCCGCACTTAGGAGATAAAGGAACTGATGGGGGGACACACGCCGCATCGTTGGTTGCACTAATGTCACGAATCTCGCGCGGCAGGCTCGTCAGCGCCGCTGCCAGTGCCGCCGTCACCCTTGCTGCCTTGTGGCTTGCCCTCATCACCGCTGCCACAGCCACGATCATCCTCCGCGCTTAGGCGCCTCGACCGATCTCCCCCATATTTCGTGGGTAGCGATATCTCTCCTATCTACAGACCACCGGCCGGTCTAGGTCCCTTCTCCTTGTCTCCGTTATATTGCTTGTGCGTCCTTCTCCTTTCTGACGTATTTGTTTCTCTTTGGTTGAGCTTGCACGTTCTTCTCCTTTCTTACGTATGTGTTTCTCTTTGGTTGAGCTTGCGCGTCCTTCTTCTCTTTCCTCACTGTTCTTGCTTGCGTGTCCTTTCTCCTGTTGCCGCGAGTAGAGTGTTGGCCACGCGGCGGCCGAGTGCGATCAGGTGCTTTCCTTCGGTGCGACGATTGAGTCATGATGTGGTATGGAGGAACTGTGTCAGTCTTGCGGGCAAGCTGTGATTCCACAGAAGGAAGGAAAAGAATAAAAGGAAGAGCGCGGTAGCTAGTCTGGAGATTCTTCTCCAAGCAATCTATTATCTCTCTCTACAGACCTATCTCTGTACCTCCGTGACCCGGCGCTGCGACCACCACCTGTAAGAACCTACTAGAGATTAAGGCGAAGTCGGATACCACCACAGCGAAGTCCAATACCGCAATGAGACCACGCCAGGCATGCAGAGATTAGGGCGAAGTCGGATACCGCCACAGCGAAGTCGAATACCGCAACGTGACCACGCCAGGCCTGCAGAGATTAGGGCGAAGTCGGATACCGCTACAGCGAAGTCAAATACCGCAACGAGACCACACCAGGCGTGCAGAGATTAGGGCGAAGTCGGATACCACCACAGCGAGACTACCGGACCTCCTACGTTGCCTGTTGAGCTGCACGGACTAGTGAGACAGGATCTTGACACTAGATTGTGTCCCCCAATCGACACCCAACGTAGCAAGTAAAAAGACAGAGTGGAGTCCCCAGACGAAAATACCGAAGATCCCCTCAACCTCCGAGAATTTAGGGAAGTCCCCGATGACCAGCGAGTACCGAGCCCCGTGACCCCGGAACCACAAACTAGACCGCAGACACCCGAATCACCAGAACAACCCAGAAGAATGGCGGAAGGATCAGGCACGGGGGTAACGGGACCCCATCTGTTGACAACAGAGATGCTAGAAGCTCTCTTAGCAGCACGCGACAGACCACCGCAGAATAGCTACCCGAAGCTCCGAGACCCAGAACCTTTCGAAGGGGATAAGGAAAAATTTAAAACGTTCTTGGCTCAATGCGAGTTAAAATTCCGAACAGAAAGAAACCGATTTGACGACGAAGAGAAAAAAACGGGATATGCATCATCCTTACTCCGAGGGGTGGCATGGACCTGGGCGGAAACCTTCCTGAACCAAGAAGGAGGAATCAACTTAACATGGGAAGAGCTGAAGACTAACATGAAGCATGCTTTTGGCCAAGTAGACGCAGAAGAAATAGCATTCGAAAAATTCCAGAAGATCCACCACGGAAACCGAACGGCGGCAACGTACTGGGCAGAGTTCCAGTGACTCAAAGCAGATCTCCCATACGCGGACAATGTGTGCATTACGCGATTCCGAGATGGGTTGCACCCTGAGGTAAAACGACACCTGGTCATGAGCGAAGCATCCGCCACAGTCCTGGTAGACTACGCCACTACAGCCATCAAAACGGACAGCCGCCTATGCAACCTAGGAGTGATAAACTGGCGACCAACGACGAACCCCGAAGCACGGTTCCACATCTCCACCAATGAGTCAGCGCCAACGCCTCCAGGAGACCCAATGGACCTCGATGCCACCCGACGATTCAAGTTCGCACGGAGACCCCCATACAGGGGTGGCAGACGAACAAGCACCGATGAGTGTTACAACTGCGGGA
>Ga0307516_10006217_pt1 | contig 14048 bp, 5 predicted proteins | sample 19_EM_MG_FD_203310 | JGI IMG/M metagenome (GOLD analysis project Ga0307516, IMG submission 203310) | Populus trichocarpa ectomycorrhiza microbial communities from riparian zone in the Pacific Northwest, United States - 19_EM | ecosystem: Host-associated > Plants > Roots > Unclassified | place... | reverse complement strand
AAAAAAAAGTTTGAGTATCAAATTAAAAAATACAAAATTTTACACAATTCATTACAAACTAAAATATATAAGAATAAACAGTGAAGATGACGTACAATTTTGCACAACACACCATTTAGATTATAGGTAATTATTCTCCATCGCCTACCTCAGCTAGCTCCCCTATGATAGTTTTTGTTTTTTTGTTTTTTTGCTTTTGATTTGTTTATTGTTTTCCCCAAGCTCTTCTAGTCGAGGCTTGCACGCTAATGTATTAAAAAAAAGAAGAAGCTAACATCAGAACAATAGCCTGATGGATCATTTGTAGATCACCTTCAGATTGCTTCCAATTAAATTATTCTAAAAACCCATAATAATAATAATAATAATAATAATAACAATAATAAGATTGCTTCCAATTAAATTATTCTAAAAACCCATAATAATAATAATAATAATAATAATAATAATAATAACAACAATAATAAGATTGCTTCCAATTAAATTATTCTAAAAACCCATAATAATAATAATAATAATAATAATAATAATAATAAAAGGAAAGGAGAAAATGTTTGGCTATACAAACACAAGTGCTTGTATGGGAACACAATAATTTGGCACCATATGTTCGTGCCAACTAGTTCACAGCTAAATGCCACCATGGGAGCATAGCCTTAATTTGCCTTTTTCTTGTGTTTTCTTCTCTCCCATGTCTATAATTCCCATTGCAACTAGCTATGATTAACTAACAAGCCACTCCATGATTAAAAATTAAATTATAATTGTTCATTAATTGGAGACACGACCTAACATTAGGACATGATCAATCCTGATATTTTTAATAAAAACTATAATTTATTTTGGTTTGAGTACATTAATTTATATATGTACTTTAGCCAAAATAAATTATGGATCAATATGGGATCCTTTGGGAGGTATACCTTAGCATTGCTTTTTTAATGTCTCTAGTTTAAAATCCCTCTTCTTGTAAACTACATAATGATCTTATTTTTAAAGCAGGAAATGTCCCTAATTTATATCCAATATAAATCTCGAGAGAAGCCACAGATTTACACACACAAACACAAATGATTATAAACATATAAAATACATGGTATAAATATGAAAGAGAAAGAGATATGCATAGCACAATTAAGAGAAATGATTCACTTGTAAGCACATGGTTTATTAGATTGCTTAAAAATTAATGCAAAAATAATAATTTTTTGTATTTTTTTAAAATCCCATTTTTTAAACTTTTTTTCACCCGGAAATTCTTAAAAATAAATCATTTAATTCCTTGTAAACCCGTTTTCAAACCTAAAGCAACCTCTATTTTTTTCAAAAAATAAAAAATAAAAAATTAACGACTAATATATATTTTCCAATACTTTTCAAGAGAAAAACCAAATCCATCAAACTTCTATTGAAAAAACAAATTCATTGACATTAATACCACTCTTTTTAGCGGCATGAATGCCAACTTCTAATCATTTCTCTCTCCTTATTATTTTTTGATGTTTTTTGTTTCTCATATCTTAATTTTTAGAGACTAAAATGTGAAAAAAACATGAAGTTTTGAACTAAAATAAAGTTAATATCAAAATAAGGTTGTTTTTTTTGTTTTGTTAAGTTTAGTCTTTTCTTCTCTTAATTTCTACATATAACTACAAATAAATTTTTATTTTGTAAAATTACTCTTCAATTAATTACCAAAATATCCTTCAATGATATGATAATAAAACATAAACAAAAGATATCCCAATAGAGACAACTACGCCAGCATAATTTGGATAGATGAAATTGAAAATAATTTTATTTATTTATTTAATTGTTGGTGATGGGGAAGAAGCACAATGTTGAGTCGTAACATTATTGGTGTGTACAGACCCATTATTCGGCATAGAAAAATAATGGCAGAGGAGGATGAGGTAATGCAAATACAATTAATAGTAAGCCGCCCAAGGAAGGAGAAAAGAGGGATGCCCCATCGATTCATCATCAAGTGGAGTGGACCGTGAGAGAGATATCCTATGCTTTTGACAAGAAAGCCCATCCAATTATATCGTTATTGCGTGGAGGGAAAGTCAATTCCTAACGGTATCTATCCACCGACCACCGACCTACCCTCGCCCCTCGCCCCTCGCCCCTCGCCAGAAAATTATTTTTACCCGAAAAATAAATAAAAATAAAAATAAAAATCCCAACACTAATTAATAATACAAATCTCTCAGCTTTCTATCTTCTCTCACCACTACGACACACGAGAATTCTTTTTTTCTCAATCTTTGAAGTCCACCTCACTTGCCCACAAAACAACAACTCCCATCACTTCCTCCGCCCCCACCTTGCTTAATCTCTTATGCCTTTTCTTTTCTTTTCTTTGGTTTTGTCTCATTAAATCTCAAAGTTGCGAACAATTAATTGTATTATTGGTCGAATTGAAATGATTAAAAATTAAAACTTACTGTGCATAAGTTTTCTTGAGTGTTTTATTGTAGTGTAAAACAAAAATAGCTTTCAATAAAATGGTCAAGTAAAAAAAACCATTATGTCATAACCTAATTTTAATTTGTTAAAAAAAAGCTATTTTTTTAAACCACAATTTGGTTGGTCACACGCCATTTTATGGTTTTTGAGTGTTTTTATGTTGTTGGATTTTCTTAAAAATTCAAATTTAAAAATATGTTTTCGACGCAGTGCTCCATTTTCATATTTTTCAATGTTTTTTAAAAACTAATAAAAAAAAGCCCAATTAAATGCGTTGTGTACTAAGTATAAATACACTCACAAGCTATATAACCAGTGTTTTTGACATCTTTTAAAAAAAAAGGGTAAAGAAAAAATAATTTAGGGGGTGATCATTAAAGAGGCAGAAAAGAAAAAAAAAGTGTCCATCTCTTCTTTGCAAAATTGGTCCTTCTTTAACCATTTTTAAAAGAAAGAAAAATCTTCATGGACAAACACACAAAGTAAAAAATGGGAAACTAAGGGACTAACCATTGTGGAAAAAGAAAGGAAGAAAACCTAATTAATCCCTACTCTCTCTCACTGTTGATTTTCCCTACAGCCGACCACTATTCCAGCACCGACAATAGAACCACCACAAGCCTTTTTTTAGTAATGCCTTTCTCTCTCCTCGTCAATAATAACCATTGACGATAACCTTTCTACCCAACCATAAGAAGATCCTCCACCAATCACCAACATCCCTACTTTACCGAACCATCACAAACCCATATAAACCTAAAAAAACACCCACCATAACAGCTCAACCAAAATCAAAGGAAAGAAGAAAAAACTAGTCTTTTTCTCCTCTACAACTCTGCATGTTCATTCTCTTTTCTCTCATTAAGTGTCAACACGCTAGCAATACTAACAATAACATTTTCACCTCTAATTGGCTACACCAACAACACTGCCACCATCTCTTCATGTCGATGAATGAAGCTAAGTCACTATAACAAGTCTAGTTGAAAACTAACACAAACATCTCCTTCCACTACAGTTCAACCTCCCCCTCCCTTTTTTTTATTACCGGTGACAAACCCAACATCACAACCTTTACCCTTATGGTCACCACCAGGAGAACTAGGAAACATCAATAAATAGGAGAAGAAAAACCAATAAAGAACAAAAGAGAGATAAAAAAAAGAAAGAAGAGTGAAACTTGAGGGTTGCTGATCTTTTATCTATTTGACTGTAAATGACATTGCTAGTGACGACATGAAGAGAAGATAGGGACACACCAAATATGGTAGGTGATGCCTTCTAACAAGTGATAATTTATGGTTCCACGCATCAATAGTAGCGGTGATACGTGAATCATAAGCTACTCATTATGATTTGTGCTAATAAAATGAGTGTTTAAGAAAATATAGTTTTTTTTCCTCAATGAAACCTTGAGCTTTCACTAAATTCTCTTGCTTTGAAACCAACAAAATACATAAGATCACCTCATCACGTATCTTCACTGATTACAAATATTATATGCACAAGAAACTAAATCACCATTTTTCAAAATTATTACCCTGTGAATTATGAGAAGTTCAAAACAAAATTGTTTTAAGCTTACATCAGGTACATTTTTATTTTTAAAATGCAAGATAACAAAATTAAAAAATTAATCATTTGAGCCATAGGAAGCCCAATTTTGAGCTAACATTCCGTTCTCAATTTATACCTTATCAATCATTAATAAATTATATGTAAAATTGCATATTAATGTTGCAAGACATGTCCTAGGGTCTCGATCAAAGAAATACTTTCCAATGTATATCTTAGTGAGTCCATTCCAATCTTGAAACATACATGGACATAATCAATAAAATTTATAAAGTGGTCTAAAAACCAAAAAAAAATGATTTTTTTTAAATCTTCATTGATTGATTTTGTAAAGTTCTTAACAAAAAATAATGATGGATGTATTTCTTTTCATGGTCTTTGGAAAGATGAGCACATCTAAGTCAGTTGGGGGAAATCTAGTTTGAAGAAGCCCCTTGCAATAACAATAGTCAAATGATAATTTGACAAACTCATCAAAGCCATAAATTGTATTTGACGATGAAGAGTTTCAAAAGAATGAGCACAATTAGATTAGCTAGGGGAAATGCTACTTAAAATAGCCTATGACGGTGGATGATTTAGTGAACTTTCTTAGTAGTTGAGAGTAACACAACACTTTAGGGCCATGGTCCAACTAAGGGGCATCTTCATGTTTGAAGGGTGGTTTACCCTTTTGAGATGATTATGATACCTAATAAGGATATTATGAGTGACTTTTTGATGAATGCTGAAAGGGTGCACATAACCAGCTTAGTTGAATGCATTTTGAAGTAGTCCTTAACAGTAAAGGACTTGACAAACTCTTTTAGAAATTAAGAGTAGTGGAGCACTGTTTCTTTACCAAGACAAAAGATGAATATGAAATAGTGCAACAATACCACACTTAAGGAGCATGGTTAAACTAAGGAGCATCTTCATTGTTAAAGGAAGATTTACCCTTTTGAAAGATTGTTATGATACATAATGAAGATTTTGCCATATAAATGCCTTTCTTTATGAATGCTAAAAAGATGCGCACAACTAAATCAACTGATAGGGCAATCTTGTTTGAAAAAGTTCATGACTTGATGGACTTCTTCAGAAGTTGAGAGTGGTGAAGCATCGCTTCCCCATCAAATAGATAATGAGTAAAAAATGGTGTAAGAATACGACACTTGGGGAAATAGTCAAGCTATAGGTAACATCATGGCTAAGAAACAATTTATCATTTCTTAAGGGATGATCAACCAAGTAGATCTTCGTGTAGCAAATATAAAAGGGAAATATCTATTGTACAAGGTCCAAGCCCCATGATAAAAAAAACAATCATATTTGTTAATAACAAGGGTAAAACTCGAGTGGACTGACGAGTTAAGTGACCAAAAAGACTTACTTAGAAATCACAAAACCCCATCAATCAAGTAAGAGATATGGGGTCTATATTTCAAATCAGGTAAAGATGCATGCATGACATTTAACTTTGAAAGAATACATGATATTTTTTGCATAAATGTTAAAGGAAAAAACTCCCAATAGACTCCAATTAGGCTCTGACAAATTTGAGTCAACCACCCATCACCAAAAGTGATTTGATTTCAATGGACAACCACTTATCACTGAAAGATATCCTTAAGTCATGGTACCAAAGAAAGATTAATCTTGCATCAATGGATAACCACTCATCACCAGAAGTAATCCTTGTAGATTAATCTTGTATTGGTGGATTTCAAACCATCATGAGAAGTATTAAGAGTTATACCTAAGTTGATGGAATTCGAACCAGTATTGAAAGACTGATCCTAAGTTGGTGGATTTCAATCCATCACCATAAATACCTAAGTTGATGGAAGTATCCACAAGTCACTGGAATTCAAACAAGTGCTGAAAGAGTGATCACGTGTTAGTGGACTTTGAACAATCACTAGAAATACCAAGAGTTATCTATAAGTCACTGGAATTCAAACAAGTGCTGGAAGAATAATCCTATATTAGTGGATTTCAAGCCATCACTAGAAGAACCATGAGTTATCTCTAAGTTGATGGAATTTAAACCAGTGCTGGAAGATTGATCTCGCATCGGTGGATTTCAAACCATCACTAGAATTTACCCAAAACTAAGCTTGTATAGATGGATTTCAAACCACCACTATAAGCTCCGCTTTGTTTTCAAAACTAGTACCCAAAAACTCATCTTGCAACGAAATTCAACCTTTATAAGGAAATGCAATCTCTTGTCAGATTTCAAATAACACCAAGAATCCTACTCTTTCTAAAGCTAAGTCTTGTGTTGCTGGGATTCAAACTAGTACTTAGAAGATTATCATGTGAAAGAATTCAACCTGTGTAAAGAAATCAAATCTAATCATCATAAAATCTTAATTCAACTAGCAAGACAGAGAGATAAGTCATTCTTAAACCATGAGGTTGGTCACCTCTTTGAAGGATCAAATTTCAAAGATTTTTCAAAATTCAAAAATTCCCAGTAAAGTCTTTTAGACTTTGATAGTTTTTAAAAAGTTTTCAAAAACACCATGTTTTCTTTACAAATTTACTATACAAAGTCAAAGGAAAATGAATTTTTTTTCAATGACTTTATACCATAAGTATTGTAAAGAGAAGAGGTAGCTATCATAATCTAATTTTGACCAATTTTTATAAAGATTTAAAAAAATCCAAAAAAAAAGCAAAACAAATTATATTTTTAATGCATGTTGGTCATTCACAAAGCATTTTATAATTTTTGACTATTTTTCGCCTGTTGATGTTTTCTCAAAAAAATCAAAATCCTAAAATATATTTTTGATGCACTTGCGCCATTTTAATGTTTTTCAACATCCCTTAAAATATACAAAGTCAAAGGAAAATGATTTTTTTTTCAATGACTTTATACCATAAGTATTCTAAAGAGAGGAGGAAGCTATCATAATCTAATTTGACCAATTTTTATAAAGATTTAAAAAAATCCAAAAAAAGCAAAACAATATATTTTTAATGCATGTCGGTCATTCGTAAACTATTTTATAATTTTGACTATTTTTCGCTTGTTGTTGTTTTCTCAAAAAAATCAAAATTGTAAAATATATTTTTGATGCACTTGCGTCATTTTAATATTTTCCAACATCCCTTAAAAAATCAAAATTAAAAAAAAAATGAATAAAAAAAGGTCTATTAAATGCATTATGCGCTAAGTGTAAGATACACTTATTGCACCAACAACTTGCATTGGTTATACAGCCACTACATTTAACATCATTGAATAAAAAGGGGCAAAGAAAAATAATTGAAGAGGTAGAAAAAAAATAATTGAAAGGGGAAAAAGAGAATAATTGAGGAGGTGATCATTGAGGATTTAGAAGAGAAAAAAAAAGGTCTTTCTTTCATTTGCAAAATTAGTCATTCTCTCACCATTTTTTTTAAAAGATAAATTTTCATTGACACACTAACAAAATAAAAAGTGAAAAACTAAAGGACTGACCATTGTGAAAGAAAGGAAGAAAACCGAATTAATCCTTATTATTTCATATTTTTCTCCCTCACCACCAATCATCTTCCCCATAGTCGACCACTATATCGGCGTCGATATTGGAACCACCAATAACAACCATTAACAGCAGCTACTCTACCCAGCCATTGATAGCTCCTTTACCAGCCACCAATACCCTTACTTTAAGAAACCATCAAAAACCAATATAAACACAAAATACACCAACAAAAACAACTCAATTGAAATCCAAACAAAGAAAAAGAAACTAGCAATTTTCTCCTATACAACATTGACTATTCATCCCCTTTATCTCCCTAACTATTAACACGTTTACGACATCAACAACAACGTCACCTCCTCTCACTGGCCACACCAATAACATTGCCTTAATCTTCTCCCGTTGATGAAGAAATTACTCCAACGAGACCAGCTTAACTGAAAACGAACACTAACAATATTTTCCATGACAGTTCAACCCATTTTTTTTTTTATTATTATTCATGACAAACCCATTATCATAGCCTCCATCTTCATGGCCTTCATTAGGAGAACTAGAAAATAACAATGAATAAAATAAGAAAAACCAGTAGTGAGCAAGAGAGAGAGAGAGAGAGGATCGAAACTTGAAGGCTACCGATATCTCACTTCCTATGACTATAGATGACATTGCTAACACAGATATAAAGAGGAGACATAGGTATACCAGATCTGGTAGGTGATAACCTTCAACAAGCGATAACATATGGTTCCACGTGCTAGTAGTGGCGGCGGCGCATGAATCACATGCGCTGATAGTGTTTTGCATCGATTCCAATAGTTCGGTCTCATTTCTAGCAGCCTCAACCCAACTTCAGCCACCACGAAAGGTTGATTTCAAACCTGAAACCTTGTTTATAATTTTGTTTTTGGCATGTGTTTGATTTGAAGATTGTGTTGAGATCTTGTGTATTTTTAGAAAATTTTAATATGTTATTATGAATTGATAGATCAATTTGTGAAATATTTAAAGTATTTTAGATTAATGCTTGTTGCGTGGTATGAAGTAACCGAGGATTCATTTTTGTTTGTGGTGTGATAAGGATAGAAATCAATACCTTGTGATGGGGTTGGGAGGATCAGGTTACAACAAACTTATTCAAGTTGTAATGATTTGATCTTAGTGTGAAATTTAATACGCATTGATGTTTTTTAAATTATTAATTTTAATGTGTTAGACATTTTTAAACTGTGAATTTTTCTATGGTGATGTTAATTTTAAATTGTGAATTTTAATGTGTGTTGATATATCTTTATGATTTTGTGAAATTTGTATGTGTATGTTGGATTTTTCTTGCGTGTTTAATTTTTTTTTATGATACATTTTGTGTATAAATGTGTTGTGAAAACAAATTATGGTAGAAATATTTTCACATATATAAAAAAACAAACCATGAAAAATCTGTGAATATAAAAAATGCAATGCTCTTTTTATTGTCTTTATTTATAAATATATTTGATATTTGTTTTTACCATATTATTTTTATTATTGTGAGAGGATTCAGGCTGGTTCAACCTGACTCGACATAGGCCTAATGAGTATGAACGACACCTTTCAAGAGATGTTAGATAAAGTGGGCCAAAACTCATTTTCACCATCAAAACAGGTCCAACAGCTTTTCTTAAATCCTATTTAAAAAACATTTTATTATTCATTTTTGATATTTAATGTAAGTGGACTTATAATGAGCTGTTGCTTTGGATATTAAAGGGAGTAGCGCATCCTCTTATTTTTTCAAAATAATTAAAATTTTCTATTTAATATTCACTAATAAAACAATTAAGAGTATTATTCTCATTTAATATTGACTGATGCTAGAGTGAGAAATATTAAAATTTTGCTTGTAATATTCACCAATTTTATAATTAGGGATATTATTTTCACTTTAATAGTCACTGATGCTAGAGTCAGAGATATTAGGCATTTTCAATAAAATATTCCTCAATGCTAGAATTGAGGATTTTATTTTTATTCCAAAATTCATTAATGCTAGAGTAAAGAGTATTGAGGTGTCATAGGACAAGTGAATCTTATCGAGGCTCATTTCATGAACTTGTCTTAGTATGCCTAGGTTTGAACTGGTACTAAGAGTTTAACTCACTATTGTAAATCCATTATCACCTTATAAATATACCACCGATAAATTAGGTACAATAAACTATTAACAATTTAAAACAATATCAACATTGTATCTTACCGTAGGTAGGATGCTTTAGGGTGATAACATCTTCTTTCTAGCATAACTAGTCCCTTACCATAGATCTTTACTGACTGGTTATGGTTTCTAGTGACCATAATACTAGGTGATGAATCTTTCATAAAGATTAGACCTTCTCCCTTCTAAAAAATATTAAAAGACTAATTTTCTCTAGATTTTAAAAAAGATAGCATCGAACCGTCGTGATGTCAGGCGCGACACATTCAATTGAATCTTTTGAAATTGTGTTTTTTTACTAGTTTAATGATGATGTAGCATATTTACTTTCTTTGGCTCTATTTGTGAATGTATTTTAAATTTAGGTTTCAATACATCTATAAAAAAATAATATTTTTAAAGAAATATGAATTAACAATTTTAATCAATTAAATTATCAGCATTAATGATATTGTACCGCTGATACGAATCAACAAACATCACTAAAGAATCCATTAGAGGTATCAATTGAACCTATTACAAGGTCTGGAGCAAAGAGGAATTGATTGTGATCATTCTAGATATTTGGCTTAATAAGTTGCAAATCTGCCACACTAGACTTTGTGTATTATTTATGTTATATTGAAAGCTACATAACGAATCTCACTAAGATTCTAGTTGGGCTGGAAACTAGATATCTCAAGATTTTCATCCATATATGGTAGGGCAAATAATTCATCCAGACTAGAAAAAACAATGTGTTTGAAGTTAGACCATAAGTTCTTTTATGAGTTTTGTTATTTGTTTTCCTATGATTTGTGAACTTCTTATCTAGCAAGGATTTCTTTTCTACAAGGAAAATATAGGTGGCAATAATTAAGATTATTTTAGAAAAGGTTTCCATGCTAGCAAATTGTGTTTCCTTCTTCTTTTTTTAGTGTATTTCTTTATTAGCAATGTTTTCTTATCATTCAAGGACACTGAAGACAGATTTTGGGCTTATTTTTTCTAATGCATAATTTTACGTTAATAAGTATAATATTCAATCTAAGCATTGGATCAAAATGAAATAGAAAGGATCAATTTGACCATGAGTTTATGAATATTTATATATATGAGATTCACATTAGTTGGTATTAGAGTAAGACTTAAAATCAGGTTATATCCCTTTATCTTTTGGTTTACGCGTTAATTTATCGTTGTTGTAATTTCTTCTATAGTTGCAGCGTAATGTGTGTGTGTGTCTAAAAGTTAGGTTATTTGTGATCAGGCTGCTTACAATTTAAAAAAGAAAGAAAGAAAAGATCAAATTCATAAAATCAAATTAATATCTTTCAAAAATGAGTCAACATCTAAGCAAAATAATGATATGAGGTTGAATCCTTTTGAAAAGAGTGAGAATGATGTGAATTAGCGAGCATCACCAACAGATCCAATAAATGTACTAATTAGGTTTATTATAAGGTCTAGAACTAAGAGGATCCAAAAGGCACTAATTAGACTAATTCTGGATATTTGGGTTAACAAGTTGCAAATATACCAAACTAGACTTTTATGTACTATTTAGGTCATATCATAAGCTACAAGAGGAAGCTTGTTGCGATTCTAGTTAAGCTAGAACTAGACATCTCAATGTTCTCATCCATATATACTAGACCCAATAATTCATCTAGATAATAGAGAATGACATATTGAAGTTAAGTTAGAAGTTGTTGTATAAATTTTGCTATTTGTTTTATTGTGACTTAAGGACTTCTTATTTAGCAAGGATTTATTTTTTATAAGAAAAGTATAAGTGGTAACAATTGAGATTTTTTTAGAAAGGGTTTCCATGTTATCAAATTGTATTTCCTTTTGTTTTGTAGATTTTTTCATTAGCAAGACTAGAATATAAATGCAAATAGTTAAAAAAATTATATAAAAAGAAAAGTGTTAGCTCGACACCCATAAAAGTTGAGACCCAGAAAGAATTGATAAAGCCAATTAAACCATGGACGTAATGCCTATTTAAGTCCATAGAAAGACATATGAAGTTTGCATATATGAGAAAAAAAAATGAGGATTAACAAAACCTAGAGGCTACTACATTTAAACATAAGTGTAAGAAAAACCATTAAGAAATATATTATAAAAATCTAATTGATGAATAGACCAAATAACAATAGCCAAAATTGATTAAACTATAACCAACATCACAACTGGATTGAAGGTCTCATTAATCAATACCTTCTTATTGATGATACCCTTTGACTACCAACCAAACCTTATAGTATTCAATGGACTGGCATTCCATTTAATTTTGTACACAACTTACAACTAACAATATTTATAGAGAGATAAAAAAAACCAAAGATCGGGTGTGATTATGGAACAACACATCAAATTTAATAATCATCACTGAATTCCACTTGGGATGTTATTTGGTCTCGAGTAACAAATAGGTTCGGATAAAGAGGATGAATCAACCTTGGCTAGGGAAAGGGAATAAGATAGTGCTTGAGTTGACAAGGATGAAGGGTTATAGGGTTAATATAGATATAAGTATATGATAGTAGATTTAAAGGATAAAATAAACTAGAAAAGTTGTTGTCGATGACAATATTGAGGTCAAAAGTAGTGGGTGGAGCCCTAAAAAAACCATATGGAAAGGCTATAAAAAAACCAAATATAGAGTAGCACGAGGAGTCATGTAACTGAAAGATAAAGTGGAAAGAGGTGAGGCAAATGATAAAATATAAAGACTAGATAATAGGGTAGGCACAATAATGCTAATCCATGAAGAATGACAACAAAGGGGGTATGAAGGCAAAGGTTGTGATGATTGAGAGAAAACTAGTAAAATGAATAATTGAAAGTTGAAATGGATAAAGGTAAGGCACAAAACAACATAAAAGACTAGGTAATAAGATAGACATAGGAATGGTATCTATAAAGAATAGCAGCAATAAGATAGCAAGGCAAAGGCTATAATGATGGAGATAAAACTAAAGTGTAATTGGTATAATGAATGAAAGACTTACAAAACATACATCGATGAATAACACAAACACGATGAGCAAAGATATCTATGTAATGATATTCTAGGTGATTTGGGTTGTAACCAAGAAAGACCAATGAGGTAACGTAAAAATCAAGTTTATGATTGTTGTATGGACATAAAAATTTCCAAAAAAGAAATTGATGTTGAAGATCTAGAGTGGGCATTTAGTTGATGAAAGACATGGTAGTTTCAAGACATAAGAAAAAAAAATATTGTGGAAGAGAAACTTGTTCGAGTAAAGTGAGGCTAGTTCTTACAATATGCTAGTGATAATGCTTTACGACCCCATTCTGCTCGTGTATATAAGGATATATAATATGATAAATAATGCCTCTAATTTCAAAATAGAAATTAGATTTTCAAAACTCGCTTTCTTAATCACTTTAAAATTATTTTATAAGAGTTCTAAATTGATTTCAACTAATTCTTGAAATTGAATAAAACATTACAAGTCTTAAATTTATTGCGTAAAGGAAAAAAATAAATATATTTTAAAAATGATAATAAAAAAAATTTATATTTATTCACTAAAAAGTTGGTGATGGATCCTAAACATCACTAAAAATATATGTTTAAGGGAACTAAGCTAACATGCTCTAACAAATCTAAAAGAGAATGACTAGTCTTTCTTAAGAGGCAAGCCATACAATTAAAATGATAATTGGTTGAGGATGAGATCTGAAGAGCCTTATAAGAGAAAATTCAATGCAAGATTTGAGAATGTGGATGACCAAGCCATCAGTGTTAGACTTCAATGTAGTTCTTATGACAAAGAACACCTAAGAACTAGAGATAGAGGGTGAATACTGAACCTAGATAAATCATATTTAACTATGTTGGACAAGTGCATAACTTAGAAAACTTGATCCTCGACAATACATAAGTGACCATGAAATTTAAAGAAAACATCATTATCTAAAGTAACTTGTCATATAAAAACTAGAGATTTCATGGTATTAGGAACATGTAGAATGAAAGATAGTTTTAAAAATCAATGAGGTGCACGAAATGAAGTATAACTAATGTGCAAGATATTAAGTTTCAAACCATCAGCTACTTCAAGTTGTTTGAAGCCAATGTAAGTTCAAATTGAGTCATTAGAGTGGTTACTAAATCCTTGAACTCTGATAATAAACCTTTGAAAAGATACAAGTTCAAATATGCAAGAGTGAGTAACTTACTGACTGCTACCAATTCATTGATGTATGCTTTTTCATTATATATATATATATATATATATATATATATATATATATATATATATATATATATATATATATATAGAGAGAGAGAGAGAGAGAGAGAGAGAGAGAGAGAGAGAGAGAGA
>Ga0307516_10006216_pt1 | contig 14048 bp, 13 predicted proteins | sample 19_EM_MG_FD_203310 | JGI IMG/M metagenome (GOLD analysis project Ga0307516, IMG submission 203310) | Populus trichocarpa ectomycorrhiza microbial communities from riparian zone in the Pacific Northwest, United States - 19_EM | ecosystem: Host-associated > Plants > Roots > Unclassified | place... | reverse complement strand
CGCCCAAAATCATACGCCCAAAATCATACGCCCAAAATCATACGCCCAAAATCAAGCCCCCAAAGCATACTCACTATGGCATTAGTTAGTACCTATTCAGAGTCGATCACATGCTCAGGTTGAGGTAAGAGGTAATTTTGAAGCATCATTACTACTCTATAAAATATATTCAGGCAAAGGTTACATTTGTGAAGTATAAGAGACAGAGGCCCGGCCCCCTTTAGGAGGGCCCTATATATAAAAAGATAGCAAACACTTAAAGGGAAAGTCTTCGGCTGAAAACAAGAGTTAAACTAGGAAAGGAAAGTAAAAGATAATCCCGGGACATGCTTAGGCCCTACCACCCCTGCTAGCCCCAGCTCCAGACCTGCCACCCCCACCCCCGGACCGTGTGCGAACCGTGCTCGTCCACCCAGTATCACTACCACTGCCTGCGCGGTTACGACTCCTACCACCTGTAGTCCAACCGCCCTGTGCCTGCGGCCGCCGAACTGGAGTGCTCGGTGGGTTACTACCACCACCAGTTCTAGATGGCCCACCTCCATCATCCTGCGAAACCGTGCCTCCCCTAGTACCCCCAGTACCACTCCCCGCAGCCTCTCCGGCGGCACTCCCAGCAGCACCCATAGTCGCACTGCCACCCCTACCAGTAGCAGGACTCTCAGCAGCACCTGCAGCATTGTCTCCACCGGAGTCACTGTCACTACTCCCACTGTCTCCCACAGTACCACTGGCACCAGCTCTCCCAGCACCGCCACTGTGGCTACTGCCTCCTGTCATAGCTCTTGTATTCCCACCCTGATTTCCCTGCGTATCACTCCTGCTAGTACCACCAGTTGCACTAGCTCCTGCATCTTGATGAAACAAGCGACGGCGTAGAGAAGGGGAAGGGTTGACATCAGAGTCGCTATCACTATTGTTATTATCATTACCCGGGGGTTGGGGAGGAGGAGGAGCCCTCCTGGATGGTGGGGAAGGTGGTGGCGCAGCGCCCGGAGGAGGAGGTGGTGCTGGTCCGCCGTCATCCTGACCCTGATTGCCCCTAATCTGATCCCGCGTAGCCCGATCAGGCTTCCCAGCCATGACGTTCATGACATCGTCAACCAGCCTTAGGTCCTGAACCATGAGGGTAACGCGACCAGCATGTGCCGCACCCAAGGCACCAGCTATAAGTAATTCATTAGTAAATTAGATAATTTGGTTAGGATGGTAATTCAACTTACCAGTCATTAACATGACCAAAAACTCCTCTGCCGCCACCTGGAGACATTCAACAGCAGACTTCTGCCAGCGGAATCGCTGCTCAAGGGTCAAATCTGCCACAATTTCTTGGCAAACACGATAGAAGGGGGCCTTGGGAATAAGATATCCCCCATCCCGGCGGTACTTTATAATTTCTGCCATTGCGACCCTGCCGTTAGGATACCGCGCCGGCCGCTGTGCCCCATTGACAACTCTGCCGGCTCTCTTCCGACCAAGATGCCTAGTTGGGGGACCCCAACCTCCGCCACCCTTCTGGCCCAAGATACTCGGATTTCCACTACGCTTGGGAGGCATTGGGTAGGTGTCTTTTTTTTGTTTGGTTTGTTTGATTTTCTTTTCGGAGGGAAAAGTGAGCGAAGAGGAGGAAAAAAGTTAAATGGAAAAAGAGAGGAGATATTGTGTTTGCTTCTGCAAGAATTTGACAGAGGGCAATCGGGGGTGTGTGGGTTTGTGACTTGTGCGTATGTGGATTTGGGCGTATGGGTATAGACCTATAGTTTCCCTAGTATGATAGTTGAGTCGTGATATTAGAGTTTGTTAAGAGTGAGATAGGTTTTGGGAGAGAGGTGGATAGAGGGACATTTTATACCGATCAGAATAAGGACATTTGAGATTTCATGATTTGTATCTTTCAAGCCGCCTCGTCATATATTTCAAGCCCCCTGGAGTTTAGGTATATATTGATTCATGATGTCCAGTAGATAGATAACTTGAAGGCTTATGGGGGTCAGTATATACGTACACTTGAATTGTACAATGATGAAATTCAAGTAAGGCTCTAACCTAAAGCCTACTGAAACATACATTGTACAATCCCTTCCACATAGCAATTCCTTGAAAGTTGTGTATGAAATGTTGTATATGTTCCAACATGTTATATCTTCCCGGTTCAGGTATCAAGTGTACAATTAGAATCACTGAAGAAGGTAAACAATACATCCCGGCCGTGTGAGAATACCAAACATAGAGTTCGTTTGAATGATATCTTTTCTGTGACAGCAGCAGCAATCAAATCAGCAAGGGACTTTGACGAGAAGGGTAATTCATACTTAGTAGTTGTTTACTAGGGCTCTGGTCTAATCTTTCGTTGTGGCGGGCCCTCGACGCGTAACTCCTAATTGATCGCGACGATGTTTTCAAGAGGTTAACCTAGGTCCACTTTTTGCTTTTTAAGAGAGGACAAACTACCATCCTTCTTTCTCATCACGCTCTCATCCTCTCGCTCTCAACACTCTCTCCACACCATATACAAGCGGCTCTGTTCCCTGACCCTCCATCACACTTGCTTCTTTTCGCACATTACCGCAGCAAAAGAAAACTATTTTGCTTGCCCCTCTACGCTCCTGGCACACTCCTCACCCATACTTGTTCCACTCTGCCTACCTCCTCTCTGTTCAAGGCCCTATTGCAGTAGCACATATAAGCTAACTTATTGCACATCTACCAATAGTAAGTTAGCTTGTATCTTTGGATTCGCCTTTCCTTCTATCTGCCCCCATCTTACCTCCAAATCATACGCCCAAAATCATACGCCCAAAATAATACGCCCAAAATCATACGCCCAAAAACCATACGCCCAAATATCATAGGCCCAAAATCATACGCACGAACTAACCTTGCTGAATAGAATACCCACTTCACTGAGCAATGCCTTCCGCTTATAAGTGGAGACCTCTTCCGGCGGGCACTTTAGGCCACTCGAGCAATCCTGAAACGATCCGCCGGAATAGAAATAGGGCGAGCCTTACCCCTTTGGAAACTGCCTTCGAACGTGCGCGGGCAAACCGGGGAAATCGCCTGAAACAACGCCGTGATTTTGCGAGAGGATATGGCGAGTACCAGGCGCTCGACAATGAGACCAAAGCCGAGGTAGATCGGGAGATGATTGCTGAGGAGAACGAGATCCTGGAGCAGGAACGTCAGGCAATCTTGGCGGATTGGCGGCAACACTATCCAAACCAGTTTGGTCAGGATGGCTCACCTCTCGCCAACCCGCCAATCCCTATTGAAGTTGATACCCCGCCCAATTCACCAGCGCCACCTGTGAATCCGTCACCAAAAATGCGCCCCGTAGCTCGAATGAAGAGCCTGCTTGACCGTGTGGCCAAGCGACCCAGAAGTTCATCCATGGGGTCTACGCTGTTGGCAGGCTCTGCGCCGGCACCTTCACCTTCTCCTGCATCTGCTTCCTGCCACTCTCCTACTCTTCAGGGGCGAAGTCGTTCATTCACTATGCACGGGGCGGCAGGACCTTCAGTTGCTTCTAGTGTTGCACCCGCTATGGGGTTGGCGAGAGCTGCTACATTTGCCACTAGTAGCACGAGAGAGCCTATTTCGGTGCGCACCCGGGTTAGAAACAGATTTGGAAGTCAAAACTCTGGTGCTAATCATCCACAAGAAAGTAAGTAATTTTTAAACTCTGTCTCGTCAGCTTAGAGATCCCCTTACTAATATTCAGACTTATTTAGCTCAGACAGGTCCCTCGATGACTACCGGCGGAGAAGACCGTACTTCTGAGTTCAGGTTAACTGCGGAGGATATGGAAGGGGATTTGGATATGACAGTCCGGGAAGATGAGCTTGATGAAAAGGGTAGACCTTTGATTGACTGGGTGAAGCCTGTTGAGTGGCTTTTGCCTAACGCAGAGGTCTACGAGGAGTGGGAGGAGGATGAGGAGGATCAAGATGTAGATTTCATTGATCTATACGAGTCTGATGAGGAGGATGGCAATAGCTCAGAGGATTCTGATGAGATCTATGGTGAAGAGAAGATCTACGAGGAAGAGGACAACGACGAGGAAGAGGACAACGACGACGACGACGACTACGACAATGATCAGTACCTGAAGGATGTAGGGGAGGCGCAGGATCAATCTTCTCACAGCCTGAGTCTGTCGGAGGATGGGGACCTCGATATGATAGGGGCAGGGGAAACCTCTGGCTCAGGTTTAGGAAGGGCGAACCGGGACTTCAATCGCCCTCAGTCTGCATCTGCCACCCGTGGGCTTTACAGTGATGCCGCAGAAAACCGTTTCCGGGCTAGCACTCAAGAGATTGGAGAGAGGCTGCTTGGGCGGGCTATGACCCCCAAGGATTTCTTCACCAGCCCAGAAGATCAACAGGACAGCATCGAACACATCATCACCAAGAGAAAGCGCCTTTTTGCTGGCAATGCCCGTCTTATCATTGATCTCGAGGCGGCCGCTAGGGAGGACGCCGAAGAACAAGGAATTGACCTTGAAGAGATGGATAGAATTGATCGTGAGATGGATAGGCTGGCTCTCCTCAACATGTCTCGGCAGCAATTCCCTCGCCGTGTGAAAAAGGAGCCTGAGAATTAAGAGCTTCTACTTCACCTATTTCTTCTGTCGTCTTCTTCTGGTTTCCGTTTCTCACTCGCCTGAATTCCTGTATGCCTCACTCTTGTTATCTCGGTCCCCTTACCTTACCCCACCCCACCTCCCTATTTATCCCGATCATGATTTCTTCTCTTTAGACGCATTGTTAACCTATATCCTTTCTCTCATGTCTAACAGATACCCGGATGCTTTCTCTTCTTTTGATTTTTGCTCGGCATTCTATACTTCTTTCTTCTACTTCTTTAACTCTAGATGCCCAGAGCTGCACCTCTTAACAATTTAATTTCTTTTGTTATCCTAGCCCCTGAACGGATTCCTTTCTTTTTTTTGTACTTAGATTCAATGAGCCGGATTGCTCTCTACGGAGTAATGAGATAGCGGTTAAGAAGTTAGAATCAATTCCTCACAACGATAGATAAGTCCTGGCCATGGATTGAAATTATTGATGATGTACATAGCGGGAGCTTCCGCAGTCCAAACTCATACGCCCATACCATACGCCCAAAACATACGCCCAAAACATACGCCCACACCATACGCCCAAAACATACGCCCACACCATACGCCCAAAACATACGCCCATACCATACGCCCAAAACATACTCCCAAAACATACGCCCAAAACATACGCTCAAAATACACGCCCACACCATACGCCCAAACCATACGCCCAAACCATATGCCCAAAAGATACATCTAAATCATATGTCCAGAGTCATACGCCCAAAGCGAGATGCCCAAGAAATTGACCGATTACGGTTAATTGGAATTTAAACTCAAATATGTGAGAAAATAAACATTCTCCTAGAGAATCTAATCTTGACAGTTTACAGGACAGACTTCTATCTCGGAATCAGAATCAGAATCCACGATCTCACAATGCACCAGACCCATAATAACACTACAACTCGTACTTCCACTACGCATCATTCTCATTGAATGCACGGTTGCACGAAGATAAATTCCTGCCCCCACGGCCGCAAGAATCCCTTCATATTCTGCATCATCACAGTCTAAGAACCCAGATACCATCTCCTTCCGCTGTAGCTCCACGTTCTCTGACTTGTCCTCATGTATCTTGATTCCCAACCAATACATCTGACCCAAGACCGGAGCATGCATTCCAGCCTTCGCAAAATCCATCATATCTGCCAAGTACTTGTGTAAGCAAAGCGCTAAGATTGTTGAGTATTTGACTTACAGAAGAAGCGTATAACCTTATGACCCCAGGAAAGCGAGTAGAGATAAGGATGTGAAAACAAGGTTGGTTGCAGGTCGCTGTAGTTATCTAGAGAGCTCTGGGGAAAGCCCTTCGTCTCAAAGAAACAATGTTCGGCTGGAACATTGGGGGCCGCACGACGACGAGGAAGTGGAACGATATCCAGCTCACTGTTACCCGATACAGCAGGCCCAATGAAGATATTGTTCTTGATCGTGTTCATGATATGAATCAATGATGGATATCTAGAAAGGCAAAAAGGCAATCCTAATATGTTAAGACAAAGAGGTTTGTGATAGGAAAATACTACAAAATGATTTCATCAAGGGCAGCTACTTATATATCAAGTGAATCTATACTATATTTAATTGAATACAATCAAATCGCGTACAGTCTCCATGCTGGGAATATTGAAAGGTCAGAAAGAAGAAGCAACCGTTACAAGTCTGAGTCCGGAATTAAGCGCCAGGTTATTTTGCCTTTTACAACATGACGGCCTGAATCACACTGCTGAAAGATTTCTAAGCTGGAGACTCGACCTTTGATCTCGTATCCTAACTCCAAGGCCTGTACGATAGCCCGTGATTCCCGAGTCCTCAGTTCCAACATTCCAGCAATCCGCCCACCTCTAACTAATTTGACTGCCTTGCCGCCATCATTTGCCCACTCAAATCCACACAGCTTAAGCTCATACCGTCTTCCTATTCGTGGTGACCGGCTATTAGCCCAAGGCTTATCTATATCTTATTATCAGTATGAATAGTACTAATAGAAGACATGTATCCGCGTCTTGACTCAGACAGAATCCAGAAAAAGGCTCACAGAAGAAGAAGTCAGCCCTCATTCGGCCAAAGGAAATAGTGTAAAGGGTGATTGAGTCGTCAGGGCCAAATGTCCAGGTCCGGAAATCCTCTGTTGGAACTTCCGCAATCGAGGTAGTTGCCATTATCTTAGCCGTGAATACTGTAGAGAACAGATGGAAAGGTAGAGAGCACTAGGGATAAGTATGATATGGTCTGATAGTCTTTGGAGCATATTGAGGAGACAAGAATTATATTGGATAATGTGGTACTTATATAAAAGAGTTATAATGACGAATCACTTTTCATCACTCGAAAAGGCATTGAGAGGTCTGGCTGCCATCTAGCATTCGGTTCCTTCCCTTCAGCCAGCTTTCAGTCTTTGGAACAGCTTCGAGGAACATACTTGCAAGTTCGTTTAGAAGATTTGGTCGTCAGGTAGGGGCGAAGGCGTTGTATGAGAGTACTCAATTGGTATTAGTCAACTCGGGTCAAGGTCCGGATTTGGTTACACTTTTTTGTGGCTTAGCAGGGTATGCTGACCGTATACCGGATTTGGACTACGGTAATAAGCCTAAAGCGTGTCGATTGTATCACCATTCTTAATTCACATAGCTTCTGGCGAGCTTGACTGCAGCGAGCAGAGGCATACGCACAAAGATTCATACGCCCAAAGATTCATACGCCCAAAAGTTAATACTGTATACTTAATTCAAGAGAAGCGTGATTGTTAGACTCAAAGATACATATGCAAGTAAAGATATTGAATCACAGAGGATAAGCCAGCACGAGCGCTAGACAGCTTCATTCAAATACCTTTCTTCCTATCGGTAGTTCTTTTATAAAAAAGTATAAGTCCCAGTGTAAAGACCTCTGTTTTACGAAAGCTCAAAATCATCTTCACTTAATGTCCTCACAAGCAGAATCTTCAATGGCTGGCAGCCAGGGCCACTATACCAACTCCGGAAAAAGCCGCACCTCCTTTCTACGATTTCATGAAACCCCTACACGCGAACAGTCTCCCTCGTTATCCCAATTCTCTGCCGAATCTAGTCCATACGGGAGCGAAGGCCCAGTAACACCAACTCCAAGACCTCTGACTAGCGTGGCTCGAGCGCCCTTTTCAAGTTGCACAAGACCCTTACACTCTGATCAAGTCTCGCTACCCCCTGGAAACCAAGATCATGCTCGGAATATGCTGTATCCGGCAGCCGCACCTTTGCCAGCAACCGATACGAATCCATTTGAGATCTTTGGAAACTTTTTTCTCTATACCGAAGAATACCATGAGAGTTGGATGGAGTGGTGGCAAGCAACACCAGGGTATATAGCATATACTGCGAAGTATGCTGGAAAGAAGAAGATAATATGGAACTCTGATCTTCGGGGAGCAGAGATGTGGAAATACTTTCAACAATGTGCAGACCGTTTGGGCCGTGGGATCGGCACCCCTCGAGTCATGTGTATTATGTGCAGAAAGGTTCTAGCTCATCCAAGCGGGACGGGTACTAGTTCGATGCATGATCATAACAGATCCTCGGCTTGTCAAAAATCTAGAAAGTTTCACGGATATGAGACTCAGACCGGAAGCCCAGGCAGCACAGATGTTCTTACGCTATTGCAAAGAGGCACTAAAACGGGGAATAGACGTAGAATTATCGATCTGGCAACGCCTGCAGGGTTTAATCAACGCGACTTCGAAGAATACTTTCTGAAGGCTTTTCTTGCGACCAATCTCGCCTTTAATTGTTCAAACAACCTTGCCTTTCGTCGCGTCTTCAAGTATCTTCGTCCTAGTATTGTAATCCCCTGCCCAACGACATTAACCAGACATTTGAAACGGCTTGGTGTCTCAACGATTGACAACATTAGAGCAGGCCTGCCGACAGAGGGAAGGATTTCTCTTGCTGCCGATACCTGGACTTCACCAAACAAACTTCCATTTCTAGCAATTGTAGCTTATTGGATATCGGATAGCTGGCAGATGGAAGAGGTCTTGATTGGGTTTGAGGAAATAAAGGGGTCTCATACTGGGGCTAATATGGCCGAAATAATTAATGGGGTTCTAGCCAAATACGGGATTCAGGATAGGATTCTTGGTTTCACCACGGATAGTGCAAGCAATAACCGAACGCTCACGGAAGCCCTGAGCAATGCCTGGAGTTTATTATCAGTTGAATGGTCTCAATTTGAAAATCATATTCCCTGTATGGCTCATGTTATTCAGCTTATCCTCGGAGCCTTCATGAGTTCGATTAAGGTTCAATCAAGGGATGGCCATATGCCGTCTGGCTTTAAGGCAAATTATATCGACAAGGTTACAAGATTAGATAATGGCTTTCACAAGACCGTTGAAAAGGTAATGTGTCTAAGATCTCACTCTGTTAAATTTATCTTTTTCATACGCCCAAATGCATACGCCCAAATTCATACGCCCAAATTCATACGCCCAATTCATATGCCTAAATTAATAAGCCCAAATTCATACTCTCCATCATTCTCAGGTCAGATACCACTAGTCAGGGATAATGCTAATAAAGTTATATGTGCATTAGCATCGGAAAATGAGTATTGCGATTGGAGCTTCACCTCAACGACGGCAACATTTCATTGAAATACAGAATGACAGGGTTAAGATTCCGACAACCCTTCTTTATGACGTCAAAACCCGATGGAACTCCACTCTAAACATGTTAGAAAGATCTGTACGGCTACGGGAATTCACGAAGGAATGGTTACAAACTTATCCTGAGTTTTCACCTTTGTGGTCAACCCCAGAGGAGTGGAGGCAGGTTGAGTATATCTTGGAAGTACTTCAGCCCATACGATTTTGGACGTTATGGATGTCAAAAACACGTGGGATCACCATTCACCGCGTTTTTCAGGTATATCAAGATATCTTTGATCACTTGGAAATGCAAATTGCGAAGTTGGAACGGAAGCGGATGCAATGGAAGGTTGATATTCGCGAAGGTTTACTGAAGGCGAAATTAAAGGCGGCTGCTTACTATGGTAAGACAGAAGGCCCTAGAGGTGTTTTGTTCGGCATTGGAGCTTGCCTGAATCCATATTGCAAACTTAATCTCTTTCGTGAATGGGATATTGACGATACCAGTGGCGAGGCTGCGTATGAGAAGTCATATAAGAAGGAGTTCATAGGGTATTATGATCTTTACTATGCGCCAATGAATGCCCAGGGTCCTGATACGCCAATTCCACGGAGCGGTCTGAATAGTCGATCTAAACATCTTCACGGATCGAGACAGAGAGCGATTACGATTAGTGAGGCACTTGCTTATATCGAAAGCGATTCAGAGATTGAACCCCCCGATTCGGCCGCCGAAGATATCGATCCCACGCATGACGAGAGCCCAACTGGGATTTTTTACGAGGCAAATATTCTGGAGTGGTGGAAGGTTAATGCTGGGAGATTCCCGAATTTATCTCGAATGGCTAGGGATATTCTTGCGGTCCAAGGAGGGAGTGTTGGAGTAGAGCGCGTATTTAGCATGGCAAGAGATGTGATTCCCTATCGTCGCTCCCGACTGAAAAGTAGCACAATTCGAGCATCGATGCTGGTCAAATGCTACGAGCATGAAGAATTGCGGCGGGAGCTAGCCTGTCATGATAGTGAACGGGAGGCAGAAAAACTGGAAGAAATGGCGACACTGGATGATTACCGTTCTTGGGCAGATAGGAAGGATAAAGGTACCGAGAGAGATAGCGGTTGTATCTCGGATGATGACGAGTCACACAAGCAGGACACAGCATGGTCTTTCGTCGATCAGGATGGCACCCGCGCATATGGAAGAGAACCAAGGCCTATACTTCCTGATCGTGGCTTGATTGAATCTCGATATGCACGCCCTCCACCATCTCGTAGTCAAAGTCAAGATGTTGATCCATTGGCAGGCTCTGAGGAATCCGGTGAAGACGAACGAATTTGGGATAGTACTGTTAACATGTATGTCGCAGCCGACACCGAGGGAGAAGAAGGATCTACAGACGAGGAGCCACAGATTTCAGGAGAAGAAATAGGTGATCTTGACCACGAAGGAGATAGCCCAGATGTTGGCCACATTGAAGCTTTAGCCGGTCATCAGGCAGAGGTTTGTTCCAGGGAGGCCCAACTGGGAAACACCGAATCATTTCCGGTTTTACGAGTAACCCGGGGAAAGGGCAGGTCAGATTTTAAAGCCGCTGTTGGGGTTACAACCAGAAAGCGTACTGGAACCGGTGGGAAAGAAAAGAAAAAGTCCCGTTTGATCTAGTCTCATTTGATGTAAAGTACGAGTAGTTCTGACCTCACAACTATCATAATTAGGTATGCTTCAATTTTGAGGGTTTTTCTGGGCGGCGTATGATTTTCTGGGCGTATGATTTTCTGGGCGTATGATTTTCTGGGCGTATGATTTTTCTGGGCGTATGATTTTGTGCTTATGATTTCATATACCCTGCACGGTATGTCTAGAATAACACTCTGGGCAATGGTGTTGTAGATAATACGCATCGGTGTAGAGACTAGTCGCATTAGCTCTAGCTTGCTTGGACGGTTGCGCAAATGGTTATGTCATAGTGTAATTTCTCTTCCCCTATAATTGTCCTCGCCCCCCCTACCAGCACAATTTATCTTTCCCTGTTGTTTTCTCTCCCCTCTCTGCTGCTTTCGTTCCCCCAATTCCCGCAGCGGCGCATTCCTGCCTACGGCTTCTCAACGTGAACCACCAAAGCTCATCACTCTCTACCTCCGATTTGATATATCTTTATTGTTGTTCTATCCCAACCCTTTGTTTTATCCTGCTTTGAGCGGGAAGGAAGCTTGCTTTGAGCGAGTTTGGATCGTTGAGAAGACTATGAGAAGACTATCAAAAGGGGAGAAGGAGGAGGCTACGCGGCAGAAGCGGAAACGGGAGCAACGAAAAGCCGAGCAGCAACTCAGCAACCTTCTACGCGTTGAAGATCAGAGCGCAGGCATTCCAACTTCCACTACGACTGCCAAAGGTACGGTATTACCCCCTGCTATTTAGCTGAGCTTTGTTCATACACCTAGGATGGCAATCGGCCACTGGTCATATATCTGTATTGAAAGTATATACTGATTTCATTGCCAATTACTGTAGATTCTGGGGAAACAACCCTGCGGCTCGACAGGGATAAGGTATACCAGATGAAGAGAAATATTCGCCAGATGTTAAAAGACCGAAAACATCCACACGCTGTATACCACCAATGTGCCGGTTTTGATGTTATGAAGGCAATACTTTCGCGACCTAAACGGCAGCCAGAATCCAACTTAAAGGAGAGCTTCGAGGAGGAAAACGAGCCCAAATTACAGTCTGTTACTGGAGATATTATTATAATAAACGACAAGTAAGGAATTAATGATACTTTTGGTTGAGACTTCGCTTACACTGAACTATGATTAGAAATGGCGTCCCATGCGTTATCAAAGCCGGGAATAAGAAAGCAAGTTGGTTACTACCTCAAGTCGAACCGGCAGTCTACAAATATGTTGCTTCGCGGAATATAGCAGCAGATCATACCCGGCACGGCGCAATGGGTACCCGAGAGCGTGTTAAACCCCGTGAGATGTCCGATCTTCAAGCCGCTGCCGGTAATAGTACCAAAGATGCCACAACTCTAGGTACTCCAGAGGGAAATGCAAGTGGCAAGCTTAATCCGGATGGTACTTTGAGAACCAAGGGCTGTGTTATTGGGCATCGCGCCTTTGTTGCACGAATGGCCTCACGAACGCAGAATATTGACATTGGACCTGGGCCAGCGCAGACATATACAACGAAAGCAGCGATTCAGGCGCTAAAAGAATTCAGCCAGCTGTTTCTACCATTGACTGAAACAGTTGAGGCCTTATTTCAGACCTTTCTCCCGAGCGAGCATTCCAAATACAGGGCAGCCTACGAGGCAATTTATGACGGAAGAGCAGATCCTGTTGATGTGGCATTTGGAATATGGACCTCTCGCTCGCTTGTTATCAATGCGAATACGAACAATCATAAGGATCTGGAGGACGTATGTCACGGGTGGTGTGCGATTGTAGCTATGGGCGACTTTGAGGGGGGCGATGCCTGCTTTCCAGAACTCGGAGTTAAGATCAATTGTCCTCCTGGTACGTAAAGACTATTCTGCTACCTCTTGAAATTCTGATAGTGACTAATAGATAATATAGGCTCCGTAATATTTATGCGCTCCTATGCTGTAGAGCATTTCATCGGGTCTTTTGTCGGGAATCGCTGTAGTGTAGTTCACTTTACGCGTCAAGCTGTGCACGATGCATATGTGGAGAGAACTGGAGAGCCGTTATGGGAGTTCGATGCAATGCCTAAATGGTGGCAGAAATTGCGCCGGCATCTGAATGTATAAATATTTCTAATTATTGATTGTTCAATTTGATGGTAAATATCGAGGGATACTTTCAAATCATATCCGTAAGCCCTGCGCTCAAGTTATTAGCCTGGGACCTGATGCCCAAGCCATAGGCCCAAAATCATACATATAAAACCTCACTCGGGATACTAAGAATCATACATAGAGAATCGTAGACTTAGCATCATATGCCCAGAATCATATGCCCAGAATCATACGCTCAGAATCATACGCCCAGAATCATACCCCAGAATCATACGCCCAGAATCATACCCCAGAATCATACGCTCAGAATCATACGCCCAGAATCATACGCCCAGAATCATACGCCCAGAATCATACGCCCAGAATCATACGCCCAGTATCAAATACCGAGAATCATACGCCCAGTATCATACACCGAAATCATACGCCCAGAATCATATGCACGGCGAATATAAGCTCTGGATCATAGGTTTAGAATGATAGAGTCAGAATCATAGGCACAGAATCATATACTTAGAGAAGTATGCTCAAATTATGTTAATAATACTAGCACTAGATATAAAGTTCTATATCCTTAGTTCATAATATATACTAGTATGATAGTCAGATCAGGATTCTATGATACAATATATAAGTATAGATTTCGAGGAAATATATTGGTATTCACCGAATATCACTCGGGGTGAGAGATGGGGTCCCGCAAAGGGTACAGAACGGGGGATTATAGAACGGGGGCCCGCCTGGCGACTTGACGGGGGAAGAAAACTACCCGCCCCGCCCCGGGACCCGTGCGGGGCCCCATAGAGGACGGAGCGGGGAGAAGAGGCAAAAGTTTAACCCCGAGCCGGAGTGAGGGCGGGGCCATTCTGAGAAAACCCGCCCCGCCCCGCCCCGTAACGAAGACTATGCAGACGGCAAAATACACCCTTATTTTCCCATTTTGTCAGCCTGGATTGTGGATCATGCTGAACATGCGGCCTTGCATGGAATAGGCAGTAACTCATGCTCAAAGTGTGAAGTTCCATGCAAGGAGCTTGTT
>Ga0307516_10006215_pt1 | contig 14049 bp, 12 predicted proteins | sample 19_EM_MG_FD_203310 | JGI IMG/M metagenome (GOLD analysis project Ga0307516, IMG submission 203310) | Populus trichocarpa ectomycorrhiza microbial communities from riparian zone in the Pacific Northwest, United States - 19_EM | ecosystem: Host-associated > Plants > Roots > Unclassified | place... | reverse complement strand
ATCACGAGCACTCATAACTGGCCCCGCACACCCAGTACCCATTCCCACGCGGAACAAAACATAACAGCAACAAGTGTATCGCAATGCCCATCAGCATGATCATTAGGCATTATGTAATAACTACTATCGACATCCAATCCCGCATTATAGACTGCCCCCGTGCGACTATTATCCCACCACCGCTGCCATCCGCCGCCAACCAGCCACCGCCCACCCCTCTCCCAGTAGAAAAAGGCGTGAAGACATAGTGACGGAAAAAACCCCCAGCAAGAAAATAGCGGGAAAATCCAAAAGAAGGAAAGAAAGAAAAAAAATTACCCCTCATAAATGCCCGCAGAAGAAGAACAAGCCGCAGATCGCTCCTCGACAAAGCAAAGGAAACGGAGAAAACCCGTCTATAACCGAAGCCAGAAAAGAGAAAGAAAAACACCGCTCATGAATACCCATTATGTACCCCTCATCCTGAATCGCTGCCGTCCTCGCTGGTGCTGCCAAAGTAGCGCTTGGCGTCCTTTCTGCCGACCATGTCGCTGTACCTGTACTCCATGCCGTAACGCTTCTCGTAGTACGTCTCGAGCCCGGTCCACGCCGGCAGTTCGCTGGAGCCACGGTAGGTGACGAGAGACAACACACCGACCTTGAGCAACGGGATCTTGGAGAGGCCGCAGTGGGGTTCCTTGCCCTGTTGTGGATACGGTGTTAAGTAGTTGAGTACGGGGCAAGGGGTGGGATAGAGGGAGGACGAACCTCGCGCATGACCCAGTCGATGTTGCTGCGGAGGTACCGTCGACGCCCTCGCACTCGAGCACGTCCGTGAGCGGGACGGCCGCGGTGGTGCCGACGTCGGCGGGGCTTGAGACGCGAGTTGACGGCGCCGGGAGAGTAGAGCGCGTTGATCCGGCCGACCACGAACGTGAGCAACTCCGACGCCGGACGGTCGCGGTAGCTGCTCGGCACCTCCGGATAGGCGTAGCCGAAATCCCAGATCGAGCTCGCGCTCATGTCCCGCGAGGCGAAGTAGCTGCCCGGCCACAGCGGCGTGTTGATGTCGTCGATGTCGCCCTCCTGAACGCGTCAGCCAAAGACTCCCATGGTGGGCTGCGGGGTCACGCGCACGGCTCGGCACGTCGCCGTGAAGGCGGTCGACGTTGGCGTGGTGCAGCCAGAATATCGGGTCGAACGAGGAGTAATCGACGAATGACACGTGGCCTGGGAGCGGGTCGTTAGAGCCGTCGATCGAGGTGTGGATCTGGTTGTGGATGGACTCGACCGAGACCCACGCGTTGGGCGAGCCGCCAGTCTGAAATGCGCTGCTGGGGAAGGCGCTGAAGTCGGGGATGCTGAACAGGTTGTTGGTACAGCGGGCGTCGGGGTTGGCGTCGGCGTCGTCGCTAGTCTGGACTTCGACCGGCTGCCGCAGCGTGATCTGGGCGCGCTCGCCTGGAGTCCGACAAAGTGCTGGGCCCTCAGGCCGGCGTTGACGAAGCGGTGCTGGTAGAGCGGGTTGGGGATGTTGGTCTGTTTGGGCTGTCCGCCGTTGGTTCCCGGTCTGTTGGCAGTGACGCCTGGGTGCATGAGGACGTCCGGGGTGGCGGAGTCGCCCTGCGCCCAGTCCCAGTACTTGCAACAGGGGTTAGCTGGCCGCGCGCCGAGAGATCTCGAGGAGGAACGTACGGGAGTCGGACCCTTGCCACGGCTGCCATCTCGTGGTCTGGTTGCCGCGGAACTTGCCGGCCGCGTTGGCGGCATGTGCGGTGATCCTCTGCTCGACCTGGGTTAATTAGGGTCGGTGCCACGTCGCAAACGGCGCGAACCCGTGGGTGCAGTACCCGCAGCCGGGGTCGCGACCGCTGCGCGCCACCTCTCCCCAGCGGATGTGCGGGAGTCCGTGGATTCCGGCGATCTGGTAGGATAGTGGATTGGTCTCGGCGACGCGCTGCATCATGGACCGTCACGCCGGGGCGTCGGCGGGGCACCGAGGGCACACCGGGAGCGTGCCGGTGAGCCAAGAAACATGTTGAAGATGTCGGGGTCGTCGGGGTCGTCGGACCGCAGCTGCTGGATCTTTTTATGGCGCGACCCCTCCCAAGACGGCTCCCGTCACGGGTATGAACCCGGCGTGTCGTCGGAGCCTGGTGTTCTAGGGACTCGTACTCGGGCGGTGGCGCTCTATCCTGCCGCATTGCGAGTAATCTGCAGACTACCGTCAGTTCCCGGACAACCGCAGACGCACCGGCGGGGGCCAACGGACTGCTGTTGACGGTGTTGCAGAGGAAGCCTTCGGGACAGACTTTCGGTCTCTGCACACCCCACTCCACAGGCAAAATCACCATCAGTCCATTGTGCAAGCTAAGGTAGCCGCCCACAACTTCCTGGGAGTACTCCATTTCCCCCCCCCCCCGCGTTGTCGCCGGCCGCTGGCGGTCTACCAGGACCACCATCAGATCCGTATCCAGCCGGTCGAGGACCACGTACGCGAGACCTCATAGAGACCGAGAATAAGCGCAAGCTCAAGGAGGAGGTGAGCATTCCGTCCATCCGTCCATCCGTCCATCCGTCCGTCCGCTTGCGGCGATGCACCCGACTGGCGCAAGGCGCAGACCCAGAAGTTCCGCTCTGCGATGACAGTGCTGCTGATTACGCACGAGAAGGTGTGGCCGGTGATCGAGCGCGGGGCGATCCATGTTGGGAGGTTGTGGCCGACGGCGGGGTGTGCGGCGGAGAACCCGGCCACGAGCGCCGAGGTAGCCTGCTCACTACCGTCACAAGATTAGCACTGTGTAATTGGAGACTTCTAGAGACTTAGGAGAGAGTGGCTATTGGGAGAGATAGAGATGGTTGTTGCATGAAGAGGTACAGAACAGAAAGGAGAAGTACCAGCAGAGCAGAAGATCCTACTCTTGCGCTTCCCCGCTTTCGCGTCTTGCGCAACCGTGTCCTCAACACACTCCAAGGCACAAGCGCCAGATCCGAAATCCCACCCATCTCGGCGAACAGCAGCCACACATAGAACGCAACGAGAAGCACTTCCAACAATCCAGCCGACGGAGGCGCATGCGGCGGTGCGCTATCTCTGAAAGTGGTGAAGCCTGCCAGCCATCGAGACAGCCGAAGTTGGGCGCCACTGGGCACCCGGTCGCCAGTCGGCACGAGACGCTGCAGCTCCACTAAGCGCCGAAAGCGCGGCGACGGCAAGGACGAGGGCGACAGCCGGCGCCGCGGACTGGGGTTCTGGCGTCACAGACGCCCAATACCGGCAATACATCCGCCCGCTGCGCCAGCCGAGTCCGTACACGCAGCAGACCGGAACTCGGCGTGTCGGCCACAGGGGCTTTGTCTACAAACACTGGCGCCCTTGGGACGAGAAGCGGACGTTCGATAGCGGCCAGTCGCCGGGAGAGTCGCAGCAGCCGCAACCGCTTGGCGACCGAACCAGCACTGCCCGCGGCCTACCGCAGGCTGAGTTTCTGCAGGTGGCGATAAATCAACTGTCGATTGATCTAACTGACGGCCAAACCGAGGCTGCGACGTAGGTCTGGGGACACGAAACTGGCCAAAACTCCCCATAGCCCCCCCACCACCCCCCCTTCTCCTCCCTACCGCGGGCCGGCACACTCGCCCTGCTCGCACCAAAAGCTGCCGATGCGATCGTCGTGCGCGCCCAGTTTCCCGTCCTGGCGGTCCCTCGCTGCGAAGAGGAACTTGAGCGGCTTGCAGCCGTCGTCGGCGTAGAAGTCGCAGCAGCCGCGCTCGACCCGGTAGCTCGATATCTGCGCTCGTTAGCGCGGTGGCCGGGAGTGCGGCGAGGATTGGAGGAGAGGAACCCGGCCCCACCGCGCGCCGACGCCATGGCACAGCTTTGTCAGCACCATCCCCCGGTACGCGTCGCCGCGGAACCCGCCGTTGTCGAACAGCTCGACCCAGACGTGCGTCGGGCCGATCGGACGCCGCTCCTGCGCCGCGACGAGGAGCAGGAGGAACAGGAGTGGGAGGAGGAGAGGAAGAAGGTGCTGCTGCATCGTAGTCGCTGGGTTGGCGCAGAGAGAGAGCGAGAGAGAGAGAGAGAGGAGGAGGGCGGTGGCGAGAGCGGGAGAGAAGAGATGTCGGGGGTTGAAGAGTGGCAGCGGTGGTGGAGCTGGGCGCGTGACGTGGAGTGCATTTTCTTTTTTGGTTTTGCGATACGAGGTGCTCGGCTGGAAATGCCAATGTCGGACAGCGGGGTTTTTGCGATGTATCTCTACCACTGGGCGACGTACTCTACAAACGCGTCGCGGAGGGTGCGGAGAATCGCTGGTTTCACGTACTTCTCCAGCGACGCCGACACTGTATGCACGCGCGAGTCGGGCTCGACTCCGTGCTCGTGCACGCGCAGGCGGGTGTCCGCGCATAGCGTCGCTCGGAATGCTGTACTTCCGCATCCGAGTAATTACCCGCCGCGCTACGTGCCCGTGTCTCCGCGCGCCATCGACGGAACACCTGCGGAATCCCGCCGCATTTGCGTTGGTCACATTCCCGCGCCGTCGCAGCATGGCCTGCGGACGGAAAGCGCGAGCAGCACAGGAAACGATATCACTCGTTCCGGGGCGCGGATCACGGATTCACAGCCAGCCGAGCCGACCCGGCTATTCCCCCACGCGGCCATCCCCGGCTACAGCAGCGCCTCAAAGTTCTCGGCCCACGGCGCGTCGTCGAAGCGCAGGTTGACGGGCCACGGCGGCGCAACGAAGCGCTTGACGCCCTGGTCCCGGTGGATCGCCCAGACGGCCTCGATGTCCTCCTCGTCCAGCTCGACGACCCTTGCGTTCTCCTCGATGCGCGAGGGAGTGACCGACTTCGGGATTGCGGCGATTCCGCGCGAGACTTGTCCGCGTCAGTCGCTGCGTGCTCGCTTGCTCGCTCGGCGGGGAGGAGGGGAGTGCGGACCGAGCCAGTTGATCAGCACGTTCCCGGCGGCGACGCCGTGCTTGTCCGCAACCTTCTTGACCGCCGCGTCCGCGAGCAGCGGGCCGCCCGCGGACCCTAGCGGCGAGTACGCCGTCACGCAGATGCCCCGCGACCGGCAGAACGAGACTAGCCGCTCCTGCGGCAGCAGCGGGTGCAACTCGACCTGGTTCACCGCCGGCACCGTGGCCGAGTCCGCGATCAGGCGCTCGATGTACGGCACGGAGCAGTTCGAGACGCCGATCGCCTGTCCGCGTCAGCGCGCGCTCCGGCAGGACGGGGGGGGGGGCGACGCGCCTTGGTCTTCCCCGTGGCGACGAGCGTCTCCATCGCCCGCCACGTGTCGACGGCCGTCCAGTCGCGCAGGACGTCGCGCGTGCCGTCGGGCGTCGTCGGGAACAGGGCGTCGTTGCCGTTCGGGTTCAGCGGGATCGGCCAGTGCAGCAGGTACAGGTCGACGTAGTCGAGCCCGAGCCGCGCGAGCGACGCGTCGAGCGCCTCCGCCGCGCGCGTGTGCCACGTGCCCCACAGCTTCGTCGTCACGAACACGTCCGGCCGCGCGATCGCGCCCTCAGCGAACACGCGCGCAAACGCGCGCCCGACCTCCGCCTCGTTGCCGTACGCGAACGCGCAGTCGACGTGGCGGATCCCCGCCACCGTCAGCGCGTGGTATACCGCCGCCTCGACTTCGCCGCCCGTCGACCGCCAAGTTCCTAGCGGACGTCAGCGGCGGGCACGGAAAATGGAAGAGGAACGGGGGGGTGGGAGCATGCCAAGACCGATCGCGGGGATCGGCGCGCCTGTGTTGAGCGTGAACGTGGGGCATGCCATGGAGCGCTGTTGCTGTGTCTTTCTCTTCGTCTTTCTCCGTCTTTCCGTCTTTCCTATGTAGAGCAGCTTCCCCGCACCGGGCGCAACCCCTCTTATATACAGTATATACGCCGCCCCGCTCCCGGCCCACCGCATGAGGGCGCACGGCAGCACGTCATCGCTGCATGCGGGTTAGTCTCCCCCGAGATTGGAAACCACTATAGCTGCTGATTAGATGTCGGATATAGATATGATATGTGTATCTATCTAGGATGCTCCACTTTTCCCTACAGTGGTCCGGGATCTCTTCGCCGACAGGAGGTGCAGCCAGGCGGTACTAGACTTTCTCTCAACGACAGATGTGGGAAGGATAGTGCCGGCTGTGAGAAGACGACGTGGGGAGCGAGGTGTCGGAATGGGAGCTCCGGGAACGCCAGGAGCGGGAGGAGGAGCGGAGGGCGGAGGCGGAGGTGCTGGGGAGGAGCCATTGTCCCTGCCCGCCCCACCTTCATGGCATCTTTGTCGTCTTCTTTGTTTCTTTCCTTGGTGTGCATTCACTTTCTTGGGACAGGGCGGAGGGCACAAGGGGAGCTTGCAACGAGCCGCCTCGCGCGGACTGCAGACAGGAAAACCGGGTAAAATGTGCGCGGCCATGATCTAGTTAGATAGGTCGCATGCGAGCGTGAATAACCAAAAAAAAGCTTCACTTTTTCCTCGCTCGCACTTGCGCCACGCCCCGCTCGGCCGCTGCCGCCGGCAATTAAGGTGCGCCAAGGCCGGATCGTCGCCTATTGGCGGTGAGGAATCTACCGAATTGAGCGGGGGCAAGGATGGATGAAGTTGGAAATCGGAGCTCGGGGATGGGTTGGGAATATTCCCCCACCCGGAACGGACTCCTTTGCGGGATAGGAAGGGGAGGAGCGAGAGAATGGCTCCGACCTCGCGGCGAGTGTGAGCTTCGTGCGGGGCCGGATTGGGCGCTGTTCGGTGCGGGAAACGTCACCAGTGGAGGACACACACTGGCCGCCTCCCCGCGGGTTGACGCAGCCGCTGACTATCGTATAGCCGCAGGGCAGGCGGCTCTTGCGGCGGCTAGCTGTGTTCACGGCGGCATGGGAAAGGCACTGTTGGTTGCCGTAGCTCTTTTCTCTTTCTTTTCTCCTTTTTTATTTTATTTAATCATAGCGAGAACACTGTCCGTTTCATGGCGGCCGTCCGCGCGAAGGCGGCCTGTTGCAAGCCCAGCGACAGAGCGCACCAATTAGAAAAGAAATCGCAAAGGAAAAGAAAGGGAAGCCGCCCCTAGTCTTCTTACTCCCCTCCGTCCCTCACCCTCCGGCCTCTTCCCCATCCTGCCTCTCGCGAAGTTCACACTGCATTTCGTTTCTTTTCGGCTTTCGGTCCCGGATCCGCCGTGATTCCAACATCGGGCGGACGGCGAGACCTGTCTTCGGCCACGCTTGATCCGCTTTGTGCCCTCCCGCCTACATCCGGCCTTGGAAGCTGAAAGCTAAAGTCACATGTGTCCGTCTTAACACGCACGTCCGAGCCCTTGGCACGACGATGAGCAGTGGTTGCGCTGCGGTCGCGTTTGGTATGGATGGTAAGGGATACGGGTCCGTGGCAGCGGTTCCATTGGTCAACCATCCGGAAGCCACTCCGGAGGATATGCCTGTCCAGGGCGCATATGCTCGTTACGTGGCTTCACACGAGGACGTCTTACGAACAGCCTGGCGGAAATCTCCGTGGCACTGCGTAGCCAGTCTCGAACCACCCACGACAAGCAGTGAGTCGCCCTGCGGTCCATTACCGTTATGCATGGTCCGTCTTTCATCGACGCGGACATCGCAAGCCTTTCCAAAGTGCGGCTTTTATGCGATCACACCCCACCGGTGCTAATCGTGTACACAGAACGCCCCCCCCACACTCGAGAGTCGAGGGAGGGGGCAACATTTCCGTCACTGGATGGGTTCTATTCTTGGTGTCCCGGTGTGTGGTTTTTCGACCTTGGGTGCGTATATACAGCTATATCTATCCCCGTTGCGGAGGCACTTCGTTGCGGATACGATATCGGCCCTTGCTACCCCGTATTGCCCTGGGGTCCCCCCGTATTACATCTCCCGCTCAAAGGCACACTTTGGTGCGGTTGGCCCCCATCGTATCCACAACTGGGCGCGGGTTCAACTATTGCTGATACCTCTGTAGTATGCGTGCGGAACCCTGTACTTCAACCTAAGTATCGACGGACGGCGTTCCTGCGCCAGTAGTTAAATCGCAATCCAGGTTCGCCAGCTGATGGCGCCTCGTTCGGGCGGCGAACCATGTATCATAATCACCGCAGGGCATCACGGCGTCCTGAAAAAACGTCGTTTCCGCCCGGATACTAAACACAGCTGCTGGCCTGCATAGGTACCGCAAGACGGAAATTCTGGGAGGTCAAAGGAACTGCAACTGGATGAGACCGAGGACGCCAATCCGCTCATTCTGTCCTCACCTCACCCCATCATGGCTGCGCGCTGAAATTTGATTCATGAAAGTGATGGGGTTCAGGTATACCAGCAATGGGTCCGGCCACTGGTAAACGTGAGTTCTCCTCCTTAAGACAGGTTTGCCGATGCACGCCAGAGTTCTGATTGACTGCGCCAGATATTCTCTCCTTTCCCTTCTCCCATGCACAATCGAGGCAACTGCCCCCCCCCCCCTGCGTCGACATTGATGGGAATGCAAACCGTTGGAAAAGGAGACATGATAAATCACTCGGCTATGACGGATGGAACACTAGCCCCGATCAAGTCTCTGTTGTCGTGTATGCTTAGTCAGAGCACGTGACGTGCCTCACGTATATCTAGAGCAGTACTTTTTTTTTGTTTATTCATACTCGCATTCGACCTATCTAGATCATGGCCACGTACATTTTGCCCGATTCCCTATCCGCAGTCCGCGCAGTGGCGGCACGTTGCAGGCTCCGCTTTTGCCCTCCGCCCAGGCCTGTCCCAAGAAGATATGAGGCGCACCAAGGAAATAACAAAGGAGATACAAAGGGAAGTACAAAGGGAACCGTCCCCCGGGTCCTACTCCTCGCCTGCGGATGCCATGAAAGATGGCGTGGGCAGCAACAGCGGTAGTTCCTCCTCAGCGTCCGCTCCGCTCGCAGCACTCCGCTCCTCCGCCTTCGCCTCCCGTTTCTCTTCCCGCTCCCGTCGCTCACGGAGCTCTCACTCTGACACCTCACTCCGGGCGTCACCGTCTTCCAGAGGCGGCACCAACCTCCCCACATATACCTAGAGCAGTGGTGTCAGTCCTATAATAGACAACCATCTCTACACATCACTACTTCTGACAGTCCCTGTTGCAATATCTCACTCGTTCAGCTTTGTCACGTGTAGAATCACGTCATATACGTGTATTCAGACTTTTCACTTTTCCTGCCTTTCTCTCTAAGACAAGACAATACACACAAGACTTCATCGTTCCATCAAACTTCCATCATAATCTTGACAGGTTATGAGCCCGGGTCAGCGCAATACCACTCTCGAATTCATATCCATTTAATCTATTGATTATTATCCTCACGCTCGGTTGAAAAATCTCATCTTCATACCTTTCTGCCGATTCGCCGATTTACCTACCCTGTATTACACAACATCACCCAAAATGTCTTCCCACAATGACCAGTCATCAAAGACCTACTACACGTCAAAGTTTGGGTCTATCAAGAAGCTAAGCAATACAAACTATGCTATCTGGAAAGGTGATGTGACTGTCATTCTGCAGGTGATGGGTGCTTATACGATCGTCAACGGAGAAGAAGATGAACCTGCAGCTGGCAATACAGCTGCTGCAAGGACCGCAACAGCCGACTACCAAAAGCGACGAGCCTACGCAATATTGGCCATTCGTTTCTCCTGTACCGATAAAGCAGCCATTTACGTAAATGGACTGTCCATCTAACGGCACACCGCCGCCGTCACCACCTATCCCGAACGACTAGAGTCTGGAACGTTCCGGATGGCGCGGTGCAAGGAAGGTTCGGGTTCTGGATTGCACAGCGCGAGAAGGTTTTGGGTTTTGGGGTTCTAGATGCGCGGCGAGGAAAGGTTCTGGTTGCGCGGTGCGGAAAGGTTCTGGTTGCGCAGCGAGGAAAGGTTCTGGTTGCGCGGCGAGGAAAGGTTCTGGTTGTGTGGCAAGGTTCTGGTTGCACGGCGAGGAAAGGTTCTAGGTGCGCGACGAGGAAAGGTTCTGCTGGTTCCGGTTGTGCAGCGTGAAGAAGGATCTGGATGTGGAGGACCGTGCTCATTGTATACTATAAGAGTGCACCGTTGTCTGTCTTGCATGTTTCTTCTTCATGTAACAACTTGTTATCGTCAGCCATAGTCGGCCTTGACTACTAGCAATTGTTCCGCCTCAACGCCACGTCCCTGCCTTTGTCCATTCCACGTCCTTGCCTTGTCCGTTTTTCTCCACGTCTTGTCCTTATCTGTCCACGCCCTCACGCCCTCGTCCATAGTCCCGGTTCGCTATCTGGAGTCAGAGAGCCACACCCGTTACACTTTGTTGTGTCTACACACATCCCTCCACCTAGCGAACGGTTACGCCATGTCCGACAATACTCAACCTATCTCGCGGGAGATTCCCACTGATCTCGTTGCACAGCTGGAGTCAATCGCGTGCAATGACTCCTTTGCCCCAGCGGCTACGCTCGAGACCGCCTATGAGCAACTCCACACATTGGCGCAAGCCATATTGAATGGAAATGAGCCTACCACTACCAACACACCCCCCACGACCGGAACATCCACCACTACCAATGTACCTATCGTTACTGGTACACCCGCCATGCTGCCCACACGCCGTAGCGGCAAGATCCCCGATCCCCCCGTGTTCGATGGAAATCGCGAGAAGATCGAAGGATTCATTGCTCAGCTTCAGCTTAAGTTGTTCAGTGACCCAACACTGTTCCCGACACCAGCTTTGCGGATGGCTTATGCATTCAACCGACTTGAAGGCTGTGCGCAGGCTCAGATCCTTCCCTATATCCAAGCCGGCGCCACCTTCTTACTTTCCGATGTTGAGGATATTATCTGTGTTCTCAACAATGCTTTCGGTGACCCGGATCCCCTGGCGACTGCAAGATCTAAGCTCCACCAGTTGAAGCAAGGTAAGAAGGAATTCACAAACTACTTTGCTGAATTTCAAACCCTTGTTTCCAAATTGGATTGGAATGAGCGTGCAAAGACCGATGCACTGAAGGAAGGCCTCTCCATCGAATTGCACCGCCAACTGATAGGAAAGTCAAGGGACCTTACCTATGACCAGTTGGTAGCTCTCTGTCAGGAGTTGGACTCAGAGATGTGTACCCTGCAGATGACCGAAGGGAAGCAGGGTTACCAGCAACCATGTGCCCCTCAGCCGCGAAACCCACCTACTACCCAGCCCGCTATACCAATGCCGTCTGCCACTGCTCCAGAGCCAATGGACCTAAGCGGGACCCAACGGGTTTCAGCGCAAGAGAGAGCGGCTCGCCAGCGTGAGAATCATTGCTACTACTGTGGTGAACCGGGCCACAGAGTGGCGCAGTGCCCGAATAAGCCTGTCCATGCTGCTGCCACTCAGGCTGCTACCGCTACCGGTTGCTGTGCTGGAAACCAGGCGGGAAATGCCTAGACCAGCAGCCACAGGATGGCATTGCTGCTGGTCAGAGACCGAGCAAGTTTTTTTCGTTTCCTGTAGTTTCAAATATTTTTAAGTTGTCAAGTTTGTCAGTTTCGGAGATAGCAATGGAAGGAGAACATCTGGTTGTGTCATGTACTCTCTCTGTTAATGGCCACACCATTGCTACTCACACTCTAATTGACAGTGGAGCAACAGGAATTGCATTTATCGATAAAAACGTTGCTCGCCATCACCAACTCCCACTTGTACCCCTTCCGAATCCCAGATCTCTCGAAGTCATTGATGGTCGCCCAATTTCATCTGGCGATATCACTCACACTACTACCGTTAAACTCTTGATCAACGAACACCAAGAAGAATTACCAATGTGTGTCACCCAACTTGGTCACTACCCAATCGTACTTGGTATTCCTTGGATGGACCTTCATGATATCAACATCCGATTCCACTCCCGCACTGTGGCGTTCAGATCACAGTATTGTTCCACCCACTGCACTCCTTTTCCCACAGTGGCACATGGAGTGGCACCAAAGAAGTTGTCAAACCCAGCAGGTGTTTGCAGTAGCAGTGGCACCGTGAGCCTCGTGTCAAACGTAGCTCAGAAATATGAGCCAGCGATAAGCGCAGGGGCCGGCGATATCGAGGCCCAGATATTTACATCTCACTCAAATGTTGACAAGATCAAAGTTGACAATCATCAGGTAAAATCAGATACGAAACCAATACAAATTGCTGCACTCGGTGGCCGTTCATTTCGGAGAGTGGCACACAAACAGAAACCCACTGTTTTCTCGATCTCCTTACATGAAATCAACCTTGCGCTTCAACCGGAGGAAAAACCAAAGAAGAAACTGGTCCTGGAAGAATACGTACCAAAAGAATACCATGATTTTCTGCCTTTATTCTCCGAGGCACTCGCAAAAAACCTACCACCGCATCGAAGTTACGACCACAAGATTCCACTCCACGAAGGATTCACACCCCCCTTTGGCCCACTTTATCCGTTGTCAAAGACCGAACTCAAAACACTGAAGGAATGGTTGGAAGAGAATTTGAGCAAAGGATTCATATGAGTGTCATCTTCACCTGCCCCCTCACCGATTCTTTTCGTCAAAAAGAATTATGGGACCCTATGACTATGTGTTGATTACCGAGGTCTCAACAAAGGAACTATCAAGAACCGATATCCCCTCCCACTTTTACAGGAAACGCTGATGCGGCTTTCCAAAGCGAAGTACTTCACCTGCCTCGACATACGTGGAGCGTACAATTTGGTACGAATAGCAGAAGGAGAGGAGTGGAAAACCGCATTCAGGACTCGATATGGATTGTACGAGTCTTTGGTAATGCCATTCGGATTGACAAACGCAGCTGCCGATTTCCAGGCCCTGATTAACGATGTACTCTGTGCATACCTGGATGATTTCTGTACTGCGTATATCGACGATATCATGATCTACAGCAACACCTTGAAGGAACACAAGGAACAAGTCTACAAGGTGTTGAAGGCTTTGTCGGATGCGGGATTGCACCTAAAGCCAGAAAAGTGTCAATTTCACAAGCAGGAGGTGAAATATCTGAGCTTCATCATTGGGACCAATGGAATCCGGATGGATCCAGAGAAGATTTCCTGCATCCTCGATTGGCAAATGCCGAAAAACGTCACCGATGTCCAATGTTTTCTTGGTTTTGCCAACTTTTACAGACGGTTCATCAAGGATTACTCAAAAGTAGTGATGCCATTGACCAGTCTGACCAAAAAGGAGGGAGGCAAGTATATCCCGTTCATGTGGAACTCAGACCAGCAAGTAGCGTTTGACCAGTTGAAAAATGCTTTTACAATGGCCCCAATTCTACGTCACTTCGATTACGAGCGTGAAATAATAGTCGAAACCGATGCGTCCAATTATGTGTCAGCAGGAATCCTCTCGCAGCATGACGATGATGGTATCCTGCACCCGGTCGCCTTCTATTCCAAGAAACACAGCCCTGCAGAATGTAACTACGAGATATACGATAAGGAGTTACTGGCAATAGTATGGGTATTCGAACAATGGAGGCCACACCTGGAAGGTTCAAGTCAACCCGTTCGGATACTGACCGACCACAAAAACCTCGAATATTTCATGTCCACCAAGTTGTTGAATCGTCGACAGGCAAGATGGTCTGAATTCTTGTCACGATTCGATTTCAAGATCATTGCATCAGGAAAAAAAAAAATTGCGTCCTTAGCGTCCGGACGCACTAGACGCTCTGGACGTTTCAGACGCAACCTGCTTAACTCGGACGCAGATCGCCACGGCACCGTGCGTCCGGACGCAGTACGCCATGGCATTTGCTTACCGGACAGAGCGTGGCAGGGCATTTTCGTTCTGGACGCATGGTGTCAGGGGATTTTCCTTCTGGACGCAGCCGTGTCAGGGCATTTTCCTTCTGGACGCAGCCGTGTCAGGGCATTTTCCTTCTGGACGCAGCCGTGTCAGGGCAAATGGCATCCGGACGACGCATGTCATGGCACCGTGGTTACGCTGGCTGTCAAGGCACGGAACATCGCAGCAAATACTCGCGTCGCATTCACAAACACGCAGCGGGTTCCAGGCATAGTGACTCAGTCCAGTTCTATTC
>Ga0307516_10006214_pt1 | contig 14051 bp, 11 predicted proteins | sample 19_EM_MG_FD_203310 | JGI IMG/M metagenome (GOLD analysis project Ga0307516, IMG submission 203310) | Populus trichocarpa ectomycorrhiza microbial communities from riparian zone in the Pacific Northwest, United States - 19_EM | ecosystem: Host-associated > Plants > Roots > Unclassified | place... | reverse complement strand
GCGCCTGTACGCCGCCGCCGCCGGGGCGCTGTGGTACTGGTGGCGCCGTGGCATCCTCGGCACCATCGTCTGCGGCACCACGGTGTTGCTGGCACTGCGTTTCGGCCTGGGCTGGTAAGGCGCCCGGCACCGGACGCAGGTCTGGCGCCGACCCCGCTTTCCTTTTCCTATCCGAGAACGACCATGATGAAAGTGCTCCGCTTTTCCGACCTCGTCGCCCAGGGCCAAGCCAAGGGCAAGCGCGTGTTCATCCGCGCCGACCTGAACGTGCCGCAAGACGATGCCGGCCGCATCACCGAAGACACCCGCATCCGCGCCTCGGTGCCTTGCATCCAGCTAGCGCTGGACGCCGGCGCCGCGGTGATGGTCACCAGCCACCTCGGCCGCCCGACCGAAGGTGAGTTCAAGCCCGAGGATTCGCTGCAACCCGTGGCCGAGCGCCTGGCCGAGCTGCTGGGCCGCGAGGTCAAGCTGGTCGCCAACTGGGTCGACGGCGTCGATGTGAAGCCCGGCCAGGTCGTGCTGCTCGAAAATTGCCGACTGAACAAGGGCGAGAAGAAGAACAACGAAGAGCTGGCGAAGAAGATGGCCGCGCTGTGCGACATCTTCGTGCACGACGCCTTCGGCACCGCCCACCGCGCCGAAGCTTCGACCTACGGCATCGCGCAGTTCGCGCCCGTCGCCTGCGCCGGCCCGCTGCTGGCGGCCGAGATCGACGCGATCGGCAAGGCGCTGGCGAATCCGAAGCGCCCGTTGGTGGCGATCGTCGCCGGCTCGAAGGTCTCGACCAAGCTGACCATCCTGCAGGCCCTGGCCAAGAACGTCGACGGCCTGATCGTCGGCGGCGGCATCGCCAACACCTTCATGCTGGCCGCCGGCCTGCAGATCGGCAAGAGCCTGGCCGAGCCCGATCTGCTGGGTGACGCCACCGCGGTGATCGCGGCAATGAAGGCCCGCGGCGCCGAGGTGCCGATCCCTGAAGACGTGGTGACCGCCAAGGCCTTCGCCGCCGACGCGCCGGCCACCGTCAAGGCCGCGACCGACGTGGCCGACGACGACCTGATCCTCGACATCGGCCCGAAGACCGCCGCCAAACTGGCCGCGCAACTGAAGGCCGCCGGCACCATCGTCTGGAACGGCCCGGTCGGCGTGTTCGAGTTCGACGCGTTCGCGAAGGGCACCGAGACGATCGCCCGCGCGATCGCCGACAGCGACGCGTTCAGCATCGCCGGCGGTGGCGACACGCTGGCCGCGATCGCCAAGTACGGCATCGAGAAGGACGTCGGCTACATTTCCACCGGTGGCGGCGCCTTCCTCGAGATCCTGGAAGGCAAGACACTGCCGGCGTTCGAGATCCTGGCCAAGCGCGCCGCAGCCTGACGGGGGCGGTGCGGATGAGCCGGCGCTGGTCGCGCTTCGTCGTTGCCGGCTGCCTGGCCGCAACGGTTGGTTGGGCCGGCGCGGCGGGAGACACCGGCGTGCTCGGGGTGCAAAGCGGTGGCCGGCAACTGCTGCGCGACTGCAAGCCCTGGGTGCCGCATGGCCTGTCGTTCTTCGGCCGGCTGCTGCCGAGCAAGCGGCCGGCCGACCCGAGCACCGGCGCTGCGCGAGAGCGCTACGGTGCCACGGCGATCGAGCTGTCACGCGCCATCGGTGCCGACGTGGTCCGGCTGCAAATCGGCCAGCCCTTTCTCGACCCGCAGTCGCCGGAGTTCGACAAGAACTACCTCGGTGAGGTGAAGGACGCGGTGGCGCAAGCGCGCCGCGCCGGCTTCAGCGTGGTCCTGTCGTTGCAGTGGGAGGGCCGCACGGGCGTCAAGCCGGTCGAGATGCTGCCCAAGGCCTCGGCCCTGCGCGCTTGGACGGCGGTGGCGCCCGCCTTCGCGAACGACCTGGGCATCGCCTTCGAGCTGTTCAACGAACCGGCCAGCCCGCCCGAGCCCAGGCCCGGCGTCTGGGAAGCGTGGCGCGCCGGCCACCAGGCCTTGATCGACACACTGCGCAGGAGCGGCGTGCGCAACCTGCTGATCGCCGATGGCCTGCGCGGCGCGCAGCGGCTGGACGGTGCGCCTGCGCTGAACGATCCGCTCGGTCAACTGGCTTATGCGGTGCACCCGTACTTCGGCGCGGAAGACAACTCACCTACCGGCTGGGACCAGCGCTTCGGCCGCTTCGCCTCGACCCACCCGGTGATCGTGACCGAATGGGGCCACGCCGCGCGCCACTGCGAACGCGGCGGCGCGGACACCGCTGAGCAGCTGCTGGGCTATCTGGCGGAACACCGGATCGGCGTCATCGGCTACGGTGCCGACGAGGTCCACAGCCGGCTGCTGCGTTGGGACGGCGACAAGCCGCTCTGGTCCAGCTACAAGAACCGTCCTTGCAACGGCGCGGCAGCCGGCCCGGGCGAGTTGCTGCAGGCCTGGTTCGACAAGCAGACCCGCGAAGCCGCGCGTGTCGCGGCCGTCGCGCCGGCTGCCTGCGAGCGCGCGGCCCGCTGAGCGTTGCGGCGCCGCCGCGATCGCGGCTTTCCACATCGGCCATGCCACGTTAGGCTGCTAGGCTGGGCGCAAGACCTGCAAGCAAGCCCCGCGAGGAGACAACGACATGGCTTCCCCCCTGACCCCGGCCGAACAGGCCTTGCGCGACGCTGCGCTCGACTACCACCGCAGCCCGACGCGCGGCAAGATCGCCGTCACGCCGACCAAGCCGCTGTCGAACCAGCGCGACCTGTCGCTCGCCTATTCGCCCGGCGTGGCCTACGCCTGCCTCGCCATCGAAGAAGACCCGAAGTTGGCAGCCGACTTCACCTCGCGTGCCAACCTGGTCGGCGTGGTGACCAACGGCACTGCCGTGCTGGGCCTGGGCAACATCGGCCCGCTGGCCGGCAAGCCGGTGATGGAAGGCAAAGGGTGCCTGTTCAAGAAGTTCGCCGGCATCGATGTGTTCGACATCGAACTGGCCGAGAACGACCCCGACAAACTGGTCGAGATCATTGCGGCGCTGGAGCCGACGCTCGGCGGCATCAACCTCGAAGACATCAAGGCGCCCGAGTGTTTCTATGTCGAGCAGAAGCTGCGTGACCGGCTCAACATCCCCGTCTTCCATGACGACCAGCACGGCACCGCGATCATCTCCAGCGCTGCGCTGATCAACGGGCTGGAACTGGTCGGCAAAAAGATCGGCGAGGTCAAGCTCGCGGTCTCGGGCGCCGGCGCCGCAGCCATCGCCTGCCTCGACCTGATGGTGAGTCTCGGCGTCAAGCGCGAGAACATCTTCGTCGTCGACTCCAAGGGGGTTGTGCGCGAAGGCCGCGGTGACACGCTGGACCCGTCCAAGCGCCGCTACTGCCAGCACACGACGGCGCGCACGCTGGCCGATGTGGTCGACGGTGCCGACGTGTTTCTCGGCTGCTCGGCCGCTGGTGTGCTGACCGGCGAAATGGTCAAGACCATGGCGGCCAAGCCGATCATCCTGGCGCTGGCCAACCCGGAGCCCGAGATCCGGCCGGAGCTCGCGAAGGCCGCGCGGCCCGACTGCATCATCGCGACCGGCCGTTCGGACTACCCGAACCAGGTCAACAACGTCCTGTGCTTCCCGTACATCTTCCGTGGCGCACTGGACTGTGGTGCGACGCGCATCACCGAGGCGATGAAGCTCGCCTGCGTGCGCGAGATCGCGGCGTTGGCCAAAGCTGAGATGAGCGACGAGGTGGCCGCGGCCTACGCTGGGCAGGAGCTGAAGTTCGGGCCGGACTACCTGATCCCGACGCCGTTCGACGCGCGGCTGATCCTGCGCATCGCGCCGGCAGTGGCGCTGGCTGCCGCTGAATCGGGTGTCGCAACACGGCCGATCACCGACCCGCAGGCCTACCGCGAGCAGCTGACCAAATACGTCTACCAGACTGGCATGTTCATGCGCCCGGTCTTCCTGGCCGCCAAGGCCAAGCCGGCGCGCGTGGTCTACGCCGAAGGCGAGGACGAACGGGTGCTGCGCGCGGTGCAGGTGGTCAAGGACGAGGGGCTGGCCCAGCCCATCCTGATCGGCCGGCCGAGCGTGATCGAGATGCGCATCGAGCGTGCCGGTCTGCGGCTGAAGGCCGGCGTCGACTTCGAGCTAGTCGACCCCGAAGACGACCCGCGCTACCGCGCCTGTTGGGAGGACTACCACCGCCTGATGGGCCGCGACGGCATCTCGCCCGACGCCGCCAAAGCGGCGCTGCGCCGTTCGAACACGCTGATCTCGTCGATGCTGGTGCGTCGCGGCGACGCCGATGCGCTGCTGTGCGGCCTGGTCGGCCGTTTCGACCACCACTTCGACCACGTCAAGAACGTGATCGGCGCGCGGCCGGGTTCCGGCACGATGGCGACGATGAACGCCCTGATGCTGGATCAGCACACCTTGTTCATCGCCGACACCTTCGTCAACGACGAGCCAACCGCGGAGCAACTGGCCGAGATTGCGCAGATGGCGGCCGAAGAAGTGCAGCGCTTCGGCATGCCGGCCAAGGTGGCCTTCTTGTCGCACTCGATGTACGGCTCGTCGACCCGCGCGTCGGCCAGGCGCATGCGTGCAGCGCGCGACCTGTTCATCCAGCGTTGCCCCGGCATCGAATGTGATGGCGAGATGCAGGGTGATGCGGCGCTGTCGGAGACCATCCGCCGAGCGGTGCTGCCGGACACCACGCTGACCGGTGCCGCCAACCTGCTGGTGCTGCCCAACATCGACGCCGCGAACATCCTGTTCAACGTGCTGAAGGTGACCGGCGGCCACGGCGTGACGGTGGGTCCGATCCTGCTCGGCGCGGCGGCCACGGCGCACATCCTGACGCCTTCGGCGACGATGCGGCGGGTCGTCAACATGACGGCGCTGGCGGTCACCGATGTGGCCGCGGCACGGGCTTCGGCGCACGGCGCCGCGTAACCACGTAATCGCCCGGTAACCGAAAACGCAGCGGGCTGCCGATAATCCCCGCTGAATTGACCCCGGAGAAGCCCCCACCATGTCCCGCGCCACCAAGATCGTTGCCACCCTTGGCCCAGCCTCCAGCGACGTCGACGTGCTCGAGCGTTTGCTGCGTGCCGGGGTCGACGTGGTGCGGTTGAACTTCAGCCACGGCAAGGCGCAGGACCACATCGACCGGGCCAACCTGGTGCGCGAATGCGCCGCCCGCGTCGGCAACCCGGTCGCGCTGATGGCCGACTTGCAAGGCCCGAAGATCCGCGTCGGCAAGTTCGCCGAAGGCAAGGTGATGTTGGAAAAGGGCGAGCCATTCGTGCTGGACGCCGGCCGCACCGAGCTGGGTGACCTGGACGGCGTCGGCCTGGACTACAAGGAACTGCCGCGCGATGTGAAGCCCGGCGACACACTGCTGCTGAACGACGGGCTGATCGTGCTGACTGTCGACCGCGTGCAGGGCGAACGCGTCCACACGCTGGTCAAGATCGGCGGCGAGTTGTCCAACAACAAGGGCATCAACAAACAGGGCGGCGGGTTGACCGCGCCGGCGTTGACGGCCAAGGACATGGAAGACATCAAGACCGCGATGAGCTTCCAGTGCGACTACCTGGCGGTGAGCTTTCCGAAGAACGCGACCGACATGGAAATGGCGCGCCAACTGGCCAATGTGGCCGGCGAGCCGTGGCGCCACAAGCCGGCGATGATCGCCAAGATCGAGCGCAGCGAGGCGATCCCGCACCTGGAAGCGATCCTGCGTGCCAGCGACGGCATCATGGTTGCACGCGGTGACCTGGCGGTCGAGGTCGGCAACGCCACCGTGCCGGCGCTGCAGAAGAAGATGATCCGCATGGCGCGCGAGCTGGACAAGATCGCGATCACGGCCACCCAGATGATGGAGTCGATGATCCTGGCGCCGGTGCCGACCCGCGCCGAGGTCAGCGACGTGGCGAACGCGGTGCTCGACGGCACCGACGCGGTGATGCTGAGCGCCGAGACCGCCGCTGGCAGGTACCCGGTCGAGACGGTGGAGCAGATGGCGGCGATCGCGCTGGAGGCAGAACGTGCCGACGAGGTCAAGCTCGAGGCCGACTTCACCAACAAGCAGTTCGGCCGCATCGACCAGTCGATCGCCATGGGTGCGCTGTTCACGGCCCACCACCTGGGCTGCAAGGCCATCATCGCCCTGACCGAGTCGGGCTCGACCGCGCTGTGGATGAGCCGCCACAACATCAAGGTGCCGATCTACGGCCTGACCAGCCAGCCGCGCTCACAGTCGCGCATGGCGCTGTACCGCAACGTGCGGCCGATCCTGATGTCGAATTTCACCGACCGTGACCAGGCATTGGCCGAGGCCGAGCGCCTGCTGGTCGTGCGCGGCGTGCTGAAGCCCGGCGATACCTACGCGATCACCTGCGGCGAGCCGATGGGGTACCCCGGGGGTACGAACATGCTGAAGGTTTGTAGAGTGAATTGAACGGCCCGCGCGCAGCGCCGGGCCCTCCAAGTGGCGTGCGCGGATCCGGCTTGGCCGGTCCGCTGCGCGAGCCCCCATGGGGGGCAGGCCCGGGAGGGCCGTGGGGGCCTTATTTATGCCGCCTGAGCCAGCTCGATCATCGCGTTCACGCGCGGACCGGCGTTCTTGACCACCAGCTGCACGGCCGATTGGTTGCGGCCGAAGACGCGGAACAGCTCGTCGGCAAAACCTTGGCCGATGTGCTCGATGCCGGTGAAATCCAGTTCGGCCTGCTTGAACTCGGTCAAGCGGGCAGCCACGCGGCGGGCCTGGGCGCGGGACTCGAGTCCGGTGTCTTCGTTGACGATCAGGCGCAAGGGCAGGGTGGTGCGCTCGATCGAATAGCCTTGGGCGTCGATGCTGGCTGAGCGCATCACCTCGTCGAGCGTGCGGGTCGTGTCCAGCGCGATCGCCAGGTAGATGGCGCTGCCCTGCTGCTGCTTCACGGCGCGGGCTTGCTTCCAGCTGCGCGGGTCCCACTCACGGTGCTGGAAGGCGACCGCGTTGGCGTGCAGGTCGAAGATGTCGGCCAGCCGCGAGGTGAAATACAGGCCGCGGCCGGTGTGGCGATCGGGCGCGCTGGTCAGCTTGCCTTTGCTCAGCTCCAGCATCGCCATCGCCGGGTCTTCGATCTCGAAGCCCTCGCGGATCTTGTCGAACAGGCCACGACCGTCGTCCGACACCAGCAGCTGCAGGTGGGCCGGGGTCTGCCGCATCGACACGGTGACGAACTGGCCTTCGCTGTGGTCGATGGCGTTGTTCAGCAATTCGGTGAACGCGTGCTGCATCAGCTGGCGCACGTTCTTCGGCATCTCGAAATGGGGCGCGAAGTCGCGCGACCAGGGCAAGTCTTCGTTCAGGCCCGTCAGCGGGTAGCGCTGGACGATCTGGCGCAACTGGCCGGGTGAATAGCGTGTCCGCCGCCCCTCGCCGCTGGCCTGCAACCAGCCCAGGCCGACCAGTTGCTTGACCAGGTTGCGGGCCTTGCCGACGCCGCAGCCGGCGCGCGCGGCCACCGCCTTCGCAAGGTCGGCCGGGTGCTCTTCGGCAACGCGGGTGATCCAGGTGGTGACGTGGGCAAGTTCGATGCGGGCCATGGTGGGCTTTCGTGACAGCAAGGAGGGCGGGCGCGGTGGTCGCGAATCCCGGGTTTCCAGGCTCACAGTGTTGGCCCATCGGGCGCAAACTGGAGCCGGAAAAGCGGCGGCTTTCCGGCCCAGTTCCGATCAAGGCGGCTGCGAGGGCCTGGCACGTGTGCTGCTTGTCACGCCTGGGGCGCCCGGGCCGCCTCGCTAGAATTGACCGAGTTACGGCGCGATTACATCGGCCCGGCCCCAGCCTCCCACGGGACGGCGGCGGCCCAGCCCGCCCGGCGCCGGGGCCTGTTTTTCAACTGCAGTGAGGAAGACCATGCCTCTCGTTTCCATGCGCCAGCTGCTGGACCATGCCGCCGAAAACGGCTACGGCATCCCGGCTTTCAACGTCAACAACCTGGAACAGGTCCAGGCCGTGATGACGGCCGCCGCCGAAGTCGGCGCGCCGGTGATCCTGCAAGCCAGCGCCGGTGCCCGCAAGTACGCTGGCGAAGCCTTCATCAAGCACCTGATCCAGGCCGCCGTCGAAGCCTGGCCGCAGATCCCGCTCGTGATGCACCAGGACCACGGCCAGAGCCCCGACATCTGCCGCGGCGCGATGGGCCTGGGCTTCGGCTCGGTGATGATGGACGGCTCTCTCGAGGCCGACGGCAAGACCATCGCCAGCTACGACTACAACGTCGACGTGACCCGCAAGGTGGTCGACATGGCCCACGCGCAGGGCGTGACCGTCGAGGGCGAACTGGGCTGCCTGGGCTCGCTCGAGACCATGCAAGGCGACAAGGAAGATGGCCACGGCACCGATGCGGTGATGACGCACGACCAGCTGTTGACCGACCCCGAGCAGGCGGCTGACTTCGTCAAGCGGACCCAGCTCGACGCGCTGGCAATCGCCATCGGTACCAGCCACGGCGCCTACAAGTTCACCCGCAAGCCCACCGGCGACATCCTCGCCATCGGCCGCGTGAAAGAGATTCACAAGCGCATCCCCAACACCCACCTGGTGATGCACGGCTCCTCGTCGGTGCCGCAGGACCTGCTGGCGATCATCAACCAGTACGGCGGCAAGATGAAAGAGACGTACGGCGTGCCGATCGAAGAGATCCAGGAAGCCATCAAGCACGGCGTGCGCAAGATCAACATCGACACCGACATCCGCCTGGCGATGACCGGCGCGGTGCGCAAGTTCATGGCCGAGAACCCCGACAAGTTCGACGCCCGCGAATGGCTGAAACCGGCTCGCGAAGCGGCGATGAAGATCTGCAAGCAGCGCTACATCGAGTTTGGCTGCGAAGGCCAAGCCGGCAAGATCAAGGCCGTGACGATGGCCGACATGGCCAAGCGCTACGCCGCCGGCGAGCTGGCCCAGACGGTGGTCTAGAAATGTCAGCCCCTCGGCCGACGAGTACATCGGCCGATCCCCCGAGGGGATGGCGGGCCGCCTTGGGAGCGGCCCGGCGCCGGCCCGCTGCGGGTGCCCCATTCAGCGTTCGCTGACTCTCGTGTGAAGAAGTCATCGAGCGGCCCTAGAGGGGCCGCTTTTGCTTCGGCTTCCATGGGCAAGCCACCTACAATCAGCGGCTCATTTCTCGCCCGGCGCCATGAACCCTTCGCTGCTCCAGAGTTCGCTGCATTCCCTTCCTCTTCTGGCGCGCGGCAAGGTGCGTGACAACTATGCGGTGGGCACGGATCGCCTGCTGATGATCGCCAGCGATCGCCTGTCGGCCTTTGACGTGGTGATGGGCGAGCCGATCCCCGGCAAAGGCGAGCTGCTGACCCAGATGGCGCTGTTCTGGTTCGAGTGCCTGAAAGACATCGTGCCCAACCACCTGACCGGCGATGCGCCCGAGTCGGTGGTCGCACCCGACGAAGTGGCCCAGGTGCGCGGCCGCTCGATGCTGGTCAAGCGCCTGCAGCCGATCCCGGTCGAGGCCGTGGTGCGCGGTTACCTGGCCGGCTCCGGCTGGCAGGAATACCAGCAATCGCAATCGGTTTGCGGTGTCGCGCTGCCCGCAGGCCTGCACAACGCCGCCAAGCTGCCCGAGCCGATCTTCACCCCAGCCACCAAGGCCGAAATGGGCGAGCACGACGAAAACATTTCGTTCGAGCAGATGGCTGCCAAGATCAGCCGCCCGCTGGCCGAAAAGGTGCGCGATGTGGCGATCCGCCTGTACAAGGAAGCAGCCGCCTTCGCGCTGACCAAGGGCATCATCATTGCCGACACCAAGTTCGAATTCGGGCTGGACGCCGACGGCACGCTGACGCTGATGGACGAGGTGCTGACCCCCGATTCGTCGCGCTACTGGCCGGTCGAGGCTTATGCCGACGCGCTCAAGGTCGGTGCCAACCCGCCGAGCTACGACAAGCAGTTCGTGCGTGACTGGCTGGAGCAGGCCCGCGTCGACGGCAAGCCCTGGCCGAAGACCGCGCCCGCGCCGGCGCTGCCGCCCGAGGTGGTGCAGCGCACCGCCGCGAAGTACCGTGAAGCTTTCGAGCGCCTCGGCGCCCGTTGACCGGTCGCCGCCGCCGTGGTCGCCTCCCGCCTGATTGAACGCTTGGATGGCGCGATTGGCGCCGCGTCGGAACCGCTGCAACGCGAGTACCTGAAGGCCGAACGGGCCGGGGCCATCGCACGTCTGGGGCTGCTGTCGGATGCGCGCTTCGCGCTCGGCGGCCTGCGAACCCAGAACCAGCGTCACAAAGACCCGCTGCTGTCGGCCTGGATCCAGCTGGTCGATGGCCAGATCGACCACTTCGACACCATCGCGCCGAAGGCGATCGACAAGTTCCAGCGTGCGCTGGAGCTGGGCGAGTCGGCCGGCAATGTGCAGATGCAGGCGTTGGCTTCAGCCTGGCTGGCCAACTGCGCCTTCAATGCGTCCGACATTCCCTCGATGACGCGCCACGTGGCGACCGCGCTGACCCTGGCCGAGCCGGACCAGCATGCGGCGCGTGCCCGGGTTGGCCTGGTGCTGGCCGATGCCTACCGCTGCAGCGGCGACGACATCAATTCGCAGACCTGGTACCTGCGCGCCCGGGCCCACGCCAGCGCTGACGGCGACAGCTCGATGATCAGCGCGATGCTGCACAACATCTCGGCGATGCGCTCGGGCCAGATCGCGCTGGCCGACGCCTTCGGTCGGGCCGACATCGAGCAGGCGCGCAAGGCGCTGCTGGAAGCCGAATCGACCGCCAACTACGACTGGGGCACCGGCGTTGCCTCGCTGTCGGCCATGGTGCCGGTGACGCGGGCCCAGCTGCTGGTGGCGCTGTCCCGCTTCGAAGAGGCCGCACGCTTGTTCGACGAACATCTGGACCGGGCCCGGCAGGAGGGCATGGCCCACCGGGAAGCGCGGCTGTTGGCCGACCGAGCCTGGTGCCATGTGCGCCTGGGCCGGGTTTCACAGGCGCTGGCCGACACCCGCGCCGCCGAGGCGGGCGTGCAAGGCCAGACGGACGCGGACGACCGCGCGGCTGCCTACGCCCGGCTGGCCCGCATCCACCGCCACGGCGGACGCGAAGGCGTGGCCGACACCTTGCAAGAGCAAGCCGACCGGGCGCTGGCCGAGCACGAGGCCGAGCAGGCCCGCACCCGCGAAGCGCTGGACCAGACGCTGGTTGGGCTGGGGCAGTACGAGAAGTAGGTTGCAGCGGGCTGTTCGGCAGCTCTGAAGCCGGCCTTGTTGCGACAGGTTCAGCCGCGGCGCCTTAGGCGAGCGTGAACTTGATCCATGGTTGGCCGTTGCAGACCTGCTGCTTGAACTGCTCCGCACGCAAGCCGTGCCGTGCCGCCATCGCTAGCAAAGTCCTTTCGGCGTAGGCCACGTTGATGCCGGCCGCCGGTGGCTCGGCCAGCAGCTTTTCGCCAATGACCAAGGGCGGGTTGCGGGCGGCGTGGGGCTTGGCCACGTCCGATGGCCAGTACGACGCAATGAACACGCCGGTTGCGCTCAACGAGGCGGGCAGCGAGGCCAATACCTTTTCAATCGCCGCGGGCGTGAAATGGGTAAAGATCGAGCGCGCCACGATGAAGTCGAATTTCTTGTTGAAAACCGCCAGGTTGAAATTCGAATCGGTGCTGAAAGTGGGTGCCTTCTGCGCCAATACTTCACTTCCAACCACAATTCTTTTCCCGGCAGCCAAATACTCTTCATTGGGCTCAATGCCGTGGTAGCCGCCGCGGTCGAGGAACCGCATGATCCAATAACCCAGGCGCATCACGCCGCAACCATAATCGAGCACCAGTGAGTCGGGCCGCAGCCCTTGCTGCAGGAGCGTGACGAGGGTGTGACGCCCCACTTTCTCGAAGGCATTCTTCGGTCCGCCCGAGAAACCACCTTCGGCCGTGAGGGCATCGGCAATATCAGCCAACTTGCTTTGCATATGGATACTCCTCGCCACGAATGCCGTGGATTAATTCGGCTGCCCAACGACAGGCGGCGCGATGGTATGCCAATGGCGCGCCAATTCAATGAATACCGTCATGCCCATATTGCAGTTGGGGTACAGCGGTTGGCGTGATAAGCGGGCTGGCGGCAAGGCCAAACGGGCCGCCGGCCGAACCAGGAGACTGCTCGCGGCGCGGCGTAGCCGCGCAGGGACGGTGCTCAAGTGACGGAGAGGTGGGTCGGGTAGCACTGGCCGACCAGCCGGTCGCCAGGCGGCAACCGGCAACGCTCAGCTCAGAACAGCGCCATGCTGAGCTTGCGCCGGTACTGGTCAAGCACCGGGTCGGCCGCGGGCGCGGCGGCGGCCTTGCCGGTCAGCTCCAGCGTGCCCTTGGCCGAACCGGCGGCCGGGTCGGCCTTGGCTGGCTTGGTCATCAGCTCGAGGATGGCCACATAGGTCTTGCGCGCCATTTCCTGGTTCCAGCCCTTGTCGCGCATCAGGATCTCCAGCAGCTCGTCCATTGCGGCGGTTGTCTCGCCTTGTGCGAACAGCCATTGCGCACGCTCGAAGCGGGCGTTGAAATCGCGGCGATTGGCGCTGATGGCGGCGTCCAGCTCCGCCATCGGCCGGGCGGTTGCCATGGCCTCGCAGGCCTTCAGCCAGTGCTCGATGGCGGCATAGCGGGTGTCCGACAAGACCTTGCTCGCGACGGGCTCGAAGGCCTGGCGGGCCTGGGCGATGCGGGCCGGGTCAGCGGCGGCCTCGCTGAGCAGCAGCTTCAGGTAGTCGATGCGCGCGCCGTCGTTGGATGGATCGATCGCCACCGCTTCCTGCAGCTTGGCCAGCGCGGCGTCGATGTCGCCGCCTTCGGCCAGCAGCTGTTCGGCTTCGGCCACCTCGGCGTCGGCTTCCAGCGCGTCGACGCTGGGCACATGCTTTTCGAGAAATTTGCGGATCTCGGCCTCTGGCAGCGCGCCGACGAACCCGTCGACCGGCTGGCCTTGCGAAAACAGCACGCAAAACGGGATCGATCGCACGCCGAAGGCCTGGCTCAGCTGGCCGGCGATCTCGGGCTGCTCATCACTGTTCAGCTTGGCCAGCAGGAAACGGCCCTCGTAGGCCGTCTCCAGTTTTTCGAGCACCGGCCCTAGGCTTTTGCATGGGCCGCACCAGGGCGCCCAGATGTCGAGCAGCACTGGTTGCTGCATGGAGGCGCCGATCAGCTCGGTCTCGAAATTCTGAATGGTGATGTCGATCATGTCGGAATGTGAACTGGGGACGAACGGACGCGAAACAAGCGCAGCCTAAAATCGCGGTTTTCCCGTGACCCGGAGCCGCAAGCTTGGAGCCTGCCCTGCCCGTGGTCGGCATCGTGATGGGGTCGTCCAGCGACTGGGACACCATGCAGATCGCCGCCCAGATTCTCGCCGAGTTCGGCATCGCCCACGAAGCCCGCGTGGTGTCGGCTCATCGCATGCCCGATGACATGTTCGCCTACGCCGAAGCGGCCGCTGCGCGCGGGTTGAAGGCGATCATCGCCGGCGCCGGTGGTGCCGCGCACCTGCCCGGCATGCTGGCCGCCAAGACGGTCGTGCCGGTGCTGGGCGTGCCGGTGGCCAGCCGCCACCTGCACGGCGTCGACTCGCTGCATTCGATCGTGCAGATGCCCAAGGGCATCCCCGTCGCGACGTTTGCCATCGGCACCGCCGGCGCGGCCAACGCTGCGCTGTTCGCGGTGGCGATGCTGGCCAATGAAGACGCCGGGCTGCGCGAAAAGCTGACCGATTACCGCGCCAAGCAGACCGAAGCTGCGCGGGCCATGAGCCAGGAGCTGAAGTGAGCGTCGCCAAGCCGTTGTTGCCGGGTGCCACGCTCGGCGTGATGGGCGGCGGCCAGCTGGGCCGCATGTTCGTGCACGCGGCGCAGGCGATGGGCTACACCACGGCGGTGCTCGATGCCGACCCGACCAGCCCGGCCGGCCTCGTTTCGCACCACCACCTGCTGGCGGCCTACACCGACACCGCGGCGCTGGCTGAGCTGGCCCGCGTGGCCGATGCCGTGACGACCGAATTCGAGAACGTGCCGGCGCCGGCGCT
>Ga0307516_10006213_pt1 | contig 14052 bp, 13 predicted proteins | sample 19_EM_MG_FD_203310 | JGI IMG/M metagenome (GOLD analysis project Ga0307516, IMG submission 203310) | Populus trichocarpa ectomycorrhiza microbial communities from riparian zone in the Pacific Northwest, United States - 19_EM | ecosystem: Host-associated > Plants > Roots > Unclassified | place... | reverse complement strand
GATCTCGCATACGCAGTTCATATACTTAGCCAGTTCATGGACAAACCCAGGCAGCCTCACTTAGAAGCAGCACACAAGGTATTGAGGTACATCAAGCAAGCACCTGGTCAGGGAATTCTCTTACCTTCAAAAGGATCATTGGAGTTAAGGGCATATTGTGATGCAGACTGGGCTCATTGTAAGGACACTAGAAGATCAACAACTGGCTATTGTTTTTTCCTTGGACATGCTCCCATTTCATGGAAAACAAAGAGACAAAGTACAGTATCACGTTCGAGTGCAGAAGTTGAGTATCGTTCCATGGCTACTACATGTTGTGAAATAACATGGTTGCAATACATTTTAAGGGACTTGAATGTTAAGCATGAGCAGCCAGCTAAATTGTTCTGTGACAATAAGGCAGCAATACACATAGCCTCAAACCCTGTGTTTCATGAACGAACCAAGCATATAGAAATAGACTGTCATGTGGTGCGAGAAAAGGTGTAGAAAGGATTGGTTAAAACAGAGCACATACGGACCAAGAAGCAACCAGCAGACATCTTCACCAAGCCACTAAGTTCAAACCAGTTCTCCACATTACTGGGCAAGTTAGGAGTGATCAACATACACTCCAACTTGAGAGGGAGTATTGAAGGAAAGAATCCCAAATAATTAGGTGATATACTGTAATCAATGGGATTACGATTCACCAATGTTAATCCTATAATAGCTTCTAGAATATCTTCTAGAATAGTGGATCTGATTGTATGTAAACTGTGTATATATATGCCGTGCTTCTTTGCACTATTCAATAAACAAAATACAATATTATTATTCTCTTTAGAAATGATTATTTCAATTCGAATCAAGTCTTAAAACTATGAATATAAATAAATATTTTATGGATTTTTTTTTTAAATAAGAAATGATAAAAGAAAAATTTCCCTAAATGAATTCAGAAAACTACTATTTATACTTACCACCACCATCATAAAATTAATTTCTGGCTTTGCTGTATTAAAAATTTTACTTTGTTGGTGTATAAACTGATCAGAATCATGCATATATATATATATATATATATATATATTATGATGGCTTGTAATCACCACATGATCATATATATATATACACACTAAGTACTCCTCCTATTTGTTAACAGTTAATCAGTCATAATTATATACACATGCTAATGCAGATTCTTTCTTAATCATTGAAATCTCAGTACCGTGCGTGTCCCAACCTCTATTATTGCAGGCATGCAGGTATATATCTATATATGGTTACTGTCAGCATGCAGTTTTTCTTCATCTCTCTTAATTCTTTCCCATTTATGGAGCAACTCTTTGGCTTCACACTTGAATATCCACTAAAACTACCAGCCCCTCCTCCTCCCTTTATGTGTACGTGCTCTACTCTCGTAGCTACATGAATTAATCGATCACCAGATCACTGCTCAGGTGATGACTCAAATAGCTCCACCACTGTACGTTGTACATGTTCATCAATCCGATCGATATTGGGTGCAAACTCAATCTTCTGACCGTAAATCAGTTTCTATTGTACGTTTCCAGTATATTCTGAACATCTAGCTACCTTAACCCCATCCACGTCCTGTGATACAAGATATGTAGCTGAGCAGTACATCACCATAAAACTTGGATATAATTCTTCCAGGGTCAATTGCACCAAATATCATACTTCTCTGTACAGTCCATAGCTAGATCCCTCATATGTGCCAGGTTCCCAGCTGGCGACTGCAGTGGGTATGGTAATTTGCGATTATATTTCCTAGCTTCGCGAGCATCCTGAACAAGGCCTCCCCAATATATATATATAGGGCATGCCATACATGCATGTATGTAAACGCACGTAAAATTAAGCAATAAGGTGCTATGTATGGTACAGAATTAAGAAAGGCAAAATTAAGGCCACAGCATTAGGCAATTGAACGGTAAAAGAAGCCGGGGCATCATGCTGCTTTAGGAATTGTAGCGCTGGAGTTTGTTTTCCTGCATTAGCTACCAAAATCATAGTAAGAATTTGTCAATCTGAGTACCCTGCTTGATTGTGATCATAACAATAATTACCATAACCATTCATCTGGACACTAAATCCCAACGAATATGAAAGAAAGACATGAAATACACTGTTGAGGTAAACAATAAACAACAATGCTACTATAGAAAAAACTACTTCAATATTGACCCAAATAAAAAGAAAGTCTATGACCTGCTCCCTATATTATTACTGATCCCACCTCTTGCAAAACCCTACAATAAGACAATCTTCCTTGTCATCTCTAATAATCACCTCCAAAAGCAACTACAATAGGACTCCTAACATAATGTCTACCATCCGTCCATGTTAGGGTTCCAAATTCATGGTCTTCAGTTACGCCATCCCACTTAGCCTCAAAAGTAACCTTAAAACTCTTCTCATCACCCTTGTTCTCAAATGTCAAGATACTGGGCTCCACAGAAACTAAAATCCCATATGGTTCTCGAACGTGGGCTGCATAAGTTCCTGTTAGGCCTACATTCTTCACTTTTCTGATCACACTCATTGAGTTACGTAGCTGGCGTATAGTTATTGAAGGATTGTTGAAATCAAAAATACTAGTTGACTCGGGACATTTATAGGGACCATCAGAGAAGGGTTCTATCATGGTAGAGTTGTATCCGCTAGCGCACAGGAAGTCCAAGTAATCATTGATGCTCAAGTCATAGACCAAGCCTGGATCCTGAGCGCGGTTTGGTCTTATATGTCCAGAACCATAACTAAATGGTGTTGCCTCCAAACCATCTCTCCCATCAACCATTGGTGTCATAGTGTTGGCTCTCGTTCTTGCTGCAACACAGGACACAAATTAGAACAAGATTAACTGCATGCATGGATGTTCGCATTCGAAAATTTGCTAAAACGTCATGTAATAATATATGCTCTAACAATGTTAAATTGAGAATTAGGGAGGTCTTACCGGTTGTCATGATTGCAGATCTGATTGCAGCTGGACTCCAATCAGGATGGAGAGTTTTAAGAAGTCCGACCGCACCTGCAACATGTGGACAAGACATAGATGTGCCAGATTCGGTGATGAAAGGAGACTTGCGCTTATCAAAGTCAAAATCAGTAGGGCTGATTGCTTCACTAAAGGCTGCTATAATGTTCACTCCTGGTGCAGTTATATCAGGCTGTACATGTCGAAATGAAGTGGATTTTTAGTCCTTGTATATTTTACAAGGTCATTGCTTGATGAAAGTATCACAAACATGTGAACATAGAAGAAAACTTAAGATTAACAACAAAACCTTCAATATCTCTGGCGTGACAGTATTTGGCCCTCTAGAGGAGAATGCAGCTATGGATGGAGCAGGTTTTGTCCCTAACTTTGCTGTTGGTGCGGAAATATATCCTAGAGCATGGCTGTTAATTTTCGCAGCACATAAGAATTGACAAAAATAATGTGTGAAGTTAGTAGGGAAAAAAAAAAAAGAAGAGGTGGTAGAGCATACTCGGTGGAATTAATGTAGGCAAATACAGCAAGACCATCTGTGTAGGTAATTTGTGCTGCTGGGAGAACATGAGGATCTGCTATGATTTCGTTGCCACTTGCCTTGTCATTGCAAAGAATCATCCCTGCTGCACCAACTAAAGCAGCTTGATAGCCCTTATCCATTCTACCAGTTTCTCCTCTAAGACAAACCACAACTTTACCCTTGGCTTTCTCATGATCCAGTGATTTAGGCTTACACAACAAGCTAAATAACACATAAACAATGTCATCGCCTGTTTCACTTGGAATAACTACAAGTAGATAGTTGTGAATGTATAAATTTCAATTCGACCGTATAAAGATTTGAATAGTCTTATCTTACGCGTCTGCTGCAGATGCATTGGCAGCCTTGGCTTGTTCCCCGGTGATGAGGGGATAGAATTTCTTCTCAGGCAAAGGACTTGAAAGGCTTGTGCCCTGCCATGTGGAGAATGAATACACATGGAGGCTACAAAGGAACAAGAAAAAGGAACGAGAGTTGGTCTGTAAATTAGGGATGTGAACCTGGAGGCGCTTTCCGTTACGTAACTCTACAAAAGTTTCAAACTCTCTATCCAAGGTACTTGCTCCAACAGTTATAATCCAAGGTGCATTATTAGTGACCGTCCCATCCATTGGTCCAGAATTTCCCGCGGAGCAAACGACAGAAATACCATTTTTGACGGCATGGAATGCTCCAATAGCAAGGCCATCATTGAAGTAATCAGTAGGTTCGCCACCAAGTGACACCGAAAGCACATCGACCCCATCATGTATGGCCATGTCAAAGGCTTTCATGATATCTGCATCGAAGCATTCACTGCCATTGACCGGTGGCCAGCACACCTTGTAGGAAGCCACTCTAGCTTTAGGGGAACCACCTTTAGCAGTTCCATTTCCTAAGCCAAAAACATTTGCTCCTGGAACAAAGTTACCGCCTGCGGTTGACAAGGTATGAGTTCCATGACCATCTTTGTCACGAGCGGAATTATCAGAGGACGTGAGGCCTCCTGCATATGCAATATAACCTCTGTTGAAGTACCTAGCTCCTATAAGCTTCCTGCACAAATTTCCAAGCCTTTCATTCAATGGAGAGAACCCTAAATCATTTGGTTGTTATTGAAGTAATATAAATCTTCACCTAGTGTAAAAGCAAGCACACTGTGTTAAAGATTTATTTTATAGGTTTCTTATATATAACAATGAAGTAAAAAGACATTCACAAGTGAATTTATCAAAACCAAGCAATAATTTTTCATATCCTACCCCTCAGTATTTGTTATTTCAATATCCATGGTGCTTAGCAAGCATCAAACATCATTGACTTATGATGCATGAAGTACCATATTCATCTTATTAAATAACTAAAGGTTACGAATTTATAAATGTGGGAGTGTACGTAGAGCTAACCGATTGCAAGGGACTCCAACCGCAGTATCATTCTCACATGTTCCTTTCCATTTTGATGGTACGGGCCCAATTCCTTCCTCGCTAAAGCTAAGCGACTCAGGCCAAACACCTACACCATGTTAACGATTATGACAACAGTTTGTGTGTGTGTGTTGATGCTGTCAAATGAGCATGTTATATATGTATAAATCATCACATATTCTTGTTCACTTGGCCTTTTACTTTCAGGGATGAAAGTATTAATGCTCATTTTTGTGGTCCAATGTGCTATATGTGAAGGGGAATTAAGAGGAGAAAAGGTGAGGCAAAGAAGTAAGAAAAAGGGAGAGAATTAGAATACCGGTGTCAAGGTTGGCTATGATTGAATCTTCACCAAATCTAGCTCTCTTCCACAAAGAAGAGGGATCGACAACACCATCCTTTTCCAATAACATAAAATCCCATGAATGTGTTGTGTGTAGTTTTCTTCCCTGGTTCAAGAAAACCGACACGACGTTTGGATGCCCTGCATTGACCATTAACAATTAATTATATTATATATGTAGAGGGGCAAGTTCCATTTTCAAAATAAATAAGAGTACATAACATAGATGTTGTCGTGTAGGAATTAATATGCAATGCATTGATATTTTTCTTATAATTACGTGCAATTTCAGCTGCCTCTTCCTCCTCAAGCATGGCAGCAAAGCCATTGATATGCCTGTCATACGAGTAAATAATCGCATCTCTTGCCTTCTCACTACTGCATGCATGAAAACATCAATCAAAACCTTAATTCTGATCACAAATAAAAAGGACATTAAATATAGAAACTATCAAAGTTTCTTGACATACGTACCTTCCCAAATATGATGCAAGAAACTCTTGATGAGAATCGGCTACTGCATCAAGATCAACCTTAGAAATTTGAGGACCATGTGCATGCGATCCCAAGTATACTACATAAGACTTTACAACACATCATCAAGGACAAATAAGAAATAAATGAGTAGGGTAAGGAAAATACTGAAAGCAAGAAATTCTTAACTGTAACAGAGTCTTTTAAATAAATATATATATATATATATATATATATATATATATATATATATATATATATATATGTATGTATGTATGTATGTATGTATATAATGCTCTGAGATACTACTAGTGTATAGTTTACCTTTTTGATTGCAAAAGCAGGGGACTGGAACAAGGAGAAAAGAATGATGAGCAGCAGAAGGATTGAAACCCTTGGGAACCGCATTTTGCTTCCTCTTTTTTCCCTTCCTCTCTCTGAATAGAAAAATAATAATGAAGTCAATCAAGTAGAGTGTTTGTGTTTTTATAACATGAAAATTGAAGAGAAACGTGTAGGGAAATGAGCACAACAGAAAAGAAGGAGGAAGCAAGGAAGAGTTCCAAGCTGAGGCCAATATATATATATATATTGGTATATCGTAGTCAAGCAAAAGTTCTGCTAGCCCTAGAATATCTTGTTGTCGTTGCTGTTCATCAACCTACTTAGCAAAATCTTATTAGGACTTCTCTTAAGAGATATGCATCTCTCTCTGCTGAATCTAAAATCTACTCCGACTTAACTGGTGGATATGCATTGCTTTTTGTAAAATTAAAGGAGGATAACCACTTGAAAAATCACTTCCATAGAACTGAGATTTTTTCACTCTGTTAATATTTCTCTTTAATAGACAAATTTCGGCCATCTTTCTATCTTTTTTATACCAATTAATAGACAAATTTCGTTTTTCTTAGAGAAATCAATGACTTCAAGTTGTGTCAGCAAAAGGATCAAATGAACAAATATATCTTGTTTCCTTGAATATGAATTTTAGGTCTGCAAGACACACCAAGGTCAGCTTACTAAATAAATTCATGTCAGGGTCGGATGTAGAAATTTAAAGTCTACGTTGTCTCAAAAAACCTGGCACCAGAAATTAAACTACCATAGTAATAATTTATAGCATTATCACTAAAACAATATAAGCTCTCTCTTATGTAAAATGTGGTGGTGGAAAATGATATAAACCATAATTTTGGAATCTTATATATCTATTTTTTAAAAGATTGTTTTTTCACATTATATCAGAGTTTTACTGATCAAGTTTGAATCTCATTATCCCTTATACTATTTAATAAAAATTAAACATGAAGTAGCATGAGATTATGCAAGTTTCAAGTTTAAAAAACTTTTACTTAAAAAAACATGCAAGATAATCATATAAATTATCTCTTAAAATTTTAATTAACAACTTAAATTATTGAGGCTGCATCTTGAAAGAAGTTGGGTTTGTAAGTGATAGCTTTCGGCCCAGGAAAATTTTTTAAATATTTTTTAGGTTTTTTAGGCTTTTTAAAAGATTTTTTAAGCTTATTAAATTTAAATCCATGATCTAAATACAAATTCATCGATATTTCACTTCTACTCTCGTAATTTTTATCTCTTTTGCTTTAAAATATTTGAACATTTCCTTTTATTATAAATAACTAACCGAATGTTCCTTCTTTTTCTTCGTATTTTCATATTATTCTTACTTTTTTCCTCAAGGATTCGCATGTATGTTATAGTTTCTCTTAGAAAGACTTGAAAACTTAAAAAAAAAAAAAACTAAAACATAATTCAAGAAATTTAGCCTTGTTTGGTTTGCTTAAAATATTTTATAAGAAAATGTTTTTCATATTTTTTTATGTTTGTTCCTAGAAAATATTTTCCTAAGTTTGTTTCTTGTAAAGTATTTTACAAGAAAACTGGTTAATAAAAAATATTTTATAATTAACCTTTAAATTTTATTTATTTAATAAAAATATTTTTAGCTTATGAAACTTCTTAAAATATTTTAGTAATAAAAATTCACTTACAATATCATCCAATTATTTAAATCATCACCTTCATCTCACTATCACAATCTTATAGTACTCCTCCACCTATACCTTTTCTTTAACAACCACCTTACAACCACTATCTCACCTCTTCCTTCAATATTGTTATCTCACCAGCACCATCACCTCCTCTGCTAATATGTATTATCATCTTACTATCATCTCCGCCCTCACCATAATTGAAAAATATTTGACATGCAAAGTATTTTTCAAGTCAAATATTAAAAAATAATTTTACGGAAAAATATTTTACTCAAAACAAATAAACCCTTAATATTTAATGGTAATATATGAACTATTTGGAAATTAAAAGGGAAAATTAAGAAATTTTATGAAGACAAAAATGAAGATTACCCTGGCACTAAATTACTTAGAGATTGATATTTATGTTTTTGGAAGGAAATGTAGGTATCAGTTTTCATTTAATTTGTTACTTAATTTTTTACGGGGCTAGTGATCGAGAGATCATTACAATGAAACATGATTTGTCATGTTACAAAATATAATAAAATTAGGAAAGAATACGTAAGTAGCTTTCCTTATATATATATATATATATATATATATATCCCATGTTATTTGCCACAAAAACATTTACAACTCTACACCGAATTAATTCCGTGTCCAAACGTACTTTGACCATATTAATTATGACGAAAAAATATATATTAATTTTGACCGTTGAAGTTTGATTGGATCTGCAATGTTGAGGCGCACATGGCAGTGGAAGATAAGAGATCTGTTATAATAAAATCAAGATTTTGAAGAAAAATAACATTATAAATATATAAAAACTTGATTTTATTTATTCATTCCTCTGCTTGCTAAAAAAAACTATTACAATTCTTAATGTAGAAAAATAAACTAGGAAAAAATATTCTATTCATAGACAAAAAAAAAATCAATAAAATCATTATAAAAAAGACTAGAAAAATTGAAATAGAAAGAAATAAAATTAACCAGGGAAGATATATATATATTTTCCTGGAAAGGCCACTGCGCGCATCCCATGCCTTAATCACTTCATATTTGATCAGGCTATAAATAGGACTAAAACAACCTCGTGCATGTTGCAATCTATACTCATCATCTAATTCATATTGTTTCAGCAAACGATCGAGGTAGCTAGATATATCGAAGCGAAGAAAATGGCAATGACTTGTTCCAAGATGGCATTTGTGGCCTTCCTTTTGCTGGCTGCACATTGTTAGTTTCTCTATATATTAATTCTCTCTTATAATAATAAATATCATGAATGTAGCTTCATTACATAGAAGTAATTATTGATGAAATCATTTTGCATTTGTAGGTTTTTCGCTCTCAACTACTGTAGCGGTGGCAGAAGGAATCCCTGCAGCAGCTGCTTTATCTTGCGAACATGCTGCTGATTGCAAGAAATACCCCATCGTGTGTCCTGGTTATTACGTATGTTATCAGAATAGTTGTAGGTGCATTAGCTAGTTAAAGACACCTCGGTTTGTCGAGCTTGTAAAAGCCATGGCGACTGCGACGTCCAACGTCTTCTTTACATGGCCTCATGATGAGCTGCGTTGTGAGGAGTTGGTGCGATTATCTGAATTGAAAAAAACAAACATCATGAATAAAGTATTATCATAAAATAGTCTTTACTGTATTCGTTATCATAAATTTTATCTTTTAGAATAATTCTAAATTTATCGACAAAATCTGGTCTACCAATCACGTATATATATATATATATATATATATATATATTCTAGCACCTATGTCACTCCGTATGTTTTCTAAACACCGAATCCTTAACCTCTAATTACAGTAACCTTGAAGGTTTTATATACATAGAGCTTTGCTCATTTTCAAACTCACGAATATTCCATCAAACACCTTAACATGAATGATATATGTTGAAATCTGAAGCAAATTTCGAGAGATTTGGGAACTTTGTACAGATGATATATATTACTGGGTTTTGAATATTGATATTTAAATCAAAGATTGTGTGTTGTATGTGACATAGATAGCAAATTAATGAAATGATGAAAGAGGAGAATGCTTCTAGATGCCTGGATGTGTGCTGATAATCCCCGGATGTTTATATGTTTATGAATCACGGTAGGAGAAATGAGAATAAACTTTACAATCTAGTAATTATGAAAGATAAATAACCTCTAACTGTGTGTGATCATACTGTTAAGCATGAACCGATATGGATAGATGAGTCGGCCTCTGAGCATGAATATGTTCTAACTCCATTTTGTGAGACCCGTGAATAATGAGGTTACAGAACTAATTAATTATGAAGATCGGTCAGCACAAACAGAGCCAGTATCATGAATCAATATCCAGGAAGAACAAAATCGGTAATTGTGCCCCATTTGCATTGAATTTTGTAATCAAGGATGCAATAATCATGGATTCTAAAGTTTGGTGAGCAAGAATTTTTTTCAAGTAAGAGAGTTTAACATGAGTTTTGTGTTTTATAATTTTAAACATACTTATTTTTCCTATAGTAGTTTTTTATTAAAAAAAATTAGTGTTCTATATATGATTTTAATTTTATTTGTATTTTAGTATTATTAAGATTTTCTACCTTTGAAGAAACGTTCAATTAATAATTTTGAGTTTTTCTGCAGCTTTTTGAAGATATGAAAGTATGAACAAATCTCATATCCTTTCACTATTCTCTGCCCCAAGAATTGAATTTGAATAAAGAGAATTTACTAAGAGTTCACAAACCATGCGGGAAGGTGGAAAGTCCTTTGCCATCAAAAACATTAACATCTCCAACCATGGCAGTACTATAAATAGAGTGATCTTTTGTACCTCTTGGGGGAGGAGGATGAAGGAGATCGAGAAGCAAAATAAATTTACAGAGTGCCAAGTTTACTCAGTTTGGACAAACCTATGACAAATTATTTACACTTTGCAAGAAAAATCAGTGCGAAGGCCATGATGGCAGCTCGATAAAGTAGATTCGAAGGCTATTGTCTAGGGACTGGGAGGTGGTCTACACACACACACACACACACACAGAAGCCGATTCATGTGCTAACTTGGTTTATAAATCGTTGCACTTTTAAATTAGAACGAAGAGGATGTTCAAAGATTTTTGGTGCAGAAGTAAAGTTTTTTGTTTCTTTTGCTGGGCCTAGGATCTGTTACAATTGATTTTTATTCTTTTACTTAGAGTAACGAAGCCTAATTTGTGTTTGAGGTGAAAACATATATAGCTGTGGTTAAGTGATTGGTAACGGCAGCTTGTTAAAATTGAATATTTTGTATTGATGATTTGCTGCTGGGATTGACAAGGAATGAAAGTCCTTTTTTTTTTTTTTCCTTTGCAGAGATCATATATAACGACATGAGTTTAGCCTATGATTATATGTAAACTTACTGAATTAGCCACCCAGAAGAAAATCTGGTGCCATGTTTTGAGTTTATGATTGTGCTACTCTGTGCTATGTTTAAGAAGAAAACTTGGGCTGGGAAAGATTGCAAAACTTATTAATTCAGGGAAGATAGATTCAACAACGAAAATCCTCAAGGTACATTAGCATCCTTCTTTAGTTCGCAAAGCTAAGCCATTGCCATGGTGGGCCTTGGTTTGTGCTGATCGTTACAATTATTCCAACAGGATACCGGGGCCATTGGGAAGCAGATAAAAAATGGAGCAAGACTGATGGGGTGTGACGCGGAGAATATCCAATGCCTATCCATCTGGAGGAAAGTCTTATTTCAAAAGGTTTGTGTATTTATACAAACTAGACTAGGAGCCTTGATTTCAAGTATTTTTAAGGGCACCAATGTGCTCTGAGGCATCATTCCATATTTTATAGCTGCTGAGTCCAAATCCTCTGGAATTTAGCTGTTGCATTTTTTATTCCTATTGCTGTTGGTTGAATGATGATAGCATAAAAAATGCAAGCAAGCCTTGCATTTGTTTTTTCCTCTATTGTATTTGTTGTTGGACGATCAAGTTCCAAGAAAGTTGTCGAAATGTGCTGACTCACAGATTCTACTTCTTCCCTTTCTTGTTGTTCAAGTTGGGGAAATTAACGATTAGACAAATTATTAGGAACTGCATTGTACATTAATCAGAGTGTTTGAAACATGCCACTAAAGCTTACATCAATTTCGCATGATGGAAATGAGATGTTTTCCATTTTATGTAAAAAGTTAAGGTTCAGAATTCAGAGCTAAAATTATGAGCTCTTTGGGCATGTCAAGGAGATATTTGCTGAAACAGATTAAATTTATGCTCGTAAATTATGTATAAAGGTTTCAAGAGGGACTGTCAGGGGAAAGGAAGCTGCCGGTGGATCCGTCGGACGAGTGCATTACAGGCAGTTGGAGCTGCTGGTGGATCCGTCGGAGGAGTGCATTACAGCCAGTTGGGTTTGCGGGCATGCTTAAACCTGAGTAGTTTGAAAAGAAGGGCAGGTTGATGGCAACGGCCGCTTGCCTTCCCTGACCAAATCTATTCCTTTGTGTACTGCAGAGAAGGAGGCGGCCTCTGCTCCTGCATCAATCTTAAATTTAATTGTATTCATTTAGGGTATATATTTTTATAATATTTTTTTGAAATCAACACGTCAAAACAGAAAAAATAATTTAAAGCTAAATTTTTTTAAAAAAAAACACGATTGACCATGATGCTAAACAGGGCGTATTTTGATGAAGAATTACTTAAGCAGATTTTTCTTCCCCGCAAGGTATTCAATTGCATTCTGTTTTCACATGCTTTCCATGAATTATGCACTGTGTTTAACAAGTGGATCCGTGGGAACTTCCATTCTGATGGGCTCTTAAGAAATTCACCATGTGATTTTAGCCTTGTAATCTATCTCATCGAACACAGAATTTTTTCCAAACAAGAGTAGCTTGTGAATGGGCAGGAGTAATCTTCCGGCTTTGGAAAATGCAAGGAGGCAATCGGTTCCTAAGTTATATTGTAATCAAAATCTTCCGGTAGATGAAGATAATGAAAATAAAGGGAACATATCCGCTTGTATTTCTGTTTTAAAAATGTACAAAATCATAGTTATTGTATATCTCATCTCTTCAACTAAACATGTTTTTCTGTGTTTTTATATTAGTGATCTTGTTGTGAAATACAGAAGGTACAACAATCCTATCTTCACTTGCTCATCAACTAGATCAGGTAGATAATATATAGCTTGTTGAATCAGGAGGAGTCATATATATGAGCTTTGAGGGAGGGCATCAACAATTAATATCCATTCCCGGCCACCTTTCTACCCATATCTTTCTTGGATATTAGATAGGTGACAGACAGACAGACTGTCTCTTTTTACATCTTGCTCCTTTCAATCATTCAGTAGTACTCATTTACCATTCACAGTATATATGAAGGGAGTGTTCATTTTTACATGTTTTTAATTGTTTGATAATTTACCATTCACAAATAAAGTATATATATTACAATATTGCATACACGAGAAACGAGCACCCTTTGTTTCCTTAATTTGATTTGCCTAACTAACAATATTGCTTAATTTGTTTTTTTTCATCAACAAAAGGATTCCCACCACATCATCGATCAATGAAAAGCATTGCTTTTGTAGTTTAGAAGATAGATTCATTCTGCATAACAAGGACCAGACGACTATCTTTCTGGCATTTCTGTGATCCGTACTTGTTCGGTGCATAAATGCTAGCCAGCCAGCCAGCCAGTATAAAATCAACATGTGCATCGAAGAATACTGGTGCTGGTTCTGGCTGGCTCCCTTTTCCGGGGTCCAGTGGTCAGCCGAGTACTGGCCACTCCAAGTTAAGTTCAATAGTCAAAGTGGTTCTCCCTTAGCAGGCTTTAGCTCCCTTTTCCTCTCCCTCCCTTCCTTGCATGTCATAAATGGACCCCTCCTCCTGTGTTCATAAGGATCCAAAACATAGCGTGAATGAAATGGAAGAAGAGGATTCTATATATTTTATCTTAGCTGCAGGCTACTTACTTTTTTGAAATTCATTTATACATATACAATAAAAATTATGTATCAGTATGATATATATATACACACACTACATATCAAGAGAATAACATGCATGGAGGTTGATGATACGGCATGAGACAACAACCTCCATATATATTATTCTCTTCATATATAGTATTTCATGCTGATACATAATTTTTATTGTTTTTTGTTAAATGAAATTGTCCATATATATTATATAGAGGGAATTAAATCCTGTAGTGAGGACACAACCACAACTACCACCCTGCTACAGTTTGTCTTATTTACTGGTTTTGG
>Ga0307516_10006212_pt1 | contig 14054 bp, 11 predicted proteins | sample 19_EM_MG_FD_203310 | JGI IMG/M metagenome (GOLD analysis project Ga0307516, IMG submission 203310) | Populus trichocarpa ectomycorrhiza microbial communities from riparian zone in the Pacific Northwest, United States - 19_EM | ecosystem: Host-associated > Plants > Roots > Unclassified | place... | reverse complement strand
GTGCGACGGGCTTGTCCGCGACCTTCTCGCCACGACGCAACACGACCACGCGGTCGGCCACGGCAAAGACGTCGGGCATGCGGTGGCTGATCAGCACCACGGCAATCTGGTGGTCGCGCAGGCGCCGGATGAGGCTCAGCACCTCGGCGACCTGGCGCACGCTGATCGCCGCCGTCGGCTCGTCCATCAGAACGATTTTCGGGTCCGACAGGCGCGTGCGGGCGATCGCGACGGCCTGACGCTGGCCGCCCGACATGCGACGCACGAGATCACGCGGCCGTGTCTCCGACTTCAGCTCGGCGAACAGCTCGCCGGCGCGCTGGAACATCGTGCGGTAGTCGATCCAGCGCACCGGCCCGAAACCGCGCATCAGCTCACGGCCGAGGAACACGTTCTCGGCCGCGCTGAGGTTGTCGCACAGCGCGAGGTCCTGGTAGACGATCTCGACGCCCTGGCCGCGCGCGTCGGCCGGCTTGCGGAAGTGGACCTCCTGGCCAAGCATCGACATCGACCCCGTGCTCGGCGGGAAATTGCCTGCAATGATCTTGACGAGCGTGGACTTGCCAGCGCCGTTGTCGCCCATCAACCCGACGACTTCGCCGGCCCGCAGGGTCAGCGAGACGTCGGTCAGCGCGCGGATCGCTCCGAAGTGCTTGGAGACGCTCGAAAGTTCCAGAATCGCCATGCTGCGCCGGTTCGTCGTTCACTTGCACTCCGGGCCGCCATGCGGCAGCCCGGAGCGACCTTGTCTATCGATTCATGCCGGCGTCAGCCGGCGCACGTCACTTCGCCGGGCACTTGTCGAGGTTGGTCGGCACGCATTCGTCCAACCCGGTGTAGAGCGGATCGGCGGCCTTCTTGCCATTGATCAGGTCGATCAGCACCGCCGGAGCGCGGTGACCCATCTCGAATGGGCGCTGGCCGATCTGCGCGTGGCTGCGCCCGGCCTTCAGTGCATCGAGCTGCGGCGGCAGGGTGTCGCCAGCGATGATGATCAGTTCCTTGGACTTGAGCTTGGCCATCACCTGGTCGGTGACCTGCGCGTAAGCCTGAGGCCCGAACTGTGCCCAGCCGCCGACCAGGATGAAGGCATTGAGCTTCGGGTTCTTGGTGAACACGTCGGCCATCTGCTGGTTCGCCAGGTCGATCTGGTCGTTGGTGAACAACGGGCAGCCCGCGATCTCAGTCCAACCGCCTTCGCCCTTCAGGCGGTCGATTCCCTTCTTGCCGCTGATCGTGTCGCGAAAGCCGGCGGCGCGCGCATTGATGTTGTCGGCGGCGGCATTGCCCAGCTGCATACAGACACTGCCACCCTTCGCATTGAGCTGCTTCAGGTGCTTGGCCATCAGCACACCCATGTCGTAGTTGTTCGTGCCGAGGTAGGTCTTGCGAAGCGACCGGTCCGCAGCGGACAGGTCGGCATCGATCGTCATGATCGGCATCTTGGGCTGCTTGGCCTTCAGCATGTTGGCCATCGCCGGGGCGTTGGACGGCGAGATCGCGATGCCGGCCACGCCCTTGTTGATGAGGTCTTCGACGATCTGCACTTCGCCGGTCTCGTCGGCGCTCGACGCCGGGCCGGTGTAAAGACAGGTGTACTCCGACTTGGGATTTTCCTTGTTCCACAGCGCACAGCCATCGCCGAGCACGGTGAAGAACGGATTGTCCAGCCCCTTGACCACCACGGCCAGGACCTTCTTCTGAGCTTGCGCCAAGCCCGGTGCTGCGACCAGCACCGCGGCAAGTGCCGCACCCACGAATTTCAGCATTGCCTTGTCCATTTCGCTCCTCCTGTTCGTCGCGCCAAGGCGCGCCGCATCTTGGTTGCTACCGACCGCCGAACTGCTTGCAGCGACAGACTCATCGGCCTGTCGCGCCACGTCCTTGCCCCTTTGTCACCACCTGCTTCTCGCTGCACCGAGGGCCACTGCTGGCCCGCCGAGTGCTTGCGATTCCATTGTGCCGAGCGATTATGAGGTGCGTACCTCACCTGGGCGCTGGTGGTTTCCCTGGGTCAGCGCGGGGGGCGGCCCATGTCAACTCGAGGCCTCGCCGATGCCGGGCCGATCTTGGAGCCTGCCCATGGGACAGGATGAGTTGCGTACCTCAGTATGATAGTCAAATGCCCGAAACCGAACGTACCAGCTTGCATGACGTGGCCCTCGCCGCCGGTGTCAGCCTTGCCACTGTAGACCGCGTGCTGCATGGTCGCGCGGGGGTGCGAGCCAGCACCGCCGAACGTGTGCATGCGGTGGTGGAAAGGCTGGGCTATCGGCCCGACCCTGCCGCCGCCCGCCTTGCGCGCAAGACCCGCGCCCGGCTGGTTTTCGTTCTGCCGTCGGGCACGAACACCTTCGTCGACATGATCGACAGTCAGGTGCTCGCGCTGATGCCATGGCTCGGCGAGCAAAGGGCCACGGTGGCGATCCAGCGTGCCGATGTGTTTTCACCCGAAGCGCTTGCCCATCATCTGAGCGGCCTGCGTGGTCGCTTCGACGCGGTGGTGCTGATGGGGCTGGACCACCCGCTGGTGCGAGCAGCGATCGATGACCTCGTCGCGCACGACGTCGTCGTCGTCACGCTGGTTTCCGACGTGCCCGGATCACGGCGCAGCCGCTTCGTCGGCATCGACAACGTCACGGCCGGCCGCACCGCGGCGTCCCTGCTCGGGCGTTTTGTCGGGGCACGAGCGGGCAGCGTCGGAATCGTCCTGGGAAGCCGGGCGTTGCGTGACCACGCCGAGCGACTCTTCGGCTTCGAGCAGGTCATGGCGACCGAGTTCGGCCATCTGCGGCTGCTGCCCGTGATCGAAGGCCAGGATTCCTCGAGCCGCACCGAGCCCCTGGTGACCAAACTGCTGCAACGCGAAGCCGGGCTGGTCGGGCTGTACAGCATCGGCGCCGGGAACCGCGGCATCCAGGCTGCGCTCGAGCGCAGCGGCCGTGTGTCGAAGATCGTCTGGATCTGCCACGAGCTCACGCCCCACGCGCGCAAGGCCCTGTTGACCGGTGTCGCCGACGCCGTGATCAACCAGGACGCCGGCCATGAAGTCCGCTCGGCGTGCCGCCTGGCGCTGGCGGCGCTGTCCGGCGAACGGGTGCTGCACGACCAGGAGCGCATCCGGCTCGACATCTTCCTGCGCGACAACCTGCCCTGACCGACAACGCCGCCAGCTCTGCCTGCCCTCGTACCTACACGGCCGAGTGAGCCTTCTCACAACCGAAGGCCGGCTGCATCGCCACTCGGTGATGGCCGGCATGCGGAGCCAATGCAAACGCCTTTTTGGCTTCAGGGCTTCACCTATACTTTCCGGCGAATGACGCTCCTCAAGAGCATGGCGCCGGCCAAGGACCGCGCACCGGCCGCGGCACCGGCACCGGATCCGCCGCATCCTCCCCGCGGCTGGTGGGCTACCCTATTGCGCACACCGCACGGCGGCATCGGCGTTGCACTGCTGATCCGCGTCGTGCTGTTCAGTACCCTCGTCACGCTGGTGCTCACGGTGCTGCAACTGAGCCTGAGCTACCGCAGCGAACGTGCGCGGCTCGACAGCCGCTTCGGCGAGATCCAGCAGGCCAGCGCGCGCAGCCTGGCCGAAAGCCTGTGGTCCGTGGACACGCGGCAGATCGAGGAACAACTGGACGGCATCGTGCGCCTGCCCTCGATCCGCGCCGCCGAAGTGCGCGAGGCCGGTGGCGCAGGCCGTCCGTTCGCCGTCTCGCGTGGCGAGCGCCAGAGCAACGGCGTGGCGAAGGAATTCCCGCTCGCCTGCTGCGGCGCGAACCCCGAGACGATCGGGGTGCTTCGCATCGAGGCGACGCTTGCCGACATCTACCGCGACCTGGCGACGCAGGCCGTCGTCATCCTGCTCAGCAACGCTGCCAAGACCTTCCTGGTCGCCTTCTTCATCCTCTTCGTCGTGCACAAGCTGGCAACGCGCCACCTGCTGGACATCGCCGCCTCGGCGCATGGCGTCAGCCTGGAAGGCGGGGCGCCGCCGCTGCGGCTGCGGCGCGTGCGCAGCGAGGGCGACGAGCTGGACCAGCTGGTCGAGGCATTGAACGCGATGCGCGAGCGGCTGGCTCGGCAGGCGCTGGACCTGCGCAACGCCGACGCCCGCATGGCGGCCATCCTGGACAACATGCCCGATCTGGCGTGGATGAAGGACACCGAGGGCCGCTTCACCGCCGTCAACCGCGCTTTCGCAGAGGCCATGGGCTTCGCCGACCCCCGCCAGGTGCTCGGCAAGACCGACTTCGACGTCAATCCGCCGGAGCTGGCGCGCAGCTACCTCGCCGACGATGCCGAGCTGATGGTCTCGCGCGGCACCCGCCGCATCGAGGAGCAAAACGCGCGCCCCCACGGCCCCACCCGGCTCATCGAGACCATCAAGACGGCGCTGATCGACGCCGACGGCCGCTTGGCGGGCACGGCCGGCATCGCGCGTGACATCACCGAGCGCCGCCAGGCCGAGACCGACCGCGAGGCGCGGCGTGCGGCCGAGATCGCCAGCGAGGCCAAGAGCGCCTTTCTGGCCCACATGAGCCATGAGATCCGCACGCCGATGAACGCCATCACCGGCATGTCGTACCTGCTGCTGCAAGGCGGCCTGCCAGCACGCGAGCACGACCGGGCGCAGAAGATCCACGGCGCGGCCACCTCGCTGTTGAGCATCATCAACGACATCCTCGATTTTTCGAAGATCGAGGCCGGCCGGCTCGACCTGGAGGCGATCCCGTTCGACCTGCGCGAGGTGATGGACGGCGTGGTCGACATCGTCGGCGTGAACGCCCAGGCCAAGGGGCTGGCGCTGCGGCTCGAGCTGCAGCCCGGGCTGCCGACGGCCCTGCTGGGCGACCCCTCGCGCCTGCGCCAGGTGCTGCTGAACCTGGGCCAGAACGCGGTCAAGTTCACTGAACACGGCGGAGTCACCTTCAGGGTGCAGGTTCTCGAACGCGACGCTGCCGCAGCGCACCTGCGCTTCGAGGTGCAGGACACCGGCATCGGCATGCCGAGCGAGGTGCAGGAGCAGCTGTTTCAGCCGTTCACGCAGGGCGACGCGTCCACCAGCCGGCATTACGGCGGCACCGGGCTGGGACTGTCCATCAGCCACCGCCTGGTGCGCATGATGGGCGGCGATATCGACGTCGACAGCGCACCGGGCGAAGGCAGCTGCTTCGGCTTCGACCTGCGCTGCCCGCTGCAGCATGAAGCGCAGGCGAAGCGAGTGGCGCCGCCGCCGGCCGACCCGTCGGTCTTGCGTGGTGCGCGGGTGCTGCTGGTGGAAGACAACCCCATCAACCGCGAGATCGCCGAATCGCTGCTGCACAGCGCCGGTGTCAGCGTCGCTGTCGCCTGCAACGGCCAGGAGGCGCTGGAGATGCTGGCGCGCGGGTGCTACGACGGCGTCCTGATGGACTGCCAGATGCCCGTGCTCGACGGCTACGAGGCCACACGGCGGCTGCGCCTGCAGCCGCAATGGCAAGAGCTGCCGGTGATCGCGATGACCGCCGACGCCATGGTCGGCGACCGCGAGAAGGCACTGGCCGCGGGCATGAACGACCACATCGTCAAGCCGATCCGGGTCGACGAGATGTTCAGCACGCTGGCGCGCTGGGTGCGCCCGGCGGGGCCCCAGGCTTGAACACTGCGGCGCCGACAGTTCAGACTGGGCCGAGGTGCTTTCCGACCAGGCCGGTCATCTCGAACATCGTCACCTCGTCCTTGCCCATCACCGCCTTGAGCTTTGCATCACAAAGGATGTTGCGCTTGTTGGCCGGGTTCTGGAGCTTGTGCGCCTTGATGTAGTCCCACAGCCGCTTGGTGACTTCGGTTCTCGGAAGCGGCTCGGGGCCGACCACCGCGGCGAGTTCGGCGCTGGGTTTGAGGGCCTTCATAAAGGCGGAGGTCTTGGGTGCGGTCGTGCTGGACATGCGTTCGTTTCGGAGCAATGGGAGGAGGCGGAGCATACGCCCAGGCCGCGTGACACTTTGTGAGACGGTGGGCGCACCCGTCAGGGACCGCGATGGACCGGCAATCCGGCTTCGTCGAGGCTGGCTCGAAGCACCGAGCCGCTGACCGACTCGGTGCAGTACAGCGTCTTGCGGTCCGGTCCGCCGAAAGCGATGTTGGTCAGCGACGCGCCGGCGCAACTGCGCAGCACGACTTCTGGCTCGGCCTTGTGGTTGAGCACCCAAACAACGCCGAGGCCGGGATTGGCGACGATCACCCGGCCGCGCTGATCCACCGCCAATCCGTCGGGCCCGCTGGGCCCGTACGAGGTGAAGAAGGCACCGACCTTGGCGACGCTTCCGTCGTCGAGCAGCGGCACGCGCCAGACTTGGTTGCCGCGTGTCACACCCAGGTACAACACCCGCTCGTCGGGTGACAGCGCAACACCGTTCGGGCTGGGCACGTTGCCGAGCAGCAGGTCGAGGCGGCCGTCCGGTCGCAAGCGGTAGAGCCGGCCGCTCGGATCGTGCAGACCGGTCTGACCTTGGTCGGTGAAGTACAGGTTGCCCCGGCTGTCGAACGTCAGGTCGTTGACGCCCTTGAAGCGTTCGCTGTTGCGGCGTTCGAGATAGGGGCGCACGGAGCCGGTGGCGATGTCGCACACCATCAGCCCGTTTCGGTAGTCGGTGACCAGCAGGTCCCTGTCGTTCAGGAACTTCATGCCGTTGGGCTCGCCGGCCCACTCGGCCACTTGCTCCCAGTCCCCCTGCGGGTCAATGCGGAAGATGCGGCCGAAAGGAATGTCGGTCACGTACAGGTTGCCGGCATCGTCGAACGCCGGTCCCTCGAGGAACGAGTCTGTGGGCTGCCCGCCGCGGTTGGCGTCGGCCCAGTCGGATCGAACGCCCGTGCGGCGCAGCCGATCCGGCATGCGCGTGAACAGCTGGGTCTCACGAACTTCAGGCGCCTGCAGCAAGAACATGATGTCGCCCCCTTCGTCGGTGTCGTAGCGGTGCGCGGCCGACCCGCTATTGACGCTCGAAAGCCGTGTTCGCGGCCACCTTGCCCCAATAGGCCGTGCGCTCTGCCAGGTCCTTCGCGAAGGCGGCGGCGTCCCAGTAGCCCGGGTCAGATGCGATGCTTTCGGCAAACGCCCTCATCTCGGGCGATGCCATCGCCGTGGCGATTTCCTTCTGCAGCCGATCGATCACCGCCTGCGCCGTGCCTTTGGGCGCCCAGAGGCCCGTGAAATTGATCAGCCCGAAGTTCTTGATGCCTGCTTCGGCGAAGGTCGGCACGTCGGGCAGCGCTGCCAGCCGCTTGCTGCCGCTGACGGCGAGGATGCGCGCCTTGCCACCCTTGACATTGCCCATCACCCCGGGCGTCGATGCGACCTGGAAGTCGATCGTGCCCGAGAGCATTCCCATCGTCGCCTCGCCGGCGCCCTTGAACGGGATGTGCATGAAATTCACCCCCGCGGCGATGCCCAGGGCCTCACTCACGAAATGCGGCGTCGTGCCAGCGCCGCCGGTGCCGTACGTGACCTTGTCGGCCCCGGCCTTGGCCGCGCCGATCAGATCGCCGAGGGTCTTGAAGTTCGAGTCACCCTTGACGACGACGCTCATCGGCGCAAAGACGAAGGCGCTGACCGGCAGCAGGTCTTTCTCGTGGTCGAACGGCAGCTTCTTGAAGATGTGCGGCAGCAGTGCGTAGGTGGTGTCGTTGGCGGCCAGCGTGTAGCCGTCGGCCGGGGCGTTCACCACCGATGCCAGACCGATCGTGCCCGTGGCGCCGGCCTTGTTCTCGATGAAGAAGGTCTGGCCCGTCTGCTCCTGCAGTTTGGCCGCCATCTTGCGGGTGACCACGTCCACCGAGCCACCGGGCGGATACGGCACGACGATCTTCACCGGCTTGGCCGGCCAGGCTTGAGCCTGCGCCAGGGCGCAGAAGGCGAGGGTCGCCGTCGCGAACGCGAGTCGCGTGATGACATTCATGGGGTGTCTCCTGTCGGGTTCGGTTCAGGCGTTCAGAACGCCGAGCGCATTCATGGTCGCGGCCACACCCATCTTCACGTAGGCATCGGCCGTGACGCCGCCGATGTGGGGGCTGAGCGTGATGCGTGCTTCGCCCTGGAATGGGTGCGGCACCGTCATCGGCTCGACCGCAAAACTGTCGAGCCCCGCACCGGCCACCTGGCCCGAGCGCACGGCGTCGAGCAGCGCAGTTTCGTCGATCAGGCCACCGCGCGCGGTGTTGACGATGAGCACGCCTCGTTTGCACGATGCCAGCGTCTGTGCGTCGACGAGCCTGGCGTTGTCAGCGGTCAGCGGACAGTGCAGCGAAACCGCATCCGCCTCGCGCCAGATCGTCGCGAGGTCGGTGCTCTCGACGTATCCAGGCAGATTCTTCGCATAGGGGTCGAAGCCGAGCACGCGCATGCCCATGGCATCGGCCATGCGGGCGAAGCGCAGGCCGATTGCGCCCAGGCCGATCACGCCGACGGTGCGGCCCTCGAGCTCGACGCTCTTGTGCGTGGCCTTGTCCCAGTGGCCGGTGTGCATGCGTTCGTTCAGCGTCACGACCGACTTGGCACAGGCGAGCAACAACGCGAGTGCCTGCTCGGCGACGGCGGCAGCGTTGGCGCCGACCGCGGCGACGACCGCGATGCCGCGTGCCCGGGCCGCGACCTTGTCGATCGTGTCGGTGCCGCTGCCGTGCTTGGAGATCACCTTCAGGCTCGGCGCGGCGTCCATCGCTGCGGCGCCGACCTTGCTGTAGCGAACGATGATCGCCACGGGATCGTGCTGCTTGCACAGCGCGACGATGTCATCCTCGGTCGGTGTCTTGCCAGCAAACACCACCTCATGGTCGCCCAGCAGCGCCAGCGCCTGCGGCGCCAGATCGGCCCCGGTGACGATGAACACGGGCTTCGCCGAGCTCACAGCGATTCCCCTTCCTTGATCACGCCGGCGGCGCGCAGTGCAGCCTCCAGCCATGCAGGGGTCAGCGACTGGCGGCTCTTGATCTGGGCGATGCGCTTGGTTTCCGCGGCGACCTTCTCGGCCGCCAGCGGAAGCATGGCGGCGGCCTTGGCGCGTTCGATCACCGTGACGCCGTCGGCGTCGCCGACCACCAGGTCGCCTGGACAGACGCTGACACCGCCGATCGAGATCGGGTGGTTCAGGCGACCCGGCACGAACTTGGTCGGCCCGTTCGGGTTGAGCCCGGCGGCGTACATCGGAAACCCCAGTTCGCGAATCGCCTCGCAGTCGCGCACCGCGCCGTCGATGACGACGGCGGCCACGCCGAGTGCCACGCATTGCTGCGACATGATCTCGCCCATCAGCGCGCTCGAGAGGTCACCCTTCCCGTCGACGACGATCACGTCGCCGGGCTTGGCGATCGCCATCGCGGCGTGGATCATCAGGTTGTCGCCGGGGCGGATCTCGACGGTCAGCGCCGGGCCGGCGAACTTCATCTTCGGCGACAGCGGAGCGATGCGGCCGCTCAAGGCGCCGCGGCGGCCGGCCACGTCGGCAAGGATGGAAGACGGAAACTCGGCGGCCCGGGCGACGACAGCGGGGTCGACACGCTCGAAATCGCGGATCACTTCGGGCAATGCGGCGGCTTGACTCATGAGAATCTCCTGTGGGTACGGATCGGGGCGCCGGTGAAGCCCCGGCGGGCGTGGGCGCTCGCGCCCTGGCGTCGGTCGACGGTCAGTCGATCTTCGCGCCGGATTCCTTGACGACCTTGCCCCAGCGCGGGACCTCGTCCTTGATCAGTGCGGCGAACTGCTCCGGCGTGCCGCCGGCAGGGTCGGCGCCTTCATCGCTCAGGCGCTTGAAGAGTTCCGGCTGCTTGAGCGCCTTGTTGACCTCGGCGTTGAGCTTGGTGATCACGTCTTTCGGCGTGCCGGCCGGTGCCAGCAGACCGAACCACGTCACGGCGTCGAAGCCCTTGTAGCCCGACTCGTTGATCGTCGGCACGTTGGGCAGGTCGTCGACGCGCTTGGCCGACGTGACCGCCAGTGCGCGCAGCTTGCCCTGCTTGATCTGCCCGATCAGCGTCGGCACGGAGGACATGTACAGCTCGACATTGCCGCTGATCACGTCGGTCAGCGCCTGGTTCGCACCCTTGTAAGGCACGTGCTGTGTCTTGATCCCGGCGGCCTTTTGAAACAGCTCGCTCGTCAGGTGGGCGACGGTTCCGTTGCCGGGCGAGGCGAAGTTGACATGGCCGGGCTTGGCCTTGGCCGCACTCACGGCGTCGGCCAAGGTCTTGTAGGGAGAGTTGGTGCCGGTGACCATCACCAGCGGTGCGTTCGCGATCAAGATGATCGGCAGCAGATCCTTCTGCGAGTCGTACGGCATCTTGGCGTACAGCGTTGGATTGATCGCGAGGTTGCTCGACTGCCCGAGCACGATCGTGTAGCCGTCGGGCGCAGATTTGGCAACGGCATCGACGCCGAGGTTGCCGCCGGCGCCCGGCTTGTTTTCGATCACGAAGGTCCAACCCGTTGCTGCGGCCACGCGCTGGCTGGTTTCGCGCGCAATGATGTCGGTACCGCCGCCTGGCGGGAACGGCACGATGATGCGGATCGGTTTGGCAGGCCAGGCCTGAGCGAAAGCGCCCGAGCAGAGCGCCGAAGCGGCGAGGGCCAGGAAAAGGCGTCGGTTGGCAGTCATCTTGTCTCCGTCATTGAATATCGAGGAATCCCTCTTGAGCCCGCAATCTGTGCTGCAGGTCTTTCGATGGATTTGAGTATTGGCGCTGGTGTGTCTACAGTCCAATCAATAGTTTCTTGAAATACATAGACAGAGCTTTTGGTATGGACCTGCGTGACCTGCGTTACTTCGAGACCATCGCCGACTTGCAGCACCTCGGGCAGGCAGCCATGAAGTTGCACCGCACGCAGCCCGCGCTCACGAGCTGCGTGCGGCGCTTGGAGGAAGACTGCGGAGCTGCATTGTTCGAGAAGGCCGGCCGCGGCATCCGCCTCACCGGGGCCGGGAACATGCTGCTGAAGTGGGCCCGGCGCCTGCGCTTCGACGTGGAAGACGCCAAGCGCGAAATCGGCGCCATCGGCAAAGGCTTGTCCGGGCACATCCGCATCGGCATCGTGCCCACGGCAGCCCAGTTCGTATTGCCCTCTGTGGCCCGGCAGTTGTTGACCGAGGCTCCCGAGGTCACGCTGCGCACCGTGGTCGCCCTGATCGACACCTTGAAGCCGCTGCTGCACGCCGGCGAGATCGACATGATGGTGGCCACGGAAAGCGCCGGCGAAGCCGGCTACGTGTCGAAGCTGCTCGCGGAAGACGCGATCGTCGTGGCCGCCAATGCGAACCACGAGCTGTTCCGCGGCCGGCCGACCTTGAAGGACCTGACGGCATACCGATGGGCACTGCAGCCACCGGGGGCGCCGACACGCGATTGGCTGGACCATGCTTTCGATCGCAAGCGGCTGCCCAGACCCAGGGTCCAGGTAGAGAGCACGATGCTTCTGATGTTGCCGGCACTGATCGCCCAGAGCGGTCTGCTGAGCTTCATTTCCCGACACCACCTCGACCAGCGCCCAGGCAAGTCCGGGTTGAAGGAGATTCCACTCAAGGAAGCGACGATGCGCCGGCGGCTCGTGGTCACTTACCGGGACAACGGCTACCTCTCGCCTGCCGCGTCTCGGCTCCTCGAACTCTTTTCGAGTGTTCGCGACGCTCGTTGAACGCCGGTCGATCCCGTGGGCGTGCGATCTCGCGCAAGGTGGTCAATCACTTGAAGACGGCACCGCGGCGCAGCCAAGCTGGCGTGTTTGCAACCAGCGCGACGCACCCGCGTCAGTCTTCGGGCGAGAAGCCCGAGGCCTTGACGACAGGGGCCCACATCGCCAGCTCGGCGCGCTGCTGCGCCTGCAGCTCTGCCGCTGTGCTGGGCGAGGCGACCAGGCCGATCTTGGCCAGCCGCTCCCGCAAGCCGAGCTCCTTGAGGCTGGCTGCCACAGCCGCCTGGAGCTTTCGCGCCACGTCGGGCGCCACTCCGGCCGGCCCGTACAGACCATACCAGGCGGTCACGTCGAGGTCCACGCCGGATTCCTTCAGCGTTGGAATGCCGCTGACCAAGGTGCTGCGCACCGCCCCCGTGGTGGCCAGGATCTTCACCTTGCCCGACTTGTGCAGCTCGAGCGGGTCCGAAATGGGCACCACCGCCGCGCTGAGCGTACCGGACACCAGGTCCAGCACGGCCGGCGCGCCGCCCCGGTAGGGCACGTGTGTCATCTTGATGCCCAGGCCATGGGCGATCTGCACGCCCAGGAAATGCGGGATCGTGCCGGCCCCTGGCGTGCCATAGCTGGTCTTGTCGCCGGCCGCCAGCGCCCACTGCTTGAACCCTGCCACGTCGGCCACGGGCGCCTCGGGCCCGACGGCCAGGCAGAAGTCGGTGACCACCAGCCGGCTCAGCGGCGTGAAGTCCTTGCTGGGGTCGAAGCGCAGGTTTCGGTAGACATAGGGAAACAAGGTCATCGGCCCCTGCGGGGCGATGAGCAGCGTGTCGCCATCCGGTGCCGCGGTCTTGACCGCTTCCACCGCCAGCCGGCCCGCGGCACCGGTCTTGTTCTCGACGATCACCTGGCGGCCCAGCGCGTCCTTCAGGCGCTCGGCCACCAGCCGCGCGAGCGCATCCACGCCACCGCCGGCGGCAAAGCCGATGATGATGCGCACCGGGCCGGCGGCTGGTGCCTGCGCGTCCACAGGCCAGCCGGCAGGTACCAGTACGGCGCCGGCGGCCCCTCGAAGCAGTTGTCGGCGTTGCATGTCGTCTCCTGTGGTCTCGATGGGAAATTCAGTGGGTGGCGCGCGGCATGTCGGCCTCGCCGAACACCAGCGAGGCGCTGGCATCGGCGGGGATGCCGGGCATCGTCGCGGCCCACGCCTCCCAGCGCGCGCGCAGCTGATCCAGGCGCCGCGGCTCTCGCTGCGCAAGGTTGGCGCGCTCACGCGCATCGCGCGACAGGTCGAAGAGGTAGTCGTGGCCGTCGGCGCGCAGGTACTTCCACGGCCCGCTGCGCAGCGCCCGCTGCTCGCGGTGCAGCATGCGCCAGCACAGCTCGCGCGTTGGTTGCCATTGCGCGTCGTCGAACAGCGGGGCGAGGTCGATGCCGTCCATCGTGTAAGCCGGGTCGGGCGCCACGCCGGCGGCGGCCAGCATCGTCGCGGTCCAGTCCATCGTGATCACTGGCGTGCTGCTCCGCGCCGGGCGGATGCGTGCCGGCCAGTGGGCGATGAGCGGCACGCGGATGCCACCTTCCATCAGGTCCATCTTCTGGCCGACGAAGGGCCAGGTGTCGGAGAAGCGCTCACCGCCGTTGTCGCTGGTGAAGACGATCAAGGTGTTGTCCAGCATGCCGCGTTCGGACAGCATGGCGACGATGCGGCCGATGCCCTCGTCCATCTGCCGGATCATTTGCCGATAGGTTTCGATCGAGCCACCGTCCAGGTGGGCGATGCGGCCCGCGATGCGTTGCGACTCGGCAGCATCTTCGCGCGCCTCCCACGGCCAGTGCGGTGCGGTGTAGTGCACGCTCAGCAAGAACGGCTGCTCGGCCGTCTGCGTCTGCACGAACTGCACGGCTCGCTCGCTGATCAGGTCGGTCAGGTAGCGGCCTTTCAGGTCCACCGGTCGCTCACCCTCCCACAGGTCGGGTTGCCCGCTCACATCGGTGTGGCTGAAGTAGTCGACACCGCCCGACATGGGGCCGAAGAAGTACTGGTAGCCGCTCTTGAGCGGACCGAAATGGGGCAGGTAGCCGAGGTGCCACTTGCCGACCAGCGCGGTGGCATAGCCGGCGGCGCCCAGCAGCGAGGGCAGTGTCGGGTGCTCCGGTGGCAAGCCCAGCGTGGTGCTGCCGCGCGCGCGCCGCGCCAGCGGCTCTTCGGCGGCACCGCGCAAGCGGTACTGGTAGCGCCCGGTGATCAGCGCAAAACGCGTCGGCGAGCAGACCGGCGAGTTCGAGTAGCCGTTGCTGAACAGCAGGCCCTGAGCCGCCAGTTGGTCGAGGTGCGGCGAGACGGCGTCGCGGGCGCCCGTGCAGCCCAGATCGGCATAGC
>Ga0307516_10006210_pt1 | contig 14059 bp, 20 predicted proteins | sample 19_EM_MG_FD_203310 | JGI IMG/M metagenome (GOLD analysis project Ga0307516, IMG submission 203310) | Populus trichocarpa ectomycorrhiza microbial communities from riparian zone in the Pacific Northwest, United States - 19_EM | ecosystem: Host-associated > Plants > Roots > Unclassified | place... | reverse complement strand
TGACTCCTCTTTTTACCATTCCAGATAAAGCTGACAAGCCCAAACGGGAGCCTACCGCATACCAGCTGTTCTGCAAAGCGCACATGAAAGAGTGGAACGAGAAGAACCCGGGACGAGCGAAGGAAGCTATGGCTCAGGTCAGTGGCGCTCTTTGTCCAACGCCGTCGAGTCCGCATATACCATGTCCCCCCATCACGGATCTTGGGTCAAACCTTCCTGCTCTGACGTACCAGGGTTGATATATGCGCTCGTCCCCGCTGCTCCCCCTTGCGCCCGTGTCCCATGAGATGCTGACCCCCTTTCTCTTTGTCAGATGGCTCTACTCTGGAAAGACGCCCCCGAAAACCCCAACCGTGGTGCCGAACCCAAGGCACGCAAGCCGAGAGAACCCAAACCAAAGGCAGCCCCGAAAGAGAAGGCCTCCAGATCAAAGGCAGCTGCAGCCACGAAAGCAAAGCCGAAGAAGAAGGCTGCCAAGGACTCTGAGGACGACGAAGACGATGATGAGCAGGAGGAAGAGAAGGGTGGGCCGTCGAGTGAAGGCGACGTGGAAGACAGCGACGATTAATCACAATTATAGTTGAAGTAAGTGTTTTCTTTCTGATAACTGACCTCGAGACTGAGCCCTTGGTTGGAACTGTCAGGAGGCTTCTTGACGCACACCTACCCCACCACGTCCCGCATATACCCTCCCTTGTTCATTGAGCGATCCCCTCCTTCATCGCTCCCTCTGACCCTCGAGATCATCCCCCTCGCCTTGGACTTCCTCTTTCTCCCCAATAACTTATGATGCTGTAGACTTTTTCCTCTTCGGCCTTGGTCCCTCATTCGTACTACATTACATTTGCGCTATCGGATTTCATGATGCTCTCTTCGTTTTCCAAGTTAGTAACGGTCCCATGCTCCATCGATGTTGTATGTATGTACTATGTGGTATATGATAATATTGTCTTGTTCATGTCGGGAAGTCACCAAGAAGGAAGCGAACTTCGGCAGCATCTCCTTCGTGCAACCCTCTGCAAGTGGTTATACATCATCGGATCCGGTTAGCCGTTATCTCCATGAGGACGTGCTACGGCAACGGCTCTAATATCCAAGAGGGAAGCCTTAGGCCCGGCGCCTCAGTCATGTGATCGCAATCCGTCCTCAGGTGACCGAGTTGAGGCACTGATATACAGTGACAGTCAGACTCGACGCTCTTTTCAGATCGCCATGTCAGCCATCATCGTCTCGCCGCCGCCGTCTCTTCGAGTTTTTCACATTGAGGCACTCTCAGCCGCCCTCACAAAACTTTGAATAACAGTTCCAGTTCAAGTGATCATCGACACAACTGAGGAAGAGCGGAAAAGGGTCGTGACTCCGTCAGCCAGCGCGGAGACAAGATGCGCAGCTTTGCTGGACCGTATGTCCAAATTAACTGGTTATAACAGTAGATTAACAGCTCTCTTTGCAGTAGCACGTCAAATCTCGCACTCATCAGGCCCATCTTCGATCTCGTACTCTCTCTCAAGTTCGTCAAACATCTCCCACAGTCCAATTTAGATCCCAAATCAAAGGAGCGCAAGAAACGTCTGATAGCCATGGCAAATGAACTCTGCTACCTGGAAAGCCGCTTCCCGATCCATACACAGCTGTTTGGTTCCCTGCGAACGCCGACGACACCACCACGAATCAACTTTCTTTCGCCACCGCCACCTGTAAAGTGTCCTGATCCCGTTCTCTAGCCTCCCATCCTGTCGATGATCGAAGGGCGTATCATACTTGCACTGCGGTCATCATGTATTCAAATAGTTCCTGATTGAGAATCCGACGAATAGATATGGCTGATACTGACGACGGCACATGGTTTTTGGAAACGCCGATCAGCATTACTCGATGGTAACTGAATAACCTCATCACATCCAAAATTTAGTTTCACCTGTTATAAGCAGGCCGAGGCAAGCTACGGCGACTTGCAACGGGCTACAGTTGACAGATGGCGCGACTGGATACCAGTTGTGAGTTAGGACGGCAGATGGGCACACAAAGGATTGAGACAGCTCTTTTTCGACGTGAGGATTTTTTTCATAGTTTTCCTAATACTCTATGGGGATGCAAACAGGCTTGCGCGCTGTGGCATACAACTAGAATTTTGCTCTCAATCGTTTAGTAAGGTCCTGGCAAACGTAGGACTTACCGCGCCCAACCCAGCTAGCTTCCCCAATAACTTTTCATCTCGATAGGGAATTACCATACTCTGGGTCCCTGTATCGCCGTCCAAACCATTTCAGTGGCAAAATCAATGACCGTCCTCGCGCCGCGTCTTCCCAGCCTCAATGCCATCTCGAAATCGACATGGAGGCCTGCGGGTGAGACTGAGAGCCAGCTGGGGATCGATTTTCGGTACTCGGACAGCGCGGATGCGAGGTCGACTGCTCCGTCGACAAAAATTGCCTTGAAAATAGCAAGGGGCTCATTACCCTGCCCATCTTTCCACCGTTTATGTCGACGTTGGAGGGCGGCAAGCCAGTCTTCTTTCTCTGCAACAACAATATATTCAGTTTGACTTCAATCCGCATCCGGAGAAAAATAGCTGGCAGAAAATTGTGATCCTACCGATGACGGTCATGACGGGGTCCAGTATGTCCTCCTGATATGCGATGGCGGCCGTTATCGTGCCGAGGTCCATGGTTAACTTTTCAGGAGATATCTGATGCGACCCGAAGAACCAGGTCTTCCAATGAGCCGCCTGTGCAATATCAAGGCTATCAGCTGGGTTCGAAAATGAAAATGGCGCGCGTACCACGAACTCGTCCCCTGGGTTTGCAAATCCAAGAGTAAGCATGTCGAGCCCCTCATCGCCTCGGATAGTCACTCGGGAGTATGCGATATATTGTGGATGATCTTTCTAGAGAGAGGTTCACGACAATAAATGCAAGGACTATACAACTACGACCACGACGAAGACAAACGGGAGAATCTACCAACACTTCAAGCCATACAATGCGGTGCGTGGATCAAGTCATCGCAAGGCTAGATATGGGAATGCACGTATTTGAGGTGCTTCGTCCATGATGCAGATTGCTCTGGCACAAAAGAGACTAAGCAGCATGCCGATAATCCCGATGTCCCAGGTACTCCTACGTGACCAGATCCAAGATGCGACGGCGGCCCCCAGGAACAGAACGATCAAAACTGGTCGGATCAGCAGAATTCTCCACGGCACCACGGTCTCTAAAAATAGATCAGTTTGGATTTACTTCGCCGAGCGCAATAATTTTCGCCGCGTACGGTATATTGTGATGACGATCGTTCCTTCCTCTCGTTCTTGTTCCACAAGGTAATCCCAGTGGATATGGGATGGAAGCCTCTGTATTTCGCCATCAAGCGTCTCCTATCATGATGCGAAGGAATGCGAGGTTCTCGATGGACAAAGGTGAACACGTCCTCTCACACATAATAGAGGAAACCAAGGTTTACATCTTGGACGTCAGTGATGGGATATCTGCGCCCAGGCTCGACACCGTTCCCCGAATAAAAGACTTTCAGGATGTTGCCGAGATCGAAAGCGTCGCGCTTGACGTCGAAGCGGATCCGCCTGGAATCACAGAAATTCAAGAATGGGTGACAGCCAATAATGCTCTACACTTGCAGGTTTCGGCTTTCTTCGTTGTCCCCCCTATTAATTCTAGGCGTTCGAGCGATTCATCATCTCGGAAAATTTGCAGACTTACACAGTCCCTTCTGGCTAGAGGACCCGCCGCGGTCAATAGTTTGTTAGGAAATGAGCAGAACCAACGCACCCTCGCAGGCGCTCCCCCTCTCGCATTGTTCCGGCGTCTTGGATTTCTGGGAGGTCGGGGCGGTGGCTGTCGTGATCATTAGCCGATAAATCAGAAGACGACCAGACAGACAAACGTATTGGAACACAGTGCTGGATTAAGGCTGTGTGATCGGTGGGGGAAGTTCTTGGGGTGGTTCGGCCATGGCGAGATGAAATGAAGAGGTCTTGTCAGCCCACTTCTCTCACCAGATCATGGCTGACATTGGTCTCAATCGGGATCAGGCTTAAAGGCAGATCTAGAGGGTTTAACCAACATTTCGTTATTACCCATGAGAAAATTGATTGAGACAGCTCTCTCCCGGAATTTTTCAGTCTGTCTACTCCATGGGGACACAAACAGGCTTGTGCAGTGTGGCATACAACTGATAGGAAACCTGGCCTCGATCATTTAAGCTCTTGGAGAGACGTAGGACTTACCGTGCTCAACCTAGCTGGCTCCAATAGGTTTTCATCGCGATAGGGAAGTGCCATATATTCGACTCTCGGTCTCCGTATCGTCGTCCAAACCATTTCAATAGTACGATCAATTATCGTCCTCGCACCCTGTCTTCCTAGCCCCGACGACGTTTCGAGATCGATATTGAGGTCTGGGGGCGACATCGAAAGCCACTTGGAGATCGACTTCGGATATCCGAGCAGCGCGGATGCCAGGTCGACAAAAAATGCCTTGATGCTAGCAAGAGCCTCATCACGTTGGCTGGCATCCATCCATTTCTGTTGACGTCGGCAGGCAGCATGCGCGTCTACCACCTCTGCAACAACAATATTCGGTTTTACTCCCACATTCGATATTGTTGGCAAAAGACAGCGATCTCAATAACTGGGTCCAGTATGTCCTCCTGATATGCGAGGGCGGACTTGATCATTCTGAAACTTAACGTTGACTTGCCTGGATATATCCGCTTCGACGGGAGGAACCAGCTGATCCCATGAATCGCCTGTATAATGCCAGCCGAATTCGAAACAAGAGCTCAAATCTAAACGGCGAACGTACGACGAACTGATCCCTGGGTTTCCCAAATCCAAGGGTGAGCATGTCGAGCTCCTCATCGGCTCGAATAGTCACTCGGGAGTACGCAATATAGTGAGGATGATCCACCTAGGAATCTCTTGTATGGCGAAGGACCACGTTCAAGGTTGGTAGGGGGCGTCGCTTGACTCGAATTGGGACAGCGAGTAAAAAATATTCAGTAGTATAGCCGTCTGTTGAGGCCATGTCTGGGAAGTTCTGAGACAGGAGGATTGCCCCCGTCGATTTTTCCACGCAAGGTTCAATCTGCACCGTTTGGCCTGGGGGCAGTCCGGTGACTGTTTAGTCAACTGGAGGTCCCGAGGCGTTTATTGGCGTATTTTGGCCAGGTCCAATCAACAAGTCTTGAGAGTATCGTATCTGTTGAGGATTGATCCTCAACAGTATCTTATGAGATGAATGAGTTCGCTGATCATAAATAAATCCACTTCGTCCAGTATTTAGGTTACACACCCTCATTAATATCTACTGCATACATATAAATCAAGTATTTCCACGTCTCGAGACCCAAAGCTGAAAGATCTATCCACACCTTTCTTCACCCCTCACAATGCGAATCATCCCTGCCCAGTATACCCAATCGGCGCATGCGGGGGTGCAGGGACGAGCTACACGACTGCGGACTCCCCATGGGCGCTGGTTGACGTGTGCTTCTGGGCTGCTGCACGAGTCCCTGGACGACATTCTGTCCACTCGACGGCATCTCCTGCGATTGGTGAGGCTCCAGCCCCGAATCACGTCGAGGCTGGCTACTAGATCCTTGTCTGACAGACTCGGTAGAATCCTGAAAGCCGGGGCGACATCCGTCCGATCCTTGCGAGTAGTAAGTCGGGGCACCACGTTCGGGATCCCGCTGGTATTGGAGAACGATGTCCATGGCGCGGATGATGGCGTCCTGCAGGACATTCTGGGCGAATGCCTCGTGTGAGGGACTTTCTGCAAGGTTGGTGCGGTATCGAGCGCCTGCCCGTAGGGCGTAACCTGCTTCAGTTGCGCCATGGAGGAGCACGCTATAGGCTTGGCGAAAGTCTGCGTACGACAAGGTGAGGCACAGAACTGGAAAGGTGAAGAAGAGCTACGGACCAGCAAGCTCATTGACATGCTCCAACGAGGACCTCCGCTCTTGTCCTACTAATGCATGCGCCTTCTCAACTTCGGCTTGAAGCTGGACTCTCTCCGACTCGCTCTCCTCCAGACGAGCATTGAGGATTGATGTGTGTTTGGTAAAACTCCGTTCCAAAGCTTCTCTCTGCCGACGGATTTGCTCCTGAACGTCCTCCCGTTGTTCCAGAACTTGCCCTCCAAGCTCCGTCCTTTCTTGTTCGGTCATTGACTCTGGCTCTTCGCTATGCCTTTGGCGATCAGCTCTTGATATCATAACCCCCGTCTGTGGGTTGTACAATTGCGTATGATGAAGTTCGCGTCGGGACGGCTCTCGCTGTGTCCTGAGGTCGCCTTCCATCCGACTCTCTTCGGAACCAGGGGGAGGGAATGGTGTTGTGCTTGGGGAGGGGTATCGAAGTGGAGTTCCGGAGGGTCCATCGATCTGAGAAGGTAAGTAATTTCCCACCCGGGGAACTGTGGGTGGTTGGCTGGTCGTCGTTGCCGGAGGTGGACCAAAGGAGAGGAGATTTCCCATGGGGATAGTGGCTTGGGTGACCAAGGGCTGGTTAGTTTCGTGGGTGAAATTGAGGCGCGGTTCAGGAAGCGGGAGGCCGTGCATAGCCGGGGGAGAAGTGGGCGGGAGGGAAGGAGATGCAGAAAAGGATAATGGACTGGGTGGGATTCGGAAAGAGACATTCGTCGACTCTGAGCGTCCACAGACACCTCTCTTCAAACGGTCCGGGCCTTCGGCATCGCTGTCGTCGTCCTCTTCCTCCTCTTCCTCCTCCCTAGAGTCCTCCCTCTCTTTCCGTCCGGAAGGAGATCCCCTCATCTCCCAAGTTGCATCTGGATGTGTTCTCGCACGTTTCGCCGATCGTCCGGGAATGTCACCTTGCGAAGAGCGTTTCAGGAGAAGAGAGGCAGAGGTAGACGATGGACTCCGGTCGCGTAAAACGGGAGGACTGCGAGATCGACGACCGTCGGTGGAGTGACGGGGCTTGTCTTTGTCGAGTCTGGGCGGTTTGGCAACCTTCGGCGAAGTTCTTCCGGATACAGACGACTTTCGACCGCCGCCGGGACGTCTTATCTTGCCCCACTTGTGAAAACGGGCCCAACTGACGGCGTCTGGGAGACCCAAACGTGCTGCAATCAACCGCGACGCGTATCTCTCGACCTTTGAGCACCGGAGTTTGGATACCTGGCAGGGCTGGCAGCCAGCAGTATCAACCCTCCAAACGCACTGTGTCCTCCGGGTAACGCAGCGCTCACAGCTCTAACACAGACTTCAGGGGTTTTTTGAACTAAACCTTCGAGATTTACCTTGTCCTTGAAATGGGCTCCCCACTGTTTGACCAGCTCTTTACTGAGTCCGCGTTGCGATTTCTCCTGTAGCTGGCGAACCGCTTCGCTGTAAGCTAGTCCCTCCGCTTGAGAACAGTCGTCTTGAATCGGAGGACCGTCCTCCCATTGCGAAAAATCGAGTTCAAGCATGGTGACGGACGAAAGAAACCGGTGCAAATGCTTTATAAGCATTGAACCTAACCCTATGCCAAAGTCCTCGACACTCTGGCAGCATTTGGGAAGAAACAGAGTAAGGACACAGGTGAGGATGTTGGAATTTTCACTCCACGCGACACCGCTTTATACCACGTTCATTACTCCCCTCGACAGACTTCTCAACTATTCTCGACTCAGACGCAGATCGGGTTCCTCCTTGCCCCCTATAAAGGTTGTTCTGACCACGACCGCCAGCGAAACCACTCTCCCCATGCTTTCCACCAAATCCGAGTCTCTCGCCTATCTCTCCGTGCAAAATCCACATTTCGAGCGCGCAAATCTTCGACAACCGTTCGATTGTGGCGGACCTGGATGTTGGCCAACAGGGGCTTCGCGTGCCTTCATCTCCTTTGTCTGCAGAGTCGAGATTATAAATACGAGAGGCTTTGCGCCCGTCCTACCCTTCGGCCCACAGAATGGCAACGTAAACCCTAGTGAAACCCGAGACGACTAAGCCCCGCATCTCCTTCACCGCCTGCACACGCACTACGAGTTGGCCGTGGCGGCGGTATCTGTGAAGTATTATTGGAATCTGGGGAATCCCTTCCATGAGTTCCTGAGGGCATGGATTCGCTCCTCCGAACTATTCTCACCTCCTTCTCCGAGGTGCACGCTGCACTTCATTGCAAATGAGCTCTATCGTGTTGGGATAAGCGGCGCAATTCGACGGAGGACGACAGAAACAAAGGATGAGATTATCGTTTGGCCTCGGTGAGCTCGAGAGGCAAACGGATGAGGTACGACTCCGTAGCTAGGCTAGTTATATATGTACAAAACAATAGGGATATTAAATATGTACCTAGACTAGTACTGGAATGTAGACGACAAAGGAAGAACTAAAAAAGGAAAGGTGCGGGCAATGCATCGCGCACGCTCGCATACATCCCGAATTCCAACATATCGCTTGCTATCTCGGGGCCAACTCGGGGTCCGAAGGAGGGAATGGTATCAAAGATTAAAGGGAATTCTGACGTAAGCGGGCACTTTGAATCGTTGAAGACAAACCATGGCCCCGCAAGAAATGACGCGGGTACCCGTACTCGTCAGTGCGGATCGGGTATCTGGCGAGTAAGGGTACGTATCTGTCTTGGATGACCCGCGACGCTTACTAATCTGGTCCTGCTCCATGGGGGGTGCTTTGCGCCGACTCGGAAACGTGCACCTGTCATTCGGGAAAGCGGAAATTGGAGGGGAAATCGCCGGTATTGGTCCAGAGTTAGGCCTGCACTCGTCCATTTGATGTTTGTCTGGACAAGTCCAATAGTCAAGGCGAAGAGTTGATGGCAGACACCACCCTTTGTATTGTCGGATAAACTTGAAGGCCAAGGCGTTGACGGACCATATATGATATTAAAACATTATGGAGCGCTGTGAGGAAGCGATATTATCATAGAGCGAAAGTATCGACTCTCTAGACAATGAGATAGTTGGGCTCCTATCTTCCTCGATAAATAAAGTGACAAGAGCTGTCCGTAGAAAAAAAGGGAATGTGCTCGTTCACCTTTTCTCATCACTCAAAACAAAGGTATTCGGCGTACACGCGATCCCAACTCGCTTATTCCCCGAATCATACACACTATAAAATCTCTCCAACCATACTTGGCCAAGTATGAAATCAAGACCCTGGCCAGAGGGAGACCCGAGATCAGCGACGATGAGGTATATTCCATTCGGCTGGCCCACCGATGGCGGTGTTAAGAGCGCGCGGCCAACGTTGCGCATCAGGCGTGAACTCAAAGACGGTCTGCAAAGCAGGAGGTTGTTTTAACTTCGATTTTCCTAAAGAAATACGGACTTACGCCACCGATACTGAAGTGGAGCGTTTGCAAGAGATAGAACTTTTCCAGGGTGAGGCTGAGGAGACCGATATCCTCGTCGAACACGGCCCGCGTAGCCTGTTGGTATTTTTGGAATGCGTCCGTGGCGATGAGCAGGAGGGTTGTGCCTAGGACGCATCCACATGTTAGATCGGCGTTTGCCTCCCCATATGTACAATACGAGATTATTTACCTGTGTCCACGATGCCGGCAGTTCGAGATAGTATACCTTGTGACAGCAAGCCTAAGAGACCTCCGTAAGTGATGCTACTGTCGATGCCCCAAAAGGCCGTTGATGGTGATGTTTTGGTAATTGGACTATTAACAGAAATCAAGGCGGGTCCCGTGTCAGCGGTTATCATATCCTAGGTCGTGAGCTAACGCACACGTAGGTAATGAGTCCAAAGAATTTGGATCGATCGACGCCGCCTACGTTCACCTTCTGTTACATATGATGATTTTGGGACACGAGACGAGTAAACATACCCCAACTTATCTCGCCGGTCCTTGTAGTCTGGCTGTTGAAAGGTGCAAAGGAGATTCCGACTGAACGCGATGGAATCGTCTCCTCGGTAAAGAGGTTGTCGGTAACGGTTGGTATGGTCTCGTCCGGGTGGTCAGGCAGAGTCCCTATGGTGAGGATTTGCGGACCGAGTCTGAGGATGAGAACTCAGTGTGGGCGAAATTCTAAGAAGAACCGGACGGAGCTACAAACCCGAGGATCCCGTCTACTTCCACTCCTTGCGACTGGATGTAATCCATCAACGACGGTGACAGGTAGCATTGTCATCGAACTTACGAATGTCGCGACGCCTATCGACTGATTTTCAATTGCGAGCCCAGGACCAAGAGTCACCGTGTCGAGGTATTCCGTGCCTGCGAAATGAACGGATTTTGAACGAATAGAGGATGTAGTGAGAAGGAAAGCGAACCGCCAAAGAAACCTGATCCGTATGAGACTGCCTGGAGCGGAGGAACAATTAGGCGGAAAGGATGGCAAGTAGAATCGGAAACCAAGGGAGACGCACGACTGCGTCACCGGTATTGACGCTCGTGCCTGTCTTGACATAGGGATTTCCGGGACTGGCACCAATCCAGGTGTTCGAGCTGGATTCGGATACATATTAGTGGATGGCATGAGGATAGATAATAATAGTTGCTCCGACCTTCCTGTGTCGATAATTATAGAGTCTGTAAAACAAGGAACGGATGATCAGGTCCATTGCACCGTTTTTAAGTAGACGATCACCTACATTGAATCGGCGGGCTCCCAACACCAACGGAGGCAATATAGCTCACAAGCTGATTATCTGCAGGTGTACTGATCACATCCCTTTTCGGCGGATCGGAACCTTGCTCAAAGTCGCTGCGTGCTTTGAATGACTGTGCGCGGAGCAGGTCGTGGTGGTAAAGAGTGTGTCCACTCGTGAGGTTCAAGTTGAGCAGACGAGTGAAGGAAACGGTTAGTGAGGAATCGCGGATTACGACGGGGTTGGCAGAGGCCAGCGCCGGTACCGTTAAGGTGCATGTGAGGAGAGCGGAAAGGAAGGTGGGGAACATCCTGATTCGGATGGTTGAGAGAAACTTCACAAGGAGCCCTTTAGGTTTAAAAACGCACCGCGCGGCGCGTGCTAATCCATTGCACAGATCGATATCACCGAAAGAAGGCAGGGTTGGCGGGATCGTGGTAATGTATGTAAATGTTGGGGCCAGATAAGACTGGAATTCGTGATGGAATTCTTGATGGGCGGAATGAATGTTGACAATGTTTCTAAGAATCGGTTCGCATCGCACTGTTCCCAGTGAAAGGTAACGAGGAGAAAACGAGCCCTCCAATAAATGGGTTGCTATTCACGAGCCGCTCTCTTCTGTCTGTCGAGTCGATTCCTGCTTCAGCCATTAAACACTCCAAAGGACTATGACCCTGGCAATTTTGACGGCATGATGTCCCTCGTAAGTACTCCACCACGACAGCTACTTTGAGCCGCATAATCAGAAGGAAACAACGCACTGAGCACTTGAAACGGGAAATCAGACTGGAAAGATTGCTTCGTGACGAAGAGAGGAAAAATGGCGCCAAGCCGGGTTGGAGGGTCAGGAGGCTGTGCAAACTCAACTGAGCTCGGGGTATTGACAACGTTAATGTTGATGTTACTTACCATCCGAAGTTCTCCCTGTTAGTACAAGAATCGGTGTCGCACTGTTCCGAGTGAGCCGTCCAATCTCCAACGGAGTTTTATTCAACTTCTAGATCTATCGATCAACTTCAACATGTCAGCGCTCTCCCAACGATGACAACGACCAGCCGCGCACGAACCCCCTTCGTGGAATCGTGGAGGCATCACTGCAAAGCCTCGAGGCATGCCACGGTCAATGATTATGAAGAGGGCCAAACAAGACCACACAACGACGACGCGATTTTCCACAACATGAATACTGTTTTCTAACTAGTATGGTCATCAAGATTTTCGGTGCTGCCTTCAATGCGTTCTTCTAACGCGATACACCGCTCAGATCGTTGTGAACATCCTCCTCCTTGCCTTCTTGCATGGCTGTACGACTGCCTCCATGGGCGGAAGATCCTCATCACGATGCAGGCCCTCCCTTTCCCTCTACCTCTCTAAGGCGCGTTCACCCTGTTCAGACTGACGCTCCTCACGTCCCTCGCCTGACGCCGCCCGACACCCCCAAATCACCATCCCGATCACCCTCCTCCGCTCCATCTTCTCCGGCGAGCGCATCTATGCTGACCACTACGACCTCGCCTCCCCCGCCTCCATCCGCATCTTTTGCACCGGCTAAGACTAGCGCATCGATGCTATCATCTTCGCACATGAGTACCTGCACATCCCCTAAGCCACCCACACCGCTGTGTCTCTCTCCACGATCCTCGTCACCACCCTCCTTCTCCTAGCCTTCCTCGTTGCGCTCGCAGCCTGGACATCCGTACCATCACCCTCGTCAACTCCCCCAGCATGAGCAGAGTAGACACAATCGCTCCCCTCCTCAAGGCAGACTGGACCATTCCTTCCGGCTTCTCCTACTGTTGTCTTCTCGTCTGTTTCATTTCCCTTGCACTGAAGCGAAATATCCTAACTCCAATAACTTAAATACACCCTCCTCCGGGCCGAACCCTCAGCAACGGAGACTCCTCCAGGCCACCAAGCACTCGAACCACACCCCGACCACCACCGACCTGCCCGTGAACATGACCAGCTGGCTGCCAGTATCACATACCACCAACATATCGGCTGCCACTGCAACAGGACCCACACCTCACACGCCCGAGCTCGAGGGGAGAGGTTAAACAGCATTGTTCGCGTTTCGAGGATGAACAATGCTGTTTATGCTTATGGAGGCCTATGTCTTTTAGGCACGCTCCACCAATTCCCCTGTCAACAATGGTGCAGAGCCGAGATGTGACTATATGTGATACATATACATCAATAAAATGTTGGCTATGTGAGAGATATCAATAAAATGTCGACTATATCATTGTGTTAGGTATAATAATAATATATATCGGCATTGTCGTGACTCCCAGTCATGACACTGCGGTGATTGGCTTCTCTAAACGTCGATTAAGAAGAGAATAAAATACAATTAATATCATGATATTTTACATTCTGGAATCCGGCAAGTATTTCTTGGAATATACCATTAATGTCTGCTCCTTATCAACAGCATGTGATCGGCAATTTTATTTACATATATATTCTGTGCTAGATACTCAGCACTTGCATGACAAATCCAATGCATTGCTATGCGGTAGATAAATAGGGAATATATGACTAGACATTATCAAAAATAAGATTCTCATTAGTGATGTATATATTCCTTTCTTCGGCGAGCATCAAAGCGCCGGTTTGATCGAGAATAGGTTTTCAATGTAGACTCACATGTATCCAGAAGACGTCTGACGACAAAATGGTGGTTAGTATTAAAATATCAGCTCTGGTCGATTCGAGTTCAACTCTTATGCTAGTTCTCGTTTGTATCCAATGACATTTAAAATAAATTCCAGATTTGGCGATGACGAATCTAAGACAAAATGAGGCGAAACTGTTCACCGCGTGCATGACGAACGTAGCAAGCTCAACAAACATGACTTGACAATGCCTTTGCGAGAGCCGCGCGTCGGGTGATTAGATTACGGCCACTAAATTTTAGAAAGGCCATTGTCCTGGTTCGAATGAAAACAAATACCCGCTGCATAATTGAATGAAAACGGCCTAGGAAAGGACAAAATGGTATAGGTCTCAGCAGTTGCCTAAAGAGCGTCATCGATGTCATCAGGATCCTCCATGAAATCACCCTCATCAGTGTCTTCGAATGCGAATCCCCCAGCATCTTCGAACTCCTCTATCTGCTTGTCCATGTCTCCAACAACAGCGCCACTGGTCAAGTCGAAAGATAACGTCAACTGTCAAACAGGTATATCAATATGTCGAGACCAGAATAACTATGGAAGGCCATACCCTATCAACAGGTAGAATGTGGATGACCTCCATTATTCGCAACTGTATTGGTGTCAGGGCAAAATGTGACACAAGGTTGGAAAGGCGGATAACATGAAGGGTTTCAGCATGGGGCTGACAAAGGTAGGGCTGTGCACCGTACCGTCGACGGTATACGGCCGTATGGTCACAGCGCCTATACGGGTGATGGGACACCCGTAACCGTACCGTACGATTGATCTTCTGAGGTTGTGACGGGACGGTACGGGGT
>Ga0307516_10006209_pt1 | contig 14059 bp, 10 predicted proteins | sample 19_EM_MG_FD_203310 | JGI IMG/M metagenome (GOLD analysis project Ga0307516, IMG submission 203310) | Populus trichocarpa ectomycorrhiza microbial communities from riparian zone in the Pacific Northwest, United States - 19_EM | ecosystem: Host-associated > Plants > Roots > Unclassified | place... | reverse complement strand
TCAAAAAAAAAATAATAATAAATTTGTAAATATGAGTCTTAAAGTTTAAATTTAAAAATCAAAGAATTTACATATAATTTATGTAGAGAGGCTAAATTTTATTCCTAAATGATATTAAAAAAAGTTATTTAAAAGACTGAATCCTTTTCTTTTTTAAAAAAATTGGACAGTGTATTAACAATACATTAAAAGAAGTTGTGTTTTTACTGTATCTCACTTGGCATTACACTATTTATTCCAATTGTGTTTTTTCTAAGAGATGGTGTTTTTAATACTATTCATTTTATTAGTGAATTTTTAATCTATGTTTTTTTTTAAAAAAAAACATTGTCTTAAATTGTTTTGAGTGAAATTATGTTTTTATTACGTGTTTGGGTTGTCTTTAAACTCGCTAAGTCAATCATGTTATATTGGATCAATTTCTAAATTATTTAATTTTTTAGTAAGAAAAAATATTAGTAATACTTGAATATTTTTTTTATATTTAGTTTTTTTTATCCAACCCATAATATAGCGTATACCAATAATATAGTAAAAACCAATAAATATATATTGTAATATTTACCTGCCGGAGAGCACGAGTACAGCCATTCTCAGCAAACTTGAATGTTAAAGTTAAGAAATTTATCCAGTAAACTCAAATTAATTCTAAAAATATTTTTTAAAATGAGCATTGGGTCTTTCACAACCAGTAATAGGCCCATTAAGGCTACATGGTGCCAGCATCATTAATATTCGGGCCTTAAAACAACTCCCTACTAATTTCTTGGCAAATAAATTCTTTATTTTTTTTGACATAGTAAAAGAAAATTGATAAAAAACAAACACATTACAAAAAAAAAGAAAAAAAAAAAGAGTCATTCTTAGTCGCGAGCATAGTTATCAAGCCTGATTTGAGAGTTGATTTAATTAAAAGATCAGGTTCTGAGTTTTACGGATCAACCCGGAAAAATTAAAAAATATATTTAAAATTTTAATATTTTATATGAAAAAATTAAGAAAAAATCTATATGAATATAAGTTATATATATTGTAAATAATAAATTTTAAAAAAAAAATTTAAAATATTTTTTATTTTATATTAAAAAGATAATATATTATCTTTTAAATTGAAATATTTAAATAATTTTTTTTATTTCATATTAAAAAAATATAATTTTTATTTTAATATGCTAAAATAAAAAAACTCTTAACCCTCTCTACTCCACACAAAAGTAAAACATAGGATTAAATAATATTCTCTCACTTGTTTTGTTTTGATTTGTTTTGTCTTGTCTGTACTTTAACTTTTGTACCAGAAGCAACGGAAGGAACCAATCCAAACTGTATGTGTGCTCAGAGTTGAGTTACAACACTTTATTTATTTATGTTAGAAAGATAAGATAGAGAGACTCAGAAGAAGAAGCAGCGGCAGCGGCAGATGATGGCATTAGCAGCAGCGGCAGGAGGAGGTGGAGGAAATAGGATTGCCAGTAGCAGCAGCAGCATAATCTCCCGAAACAACAGAGCTGCTTCTTCTATTCCTACGATCACTTTGCCATTAATCTCAAAACTTCGAAACAACAACAAACATACTAATAACTCACTCCACCATCCCTTCCAATACAAACTTCCAACTACATCTAATTGTGTCGCAAAGACCAGTAGTACTGTCTCAGCTGCTCCAGTCCAGCAAACCATCAATCCCACCACCTCCACAACTCGTAAGTTCTTGTCTCAGACTTCAAAGAATTCTCTCATGATTTTATCTTTACTGCTTAATTAATTACCTCACCCCTAGACCAAGAAGAATAACGCAAAAAAGGAACATGGGTCATTTTGCTTCCCCAGGAATACGAAGGTTTATGTATCTTGTTTATAAATTTTCATCTTTCTTACAATTGTTAGGATTGCAGTACCCAAAGGAGATGGGTGGAAGGCTATTCCTTTCTTACTTGCCGTAGATGTTACAGAATTGAATGGACTGAAATCATAGGGCTCCACTTTTTTTTTCTTCTAATGTCCCAGTATGGATGATGGTAGAGTATAGGAGTTTATTTTTGCAAAAAATATTGATAAACTTAAAATGGTGGTGTAAATATTAAATTGAAAGGAAATTGAGGATTCTTTTCTCTTTAACTTGTGTTGTTATAGCATGGTCGGAATTTGCCAGCAAAATATCTGGTGAATGGGATGGCTTTGGAGCAGACTTCACAACTGAAGGAAAGCCAATTGAACTGCCTGAATCCGTGGTGCCTGAAGCTTACAGGGAATGGGAGGTTAAGGTTTTCGATTGGCAGACTCAATGTCCCACCCTTGCTCAGCCACAGGACTTTCTTATGACTTATAAAACCATCAAACTACTTCCCACTGTAGGATGTGAAGCTGATGCTGCAACTCGGTATAGCATTGATGAAAGGGTTGTTGGAGGAGTAGAGAATAATGTTTCTGCCTTTGCATATCAATCAGGTGGGTCGTATGTGGCTGTCTGGCCAATTGTGGATAATGGCCAATGTAAGCAATTGGAATTGGAGCATTGCTTGATCAATCCTCAAGATAAGGAGTCTCGTATGAGAATAGTTCAGGTTGTTCATGTAGCGAATACAGCGATTGAATTACAAAGTATCAGAGTTTTTTGCGAGCAGTGGTATGGGCCATTTAGAAATGGTGACCAACTAGGTGGATGTGCTATCCGGGATTCGGCATTCGCGTCTACCGCTTCCTTGAGGGCTTCTGAAGTTGTTGGTGTTTGGCAAGGTCCCAGCGCTGTTGCCACTTTTGATTCATCTCAAAATGTGAGTTCACAACGTTCCCTCCTTTATCTTAATTTCATCCAGGATCAATGAAATTCATCTTGACTTATCCTGTCTAGTGGTTACTTGGAATCTGTTCTGTAACTCCTTGTTCATAATTTCTGTGAATTCAAAGTTTTATTAGATATGTGAAAGAAGAAATATGTTATATATCATCCCCCAAGACGAGATTTCTCTATATCTGATATATAAACTGTTCCATCTACAAGGATTGGATTCATTCTTTCAGAACCTTTTTTTTCCCTTCATTTTTGCTTTCCAGTAATGATGTAGAATTCTTCCCTTCACAAGTCCTTGTGCTCATGCACTGAAAGAGAGAGATAGATAATGTTCTGCTGAATCCGAAGTTTTAGATGTGTTGGCTGGTAGAATTATGCTAGTTTTATCACTCAAAACTTGTTCGAACTTGTTAACAAATCCCGCTCCATGCCCTGAATACTAAACACAGTCAACTAATTTTTTTAATTAATCCAGGTCTTGCTTCAAGAACTATCAGATGACATTGTGCAGAAGTCAGTGAGAGATGAACGTGATATTATTTTGCTTCCCAGGCAATTGTGGTGTTCACTAAAGGGAAACAAAGATGGTGAAACTTGCTGTGAGGTAGGATGGCTGTTTGATCGTGGATCCGCTGTTACATCAAGATGCATCTTCTCAAGCGATGTGAAGTTGAAGGCAAGTTGCTATAGACTGATTGTTACTATTATTTGACTCCTCTTTAGTCAGAGATTCACACGTTTTTTCTTCAGTTTAACATCTAGCAATCATTGATTTGAAATCACTCGAGTTAGGTGGTCAGTGCATCCGATGATGATGGGACCTTTTCCTTTCTGGGCCTGTCTGAAGGTTCATGAAATCTCATGACTCAGTGACCTATTTGAGGGCAAAAGAACTCTTGCATCCTTTTATGTCAAGCTGAGAGATCGATTTAACTAATAGTCTTTCTGGCAACAAGAATTCTGCTCATGCGCATTCATCACTGTTTTCTTCTTTTTTTGTCAAATAAATATATCTGAAACCGCGGGATGGATTTATGATCATTAGTTAATATGCTTATAGAGGTTTGTGTTTTTCTTAACATCAGCCTTTGTTACATTTGCAGGAAATTTTGATCGCACAGGAAACTGCAATCTCAGAGGATGTCTAGCCTGACACTACCATTCAAACCAGCTCAATTTACTAGTAATACATAGAAAAGAATGTTGATATTTAGTGTGTACGCTGTTTTCAAGCCAAAAATAATCACAGAGATGGGGTTTTTGTAGTGGAGGTATGTTATATTGTTTTTTGCCAACAAGGAGATGAAATATAGCATGAGGCAGCAGTACATGCTGCTGTGTTCATTCTCTCCAAATTCCTTGTAGCACAAATACAGATTACAACATGTAATATTGGAAATTTTTCTTTTTTGATCAACTTTGGCAATTACTCACAATTACAAGGACCAGGTTTCTGGTTTTCAATTCATCATGCAAGACTCCTATGATTGACACGGATAGGGTTAGCCCCCATCATTAGCATACGGTGAAGTTTTTCAACCCGGGGTTCCATGAACTGCCTGGAGTACGAAAAAGAACCTTAAAGATCCTTGTTCTTCAAAAATCAACCAACAGAAAGCCTAAATAAGAGCACAACAAATTAACTCATCAACTTGAACAGCTATAATAACACTTCACGCTGAAGTTTACAAAGCTTACAATCATTTTCCTCAGTCATACAGCAATATAAATGCACGTGGATAAATGCTCAAGCACATGAACTTCCAAAATCTAAATCTTCTGTTACTTGGAAGGAAATTATAATCATTTCCCAAACTTCTGTCACCAGTCATCCGCATCTTCCAGCTCTGCTGAGCAGCCTGCCAATGTGGATCTGATTCAAAATACATGACTACAGTAGATAATCATACATCACTACACAATCGTATCCAAACGTATCCCCCATAAAATGTCTCAAAAGTATTTTAGTTTTAGTGCAGTATTCTTCTAAGACTGCACAATAATTAATCTAAAAATAAATTTACAATCATTAGATTTTCCATTTGGAAGCATGTTCTAAATCTTCACTAGTCATAACAGAATATTATGATTAGAAAGTCTTAAAACCATTTTGTCAAGAACATGAGTACCAGAAACATTGATTTGATAATTGCTGATTAAATGTTTCTTTCCTTCAAACATCTATTATCAATAATTATGAAATGCGCATTAGAAATTCCCAGTAAAGAGACAGTTCCAGCAACAAGTAAAATATAAGGAAATGGAAAATGGGAATCATCCAAAACAAAAGGCTGAAACGTACTGTACATCATATATTCCCAAGCTATAGGGCCCCTGGTGCATCTCTCATGCTCATATTCAGACTGTTTCTCATAGTTCGTCTACCGATTCCTGCATTGCCTTTTTGCATCATGGCAACAAATTCACCATAGTCAATTCTTCCATCCTGAAACAACACATACATGACCAAATCAGACAAGTTTGGAAACAAGCAAATAGTTGGGGGAATTGAAAACTCAAATGACTCTATCTGTTTGCATATAGCAGCAGCTGACTTACATTATCTTGATCAACTTCTTTAATTATGTCTTCAAGTAAAACATCAGTCATGTTGTGTTCAGCGCAAGCTTGCTGAAGCTCATCGACCGTGATATAACCGCTTCCATCCTTGTCAAAATATTGGAATGCTGCAACAAGATGTTCCTCGCGCTCTAATTTGTTAAGATGAACTGTAGCAGCTACAAATTCTCCATAGTCGATTGTTCCACTGTTGTCCACATCAGCCTGAAATTGAAAAAAAAAAAAAAACTAATCAGCTGATTAGAAGATAACAGTAAGATTTAATATCATAAAGAAGAAAAGCATGCACATATCACGAGGAAAAAACAACCGTGTGAAAATGGAGAAAAGGAGATGTGACGGGGAAAAAGCAATGCAATGGAGAAGTACAAAAACAACCAGACATGCAGATATCATGCTTTGACACAAAAATCATACCGCATCCATGAGATCACGTATCTCTACATCCTTCAAGGTAGAGCCATATCTTCGCAAACCAGCTTTGAGTTCATCAAATGTGATTGCACCACTGTTATCAGTATCCATAGCCTTGAACATTTCTTTCAAACCAGCAATTTCCTCCTCAGAAAGGCTTTCAGCTATTACCTGATAACATGAAACATGCAAATAGAAGTCATCAGAATGTGTACAGTATAAAGAGTCAAATCTAAAACACGACAAGTGGTTAAGATCAAGCATCTGGCCTCAGAAGTAGCAAATAAAGTTTCAAAGTCAAGTAAGTATGCTTTCCGGCTAAAATGATAGACTGCACATAAGTCCAAGAGAGCAAGCGGGAAACAAACAAAAACTACATGAGGACAAGTGACACAGATGCATAATTAATGCCACCATCCATATTTTCCAAGTGATTGAGTATCTTCATGAAGTGAGTCAACTGGAATCTAGAATGCTCAAAGAATCAAATGCATATGAACATGCACATGCACTTACCCGTAAAGCCATCTTCTTTAATTTATTCATTGCAGAGAACTGCTTAAGACGAGAAAGTACAGCTGGATCCAGTGCTCTATCAGGAGCAACTCCATTATCATTTATCCAAGGATGACCTGGTAAAGCAAACAGATGTCAGTTTGATCTAGAGTCTGGCTGAAAATCAAATAATTAACAAAGACAGCAAACTATGCAGATAAGGAATTCCCACACAATAGCACAGCCATTTTGGATCCAAGTCCAAAAGTTGCAGACTCTGCAAAATTATGTTTGGTAGTAAACCTTCTTGAGAGCGGTGAGTTCTAGAACAACAGTGAATTGAAGATCACAATGCACAAACTAATGTGGTAGTTCAAGGGCAACATGATGTTTGACATTCAGGCACTAATTGCAACCTAAAGTGATTGACCTAAGAGGAGCCCAAAAGGAAAGTCGCAATTTTTATTAGCACTGCAAACACAGCAAGGGCTACGTAGACTACACATCCTTCAAGTCATTCTGCTATCTGGCATTTGGGTTGCAGCAACAGTAAACACAGATAACAAATCCAAATTGGATAGAGCAGCCTGCCTACTTATCGATCAACTCAAGAAATTATTGAAAGGTCAGACATACATAGAACTTCATGAGCAGTCAAGCGTTCTGAAGGTTGAGAGCAAAGCATCTTCCGGATGAGATCTTTGGCACTGTCTGATATTACAGGCCATGGGTCTGAGTCAAAGTCGATATATCCCTTCAACACAGCATCAAATATTCCTTGTTGTGTTTCTGAAATCCAAACAGATAAATTTTCAGTAAATTGCACAGAGAACAAGAAACTTAGCTTTTATAGAAGTATCCCGAACAATACCTACCTGCCCAAAATGGTGGCACTCCACTTAGCAATATATACAATATGACCCCAGCTGTCCACACATCTGCTTCTGGCCCATATTGCTTGAGGAGTACCTCTGGAGCAACATAATATGGGCTTCCAACAACATCAGTGAAAACTTGACCTGTAGAACAAACCACATATAAGCATCAATACTCAAGATTACATTGTTTTACCACGTACCAAAAGTTTTCAAGAATGCTACACATTACTATATCTCAATAATTCGATTTGATGTAATTAGAGAAGCAAAGTGCGAATAAATTCGCTATACTTGTCAAGTAATTATAGGAATGCGTAGCAAAAAATTTAATTACTCAAATTCATAAAACAAAAGCATAAGAAAAGGTACAGAATTTAACATGTGGAGAGTTATTAATCAGTAAAACATGCAATCGAAACGGTAAAATCGTTTCATATAAATATTTAAATGAAGTAACACATCTTGATATCTTTTTATATAAACATCTTTAGTATCTCGATATGCTTATAGTTCAACAAAATGCAAATGATGCGTTGTATACCTGGTTTGAAGAACACAGAGAGTCCAAAATCGATAGCTTTGAGTGAGAAATCATCATCCTTATTCACCAACAAGAAGTTCTCTGGCTTTAAATCCCTATGCATAACCCCTAGCGAGTGGCAAGCCTCCACAACCCCTACAATAATCTTAGTCAACTCAGCTGCCTTCCTCTCAGTGTAATGCCCCCTTTGGATGATCCTATCAAACAGCTCTCCTCCAGAGCAAAGCTCCATTACAATATGAACATACAATTGATCCTCGTATGCACCCTTAATGGTCACAATATTCTTGTGACCTGCCAAATGGTGCATTATCTGAATCTCTCTCCGAACATCCTCGACATCCTCCTTGGAAATCAACTTCCTTTTGGATATTGACTTGCAAGCATACTCAATCCCTGTGGAAATATCAGTGCATAAATAAGTAGTGCCAAATTGTCCCTGTCCTAATTTACGGCCTAAAGTGTAAAGATCACGAATGTTTGCAGTTTTATGGCCTAAAACATAATAAGCCTGGTTATCAACACCGCGCCTCATTATCGTATCTTTCTTGGTGGGGCTAATGAGAGGTAAGTTGCTGTCCTTCTTCGGGTTGAGTTCTTGGGGGGTTAGACTAGAAATGGAATACTCAGAATTGGAGTGATCAGAGGAGGCGTTGCGCTTGGAATTGGAGGCAGTGGTGGTGGATTGCTCGTCGGGCTGATTGTAGCCCTGATAAAGTTTTCCTTTGAAAGATCCACGGCATGTATTGCCCATGGAACAACCACAATTCCTTTGAATCACTTCACCCTGTCCTCATCTAATGAAGTCTCATCAATTACACTGCAAGGACGAATTTTACATCACAATTAATAAATAAAATCCAAATTTAGAAACTTGACACATCCAAACACTGCATATTAATACTATTGTGCATAGAATCCACACATGTATTTCCATGTGCGTATACAGGCAGACGAACCTTTTCCAAGATTAGAAAGTATCTAACATCAGATCAAGCCTGCTGTTCAGTTTGTTTCATCAGAAAAGGAATACCGTCTTCCTTTTTCGAAGAAGGGAGCAAAAAAACTAAACAAAATGAAAGATTTTTCTTCAAAATACATCAAAAAGATGATGATGAAAGTACCAGTCAAACCCCCCACAAGAACAAATCTTTACAACACAAGACCATCGCAAATTACGAAAGCAGAAAAACCCACCAAGGAAACAAGAAACTATTTAAAGAAAGTGACAGGATTCAAACATAAGAAAGACATGATCACTTAAGTACTTACCTATATTATGTCTTCAATTATAAAGGGGAAGAAAAGATGGATCTGGGTGGTATGTAGAAAAGAAAGGAAGAAATGAGGAGAACCCAATGTATAAAACTTAAAAGAACAGGAGAGCTGTTTGTTTATTAACGTGATGTTATAAATGTTAAATGGGGTTTCTTGTTGCTGCTGGGAAACATCGGATTGGAGAGTGCTGACCAGCTAACTTCTTTTCTTCTTTTTTTTTTTTCTTTTCTTCTCTCTTTTTTTTTTAATATTTTTTTGGTGGAAGAAAGGGTACGCGGCTTTACATTTTTGGTTTTCTTTTGTTTTTACCATTCAATCAAGTCATTGCTACAGAACAGTTTTCTTTAATTTCCTCCATTTTTCTTGTTTTTTTTTTTTCAAGGATAATAATTCTACCCTCATCCCCCCTCTATCTCTGCCTATTATTACACAATTTCCTTCCAGGAAAAGCTAACCAACCAAAAAGTTTATTGACCTCAGCACAACAATCCCATGGTGGGTTGTGCTTGGAGAGTAAAAGTCTCGCTGGCTCCCCGAATATACTTGATTGGTGCGTCATTCTCACGTGCTGTTGAGATAGTGGATCTTCTCTGACAACATGGAATTTTGTGTTTTCTTTTTTAAGATTGGTCTGGTCAAAATGTTGCAGCTACATTGAGGAAAGATAAACTTAGCCTTGCAAGTTCTAAATTTAGACACTCATTTCTCTCTTAGCGTTAACTTTCAGGGTTTTTTTATTGACTGTATCATTTTTATTTATGAGCAATTTACCTGCCTATTATCCACAAAAGATAGGATAAGACTAGCTAATTGTATATCATTTCTTTCGACTTTGGATTCTGGGGGAGCGTGGAGCGGTCAGAACTTGGAACTTTAAATAAAAATAAAAGATTTACACAAAGCTATCAACGTGATGATTGTATCTACTAGTAGTTAGTACTCGTATTTAGGATTTGGCTCTCTTTTGTTGAGGCCAAGTTGACACCCATCGCTTGAAGCCATCATTTTGTCAAAGTAAATGGGATTGTTATTCCAAAATTTCTCATCTTTTCTCCTCTAGCTTGGCATGGTCAGTGTGAACGAGTGACTGGCCAGCCATTTGAAAATTATTAAGCAGAAAAGTTGAATTCCAACTGGTTTGAGAGATGGTCAACTGGGGAGGAGGTGATGGTAAGTGGGAAATTGGCACATTGCATCCTAGTTGGCCAAGTTGACTTCGTCAATCAAACAATCCTGGCTAACTAGGTAAGGCCCATCTGGTGCAAGCATCATTTTTCTGACATCATCATCCATCTACAACGTCTTCCAGACAATAGGACAGTCACCTCTCAGCTGGATTTAGATCGAGGCATGCACGACCTTATCTTTCTTCTTTTTCTCTCAAGTTCTTAAGCTTTCGTGGGTTTCTGCTCTAAGCCTGCCATTAATATTACAAGACTGCATTAGAAATATTGTTGTCTAATTATATTTTTGCAAAAAATTTGATTTTTTTTCTGTTTTAAATAAAAAATATTATTTTTATGTATTTTAAACAAAAAAATACTTAGAAAAATATCTAATAAGTTCCCAAATAAATACTAAAAATAGAAAAAGCTGTGGTGGTTAATGGCTGCAAGCATATCCGATAAATAAAAGGATATTTCAGGGAGATTCCATAAGGCCATAACTTTGTTTAATCAATGAAAGCTATATAATGAAGGACAAACTACTGTCCTGCTCCATTTATGCATTGAGATCAACCAGGTCAAAATCAGAGCATTGTTATTTCTGAAACGAAATTGGCCCTTTAGCATTTATGCTATATAATGAAGGAAAGCATATATCTGTGCACATCTCCAGTGATTAATGGTAACATTTTTAAGTACCTAAACAGATGATTTATGTAAATAAACTGAAAAGATTCCCACCCCCACTGATTGTAATTCTGGGAGGGTTGAGAATTACAGCGCAGTTTTACCAGCTATCCGCCACAAGGAAAAGAATCAATCAAAGAATGGACAAAACTGTGACATTATGACATCTAAGCTGGGTCCAGGAGGAAATCTATGCCTAATTCAGAAAGATATCTAAATGCCACAAGTTTCCACAGGGGATGATGTATCTTTCATATTTGGAGACTTCCCCGACTTTTAAGCTAACAGATCGGTGGCTTCCTGATGTCTGCCAAGCCCTCCAGTGGTAGGCCTGAAGTATTTTCAAGCATGTCAAGTAGAATGAACAACAGGAAAAATGTATGTTTGACAAGGGAAAAAATTCATTCAAGAATACAAATCAACAAGCAGCCCATATCTCAAAATTCAGAGCATGTGCTATTGCATATTGTAGCAGGATAATTGCAGAAAGCAAAATTCTTTATTACGTTGTTAGCTGCATTCGGAAAAATCATATAAGTTTATCTTCATGGAGCCTATGTGAAAACCTTTTTACAGTGAACTTAACATACAAAGGGTATCTTCCATTATGAGTTTTCAAGAACTGTTTGGATGATGCCTTCTTTCCCATTGTCAGGATCTGACTGATGGAAAAATATATATGAAACCCGCAATACATATCATAAGAACTTCTTGAGGGTGCTAAAGAAGAAGGATCCTAATACACAACGGAACTTATTAGCTGAGAAACAAAACGCCATCCTGGGGCTGTAAATGCCTTTGCTAAGAACAAAAAAGAAAACTCCCTTTTGAACTCTAAAACTCCATGGCAAATGTTTCAAATATTTTGAGAAACAAAATGCCATCCTGGGGCTGTAAATACCTTTGCTAAGAACAAAAAAGAAAACTCCCTTTTGAACTCTAAAACTCCATGGCAAAAAGTTTCAAATATTTTTCTCCAACAAATATATGATTTACACATGAATCTTGGCAGTGCCAATTCAGGTCTTGCAAACTAATAGCCTAAGCATATTCTGTGATTCTGCAGTTCCTTACCATTCATCAGGGATCCAACATTGACAGAAAAAGCAAAATTACATTTCTGATATTATGAATTTGTGATTTAGCATGAAAAATGAGATGCACTTACAGTCCACTTGATACTTTGATGGTGTCATAGAAGAACCACTGCAAAGTAACAACAGGCCCCACGATTGCGATCCGAATAGGAAGACTTCGAGTGAAAAGGTTAGCTAGTCCAATATTTTTCACAGCCTGAGAGATGTATCAAATGCAATCAATCTCCTACATTGCATAGCTGACAGAAATCACAAGTGTTGATAGAAGCCATACCTGAAGCACATTCTCAGCCTTTTTATTGTAAAGAGAGGTAACAACATTGTCAGCTGGATTAGAAATCACAGTACCAACAGCTCCAGCTACATAGCCAGCCAAACATGTCACACCAAGCTGTTGACTTCTGGAGCAGTCTTCTTTTCTCCGTTGAATAACGTTGCGATATATTAGGTCAACTGACTGCTCAAATGTTGTAAACATTACCATTGAGACTGCCAATCACAATAATAACCAGACAAAAGTTAAAAAGCTTTTTGACATAGATAAGGAAACACAAGAATACAAGCTCGAGTAACTTCATCAAGGCAATAATTCCTGTCAACAAATAGTAAGTTGCTCCAAAAACACATCCCACTGATTGGCAGTACCTGCATTGTCTCCTGAAATCTCTGAAGTACCAAAACAATAAGGTTTCTATCATGCAATGGAAAGCACTAACGCTTCTAGATAAGTTAATGAGTATCATTTTCTTATTTGATTGTTTAACTGGCTCTAGTACTGGTCTTTGTTTGGGTTTTCTTAATCTTAAGTACAGGACTTCATCTTTTCCTGTTTATTTACCCATGTCTAGTAAGCAGCAGGATTGATAAAGATTTTCATATGTTGCTCCTTTATCCATCACTTTAATTAAAAGTAAATACTGTATTGCTGTCACTTCAATTCAAAAGTGACCCTAAACCTCCGATCTATCTTATCTTCATGATCCCTAATCAAAGTGTGTCACTCGTTTCCTGCCACTTGTAATGGAAAGTAGACAGCATATAGATGTGAAACAAGGTTAATACAAGACGAACAAATAATTATTACAAGTAGCAGATGCTATAATGTCATTTGCTGAAATCATATTTTAGCTAAATTCAAACATTCTCTTAAGCTGGCTAGTGCTGTAGTAGTCACTCAATCAAATCAATCAATAAGCATGGCTTCACAACTATAGAAGTCATAAAATTATAATAGCTTGACATTTAGTTACAAGTATGCAGAGAAACTGTGATATTACATACATGGAAGGTTGCGGCCCCAAAGTGGGACAAGTCCTCGGTAAAAACTGCAAAAATAATATGAAAGTAAACATAATGGGAGAAGAATAAAAGGAAAGACCATCAAGTTCTCTGGTAATTTACCCAGTGAGACCTTCAGCTTTATAGAGTTTTGGAAACCCATCAGCCAAGCCATTGGCAAATGTAGGCTGTGTTTGGACACGAACTTTTACAGCTTCAAATGGACAAAGAGCCACGTCGGCAAATACTTGAGCAGATGCACTGCTGAGAAAGAATACGAAATTCCTGTTTTGATCCATCAAGACATCTGAGTAAAGCCTCTTAAAGTATTCGTAAAGGCCAAATTTGCAGCCACCTTGAACACCATATCCAAAGAGCTTGCCAGACCAGCCTCTCCAAAGGGAAGAAGGGCCTTGTTCTTTCAAGAGGGTAGAGAACCCTGACAAAATACTGTTATACTTGATTGGATTCGCCTATAGTAGAGAAAGTATATATTATAAGAGTGGTCTCAAAACTTTTAAGTAGCAGAGAAAGTGGAAACATGGAAAAAGAAGAGAAAAGTGCTGGAGAAGAGATAACTGGATTGCTTCCAGTTGCCAAAGAAGTGAATGACAGACTATTGTAATTTGGAAATATTTGCTTAAAAGGTCATTTTGATGGTTGAAAATTTGAAATGCAATGTCTACAAGCAGGTTAAGCAGGATTTAGTTTCATTAAGCAATGTATTGCTTCTGTAATCTGTCATCTAATCTACTTCAAGTAAATTATATGAGAGATAAATAAGAAAAACTATGAAGCTCAAAACCAAAAAGCTTATGGCCCTGACATTGAACGAACCTACCCTGCCCATGATA
>Ga0307516_10006208_pt1 | contig 14059 bp, 17 predicted proteins | sample 19_EM_MG_FD_203310 | JGI IMG/M metagenome (GOLD analysis project Ga0307516, IMG submission 203310) | Populus trichocarpa ectomycorrhiza microbial communities from riparian zone in the Pacific Northwest, United States - 19_EM | ecosystem: Host-associated > Plants > Roots > Unclassified | place... | reverse complement strand
CCGTGAGAAGACCCTTGGAAAGGAACACCTGTCCACTCTCAACACAATTTACAACATGGCCGGAGTATTCAATAGCCAAGGCGAATACGACAAGGCACTCGCATGGTACCAGAGGGCCCTCGATGGCCGTGAGAAGACCCTTGGAAAGGAACACCCATCCACTCTCATCACCGTTGGCAACATGGCCGGAGTGTTCAATAGCCAAGGCGACAACGACAAGGCACTCGCATGGTACCAGAGGGCCCTCGATGGCTACGAGAAGACCCTTGGAAAGGAACACCCATCCACTCTCAACACCATTAACACCATGGCCAGAGTGTTCAATAGCCAAGGCGACAACGACAAGGCACTCGCATGGTACCAGAGGGCCCTCGATGGCTACGAGAAGACCCTTGGAAAGGAACACCCATCCACTCTCATCACCGTTGGCAACATGGCCGGAGTGTTCAATAGCCAAGGCGACAACGACAAGGCACTCGCATGGTACCAGAGGGCCCTCGATGGCTGCGAGAAGACCCTTGGAAAGGATCACCCTGATACCCTCACTTTGGCCAGGATCGTGGAAACCCTTTTACCTTTGCCTGTCTAGTCTCGGGGAGGTTTTCGGCGGCGTCGTGCCGGATTCCGGTGGCAGGGCGGGTCGCAGGTTCATGGGGTCGGGAGGTTATGGTTGCGCAGGTCATGGATGTTATCATCGACGAGAGCTAGCCGAGAGTAGATCTTTTGGTGGTGTATGGTGACAGGGTTTCCTTCGAGCTCATTCAAGGTTTTCCTTCGTACGTTCCGACGTCCTTAACAACGCTCTTTTTGTCTTTATCACTCTCTTTGATGCGTCTGTGCTATGCCGTTGGATAGTTATTATGTCTGTGTTTCTCATCCGTTCGAACGTTTTGAAAGAGCAGCTCTCTGCTCTGATCTTGGTTTGGTTTCTGTTGGGCAACGCAACGTTGGTTTTGGTTTTGGTTTAGTCGGCTTGTCGGGAACTGAATAACGGGGACAGGCGGAATCGATTGAAGCAGTTAGTATGTATAAATATTGGAGCGTTCGCTATGTGGATTGGTCCTGATATTCAAGACTCAACGCTTTTTTTATTTATTTATTCATTAATCGCATGCGACCTGATCATGGCGATAAACAAACTGTTTGGTTCCTGGTCACAGTCCGAACCTCGACCTCGATCAGTCTGCAGTCTCCCGGTGTAATTCCCCTTTGCCCTCCGTCCAAGTCTGTCCCAAGAAGATGCAGAGCGCACCAACGAAATGACAAAGGAAATGACAAAGGAACTGACAAAGGAGAGACGAAAGAAACACCCCCGGGTTCCCTGCTCCTCTGTCGCGGATGCCATGAAGAAGGGCACGGGGCGTAACAGCGGCGGCTCCTCCAGCTTCCTAGCCGCCTGTCTCCTCTCTTCTTCCCTTTCTCTCCGCTCCTGGAGTTCCCACTCTGACGCCTCGCTCTGTGTGTCTTCCTCACCCCGGGTTGGGCCATGTTCCCCACATCTGTAATGGAGAGGATGTCCAACACCGCCTGACTGCGCCTCGCATTGGCGAGGAGGTCGCGGACCTTGAACGTCCTTCCCCCTTCCAAACCTCCACTCGCTGAATCTTCTGCCGGGCCTTTCAATGGGGGAAGTTTATTGAGGACGTGCTCCCTTGTCTGCGTCCTGTACAGGCACCACCGGCAGGGGGCGGTGGGCGGACTCTTCGTCCATTTCAGGTATTGGCTGGTGAGACAGTGATTCGTCTTCAGCCAGTGGATATTAGAGGCGAGTCGTGGAACACCCGGCCCGTCCCACACGGCCGCTGTTTGTTTGGCAGCCTGTACTTCTTGCTGGTAACCCGGCCTCCCGCCCAGCGCTGGCCGTTCTGCCACACAACAGTATATATCCAGCAACCCGTCCATGAGGGATCGGGGCTGCGTTGCAGCCACTAACCGAACTTGGACAATACCTGTGCCACCGTAATTGGATATAACTACATCTTGGCGCTCAGTGCAGGTATGCGATATGTACTTAGTATGTACTCCACTGTTTACTAGTGTAGGAACGTAATAGTTGTACTCTACGGCCATGCCGCCACCAATAACCGCGTCACCACCGAGAAGAATACGAGCCTACCTACTATCACCACCATATTCATCACAATGGCGACAGCATTAATTGCCGTTGTTGGGAATGCTACCTATTGCGTTGCTCTTCACAACACGACGGCAGCAATGATGATGCGCCTCACGACGCGACGGACTTCTCGACCCGAGACGACGGCGATGATGAGGCACTTCTTGACTTCATTGGGGACTACGAAGCGGCAATAGCGATGCACTTCACACGTTCTAAGGTAAGGTCTCCATACTTCCCGACAAGAGCGATGCCCTTAGCGGCGCGATCAAGACGGCGCATATAGTTAGTTATGGAGTTCTCCCGTTAACTAAAAGTGATGTATGTAAGTGCGATCTTCAGAACGGTGTAGTCAACTCCAGCGAGAGCATCGCCAACTGCGCGAGAATTGAGTGTATAAAACTGCTCCGGTGGCACGCTGGTTGCTCCGGTAAGTTGGTCTTCGCGCAGCACAGCTTTCTATCGTGCCTCCTAAGCGTCGGTGAGAGTTTTTTTTTTCCTGATTAGTAGTTGTTCACGCCGCGTACGTATAGCTGTTCTCGTCACGGTCGCATAGCAGCTCCCCTTGTGCTGTCTGGTTGGCTTCAATGTTTGTTTCCTTGCCAGTACTCATTGCGTGCACGTGACGGGGGTCGCTTTTTAATTTTAATTTTGTTTAACGGTTAATATGTCTGGTTGTGGCTCAACGAATGCTGAAAGTAGGAGTGGGCGCCCCTGCAGCAACGCAGCTCCCGATCCCTCGATATGCCGCCCACGATTTTCTTGGCCTGGTTTCCCTGCGGTACATATTTCAAGGTGTGGCCCAACCGCCGCAACCTGTTTTCTAGCCGGGCGGTCGCCGGTCTGAGTCCCGACTCCATTGCCAACGCTCCCAGGTTGGTTGTCCAGAAGCAGCCAGTAATCGCCCCAACTTCCCAGTTGACCAACAGTCGCCAGTCACTGACTCGTCTAATGGTACCCTGCGCCTGGTCACTGTTCCACCAGAGCTCCGAACCGAGCATCGCGACCGACTGGACGCAGGTCGTCATAACCTCTCGGCAGTTGACCAGGGGAAGAGGCCCTTCCGCCCCATGAGCCGGCGAAGCCGGTTCCTGTCGTTTCTCCTCTTCTTCAGCTGGATGGCGTGGTGTTGCTTCAGGGCGAGGTGGGGGGCTGAAGCTGAACTACGAGCCAGCGCATCGCTTTCTTGCCGAAGGGGACGTTGTTTGCCGCCCACCTTGATGGTTGCTGATGGAGCGGTTCTCTTCTTGTGGAAGAGGGCCGCTTCAGTCTTCCCGTGGTCAAAGCCAATGCCGTTGCTGGCCCGCCCACTCGAGTGGTACCTGTCACGGCGTTATGGAGGAATGCAGGGACGAAGGAATGCGGGAAATGGGGGCGTCAAGATTGGTGGGTCGTAGTGCGGGTATCAAGAGGCGGATATCCTTAAAAGGAAACGACTCCGGAACGAGTCACAATCTTCACCGACGCACAGGCGGTCATCCGGCGGATGGCCTCAGAGGAACCTGGCCCTGGCCAGAAGTACACGCTCCAGGCGAGGAAGCACATCGCTGTGCTAAGGAGGGCGAGACCAGACATCACCATCGAGATCCGGTGGCGCCCGGCACACAAGGGAATCCCGGGGAACGAGAAGGTCGACGAGTGGGCCAAGCTCGCGGCAGAGGAGCCAGACGCCCACGGGGTGGAATGGCTCAGTTACACGGACCGACTGGGGGGCGCGCGCGATGCCACTCACCAGATCGCTCGCGCACCTCAAGCGGGAGATCACGGAGAAGAAATGGGCGGAGGCTCGGCAGTGGGCTGGAGGCCGGACCTCTAAGGGGAAATACAGATGCCGAAGACCCAGAGGCCGGAGGCACGGTAATTGGGAGTTTCCAAGAAGCTCGCCTCAAGGTTCTACCAGGCGAAGACAGGCCACTGCCTTACCGGGCAGTACCTCCAGTGGACAAAAATCGGCCCACCGCCCAGCGCTGGTGGTGCCAGTGCCAGATACAAACGCAGGAGCACCTCTTCAAGGTGTGCTCTGAGGGGAAGGCGCAGTACAAGACCCTGTGGGCAGAGGTGCTGAAGAAAATTGGAAGGTGGAGGAGGTGGAGGATCCGGGATCTCCTCCTGGCCGATGGGCGGTGCAGCCAGGCGGTGCTAGACTTCCTCTCCACCACGGATGTGGGGGGGGCTGGTCCCGGCTGAGGAAGACGCGGGGAGCAAGGTGTCAGAACGGGAGTGCAGGGAGCGGGAAGGGGAGAGGAGGGCGGAGGCGGAGGAGCTGGGTGCCGCGGGGGAGTTGGGTACTGGGGAGGAACCACCGCTGTTCTTACCCACACCCTCGTTCATGGCATCCGCAGATGAGGAGTAGGAGGCAGGATACCTTTTTCCTTTGTTCTTTGAGGTTCGGGCTCTTTTTCTTTCCGTTGTGATCCCCTTGGTGCGTATCATATATTCTTCGGCAGGCCTGGGCGGAGGGCGAAGGGGAGCTTGCAACGTGCCGGCTTGCGCGGACAGCGGACGGGATACCTGGATAAAAAGTGCGCCCCCATAGTCTAGACAGGCTACATGCAAGTATGAATAAACAAAAAAAAAAAAAAATCCTTAAAAGGAGCCATCGTCCACTGTTCTTTCCTTCTTCACGCAACAGCTTGTCAGTCTTGCCTAGCAATATCAAGTCGGCGTCACCCTTCCGTGCCTTGCACTCTTGCCATGACTCCTTGCCGTGTCCTCAGTCTTGATATCGGTCTTGCTCTCGGTCTTGTCCCCTCTCGTGTCCGTAGGTATATCGCCCCGTAATCGAAGTACTTCACATAAGAATGGCTGTGTATGTGTATGGGAGGGGGACGCGGACTGGAAATTCCCACATACGGCATCTCTACCCATCTCCGTGTTGCTTCGATAATAGTATTCTTCGTAAGTTCACCCAACAGTGTCTCCGTACTCACGACCCACAAAGTAGTCCAGCGCGCCCGGAGACCGGACTTCAAAACGAAAGAGAAAAGACGTAGGACGACGAGAACAGTAGACCAAAACTCTCCACGGCTACTTATCGTAGACATTTAAGAAGCGAAAAAAAATTAAGAAATAAAAAAATTAAACGGGATTGGTAATTATATGATGGCTAAAATATATAGAGTATGAAAGTACTTCTGTAGGTAACAGCAAGGAAAAACCGTTCGTGATCACGTTTCTAGACTTGTACATGTAGAAGGACAAAAAAAAACATCCTCTCTCACTAACTAATGTTGAGTAACAAGCTCCCGCTGAGAACTATCATCAGAAACCCGAACAAATCAGATCAAAAAAAAAGCCCACAACAAAAGATCAAAACAAAATGCGAATCAAGGAACCCCTCCGATCAATCCCCAGCGGAAGAAAAGAAAAAGAACCCAGCCCAGACGCAAGCAAGCAAGCAAGCAGGAAAGCAAGTTGTACCGACGCCATCCCCGACCCTTCCGGCTATAATACCGCAGACTTGATCGAATCCAAAAAGGAAAGAAAGGAAAAAAACAGCAATACAAAAAGAGAAAGGAAAAAGCCGAACCACCAGATTATTTAAACTCATCTTCATCACTGCTATGCGGATCCCTGTCGATGATCGGCCTGGTCGGTCCCGTTTCCCTCTCCCTGCGCTCCAACAGACTTCCGGGAGCAAAGATGCTCTTCGGTCCAACGTCCATGAACGGATTGATCTCGCCGTTCTTAGCGACTGCGTCTCTCTGCGTCTTGATACCGTGCCCAGTTGCCGTCGTACCGGCGCTGTGGAAGTTCATCGCTAGCAGACCCGTGCCCGTGAAGGGACTATATTCATCGTCTGAGCTGTAGACCAACGGCTTCTTCTTCCCGCCTGTGGTTGGGCGACGGGTGATGGAAGAGGCGACGGCAGAGCTCGGGATGGGCGGGACGTCAGGTGCGCCGGCAACCAGGGAGATCAAGCCTCCTTCGTGGTCGAGCGCAGTGTTGGCGCGTCGTCGGTGGTGGTGGGGGAGGGGCGTGCTGATCTCGTCGGCGCTGAAGTTGAGGAGTGTTCCGTAGTTGATGGCTTCGCGGCTGCCGGCTGTGGACGGCCGCCTGACAGTTCCCCGGCGCTGTGGTGCGGCGTGGGCTTCCGGATCGTAGGAGTCGGAAGTTCGCGGGCGGTCGGTTGGCGGGACCATTGGCTGATGGAGGGGTGGCTTGCGCATTGCAGTCGTCTTGGAGCGGTGTACACCGTCCTTGGATCTTTCCTCTTTGAAAGCCATCAGGGCCAGTTTCCTCTTCTCCTCGTAGTCGGAGCCCAGGAGACCGCCAGGGGAGAACACTTCGCCTGGAGGCAGTCCGGTTGGAATCACTGGAACCGATGGTGACCGGTCTTTTTTCGAATGCTTCGTGGATTTACCTCGATGCAGAGATTTGGAGCGTGCCATGTCAGCCAATGGAATGGGCGGTGCCGCCAGTTCTTCGGGGGAGATCAGAGGCTTCAGGGGGTGTCGTCCGCGAGGGGGGCTGGTGGGCGAGGCAGCATCAGCGAAAGGATTGAGGAGTTCCTGCCCAGGAGTCTGTACGGACTCGTCCTGAGGAGCCACAATCCAATGGGCGATCGCCTTCTTTTCCGCGAGCAGGCGCGCCTTGAAATCCCGAACGATGGCGTACCAGCGAGCGAAGACAGACTTGTCGTCCGTCGCAAAATAGTGCACAAACACGGAATTCTTACTAAAAAGACTCTGCTTGTGCTGCGATTTCAGCGCGAAACAAAACTTGGTAGGACACTTTAGTTGCTTGGTGGGTGCGAACGTGTCCGTGAAGGCGTAGACGTCAAAGTTGTCGAGATTGATTGTCTGCAGGTAGTCTTTGTCGTACGGCCTGTCCCTCTTCAAGATCCTGAGCTGGTTGCTCCCGATGCTGACGGAACGTTTCCCCCATTTCTTGTCGGCGGTCACGTAATAGTAGAACATGGTCTCGTCGATGGTCGGCTCGGCCTTCGGGAAATCCTCAAGTCTAGTCACGGACTCTCCCCAGACTTTCTTGTCCAACCGCAGGTGCGATGTAGTACCGACATCCCATGTGTTTACGACATCCGATACTTGTTCAAAGTACCGAACCTGGCGCTGGATGCCGAGGCTCGGCCAGACTTCCATCAAACACCGCTGATGGCCAGGGCGCACTTTATGCAGGAGAGTAGCGGCATCGGTGGCGTAGAGCAGCGGGTGAGTAGTTGGGGCGTGGCTTTCATGGTGGAGTTGGATTTTTAGATCGTAGACCTGAGCGAAACACGCAAAGTCGTTAGCAATGGTTAACTCAGTAAGATGAATGTTTGCGACTGTATCTCTGTGCGACAGCAGGTGCTGCGCAGTACACGAAGTTTCCTCATCCTCTTCTCTTCTGCCCACACAAGCAGCACTTCGCAAACGCAGGATATCGAATCTCACCTCGTCATCCAACGGTCTCTGGGGTTTCGACGGCCGTCTTTTCTTCCCCTCCAGCGCCGCGATAGCATCCTCCCTAGCCTTCTGCTTCTCGTCATCCTCCTCGCCTCCGGGCGACTGAAGCTCCGATCTCTCGGGAGATTTCACCAGCCTCCTTTGCCGGTCGCGGTCCCGCTGCTGCACAGGGGCTGGCTGCGTTGGAGCCGGCGGTGTGTGGTCCTTGGTAGAGGTATTCAGACGCAAGATCTGCCTGAACTTGGATTTGTGTCTCTGCAATTGCTGTGGCTGGTGGTCATCCACGCGATGTTCCGGTTGGTCCGGCCGAGGCGAGGAGGTGACCAGATCTATAAGCGGTCTTGGAGCGGCCGGTCGCGTCTTTCTCTGGGGGCTGGATGGGGCCGACTGGACGGGTGCGGCGACGGCGGCAGCAGTAGTGGCGGCTGGCTTCCGACGAACGGTCTTGTAACGCGACGGTGGTGCGTGGCGCGAGGTTTCGGTCTCCATCATTGCGGTTGGGGGGTAGGGGTTGTTTTCTGGAAGGGGTTAATATCGTCGGCTATGGTTTCGGCCGTGTGTGTGGCTTCGATCGAGTGGGTGGGGATGGAAACGGGCCGATGGCGATGCAGTTGAGGGCTGGAGTGAATCGGTCGGACGACAGACGCAGGGGAAAGGGAAGCGGGATGGGTGTTCTGCGTGGCGGTGATGGTGGTGGTGGTGGTGGTGGTGGTGGTGGTGGTGGTTTATTTGTTTCGTTTTCCACGCACGGGGGAACGTGTGGAGATGGTATGTAGATATCATGTATTATATCTGTGGGGATGCAGGTCGGTTTAAGAACCCGGGAAGAGCCAGGCTTGTGCTTCCCACAACAGGGATGGCGGTATGTAGTGGATGCAGGGAAGGGGAAGAGGGGAGAACGGGGGGTGAGCAGGCAATATATGCTGGAACTGAGCATCTATCGACATACTCTACTTGCCTCTGCTTCTTCCCTTTTCTGTGCAAGCGACGGATCGAATCCGAGAACAGCGGAGCCAACCAGAATCACCGCCATCGCGGCGCACCGCCAACCGCATCGTGAGAGCATCCGCACCGGGGACACGCGTGCCCGCAATCGCAAAATTACCTCCATCTGCGCGCACCCATCGACGGACAGCCAAGTGCAACAGGATATCTGGTATGTAACCATCTGCTCGCCCTGGCTGCTCGCACCAATGGCGACTGGCTGGTGGCGATGGTGTCAGGTACTCTATGCATGGGGGCTCGCACAACATACCCAGATAGATGATGGATATCATGGAGAGAATGTCTGGCGGCTGTCATCGGGTCACAACGCTTCCCCCACTGGATGGTCGTCGCGGTGGTGATGCTCCCACTCCCCCCCTCTTACATACCCAACCAGCCTGACCATTCTCAAAGGAGAAGGGCCGAGTCGCGACGATCTTTCGATGGCGGCCAATCAGAGCCACTCAAGGCCTCGGTGGCACAGCGTGGATCTTGTCCAGCACGAAGCCGGCGTGCATGCGATCAAGTCAGGTTGTTTGGACGCCTCGCGCTGCTTGAAACGACTGCCATTTCTCGTCCGGTAATTGCATCCCCCCACCCCACGAAGAGAACAAGCATAAGCACACAATACGACTGCATACGATCCGACGGACACGAGGTTGCTCAACTCGGATGCCCCGCCGTAGTTGCCCGCCATTCCCATCCATCCGTCTGCGTACATATCTACCTTTATCAGCGCGTTTCAGGGGCCGGTCCCCACAGTAGCGGCTTTCTTCGGCCCCAGCCAGAGGATCACGGCGCTCCTCCATATACATACATACATAGATACTAGATAACTACCCAACATCTCCCCCTGCATCCGTGCCTGCCGGGTCGCCTCTTACACTGGGAGCAGACGCGAAGAGAAGAAATGCTGCTGGGTGCGGGGAAATTGGAGGCGTACAAGCGCCGTTTCAAGCCTGGGGACGCGCATATAGATGGGACGAGTGCTTCCGTTGCCACCGCCTGGAAGCTGTGTGAGTCTGCCGCGCTGACGTCGGACGATCGCAGTGGAAGCGCATGCAGTGCACTTGTTCTGGTGGAGAGCGGAGTAGTTGGGCGGCTATCTACATCCCACGACAGCAGGACTACATGCCGTGTCTGCTTCTCTATCTCATCCATGCCAGCCAGCACATCTCGATCGCCTCCGTTCCGCGGTATACTCTGCTTTATCTACCTAGGTACGTATGCTCTTGGTGTAGGGGAAGAGTGTTCGCACTAACTGCTTATGTAGGCGGTGGACATCATGATTCGCTGCTGGTGTTGTAACAACCCAATAGACGCAGGGCTCGGTATGTAGGCTTTCTCTACTCCTGCGGACCAGCGATGTTGGGGAAATCAGTCCGGCAGTGCTTCCTCCACCCATCGACTCGGATGGCTGATTCGACGGCACGGCGGCGGGTCAATATGTGATAACCATCATTTCCAGTGCTGTCGGCGGACTGGTATGTCGTCTCCTAGAGCCACCAACATCTCGAATAGATACATAGTGCACACGTACCGGAGATGCTGCAATGATTCTCTCCGCAAAGACTGGTTACGATCACGATGGTTGGGCGGCGGGTAAATCCCAAGATTCAACAACAAAGGCCTTTCGCAGTGGGCGTTGAGTGGCGGTCTTCGGTCACGGAAGCTCAGTGTTCCTCTGCTCCAAATGAACCAAAAAATACTCCGCGCTGGAGGCGATCGCCATTTTGTATCCTGCAAGGAGCGAGCAGCGCTTTAGGCTCCCGGTCTAGGCTCAATTTTCAACGACAAAGGACAGATCTAGACATCGGATCGAGCGGCTGCGCACAGCCATAGCCCATCGTAGACGTAGTGCGAGTGCTGAGGGGTCTTGACAAAGGTGTTCTCTCTGTTAAAAAGCCAAATTGTGGTTTTGAATCTGCGTCTCCGGAGAGTTACCGTTCCCAGGATGTGACTGGTGGATGATCTGTTTGGCTTCAACGGGACGCGTGCGCTGCCACTTTTCCGAATAATATCGACGCTTCCGCACGTCTATCCCTCCCTAGGAGCTGACGACTGCGTAAAGTCACTGTCTCAGTTTCTAGGGTTTGACAGAGTTGGCGGGCCTCCTCTCTCTGTTACTCTATATGGATGCACCCAGATTGGTATTTCGAGTGACTAAGCAGTGATCATGTATGTAGTAGCGGATGGCGCCGGGTCGCGAACGAACTATCGCCGAGCCGATCCGAGTGCGCCCACTGCAGCCGTGCTATGCATTGCCACCCCGATAGCTGAGCAGGTATGGCCACTTCACACTCTGCTTAGTCACTCCATTTTTGGTTCATAAAAGAGTACTCGTATTACTCAAGCCGGTTTAGCACACTCGAAATATGGCTCGTGTGTGCTCCACTAGGGGACACCTTTCCACACAAACCGCTCATCTTTGACTACCACACTCTAAATCACCACGCCCTCGTTTTTTTTTTTTGGAGCACTGAGCAGGCCTACTCTCGGCGTTGCTCTCTCACTGTTCAATCATCTTCTTAATTAGATGCTATGGTGGAGGAGAAAAGTCGGGGGTGAAAATGTGGTCGAAAGCATGTCGGCTATGTGTCCCCAACCGTAAGCCCGCCGCTGCTGCAATAGCTTGCCAAGCCCCGGCCCCTCATAACTACATACGTAAACCTGCCGCCACAAACTTCGGACCCTTCCCATTCATCTAGACTATGTATGATCCATCTCCTCCCTCGCGCTACTATGCCGCCAAGCCCCAACTTCTCTTATAAGCCCACCGTAGCCGCTCTCCTTCCCATTCTCCTCGTCCTTCTCAATATCATTCGCCCACTCCACCTTCCCCCCTTCCCCCCTTCCCCCCTTCCCATCCAACCCACAATATACCCCACGGCCATGTGTTTCGTTCTCAGCTTATCCTTGCGACCGCTAATATACCCACTATTGCACCATTCCTCTCGCGTGTTTCTACACTATCTTGAATTTGTTGTTGAAAGAAGTTCAATGCTAACGCAGACAAGGTCCTCGGAATATATGTTCTTTGATGGACCCCTTGCTATCGGACTACCGTTCCCGACCCGTTTCCATCGAAGAGGCAATCGAACAGCCTTCGGAAACAATAACTCGGAGCGAAATCGAACCGATCTCATAATATGAAGCCCTTGGTATCAAGGAGACTTCAGTTGTGCATGGAGGGAATCGCGTTTGTGTCACCGGACAAGAGGATATCGCGGCATCGGTCAATGCTCGAGGGTAGGCGATGGGTTGGTGAAGGGATGCACAAGCTCGTAACTTGTCATTCGGATGGAGAAGCCAGCTCGGCATATAGAGCTTTGAAAAAAAGATTCCGAGAGGAAGGAAAGAGATAACGGTGGCTCTGGGATATCTCGGGGCCCCTCAAACACTACCATTGAGGTGAAGGTGTCGTCGATAGAAGCGGCGTTGGATCACCTCAGCCACACCGGCGTTGCGGCTGAAGAATGCAGCAAGCCAGGAGTAAAACCATCACGACCAACCTGCAATCAAAAAAAGAATTGTTAAGAAACAGAGATCCTGCTACGGAGACATTAGGATGTTCGGCGTCTTCCTGCTACATACCGACGGTACGTTGACTCCTCTTCAGTCTCAGAACGCGTTGCTGACCCGTACACGTGCTCCCTTAGTACGATGTACACTAACCACGCCAAATCAACACTACCCGAGTGGAGTGCAGATGGGGTTACGGAAAGAATGAGTTGTACGGCGGAAAAAGTGCACAAGACCAAGCGGCGTGTTGGATGAGTAAGTTCTATTATTTCCTTGTTTCTCTTGCCCTTGCCCTTCTCGTTGAATTCTGCCTTTCACTTTTTTTAATTTTTTAACACCACCATTCTATTGGTGTTTGGTTGGAGGGAGCCGGCGGCAAATGGTAGATGGCGAGATGGCGGTGTGTCGTGTCTGTGCAGTACGAGATGGCTATATATTATTTTCTTTTGGGTATAATTCTGTGGAATGAATAAACGAGATGTGATGGAATCAGATAAAATTTGGTGAAGAAAGATAGCAGTGTTTTCACTTGCTCTGGTCGCATTCCCAAAAAGTGCTAGCAGCAACCAACCAATAAACCAAACAAACCCGGCTCCTCCGTCACCATCCTCATCATTACCTACCTACTCTCCTCCACTCTCACACACACCCCTTTCCCCCACAATGTTTCGTCAAAGTATCCGCCGCTTCGCCACCGCAGCGGAGAGCGCCTCTCCATACGGCATCATGGTCGGCAAGGTGCAAGGAAAGGTCAATGGCTTCGTCGGTGGTACGTTGTCCCTTGGTAACGTGCGATCGAGCTTTACCACTTTACTGACAATGAAAAACAACCACAGCGATTGGAAACACCCCTCTCATCCGTCTGAACAAACTCTCCGACGAGACCGGCTGCGAGATCCTCGGAAAGGCTGAATTCATGAACCCCGGGGGCTCCGTGAAAGGTGCGTCCTCCCAGCCCCTCCACCCCCGCGCTACCCCACCTCTCGTCCTTACGACTAACAAAAAAAAAACAACCCAACCCACAGACCGTGCCGCCCTCTACGTAGTCAAAGACGCCGAGGAGCGCGGACTTATCCAGCCCGGCGGCACCATCGTCGAGGGCACGGCCGGCAACACTGGCATCGGGCTCGCGCACGTGTGTCGTTCGAAGGGCTACCGATGCGTGATCTACATGCCCAACACGCAGTCGCAGGGCAAGGTAGACCTTCTCCGTCTGCTCGGGGCGGAGGTCTTCCCGGTGCCGGCAGTCGCGTACGAGGACCCGGAGAATTACAACCACCAGGCAAAGCGCCACGCCGAGGGGATCGAGAACGCCGTCTGGACGAACCAGTTCGACAACACGGCGAACCGGAGGGCGCACATCGAGACCACCGGACCCGAGCTGTGGGCGCAGACGGGAGGCAAGCTCGACGCGTTCACGTGCGCCACCGGCACCGGCGGGACGCTGGCGGGCGTGACGAGGTATCTCAAGGAGGTGTCGGACGGCCGCACCGAGTGCTGGCTCGCCGACCCCCCCGGCTCTGTCCTGTACTCGTACATCCAGAGCAGTGGCAAGCTCAGCGAGCGCAGCGGCGGCAGCATCACCGAGGGCATCGGCCAGGGCCGCGTCACCGACAACCTGAAGCAGGAGATCAACCTCATCACGGACGCGCTGAGCATCCCCGACCAGGAGACGATCGAGATGGTGTACCGCCTGCTGGACGAGGAGGGCCTCTACCTGGGCGCCTCCACGTCGCTGAACGTCGTCGCCGCCTACCGGCTCGCGCAGAAAATCGGCCCCGGAAAGACCGTGGCCACCGTCCTCTGCGACGGCGCGTACAGGTATGCCGACCGCCTGTTCAGCAAGAAGTGGCTCAGGGAAAAGGGGCTGGACAAGGCGATCCCATCGCACCTGGAGAAGTACGCTGTGCTGGACTAGATTGAGGAAATCCGGCTCCGTCCTGTATATACGTGTATCCTGTATCACCGGTCGTGTTGTTGTTTGTCCGTCTGTTCCTCTCCTTCTTCTCCTTCTTCTCGTTCTTCTTCTTCT
>Ga0307516_10006206_pt1 | contig 14061 bp, 20 predicted proteins | sample 19_EM_MG_FD_203310 | JGI IMG/M metagenome (GOLD analysis project Ga0307516, IMG submission 203310) | Populus trichocarpa ectomycorrhiza microbial communities from riparian zone in the Pacific Northwest, United States - 19_EM | ecosystem: Host-associated > Plants > Roots > Unclassified | place... | reverse complement strand
ATTTCAAGGGGTCATATCGGAGACGCTCGAGGCTCCTCACCATGTTCCAGCTTTGGAGCGGCAATGGCACATCGGTTATCCCTCTTCTTGTGTGAACCTGACCACCATTTTAAAACCGTTAACCATGTTATGAAAAAACATCATAGACTTACACAACAGAATGACACACGAATATGGAAGGACCCAAGTTTTGAATGGACTCTTCTGGGGCAGAGTCCCAGAACCGCCACGCCCGACTTCGGGATCAACAGCACTCTCCCACAGTGCCTGGGCTCCTTCCCTCGACCGCGGGATATCGGCAACGAGTGTGTAATCGGGAAAGACGAGGACTGTCTCAAAGTCAAGGTCGTCGCTCATGGTTTGGTGGTTCCCATTTAGAATTGATATCTTCGTGGAGTCCGAGGACCGGAATATGCCGGCAGCTGAACGGGTTACCGTGCCATTCAATGGGGTGGATTTGGGAGGTATGGGCTCAGAGATAGGTAGACTTGCATGGTTTTGTGCCCCCAGTAAATATGCTGCGAGGCTTCCCTTGGTCTCGGTAACCTGCTTGTCCCAGTCCGACTTGCCGGTGGATATGACTACCTAGCTCGGCGATATGTTAGAAGCGACGACGACTGTGATGAACAGGGGGCGGGAACCTGTCGACGGTAAGGCTGCATAGACCCCAACATTGGGGACCCAGTGTCGACATTGAAGCGGTCTGGGTAAGAGTCGTGACCTATTGATTAGTTATCAGATAAGCGGGACGATCTTTTTTTCAAGAAAGATTGACCTTGTTCGCATGGATTGGAACATGTACGACAATCGGCAGCAGTGATGGGGACTGAGGCGGCCTGCAGCTGGTCCCGAATGATGTTTCGGTCCTGCTCGTAGCCGAGAACGACAGACTGCAACCGCCTGAGGTTGAACATGGTGGCGGCCGGGAGAAAGAATTCGAACTTTGTATCTGGTAAGTTGACTTTAAACGTGTTTACTGAAGACTAATCATGGTCGCGCGACTCTCACAACTTAGCCAACTGATGCCAGAATCCGGTAAATATGCCGCAAGACTTCCCTTGGTCTCGGTGACAGGTTTGTCCCAATCTGGCTTGCCGGTAGATACGACGACCTAGCTCGGCGATATGTTAGAAGCGACGACTGATGAACAGGGGGTGGGAACCTGTCGACAAGGTTTTATGGACTCCAACATTTGGGACTCTTTGTCGACATCGAAGTGGTCTGGGTACCTATTGGTGAGTTATCAAACGAGGGAGATCTAAGCAAGTTTGACCTTTTTCGCGTAGATTGGAATATGTACGACAATCTGCAGCAGTGATGGGGACAGAGGCGGCCTCAAGCTGGTCTCGAACGATGTTTTGGTCCTGCTCGTAGCCGAGGACGACAGATTGCAGCTGCACGAGGCTGAACATGGCGACAGCCGACAAAAGGACAGAACTTGAAAGAACCCTGTATCTGGTCAGTCGACTTTAAAACTTGAAGACTAATCATAGTCGCGCGGCTCTCGCAGAACCGACTCAGGGCCTATACTAGAAAGGAGGCTATCCCAAAACAGCGGCCGCGGAGTGGTATGAATGTAAAAAGTGGTTGCAAAGTTTTTCACGAATCGGATTGTTTCTCATCGGTGGTATTCCATTGCCTCTCGGTGGTATTCCTGTATTTCAACGGGAACACAATGCTACTATCCTGCAGTTTCCCCCAACACATCAAACCAATGATATCCTGCCGCTTCCCCGGTGCCTTGTGGCTAGAATCGACCGAAAATCGGCCACTCTGACCACCCCTATTACACGGCCGCATGGCTTTCATTGAATGTATCTAGTCTCGTTCCCAGACGTTATACGCACCGCGCTGACGCGCTGATCTCTGCCATGTGTCAGGCTGATGGGCGAATTCTACCGTTGATGCTACACATGGACAAGATTCTGTTGATTGTTTCGCGTCTCAATTTCGCGTCTCAAAGTCCCTCAAAAGGATTGTCGTCGTGAAGCGCGTTCTGACGGAATGGCATCCAGAGTCTTGTGGAATACAACTTGACATCGGGCCATTTCGCGTCACTCCAAGTTCCAACACCCCGAGTTTCGCAAACGGATTTCGGCAGCTGAAACCCGCGAGCCAGCGAGCGGTTACTCGCGGGTACGTGACGAAGTTGAAGCACATGTATATCACAGTGGGGAGGTGATTTCCGACCTATCTATGCCCAACTCGATAAGCTCTGACGGTGATTCGAAAATATCTGTGACCCTCCAGCTCTTCTTCCATACTTGACGAAGCAGACTCGGAGAAGGAATCCTCGAGAATCACTGGCAGACGTGCTCCAGTTGGCCGTGCTCCGCCCTGAACAGGTGGCTTCCAACGCCACAATATCCGCAGTAACGAAAAGGTCTGCGTCATTGTGCAATTTGCATGGGCTAGAATGACCTTGAAGATCAGTCAACAGAATCAGTAGATAAGATTACGAGCAACAATCAAATGGAATCAAATTCAACCATCAGACACATGGCAGAGATCAGCGCGGTGCGTATAACGTCTGGGACGAGACAACTGCACCAGACGTTGTGGAGTCATGTGAGTTTTCGAACCCCGCTCGCGTGGCAGGATGATGCGGAATTCCGCAGGAATTAAGGTTGTCGGTTTATTCTCGGATCAAATGTGTCATATTTGTGATAACTCTTCGGTCACTTGTCACACGGGTCCCTGAAGTGTTGAAGTGAAGAGATTTTCTGAATTGTCACGTATCACAACAGGGTTTGAAGAGATTTTCCGGTAAAAAGGGTCCCAAAACCTTGTTTTTATTGATTTTAAGCCTTAAATAATTTTATTATTAATGTGTCATTCACGGGCCCAGCTGAAGAGTTGTCATGGTATCTCACGCCGTCTCACAGCCTTTGAGGGCATGAAGAGTTGGTCGGAAAAGTACAGTATCCTGATTTTCCAACGCGTTGCTTTCCATCCCGCCGGTGATTGCCGGATTATGTAATCTCCTCCTATTGCTCGCCAGGTTGAAACAGCGACATAGGGGAAAGCACAACCTCCTTCCCACGTGGTTGAGCGGAACTTCATCTGAGAGTGGGCGGTAATGTTTATTAAGAAGGCTGAATGCGGTTTATTCTCGGATCAAATGTGTCATATGTGTTAATAAGCATTATCGCCCACTCTCAGATGCAGGTTCCCGCAATAACGCATGGGAAGGAGGTTGGGGAAAGCAGCAAATGGGGCACGCGGTGACTCATCGTGGATTCATAGTGACGCCATGCATATACAGAAGGTCTTTGCTCTTCCTGTCATTCTTTATGTGGCGCGTAAGTCTGGGAAGTACATATTACGAAGCGAACATAATGTGAGCGCTTCCTGGCAGCACCAAATACGATCACTCTTGATAAGTTGTATGAAAGCGTGAAGAACGGCACGAAGACCAGCAAGTCCCTCGAGTTCAACGGTCGTTCGACGTATAATCTATCATGTCCTATCATATCCTATAGTTTACTTTCAGGGCTTGGTGAACTCCGGAGCTCGAGGTTCTCAACAATGTTAACCAGGGGATTTGGCAAGCTGGTATGTCACGTACAAAGTCCAGCACTCGGACTTGCTGCTTCGCAAGAGAGAAGGCACAGGATGAATTCGACTCAAAGTTCAGATCATGAACAATGACCAAGGTCAGACATCGTGTACCCGTACAAGTGTCGTTGCGGATGTACTGTTAGGTCTCTCTCATGGTCCACGCCTTTCTATATGCAGTCAGGACCATGATGCCCACGGACTGACGCTGTGAAAAAATTCGTGGTTCGTGGACCCGTGGTTCTCACACAGGTAACCATCATCCAACGCTTTTTTTCGATCGGGATACAGCACTGAATGCTCGGAATGCGTTGGAGTCAGTAAAATGATCACTGGAAACCCCTCACAGACGATGGACATCATCTTCAAATTCCAACAATTTTCAACAGGGCGAAAAGGCCTCCGCATTTTTGACCAGTTTAGAGACACTGTTTATTAAAAGTCCATTTTCATCACGACCCTAGCAAATGAGCTTATGGGTGAGAACACGAGAGATGACGAACTCACGGTTTCTTTCCAAGGTACTCATGCATCGTCTCTTCGTTCATCCCCTCAGGTATTGATTCCGCTTCTTCGACGGTCTCGAGACCCGGCAATACTTCTCCCACTTGTGTCGCGTTCACCCCATACAAGGCTTCAACGACCTTCAACTCCCTCGCCGTCTTCAGTGAACTCCAATGGGCATTTAAAGATGCTCGAGCCGGTATCAAGCTCTCGTCGTCCCATTGAGCAGCTCGGGGTGCCCTCTCCCGCTCGCGTAATGCTTCACGAAGATGCGAGAGACCGACCATTTGACGACCAGCGCCCGTCCTATCTTCTACTTGTTTATCAGGTACGAATGCGTCGTCGATGCGTTTCGAGAGGTTTTCCGGCGTTATGAATGTGTCCGCTTGATGGTACAAGGAAATTAAGGCGCGCATTTTCGCGTCGGGGAGCGTGCGGTGGGATTTGGCAGACGAGACCTTAGTCGATGCGTGTCTCTTTATGCTGCCAACAACGCGTGTTGGACGCTGGAAAGGGATCGAGTATGACATTGGCAGTGAAGATACAACTTGTAGCCTTGCCGAACAACACACGTACACAAACTTGAACTTCATCCCCTGTCAGTGTCGATAGAATAACCGTAATTACATACATTCATAGTCAACTACATGTCTATAGATGAGCCTTTATGCCGGCTTTATGAAGGACCAACCCTTCTTTCTTCTTGCGTTCCGCCGCCTTTTGTACAAGACCAGATACACGCCTCAATTCCCTCTGGCCCACTTGCTGGATATGAACCTGTTGCCGAGAATTTGAAGATCAACGAAAGAGAGGAAGAGGAATAAATAGAGACGAACTGCATCAGGTCCCTAAATTGGTTGGCGTTTAGACGAATCGTTTTCCACAAAAGTCAAATACGTACATCCGCGATTCGAAGGGTCCGCAATCCAGCCCACTGGTAGGCAAGTGGTGTATCTTGCGATATCCCCTCCGCCCCAAATGACTGTATTGCGCGGTCGATAACTGTGAGAGCCATCGAGGGCACGACGAACTGTGTACGCTGAATGAGGATGTAACTTGACCAGCAACAGAAAACAGTTACTTTGGCAATTCCAATCTCTTTCAAAGCACCCTTCGCTTTGTATTTGTCAATCTTGACAAGGGATGTCAACGACAAAAGAATGTGCCCCCCCAGTCAGAATATGTTACCTGCAATGCAGCACTCAAGACGAGGAGTCGTGCAGATTCAATTTCGGCGCGCGATTTCGCAATATCAGACACGACAGATCCTGAATGTACGCGGAACCATAGGACGTGGAATTTCAATAAAGAGGGAAACCAGAGACATACCATGCTCATACAGGTACTTTCCGAACGTCTTGCGTTCTGGATCAGTCACTCGCAAGAGCATCAAATCCAAGGCTGCCTGGGCAGCACCTATCGAACGCATGCAATGGTGAATACGCCCCGGACTATTTCAAGTCCCACCCAATCAGATACGGAAAATCACAACAGAATTGTTTCACATACCCAAGCCGCCCTTGTATGATCTTCAAAATACAGGTCAAACTATGTTTTTTTCCAAGCTCGGTTGGGAAGACATACTTCGAATCCTTTTCCCCAGCCAAGAACAAGGTTGTTCAGGGGAACGCGGACATTTTCATAGATGATTTCGCAATGTCCCTCAGGTGCATCATCATACCCGAAGACATGCATGGGGCGAACGATCTTGACGCCAGGAGTGTCAGCAGGGACGATAACTACGCTCTGCTGTTGATGGCTGCTCTTGTTGCCTGGATCACTTTTCCCCATGACTAGGTGGACTTTGGTCCTTGGGTCGCCAGCCCCACTGATCCACCTGGTCATTCGGTGACCGTCTCAGCTTCTCCCGAGGTTCTGTAATCCACATGGAAAATACCCACCATTTATGCCCATTGATGACAATCTCATCTCCTTCACGTCTTATCGACGTGCGGATGTTCGTGGCGTCCGAGGATGCAACTGTAGATAAGTGAGTAGTGTTAACCTGCGCAATGCTTTCTCGGATGAAACGAACCATTCTTTTCTGTCATCGCAAATGCAGAACGGATTTCACCATTCAGCAGCGGGACAAGCCATTTCTTCTGTTGCTCCGGGGAACCATATCGTGCCAAAACCTCTGGAGACAGATCATTACATGACCTGTAGAGAAACTTATAGATCGTACCCATGTTGCCTGTATCAGGCGCAGAACAGTTCACAGCTTCCGAGGCCATCGGCCCGCCACGCCCAAGAATTTCTGCCATTGCCGCATACTGCATGTTGTGGACTCAGCAGGGTGATCTAGGAAAGCACCATGAACGCCATCTCACCTCCAGGTTCGAAAGCGGGACACCGAATTCCGGGTAATGCGACTTGCTCAAGAACAAGTTCCATAGACCCAGCTTCTTCGCCTTGGCCTTGAGCTCTGCAATGACAGGGATGACCGTCTTCCACCTGGTTTCGGGGTCGGTTGGCAGTTGAAGATGGGCAAGTTTAGTTGCGGGAAGAATTTCATCCTGAGGGGAATGATGAGACCTTGCCTAGGACGATACGTCGGATAGGCCGTACCTCGAGGAAGGTGATGAGTTTAGCCAGGGTCTCTTTGGCATATGGCGAGAACTTGTCCTCGATCTGGTGCAATACATTTCAGTTATTTGGTGTCAGCAAGACGAGAACGAAACATTCCATGGCCCATGAGGCTTGCGACGTATATTCAATGACAGGATGGGCAGACATCTCAGCGGTTGGAGGACGGGCAGATTGGAAACACACACTACCAGGCAAATCCGGCAACCGCTTGAACCCGAAGCGAAATGTACATGGGCAATTCAATTATTTGAAAGTCAACCAAAATGGGGAGTAAAAAAAAAGGCCGTAAAATACACAACGAGAGACGAGTACAAGAATACCAAGTCGTACAGTAACAGTTACGAAAACGTTCAAGCCCTTCACGGAGTGGGAAAAAATACCGAGTCTATGTCTGAGTCTGATTAGTGGACTGCATCGTGTATGTCAAGAGGAGGAGCATCGCCCAAGGTAAACGGCAACTCTGGGTCATACCCAAAAGCGCCTGGGTCAAAACTTTGCCAAAGCAAATCCTGCTCATCGGCGGGGTACCCACCTGGATTATAGTTTCTGATGTAATCTAGGCCTCGGAACGGCAGGCCTGTTGCAGCAAAGCCCGACGATGGAGGGGACATCGAGAGACCGGCCATGGTGAGGTCTGCCGGGCCCTCATATCCGGCATACGTTGAGTCAAGCGGGTTTGTGTAACTGAACGTTTGCGGGTAATTTGCCGTGTCCGATGACCCTGGGGAGTAAAAGTCGGGCCCGTGACGATCATCGGTGGGGTTCCACTGCGGTGGACTAGCTTGATTTAATGGATTTGTCTGAATACCAAATTCATAGTCCACATGAGGCGTAGATGGCGCCGCCGATATCTGAGGTGAAGTAAAGTTGTAAGGGGCGGGATATGACGTCTTGGGACTGTCTTCCAGGTCTTCAATGGCGGACATAGATGGCGAGGGAAGATTGCCCGCATCTGGGGAGCTGTGTGAGCTTGATCCTGAAGCCGAGGCGGCGAAGCTCTTATAATAGAGTCCCCCACGATCAATGGAGTCGCGTTCATCATGACCGCGCCTGCGGGAGGACGATCTGGCCCTCTCGGCAGCTATGCAAAAAAAAGGTTTATCAAGCGAGGCAGCGTCATTCCCGAAAAGAAAGCTCACAATCAACACGATACGGAGAAACAGCTGCCAGACGACGGGTTGAATTGACACTTGGATCACGAGATGGATTCCTTCTCGATGATCGAGGTTTGACGATGCGTCCTGGCCCTGAACCCGGCGCTGCTGCTGGGATAGTGATAGAACGACGGCGTTGTGGCCCAGTAGATGGAGGAGCAGCAAGGATCGGGACTGAAATCTGGGCGTTAGCTTGGCTGATCGCTTCACTGGCTGTATTCGTGAGGTCAACGAGTAGTTCCTTGCATTTCCGTGCGCCCGGCCAATTGCCCTCCCATGATTCAAGAGCAGCCAACGAGCTTTTCGCTTCCTCCATGGCAGCAGCGGATGCTCGCGGTTCAGGGGCATGCATAGCGTAGAGCAGAAGGATGACCGCTGAACTAAACAGTTGCTGGATGAAGAAAGCCAGGTGATGGGAAGGTGGTACGACGTGGCTCATGGACGGCGCCAGGCGGATGCAAGAACGTGCGGAAGAGACTGCCTTTACCGTAGACTTGGCTGAAGGGAGCTCCGGCTGAACCCGCTTCACCGGCAGGAGATTCCGATGAAGAGTAGTGAGAATAGAATAGTAGTGGCTGCACAGTACTGCTCCCATCGAGACCTGCTCGTCCGTCTCCGACTGCGATTTGAATACTGCAGGCAGCGTCTCACACCATTGAGTGAGTTCATTGTCGAGAGACTCCACGACACATTGCAATTCAGCTTTCTTTTCTGGCTCCAAATTGTCTCTGCAGACGTCCAAGCCGTAAACCTGGCGGAGTACTCGGCCGCCTATCTCGTAGAGTCTGTTCAGGGCGATGGTGCCGGCCATGAGAGCTGGTTTTCTCTGCGACATGGACGCGCCACTAAAGTATTCGGAAAGATCGTCATCATCAACCTCGGCTGGTTGTTCCACATCGCAATCGGAATCATTAATGCCCAGAGGTCGGCCAAGAGCCAGAGCAAGCATGCGATCCAAGGTGTAGACGCCCCACCAGACTTTTTTTCTTGTCTCCTTTTCGATCGGGGTGAGCAGAAGACGGCGTTGGGAACGCTGAAAGTGGATCGGTTGGTCGTGTGCATCATAATGATTACGAGGGCAGCTTACGTGAAGACCAAGATCTTGACCGGTGCGGACGGCCTGACCAACGAGAAGCCATGCCTGAGGCAGGCAATTGATGGAGCATAAGAATGATGACATCAAGATAAAGCATTGGACATGTGCCATCTGGATGTTTGGATAGCTGATATACTGAAGAACTAAAGCTCTGGTCCTGTATAAGCGAAGAGTTGTGCTAGAGGGGACCGTACCGCACGCACCGTTCATAGTATACCATACCCATGCCGCCATCGTCACCACGTCTACCTGTGGTGAGACGGGAATCCTGTACGAGTTGAGCGGCACAAGCGAATACAGCAAAGAGTAGGGAAAGAAAGGGAGTTTTGGAGCGAGCAAGGTCGAGGTCGTTCGTGTTGTCCATGATATTGTTGTACTCTCGCAGGAATGAAGGTTTGTCAAGGACAGGCATGAGGAAATGGAAACGCGAGAAATAAGCTTCGATCTGTCAACTGATCAGCGCTGGATGGGCGATGGGCGGCAGGAACGCATACCAGCTTATCGGCAAGATCTCGCTCGGGATATTCGACCTCTTCTGGACCTGGAAGAGCTTGAACCTTGCCAAAGAAAACGGAAGCGGGGAAATAGAGTTTGTTGACGCTGGGACCTGGAGCATGAGGGTCTTCTTCCATGGGAGATATCCGATGGAGTGGAGAGGACGTTATAGAACGGAAAGACTGGATCAGGGACATAGTTGACGAACCACCGATCCAACGCATGTGCCCATACTCATCGAGAGCCAGCTGGCCGAACGACTCGCTGACATCATCATCAAGTTCAGCTTTTACAGGGGTTGGGGGCGGATGTAAGGGGGGCTGGGAATTTCCAGGATCTGATGTCGCAGTTGGTATGGTGCAAGAAACCGGTACTGAGCCAACAGCAGATGGGCTCAATTGCTCCAGGACGGGGGCGATCTGTGTAAAGAGAGACTCCATGTGAAGGAGACGTGCTTCGAGTTCCTGTACATAGCTGATGAATACGTGAGTTGGCGGAAGCGGTGGATGTCGGAAGGACCCTACTGTCGGCTGAGTGCAGCGCGGTCTTTTGTCTGAAGCCAGGTGCACTGTGTGCCGGATGTGGCGCACTGGGAGCAGGTGGGTTCGCATCCATCGCACTTGATCTTCTTGCGCCTGGGCGGGGAGATGTGGGTGGGGAAATATTTTCTGGGGGAGAGAAAGGCACGGACCTGCAGCTCTCGCACGCCCTCCAGACCCTCCTTCGCTGAAGTTGGATCGGTTTCTGGCCATTGTTTGAGGGCGGGGGATCGTCATCGCGTTTCTTCTTGGACTGGTGGGCCATGGCGTCGTCTGTCTTGGTCATGGCTAGTTATAGGGTGAACACGTGCGGAGTACCCCGGGCCGTGAAGGGATGACGAGGGACGAGTCGGATTGTGGGTCGCCTCTTTTGTATATCAGGTGGCTGTGCCACCCCACCGGAAAACCGATGGAATCCTCCTGCCCTTACGAGCTCAGTTCATCCCGTTCGAAACTGCATTCATCTGAATGCCATCGCCCGTCAAATCCTCCTGATTGACCCCTCTTTCAGTCTCGTGTGACCCATCCCACAGCCACTCGTCACGTGCCTCTGTTTGGCTTCAGCCTAAACTCGGCAGACGTTCTCCTCCAACTGTAAACATGACGGACCTCGACACCATGCAACCAATGGCGGACGGCGGGGCCGAACCTATCATTGACGATGGCGAAGAGGCAGAGTCCAAGGTGCGTACTACAAACTACCCCACACACATCGTTCCAATTCAACGTTGCAGGAAATCATGTTGATGAAGCAGAGAGTGGAGGAGATGGAAAAGGAAGCCAAAAAACTACGCGAATTACAGGCCGCAGCCGAACAGGCAAGCAACATCGCAGGCGCCGAAGAGGGTGTCCCAATGGAGACTGAAGAGGACAAACTCGCTGCCGACGGCCGGAGTATCTATGTCGGCAATGTGTGTCACCACCTCCGTACACGTCCCGTTTTGCTGATCCAGAACTGGCCAGGTTGACTACAGTGCGACCCCAGAGGAGATTCAACTCCACTTTCAGTCCTGTGGGACCATCAATCGAGTGACAATACTTTGCGACAAATTCACCGGTCACCCAAAAGGGTTTGTCTTCCAGCATCTCGGTTGCGAAAACATTGACAGGAAAAACTTTCCCCCGTAGGTATGCCTATGTCGAATTCGCAGAGCCTGAACACGTAGATGCAGCAATGGTCATGGACAACTCCTTGTTCCGTGGACGATTGATAAAAGTGGGTTGGGCGTCACGGCTTTGGAATGTCATCTTACCCCGAATATTTTGTAGGTAACAGCAAAACGCACCAATGTCCCAGGTTTCAACCGACGTGGCCGCGGTGGTTATCGTGGTGGTTATCGCGGTGGATACAGGGGAGGGTCTGGCGGTTACAGCCCGTACAGGGGACGGGGGAGGTGAGTTTTCCATGGCCTGCTCAACCGTGTGATTCTCATGGGCACTACAGAGGGAGAGGCCGAGGATTCTGAACGCATCTCACCACAAAAATCGTCGTACACTAGCCATATAATATTCGAGATCATCTTGTCTCTCTGCCGTTATTATGTAATTTCTACACTCATGTTGACATCGTCCATACGGCGTTCACTTGCCACCTATCCGTTCTCAAAAACAGCGCGCGTCCTTCCACCATCCGTGGTCGCACCGCCGCAACCGCTCCGCGAGGGCAGAGGCCTCATGGACTACCTCCGCAAGACTCTCCCCACGCCCGAGAAACAGGAGCTGCTCTTCACACTCTTTTCCAGGCGCTCGCCCACGCGTCTTCAACCAGGATCTATCGTGACTGTCCTTCTCGAGCACGCGCCGACCACCTTTACGGGGGTTCTTCTCTCAATACGTCGACGCGGACCGGACACATCGTTCGTCCTGCGGAACATTATCCAGCGGACGGGGGTCGAGATGCAGTTTTTCGCCAACTCGCCGCATGTGAAGGAGATCAAGGTTCTGCGAACACCCCCAAAGGGCCGCATGCGGAGAGCCAAGTTGTTCTACCTGAGAGATTCGCCTGACAAGATGAGCATGTTGGCAGGAGCGAAGAAATAGCTTGTGAGTATCTCCCCATCCTGCAAACCCGCACTTTTCTTATTCCTTTCAGATTCGTCGTCCCATAATACTCTTAGTGCATCCCAGAGCGTCTACTGTAGCGGGGTACATTTCTTAATGTAGATAATGAGACGCGCACCTGCGCATTGAATGAAATGAAAACATGACCAAAGGGAAGCCAGAGACATCCACCATGGCTCCTAGCCGACCTCGTTCCCTCCGCGCCCTCGTCTTCGGTTCAAAACGCAGATCTTCACCAGAGCCGCCATCTCCAACCTTTTCCGACGTGACACATGCATCCGCCATAAACTTCGGTCCTAATGGCCCAGACAAGATCATCACTCGCGCGAACCTCAAGGCCAGCGTAAACGCTTACGACAACGTACCCAAATCCCTTCTGACCGTGAATACACACGAAAATGACACTCTATTCTCAAGTTGATAAACGTCAGTGCGGAATACCGAGCTGCCCTCCTGTCAATGTCGAAGGTCACTGCCGCCTTTGCAGACGCGCTGCAGAGCTGCAGCAGGTCAGCCTGCTCACATCTTATTCACCTCCAATATCTTGACGAATATCTTAGCTTGAAAGGACCTTCCTACGATAGTGGAACACGATTACAAGCTGCATCGGGATTACACCACCTCATAGGTAACCATTGGCATGTCTTGGTACGTCATGCTGAATTCTTACATGCGCGGAAAGTTCTCAAAGGACCATGTAGGCGGAAGCTATCGATAAACAGTTCGAGAAACCCTTGCGCCAGCATCTTGAAACGTACCGAACGGTCGTTCATGTATGGTTCTAGTTTCCGTCTCCTTTTAACTTTGAATCACCGAGGATTGAACCCCTTAGGATCGTTCAGCGTCTTACGAGAGTGCGCTTCGAGAAAAGAGTCAATTCATAAGGGATACGGAGACGCGCAGCCTGAACAGAAGGGAAAGGAGTACGTCACTTGCACTTTTTCCAATTCCAGTCGATTCAACCTAACAAGCAATTCAGACCTCCAGAGCTTCCGGGAAGCGTTGAATATACTACAACGTCAAGTCGATGAACTGGATGACCTTAAAGCATCTCATTACAGAGAAATTGTGGACCACGAAGAAAAAGTCTGGGAGGTAGTCCAGGCAAAGGTGAGATCTTTTTGGGTCGGAATACCCTTGCACATGTTTTTGACAAGAGTGTATCAAGGCCTGCATAGTGGTTCGCTCCACGATGGACGTTTTCGATCGGGTTACGGCCAAAGCGTAAGTTCGCAATCACTCTTGTGCGAACCTGCAATCGAATCTTCTCCCCTTTTTTGTGTCTAGTTCGGATCCCGTTATCGAAGTCATGCTCCAGTCCGCACCCGATCCTTTCGATTCTTACGGACCTCCTCCGGGTGATGATCAGATCTTCAGCATCCTCGCGCCATTGTCAATAATGTCCACACAGCTGCCTTCTCCCGGTCTTTCCGCTTCACACCTGGAATACGAGACGGGTGGGCCACCGGCATCAGAAAAAATCACTTCCTGGCTTCCCAGCACCAGCCATGGGATCACCACCCCTCCCGAGTCCACCGAATGGGCCTCGGTCGGCGCTTCGATCTCCCCCATGACGACTCCTCCCCGTTCAGTCTCGCCACCTCCTATACCACCTCGGAAGCAGTCATCCCCTCCGTCTGCAGGTCGCGGGAAATCCGAATCTGGGCTTCGCAACGTGCTTGCCGTCATCGACGAGACCGTCGCACATCCTGAAGATGAGGATTCGGATATTACTCCGAGGTCGTCGCCTATTTCTAATGGGCAGGCAATCCAGCCAGACACGGGACAAGGGCAACAACTCCCTTGGTCTATGCCTCATTATGGACATTCACCATATGAAGACCCCACTCCTCAAAATTCGATCCTCTTCCCTCAATCGCCAGATGGTCTTCATGATTCTCCCACTGCTAAATCTGAGAAGCTACCACCTGCAGTGGCCTCATAGCGACTGAGTGATTATATTATATATAATGTTATTCGGACTGTGTATCCATCTATATCCATCTATTTTCTATGTAGTGTGATGACGAGGTTGGATACCGTATTGATGCAACGTTTCGGTACT
>Ga0307516_10006205_pt1 | contig 14063 bp, 7 predicted proteins | sample 19_EM_MG_FD_203310 | JGI IMG/M metagenome (GOLD analysis project Ga0307516, IMG submission 203310) | Populus trichocarpa ectomycorrhiza microbial communities from riparian zone in the Pacific Northwest, United States - 19_EM | ecosystem: Host-associated > Plants > Roots > Unclassified | place... | reverse complement strand
TTTTTAATTTAAATAAAAATATAGGTTATCAATAAGAAAGGGAGGAATTGTATTTTTAAATATTAAGGGACAAAAAAAATGCATAAAAAAGAGAAAACAATAATAACCTAGATGATGTGGTTTAACCCATCGAAGTTATAATTCAAGTCATAGACTTTAATTGGGTTCAAGAATTTTGTTTTTTTATAAATTTATATCTAACCTAAATATATTTTTTTAAAAAAAAAAAGTTGAAAAGGAGAGCATAGTAGTGCGACCTAATGGCCCAACACCCTGGGGCTTTAAAAGAAAAGGCCTAGGCATATAGGCATTCAAGCCTAGACTCATTATTTTTTTATTTTAAAAAAATAAATGACTTGTTATCTGCTTTTATTTTCTTTTGAAAAAAAATAGACAAATGACACGTCACTCTATGTTGCAAACGGTCTGTCATCTGCCAACCCAGATTTCACCCACCACTATAGTGACTAGAAAATCAGAGCTAGGTTAAAAAACTTGTTTTTCAACCCATTTCATCGAAAAAAAATCTTACAAACACACTTAGAATATCACCAATCTATCAACCTAATAAACCCAGAAAATGATCCAAACCACAAATCAAACAGAAGAAAATATCACATCCTCGATTTAGATATGATTTTCAGGCTTTATGGATGCTTAAAACAATCACCATAATACTCTTACCATCTAGTGGAACTCATTGACACCAATTTTAATAATTTAGGTGGTCAGAAAAAGGTGTCAACAATAAACTCTCTCTACATCGGAATCCAGTGAGCTCTCTCTCTTCTAACAAAAAAAAAAGGTAAAATAAAGTTAGAAAGATCATTATTAAGTTAAAAAGAATGAGAATTGATGAAAATAAAATTTGGTAACAAATTTGAATTTAGAAAAATCTAAGGGACTGATCAACAATTAAGTTAAAAAATAAGGGACTAAACTAAATTTTTTGAATGAAATTGGAATATATCACCTGTTTCGCTTGTGTTTTTCACATTGATTCTTTATTTATCAATTTCACCATCTCATAAAAAAAAAATTGATTGACTGTTAATTTGGATTAAAAAAGATTCAATTGTGTAAAATAAAAAATTAAGGATCAAAATAAAAAAATTTAAAAATTATTATTTCAATTGATAGTGATTTATCATAAAATAAACAGTAAATAAATATACAATAAAATCACTATTTCTCTTAATATTTTTTCAATATGTGATGAAGTTTATATTCTACATAGAAAACACATTATGCTTGGTAGAGGTTAAGACGGTGCTAAATTTTACAAGAGTAAACTTTTATTTATTTATTTATTAGCAGATGAATTATTAATAGGGGTAATCATTACCCCCATAAATTAGTGTTTTTTTATAAGATAATCGTGACCCTCCAAGCAACGTTACTTTTTTTTTTTTATCTCAAAATATACACCAATTAATTTTTAATTTTCTCTCACAAATTATTACTAGTGTTATTATTATTATTAATTTTTTCTATTTCCACTAACTTTTAATCCTTCAATATATAAACACATCAAGACAAGATACATTGACTATGGCTACTTAACAGAAAAGGACTAAATTGATACTTTTGGAAACTATGGATCAAATATTAAGAAATATCATAGGGACTGAAGTGATACTTTTGGAAACTATGTATTTTTTTAGTAAATTTCTAGATCAATTAATTTATCTCAGTTTGTAAATATATCAATCTTTCATTTTCATTTTCATTTTCATTTTCATTTTGGTAAAGATTGTTATTTGTGATGGTTTTTTTTAAGTATATGCATGCTAATTTTCTATTTCTTTTTATTTATAGGATGAATTAAAACGAGGAGATATTTTCAAATCAATTCAATGTTATATGCATGAAGCGGAAGTATCTGAAGAAAAAGCTCGTGAACATATAAAAAGTTTAATTGGAAATACATGGAAGAAAATAAATGATTATCAATTTGCTAATCTCCGTATCTCCCAAACTTTCATTGGAATTGCAATGAACCTTGCACGAATGGCGCAGTGCATGTATCAATATGGAGATGGACATGGTGTTGGACATCTCGAGACTAAGGATAGGGTGAAATCCTTACTTATAAAGCCTTTATAATCTCATCAAAATAAAGGACTAGTTTGATATAAAAAAATTCATAAGATTGATCTATATGTTTTATCAGACTAAGTTGAAGAAACATGTATTTTTATTCTAGCTTAAATATCAATATGTAATAAAGGACTATATATTTCTTTTTTATTTGGAAGATTAGTCAATTATAGCTTGATTATATACTAGATATCAATATGTAATTAAGATCTAAATATTACCTTGTTCTTTATATAAATTTGTTCTATTTGTCCAAGAAAATTATAATTCTTTACAAGTATTCTTAATATGATATTAGATTAGAGAATATATACTCGACAAAAACCCTAGAATCACTTTATGCAAACAATTTTTTTTCTTCTTCATTCCTACCAATGGAACTCACTGACCCACAAGAAACCATATAAGACTTGACTATTTTGATTACCTAAAGTTTACACCAAACTCATGAATATTTTGTTGTCTGGATTGATTGGTATCAATTATGCCATATAGGCCTAAATTGTTGAGATGTATATCTTTGATAAAGACAAACTAGGATATATCAATTGGAACTTTTTCAAATAGAATGAATAGACCCTAATAACAGAAAGTGGAGGAGTTAAAACTATGATATCAAAGGCTAGCTAATCAATTTAATGGAACCAATTTTGATTGGAAATTTCAATTGGTTTCCTATGGCAATATCAGTATAGGATATAATGACAACAACATAGTTGGATGGAACAAATACCTCTCAACTATATGAAGTGAAAAAATAAATGACCTAATTAAAATAAGATGGTAGGATCTGAAAGGCATACTATAATAGTTCAATAAGATTATGGAGGGAGATTGATTTTAGAAGACCTAGTCCTATGATTGGTGATCATGATATCAAAAATTCAACTCAATTTGGTAAAAGAACATAAATTATACCTTTTTAAATAGGCTAGATGATCAACCAGACAAAATTAAAGCAGATGTTATTAAAATGAAGTCACTTTTCATGGTGGAACAACTATTTTCCATGGCATGGAAGACTCTCAGTAATCTGTGATGCTCAGGAGTGTCTATAGGGAGATGATGATATGGGAAAAATTCATCAATCAGCCACTATGACACCAGGACAACGAGAGGCAACTGAAACTATTTTATTTAGCCCTGAAAACAATAGCAATATGTAATTAAGGCTCAAATGTTCTATTTTATTTATAAGATTATTCAACTATAGCTTGATTCTAGCTTAGATGTCAGTATGTAATTAAGGTTTACATACTACCTTATATTCTATATAAATAAAATAAAATAAAAAACTAAAACAAAAGGATGATTTACTATAGCCTCCCTCATATTTTCTTATTCGCCACCACAGTGCGGTGGCTTTTTTGTCATTCACAAGAAAAAAAAATTTCCTTTAAACAAGGGGCATTTTTATCTTTGCATACGATTCATTAGGTATTATAAATTTTTTTGGGGGTATTTTATCTATTCAATATATTTATGAACAATTAAAGAACCTAGGTGCCCCTAAGATAAAAAAAAAATAAATAAAAAAGACTAAAATTATAGGGTAAGGGTATTGGTGTCGTTTTCTTTTTAAGCATACAGTGAGATTATATATATAACCTTAGGGACAAAAAAATTTAAGTCATTAAAATAGGAGTATTGACATCTTTTTCTCTCGTTTTTTTTTTAATTATTGGTTTGGTAGAGGGTAGTAACATAATTTAATATTTAATTTATAATTTTAAAATGTAAAGAGATATTAGGGTGTGGGAGACGTAACGTATTTTGAACGGCACGTGTGGCATCTTCTAGTGCTGGAAAATGAGCTTTAAAAGTCTCATTTGGCTCTCCTCCATGCCCTTTTTTCTTTATTGGTGGCACATTTCTGCTAAAGGTGGTCAGTTTATAATCATTGACCCTTTCTTTCTCTCTTTTTTTCCTTTCATTTCTCTCTTCTACCTCAAAAAATTAACTCTTATTCTTTTTTTGTGTTTCCAATTCATGCCCTTTTTTTTTTATTGATGGCACGTGTCTGCTAAAGGTGGTCAGTTTGTAACTAATAGCCCTTTCTTTCTTTCTTTTTTCCCTTCATTTCTCTCTTCTACCTCAGAAAATTAACTCTTGTTCTTTTTTTGTATTTCAAATTCAGCCCTTTGAGTTTTAATTGTTTTTCATTTTTTCTTGTGTTAAAGTTTTATTTATTTTCAATTTAATTCTTCAATTCTAATTTGTATATATAATATTTTCAATCTGACCCTTCAACTCTTGATTATTTTTCCTTTGCTCTTTTATCAAAGTTATCATAGCTTTCAATTTTATTTTTAATATCAAGTTTTTTATTTTTGTTTTTCCAATAGAAATAATACTAATTTTGATTTGGTCCTTTTTCTTTTAGTTTTTTAATTTTTTACTTTTCTCAAAGTTTTTATGGTCTTTAATTATATCCTTCAAATCAAGTTTATGTTTTTTTTTCAATAATAATAATAATGTTAGATCATTCTAAATATTAAAATAAAAAATCAACCATTATTGTTTTCCTTTATTAAAATAAAAATTCAATAATCAAATAATTAGTTTTCAACCATTCTATTTTATCCTTTTTTATTGATTAATTGCCATAACCAAATCAATTAGCATGATCAATTTTGAGTATGTCTCTCTCTCCCGTGATAAATTATTAGATAAACTAAAACTATTAATTACTTATAGACTGAAGTGATAGTTTACGTGTATATTTCAGCATAAATATTTATGAACGGTTTGATAGATACCTAGTAATTTATCCTCTCAAAAATGTATATGAACTCTCCTATGTACAAATACTAATATAAAAACCCAAAACTCATTATGTCTAATTAATAGTTTCAAAACATTAAAAAAAAATGCTAACTCTTATTTATTTATCCTCTTAAGAGTATGTCTCTCTAAGGAGTGTTTCTTATTTATTTTGACTCTTTTAAGATGGTGGTTTTCATATAATATTATATTTACCCAAGTGATTTTTAAAAGTATATCCTAATTTTTTTGAGAAATTAAATGCTAATTCTTTTACAATTTCATGATCAAATTTTAAATTCAAAAACTTATAATGTTAGATAAAACTAAGGATATTATCAAATAGAACTTAAAATGTTAGATAAAATTAAGGATATTATCAAATAGAATTGAATAATAAAATTTAAATTCATTATTATTTGGTTAATAAAACACTAATATTTTATTAAAAAATTATTTTAATCTAAACATGAAAGCATATAAACATTATACTAAAGATATTATCAATAGGCATGCACAATTGCAAGACGATTGATGCGGGGAATTTGGATATTACCTAATTTTTCTGGCTTCGTTGGATTTAAAAATTAACAGAAATATAAATATAATTAAAAATGATAAAGTGATGTGCCTGTTATGTTCAACTGGATGCATCTAATCACGTGAACTGCCCATAGATAACGGCAGCATAATCAATTAATTATCAATAAATTAGATATGCCGGTAGGATAAATTGATTTTTAATTTATTTATTTAAGATTTAATTTTTGATGAAATAATCTCAGGCTATCTTTAAATAAATTAGAAAATAAACTAATAGACAAAATATTAATGGTCTATCTTCTAAAAAAATAGTACTCCAAAAATTCAAATGTGTGTAAGATTTCAACATCAAAACCTTTAAAAATTTCAAACTTTCACACACTCATCTTAATTTTTTTAAATTAAATTAATTAAAAAATACAAACAAATGATGTTTAATTCGTTATTAAAATATTATTATCATACTAGAAAATTATATAAACCCAAATTTTGAATTGTTGAATGATATTTCAAAAGGATTTTATATTATTTTTTAATAATTATTTTCAAAAATCAAATATGAAAATATTATAACCATGAGGGGTGTAGCTCAACTAGTCAGACTATAGGTTTGTTCCCTAAAAGTCACTAGTTCGAGCCTCACAAACTTCAAGGCCGCTAGAGGCTTACACGGTCGTTAACTTCAAAACCCATGTGATTAGTCGAGGTCCGTATAAACTGATCCGGACACCCATGTTAATAAAAAAATATAAAAATATTACCAAGTGGGTCGTTGGGCATTTAAATACACAATTTAATATTAAAAAAACGAAAAGAAAGGAAAAATCCTTTTAAGGTAGAAGGCCATGCACGTACGATGAGTGTGTATGGAATATTAACTACAATAATACATATAATTGAAGATTCCTGGGATATATAATATTCATATGGATCTCGAGAAAAGATTCACGGGATCCTCGCCCTCCATCACTGCCCAGCTTGACATTATTTAGTACTACAGTGATGGTCCTATAATATTAAAGTTGTCCAGCTTTAGCTTGACAGAAAATTTATTATAATAGTAGCAGACATCTCAAGCTAGCCAGTATGACAAGGTACCGTTTTTTGAATCTTTCCATGTAATATACAAAATAAAATAAAAAGTCTTAATATCTTATTTTTTATTTTTATTTTTATTTTTTTGCTTAGATTAGAAGCAAAAGATCCTTTTCCATCGGGATGGATCTTTGTATGCATTAGTGTACTTAGTTAATTATTACATGTTTGTTTTTATATTTTAAAAATATTTAAAATATTTTATTTTTTATTTCAAATTTTTTTTAACTCCAAGGACAAATATATAATTTTATTATTAAAAAACTTATGCTAAATAAAAAAAACCCCTTGGTAAATAGTTATGTATTTGGTTGATTTTAAAGGTAAAATAATATTTTACTATGAAAAAAAAAAGCATTAACCTCTGCTCAAGAAGTTTAATTTTTTGTTTTTGGTTGTTTTTGAGTTTTAAAAAACATATCCGATGTATTTGGTTGTTTTTGAGTTTTAAATAAAATACATTTTAAAAAAACAACTCTTATTACACTCTCTGGTATACCTCTACTCTATGTATACCGATTTGTTACTAGTCTTTTGTCAGGAGGGAGGCAAGAAATGCATCAATGATAGCACTCTTCATGTAAGCTGCGGCAATTCCAAAATCAAGGTGGTAGCATTTTTCTCTCTCACAAATGGAGATTGACAGGTTTGGGTATATATGTATTTGTTTTATTATTATTATTAATTGAGTGTTGTTTTTATCTCGTGTAATCACATATGTTCATAGAGACCTTAGCCCACTCTACCCGCATTATAGTCAATGCATAGGATACTTTCTAAGTGGTCTGAGTAAAAGTATATATACCACATTCCTAGAAGACAACAAAAAAATCAACGAGACTAGAATCTCTTTGTAGTGCATTTGGGAAGGGGGTGAGTCGAGAGGAAGGAAAGGGAGATAATAAGAATGGGAAATAATTAATTAGTTCACTCTTTTGGAAAAACCTTTTAATGGGAAGAGGGGGGATTTCTTTAGGCTTCACTCCCCTTGTTTTTTCTTATATTAAAATGTATAAAAATATTTAAAAATATATTTTAAATAATTAAATATAAAATCATGTTTCGAGCCTTACTCCGATAAATTAACGAAGAAGAATACAATAATTAAAAAACTTTGGCCCAAGATTTACAATTATAAACTTTCATGAATGTAATCTAATAATAAAATTTATCATTCTCATCCTTTGACAAATGAAATAAAATTTATAACTGAAAGACTATTTTCTTCCCACCGTGGATGAGAATAACGTATTAAAAGACAATAAATTAGAAAGATTAGATTAAAATCGGATAAGATTGTCGTATTGAATTTTAATTTTTATTTTTTTATTAAATAAATAACTCTAACGTAAAATATATCTCTCAAAGAGATTTATACTAAAAAATCAACCTAAAGAAAGTAAAAAAACCTGAAAATTAATACTCTTAAAAGTCCAAAACAAACTAAAAAAAATTATTAATCACAATATTCGAAGCAATATTTTTCCCATAAGACTTTCCATTATAAATTTATGAAGCCCTTGCGTCCATTTCCTTCTACAGAAAGGTCTTGCATATTGTAGGGAAAAAAACAGAGCTAGGCCAGTAGAAGGCGCAGTAGCTAGTCACAATCCTCTAAAATACCATGGCTGCTCCTCCACCTAACCCAGTCCCAGTGGCATACCAAGGAGGCTTAGCTGCTTCAGTTCCTGACTGGTTAAACAAGGGCGATAACGCATGGCAAATGATCTCAGCCACCCTTGTTGGACTCCAGAGTGTGCCAGGACTTGTAATTCTCTATGGAAGCATTGTCAAGAAAAAATGGGCAGTCAATTCAGCTTTCATGGCCTTTTACGCTTTCGCAGCTGTTGTAATCTGCTGGGTGGTTTGGGCCTACAAAATGTCTTTTGGGGATAGGCTCTTCCCCTTTTGGGGCAAAGCAGGACCTGCCTTGGCCCAGAAGTTTCTAATCAAGCAAGCTGCACTCCCTGAGACCACACAGTCCTACGATAACGGTGGTGTGGAGACTGCAATGGCTACACCATTTTATCCCATGGCTTCCATGGTTTGGTTTCAGTGCGTGTTTGCTGCAATCACTCTTATTCTTTTGGCTGGATCAGTGCTTGGAAGAATGAATTTTAAGGCTTGGATGGCTTTTGTGCCACTTTGGCTCACTTTCTCTTACACTGTTGGTGCCTTCAGCTTGTGGGGTGGTGGATTCTTGTTTCACTGGGGTGTCATGGACTATTCTGGTGGTTATGTTATTCATCTTTCTTCAGGGATCGCCGGCTTGACTACTGCCTTTTGGGTCAGTCCTCCTCCTCCTTCTTCTTCTTCTTCTTCTTCTTTGCCTCTGAATTACAAGTCTTTGTGAGCTTGACGCTTTGAAATGCAACTAGCTGCATAACTTTGACTACTAATCATCATGAAATTAATTTCTGCTACACTGGAAGATATTGCAGAGACCTTGTCTTGGTACAGAAACATTATAATTTGTAGTGAATATTTCTATGGATCTTCAGTCCTTTGAATTAATTAGTTGTTTTAGTGATTAATTTAAGCAAATTTTACTTACTAACCTGTTTTAATTCTTAAAATTTATTTAGGGGTTACATTTTCAAAATTTTGAGACCATATATAGATGCATGCTAGTTTTCCCCTTGAATATAAAAAAAGCCTTTTCTCTTCATTTTCAGTATTGAAACATGAGAAAATATCTCTAATAGTAGTATAGTACTGCCCTTCCATGATTTTCTTTTCTTTTCTTTTTTTCTTAAATCATATTTGCATATAAAGAAAAAACTAGATTTTAGTGGAATTTTCAACCTTTCTAAAAAATATAAATAACAAATTAATTTTTATTTAGCTAATTCATATAGCTCAAGAAAGAGCTAGCTCTCTCATAAATTATTTCTTACCGATATTAATTTAGTATTAAGATAGTAGTTATTTTTAAAGTGTAAATAACATTTGTTTTTATTTTTTAAAATTTATTTTTTACATCAACACATTAAAATATTTATAAACATAAAAAATATTAATTTAAAATTAAAAAAAAATAATTTTTTTAGAATCACCTTTAAAATACAATAACAAACCAACTCTTAATTAGTTTTTACCCATGACAAGAAATGAATCACTAGTATAACAAATAATTTTAGAATTGATATTTTTGTCAGATTATTGGAGCTGACTAAGAACAAGAACGTAATAGTTTTGTTTTGTTCTTAAGATTTCTTCCATGACGTGAGGAGAGAATCTTTCAAAAGATTGGTGGTGAGAAATTTCTCAAGTTAACTGATGCAGGTAGGTCCAAGATCATCAAAGGATAGAGAGAGATTTCCACCGAACAATGTACTGCTAATGTTAGCAGGGGCAGGGCTGCTGTGGATGGGATGGGCTGGCTTCAACGGCGGAGATCCATACACTGCCAATATTGACTCTTCCATGGCCGTTCTTAACACTAACATTTGCGCAGCTACTAGCCTTCTTGTATGGACCTGGCTAGATGTCATTTTCTTCAAGAAACCTTCTGTCATCGGTGCTGTTCAGGGCATGATAACTGGCCTTGTTTGCATTACTCCTGGTGCAGGTAATTTCGACTTCCCTCGCCGTGTTATGTTTGCTCTCGGTCCAATCACCGTGCATGTATTTTGACTATTGAGATTTTTATTGGTCTTGGAGCTAGAATTAAGCATTTAATAATCTTTTTCTTGAAAAATCAAACTACCTAAAACATTAAATAGTGTGGTTGTTTTGCTGGAGTTCAATCTACAATAAAATATATCTTCGCCTGCAGTAAAATTATCCTTGCATCCTTTGGTCCAAAACAATTAAGCTTCTTGGTGGGGGCAATGATACTTTTTTTTTCATAATAAAAATATTATTTGGTCTCTAAAATCAACAAAATATAAAATTATTTACTAATAATTTTCTTAACTTAGCAAAAGCTTCTTAACAATAAAATATATATTTACCTCCGGGATCAAAAAAATATTGTGTTGTTAGATAAAAGTATTTTGAGGTTTTCAATTTTAAATGTACAGTGAAATTACATCTTTAACTTTGAAAGAGACAAAACATAAGCTTAGCATTTATGGGTATTTTGTACTTCCACATATGTATTTTATGTAATTGTCGAGGTCGTGGGGGCATTTCAGTATTTTCATAATTTTTTCAAATTTTATAATACTTAAAGCTGCTGGAGCGTGCTCGACATGTTCTGGCGCGTGGGTGGCATCCACACCATTCAGGCGGTGCGTGTAACGCTACCCAGTGGACATAACTGACCTTTTATCATCTCTCTAAATGCGTCATCATATTCTTTTCCATTTGGAGTGGTGTGTGGTAGCTTACGATGGTCGAATTGTCACTAATGATCGTTTGATTTTTCTCTCTCTCTTGGCATGTAAAGTACTTCATTGTCCTTTTTTTCTTACTTTTTAATTTCAGCCTTCATTCTATTAATTTCTTATTTCATTCCTTTTTCATTTATAGAAGTTTATATTCTTTTTAATTTAGTCTTTTAATTGCAATTTCTCATATGTTCTGTTTTTTATTCCAGTCCTCATTTTTTTTTTTAATTTCTAATTGTGTCATTAACACTTTTGTTGAAGTTCTTTTTCATTCAATTTCATTATTCAATCAAATTTTTTATTGTTTTAATTTTTTCAGTTTGACTCTTATTCTTTTTATTTTTTTATTTTATTAAAGCTATTTTTCAATTCAATTAAACCCTCCAATTGAAAATTTTTATCCCTCTAATTAATGTTTTTTCTTACCCTTATTTTTTTAATCCTTTTGTATAATTATTTTTTTCATGATTTCATTTTTCAACATTTAATCTGTTGGGAATTTAGCTTTATATGATCTTATTGTTCAATATTAGTTTTTTTTTTAATATTAGTTATGTAATTATCTTCAAGTTTTTTCTATGGGTTTATCCGGATCTAATGATCTAGGTCATGATTTTTACATGTCTTTTTTAATATAAGTTTTTTTAGGTGTTTTGTTTCTATTTCATTTTTCAAAATATTATTCTAATTCATCTATAATTTTTTTTACAGATGAAGTTTATTTTTTAAAATAAAAAATATTCGTTTTTAAATTGTATTGCTAATGTGTTTGCCTTGCATAATATTTTTTATATCGTAGGTTTATTCAGTCAATTTTATTTGTATTTATCTTTTTATTCATGAATTTTTTAGAGTGTGGATTTATCTTTAGTTATTTAAATAAATAAGTTCAGTAAATACAATTAAATGCATGTCTCATTTTATGTTATAGAATATCTTGATCTTGCTTGCGTAGACTTTTTAATTTACACTTTAAATTTTTTTATATAAAAAAACACATTAAAGCAACTTGTATACCTAATATTTTTTTAAAAAAAAAAATTATAACCCACAACAAAGCGTGTGTTAAATGAGTAGTTCTCACTAACTAGTATCAGTTGACTTTTCCATCTCTGTTCCTAATTGCCATAGCAAACTTGTTCATAAATTATTTAACTTAAAGAATTATTTCATAAGTTCTAATTTGTTCGTTCATAACTTTCATTCATTGGCATTGGAAGGAAACATGAAAAAGGAAGAGCTAGCTCAAGGATTAATTTAGTTCAATAGACTTTAAAAATAAAAGATTAGGGAGGGAATACTGTTCACGTGGGATCCAACCATGTAGAACGATATTTTGGTAAAGAAAGTTGAAGAAAAAATTAATCATTTTCCTAAAGCTTAGATTTCAATATAAATTTGATGAGGTACAACATATATAGGATAATCCAACTTATCAAAAGTTGAAGACAAAGCAACTAAAATTGCATTTCTTCGGGGCTCGTTTGTTATTATGATTTTTTTCATAGTATTTTTTACTTAAAAATATATTAAAATAATGTTTTTATTTTTTAAAATTCATTTTGATTTTTGATATAAATATATCAAAATGATCTAAAAACACTAAAAAATATTAATTTTAAATTAAAAAAATATTTTTTTTCAAAAACATTTTAATTTAAAACACAAAAATAAATAGGTTTTGTATATTAGATTTGAAGATGAAAATATCATCTTTTGGAGATAGATGATATTTGAAGTTTAAAAGTTTCTTAAATATTTTTTATGTAGACTACTTTTAAAAAATATTTATTAATTAAAAATATATCAAAATAATAATTTTTATATTTTATTTTTATTTTTAACAATAACATATCAAAATAATCAAAAAAATATTTAAAAAATTAATTTAATATTATTTTAAATGAAAAATTATTTTAAAAAGTAAATACTACCATAGAGTGCCAAGGAAAGTGAAAGATATATTAAGTACCATGTAGCTTAGTCAAGAGGTTTAGGAGCTTATAGAGATCACATAACTCATTTGTTCCAATCATAAAAAATTAATTTAATATGATTATTGATGATATTGCTATAAATTTGCACCTGACTAACCATTTCAAAGTATTGTTTCACCTTAAACTCTTGATTTTCTAGTATATTTTTTTTTTAAAAAAAAAGTTTTTAAAATGAAATTATGGTGCTTGAAGCTTACAAACTTTCTAAATCTTTTCCTTTCAATCCATATAAGATATTAAACATCTCCGTGGTGTTGGGAATACCGAAGCTTCGATGCCACTTTATTAGTAACTTCAAAGTTCTAATACCATAGACAATCCTATTGATTTTTGCCCATAAACTAAGCACAACAAATTTAATATGTTCAGTAATTTGCTTATATCCATGAAATAGACAGTATTAATGAACAGGAGAAACACCACAATTTACAATAATAATGGAGGACAAAGACCAAACCTCATACCCACACTCTCTTGCAAGTGTCTCGTCTTTCTCTATCACCCACATTTTACCAGCCTACACAAGCTGCTGCTCAGGACAGCTCGTGTCGCTGCCACAATGGCAGAACCTCTCTCTCTCTCTCTCTCTCTGTTTGGCTCTCGTTGATACGTATGCTTCTGCTCTCAACACAACCTTTTATAGGCTTTTCAAATGGCAGCTAGAATTCAACAAAGGTAGGCTGCATTATTTCTTCATTAATGCGCCGAATCGTGGTGAGCTCCAACTCACTCTTCAACTTTTAGTGGCCATAATTATTGCCACGTTTTTGCCCATTTCTTTTGTCAAAGTTAGGTAACATTCAGTGCATAATTCTTCTTTTAGTCAAAATATGCAGCTCCCTCTTAAGATGGGATCGTTTGCAAACAGGGCCTAAATGCTATTCGGCAAAATTTTGAATTTTTTTATTTAAAACCCACCAAATTTAAGATGGATGAAAAGTTTATAAACTGGGCCAAGTTAGGCTAAATTTTCAATGACTGTGCTATATCTTGATCTGAAATCCATCGGTCTCAAAACTGAGGCCTTCATCATAGGGGCTTGATACTGAAGTTCAAATTAGAAATGGTATTCTTTTCTTAGACGTTTTGCTACGGATTTTTGTAGCACTAAAATCCTATGTTGTAAAACTACAATCCGCCTGCCAGTTAGATTTGAGACATGGTAGATTTGGAGTTTTAATTGATTTGAATTGGAAAAAAAAAAAAGAGTATGGAAAAAATTACTGGTTAT
>Ga0307516_10006204_pt1 | contig 14064 bp, 1 predicted proteins | sample 19_EM_MG_FD_203310 | JGI IMG/M metagenome (GOLD analysis project Ga0307516, IMG submission 203310) | Populus trichocarpa ectomycorrhiza microbial communities from riparian zone in the Pacific Northwest, United States - 19_EM | ecosystem: Host-associated > Plants > Roots > Unclassified | place... | reverse complement strand
CGGGCCCGCAGGAGTGTCGCGACCACCGGTTCCTCGCCCAGGCACTCGCGGACCATCCCGGTCAGCACCGCGTCCGGGCCTACCTCGAGGAAGCGACCGACGCCCAGGGCGCGCAGTGTGGTCAGGCCGTCGGCGAAACGGACCGGCTGCCGGACGTGCCGGGCCCAGTAGTCGGGCGTGCAGAACTCGTCGGCGTCGGCGATCTGCCCGGTCACGTTGGACACCACGGGAATCGCCGGCGGGGCGTAGCTCAACTTGCCGGCCGCGATGCGGAAGTCGTCCACCATCTCGTCCAGGTGCACGGAGTGGAACGCGTGGCTGACCTTCAGCAGCCGGGACTTGCGCCCGCCCGCCGACCAGCGCGCGGCCAGTTCCTCGACCGCGGCGCGGTCGCCCGAGATCACGGTGGCCGCCGGCCCGTTGACGGCGGCCACCGACACCGCGCCGGTCAGGCCGGCGCGTACCTCGTCCTCGCCGGCCCGGATCGCGGCCATCGCACCGTCCGCGGTGATCGCCTGCATCAGCCGGCCGCGGGCGGTCACCAGGGCGCAGGCGTCCGGCAGCGAGAACACCCCGGCGCAGTGGGCGGCGGCCAGTTCGCCGACGGAGTGCCCGGCCACGTAGTCCGGCCGGCAACCCCACGACTCGACCAGCCGGAACAGGGCGGTCTCGATCGCGAACAAGGCCGGCTGGGCGTATTCGGTGCGGTTCAGCCGTTCCTCGTCGTCGCCGAAGACGATGTCCCGCAGCTCCGGGTCGAGATGGTCGAAGGCGGCGTCCAGCGCGGCCGCGAAGACCGGCTCACCGGCGTAGAGCTGCCGGCCCATACCGATCCGCTGGCTGCCCTGGCCGGTGAAGAGGAAGGCCGACCGGCCGCCCCGGGCGGTGCCGGTCACCACGGTCGGTGCCGGTTCGCCGCGGGCGATCGAGGCCAGTCCGGCCACCAATCCGTCCCGGTCCTCGGCGACCACCGCGGCCCGGTGCTCGAAGCGGGACCGGGTGGTCGCCAGTGCGTGGCCGATCATCCGGGACGGGGCCTCCGGTACCGCCGCCAGGAGCGCGGCCGCCTGGGCCCGCAGCGCCTCGTCGGTGCGCCCCGACAGCAGCCACGGCACCGGTCCGGGCTGGTCCGGTGCCGGTTCCGGCGGGGCGGCCTCGGGCGCCGCCTCGAGGATGAGGTGCGCGTTGGTTCCGCTGATGCCGAACGACGAGACCCCGGCGCGGCCGGGCCGGCCGCGGTCCGGCCAGGGGATGTGTTCGGTGAGCAGCCGCACCGACCCGGCCGTCCAGTCCACGTGCGGGGTCGGCACGTCAATGTGCAGGGTTCGGGGCAACTGCCGGTGCCGCAGGGCGAGGACCATCTTGATGACGCCGGCGATCCCGGCCGCGGCCTGGGTGTGCCCGATGTTGGATTTGACCGTGCCCAGCCACAACGGATCGGCGCGTTCCTGACCGTAGGTGGCCAGCAGCGCCTGCGCCTCGATCGGGTCGCCCAGGGTGGTTCCGGTGCCGTGCGCCTCCACGACGTCCACATCGGACGGCCGCAGCTGCGCGGCGGCCAGCGCCTGCCGGATCAGCCGTTGCTGGGAAGGACCGTTGGGCGCGGTCAGGCCGTTGCTGGCACCGTCCTGGTTGACCGCCGAGCCGCGGATGACGGCGAGGACGGGGTGACCGTTGCGCTGCGCGTCGCTGAGGCGTTCGAGCAGGACGAGACCGACCCCTTCACCCCAGCCGGTGCCGTCGGCGGCCGCCGCGAACGCCTTGCAACGCCCGTCCGGCGAGAGTCCCCGCTGCCGGCTGAACTCGACGAACACCCCCGGCGTGGCCATCACCGTCACGCCGCCGGCCAGCGCCAGGTCACACTCGTCACCGCGCAGCGCCTGGGCGGCCAGGTGGATCGCCACGAGCGACGACGAGCAGGCGGTGTCGACGGTGACCGCCGGACCCTCCAGCCCGAGCGTGTACGCCACTCGCCCGGACGCCACGCTGCCGGCGCTGCCGTTGCCGAGATGCCCCTCGAAACCCTCCGGGATGTCGTGGAACAACCGGGCCCCGTAGTCGTCGTACATCACCCCGGCGAACACTCCGGTCCGGCTCCCGCGCAGGCCGGCCGGGTCGAGACCGGCCCGCTCGATGGTCGCCCACGCGGTCTCCAGCAACAGCCGCTGCTGCGGATCGATGGCGAGCGCCTCCCGCGGGCTGATCCCGAAGAACCCGGCGTCGAAATGGTCGGCGTCGTAGAGAAAGCCACCCTCGCGGGCGTACGTGGTACCGGTCCGCTCGGGGTCGGGGTCGTAGAGATCGTCGACCGGCCACCCCCGGCCGGTCGGGAACTCCGATACCGCGTCGACCCCGTCGGCGACCAGACGCCACAGGTCGTCGGGTTCCCGGACACCGCCCGGGAACCGGCAACCCATCGCGACGATCGCCACCGGCTCTCGGCGCCCCGACTCGGCCGCCAGCAGGCGCTGCCGGGTCTGATGCAGATCGGCGGTCACCCACTTGAGATAGTCGACCAGCTTCTCCTCGTTCGTCATGAGCGGCCCAATTCCTTGTCGATGAAGTCGAAGATCTCGTCGGTGGAAGCGGTCTGCAGACGTTCGGAGACGGCCTCGGCGGGCGGAGACGTCCCCGCGAACGCCGCCACGATCGCGGTGAGCCGGGCGGCGATCAGCGCCCGGTCGCCGTCGTCGGGGGCGATCCCGGCCAGGGCGGCCGCGAGCCGGTCCAGGTCGGCCAGAACCGGCGGCCCGCTCTCCGGTACCGGCTCGGTGAGCCGTTCGCGGAGCAGGGTGGCCAGCCCGTCGGCGTTCGGGTAGTCGAAGATGGTGGTGGCCGGCAGCCGCAGCCCGGTCGCGGTGATCAGCCGGTTGCGCAGCTCGACCGCGGTCAGCGAGTCGAAGCCGAGTTCCTGGAACGCGCGGTGCGGATCCACCTGATCGGGTGACGAATGGCCGAGCACCGCCGCGACGTGCCCGCGGATCAGCTCCACCAGAATGCCGTGCTGCTCGGCGGCGTCCCGGCCGGCCAGCCGCCGGGTCAGCGCGGCGCCGCCGGTGGCGGGGCCGGCCGCCCGGACCCGGATGAGCTCAGCGAGGATGGCGGGCAGCACTCCGGAGGCCGCGTGCCCGCCCAGCACACGCCGATCCAGCCGGGCCGGCACCAGGTACGGCGCCCGGTACGCGAGCGCCGCGTCGAACAGCGCGAGCGCCTCGTCGGCCGGCATCGCCACCACCCCGTTGCGGCTCATCCGGGCGCGATCGGCCGCACTGAGGTCGCCGGTCATCGCGCTGTCGTCCGCCCACAACCCCCAGCCGAGGCTGACCGCGGGCCGGCCGTGGGCCTGCCGATGCTGGGCCAGCGCATCCAGGTAGGTGTTGGCGGCGGCGTAGTTCGCCTGTCCACCGCTCCCGACCGCACCGCTGATCGAGGAGAACAACACGAACGCGGCCAGCGGAAGGTCACGGGTCTGCTCGTGCAGATGCCAGCCGGCGTCGACCTTCGGCCGCAGCACGCCGGCCAGCCGTTCCGGGGTCAGCGAACCCAGGGTCGCGTCGTCGAGCGTGCCGGCCGCGTGCACGACGGCCGTCAGCGGATGCTCGGGCGGCACCGCGGCGAGCAGCGCGGCCAGGGCCGCCGGGTCGGCGGCGTCGCAGGCCACGACGGTCACCTCCGTGCCCCGCGCGGTCAGCTCGGCGGCCAGCTCGGTGGCGCCGGCCGCGGCCGGTCCGCGGCGGCCGGCCAGCACCAGGTGCCGCACGTCGTGCCGGTCGACCAGATGCCGGGCCAGCAACGCGCCCAGAGTGCCGGTCCCGCCGGTGATCAGGACCGTGCCGTCCGGGTCGAGCCGGGCCGGAGCCGTGTCCGGTGGACCGGCTCGGACCAGGCGGGGCACGTGTACCGCGCCGGCCCGCAGCGCCAGTTGCGGCTCGCCCATCCCGGCCACGGTGGCCAGCACCCGCAGCGACTCGGGGGTGTCGTCGTGGTCGACCAGGACGATACGGCCCGGATTCTCGGACTGCGCCGAGCGCAGCAGCCCCCACACCGCGGCGCCGGCCAGATCGGCGACGTCGTCGCCGGTCGTGCAGCCGACGGCGCCGCGGGTGCAGACGATCAGCTGGTCGTCGGCGTTCCGGTCGTCGGCGAGCCACTCCCGGACGGCGGCCAGCATCTCGGCGGTGGCCCGGTGGGTGTCGGCCGGCGACGTCCCGCTCACCGGCACGTCCAGCCGGGTCTGTGCGTGGTGCCGGGTGGCGAGCGAGGCGGGCACCGGCACGGCCCGCCACTCGAGCCGGAACAGGCTGTCGGCGTGCCGGGCGCCGCCGAGCTGGGCGGTCGTGACCGGCCGTACGGAAAGCTGATCGATGCCGCCGATCGGGTTGTTGTCGCTGTCGGCCAGCACGATCGTGGCCGAGTCCGGGCCGGCCGGGGTGAGCCGGACCCGCAGCCGGGTGACGCCGGTCGCGGACAGCCGTACGCCGCTCCACCCGAACGGCAGGTGTACCGATTCGGCCGGGCCGGCCGCCAGCGCCATCGTGTGCAGCGCCGCGTCCAGCAGGGCCGGATGGACGGCGTACCGGCCGGCCGGCTCGTGCAGGTCGTCCGGCAGCTCGATCTCGGCGTACACCGCGTCGCCGGAGCGCCAGGCGGCCTGTACGCCCTGGAAAGCCGGCCCGTAGTCGAGGCCGATCCCGGCCAGGCGGGGGTAGAGGTCGTCGACCTCGACCGGTGTCGCGCCGGCCGGCGGCCAGGATCCGATCGGCTCGGCCGGCCCGGTCGCGGGCCCGAGGACGCCGATCGCGTGCCGGGTCCAGACCTGGTCCTCCTCGGTCCGGGAGTGGACGGTGAACTCGCGCCGTCCGTCCGCGTCCGGTTCGACCCGCACCTGCAGCCGGACGTCGGCGGTGTCCGGCACGATCAGCGGCGCCTGCAGCGTGAGGTCGTCGACCTGCAGGCCGGTGCCGCCGCGGGCCGCCGCCTGCAGGGCCAGCTCGACGACGGCCGTGCCGGGCAGCAGCACGGTGCCCAGAACCCGATGGTCGGCCAGCCAGGGCTGCGCGGTCAGGGACAACCGGCCGGTCATCAGCATGGTGCCGTCGGGCAGTTCGACCGTCGCGCCGAGCAGCGGGTGGCCGGTGGTGTCGAGCCCGGCCGCGCCGACGTCCGGGGTGTCCGCGGTCCGGCCCAGCCAGTATCGCCGCCGCTGGAACGGGTAGGTGGGCAGTTCGACCGGTCTCCGGTCGGCGCCGGGCACACCGGTGAGGTCGACGGGCACACCGTGGGTCAGCAGCGTCGCCGCCGAGTCGAGCAGGTCCGCCCAGCCGCCGTGGTCCCGCCGCAGGCTGCCGACCACGGTCGCCTCGGCACCGGCGTCGTCGACGGTCTCGGCCAACCCGATGGTCAGCACCGGATGCGGGCTCACCTCGATCAGCGTGTTGTGCCCGGCGGCCAGCAGGGCCCGGGTGGCCGGCTCGAACAGCACCGGATTGCGCAGGTTCCGGAACCAGTAGTCGGCATCCAGTGCCGAGGTGTCCAGTTCGGCGCCGGTCAGCGTGGAGTAGAACCCGATGTCGGACGCGCGCGGTGTCACACCGGCCAGCGCGGTCCGGATGTCGTCGCGGAGGCTTTCGACGTCCGGGCCGTGCGACGCGTAGTCGACCGGGATGATCCGCGCCCGGATGTCGCGGGCCCGGCAGCTCGCCACGAGATCGCGGACCGCGTCCGGCGAACCGGTCACAACGGTCGACCGGGGACCGTTGACGGCGGCCACGGTGAGGTCCTTGATCTCGTCGGCGGGCAGCGGCACCGACGCCATCGCGCCGGTGCCCGCGATGCTCAGCAGGGCCCGGCTGCGCAGTGCCACCACGGCGGCGGCATCCTCCAGGGTCAGGGCGCCGGCGACATAGGCCGCGGCGATCTCACCCTGAGAGTGGCCGATCACCGCCTGCGGGCGTACGCCCACCGACTCCCACAGCCGCGCCAGGCCGGTGAGCACCGCGAACAGCGCCGGCTGTACGACGTCCACCCGGTCGGCCGGTGGTCCGCCCGGTTCACCGCGCAGCACGCCGAGCAACGACCAGCCGGTGTGCGGGGCCAGGGCCCGCTCGCAGGCTTCCAGGTGGGCCCGGAACACCGGCGCCGTCTCCAGCAGCTCGACCGCCATGCCGGCCCACTGCGAGCCCTGCCCGGGAAACACGAACACGGTCCGGGGCTCCCGGCCGGCGATGCCGCGCCGCAGGGCCGGATCGTCGTCGCCGGCGGCCAGCGCGCGCAGCCCGCGCAGCAGGTCGTCCCGGTCTCGGGCCACGACGGCGGCCCGGTGGTCGAGCCGGGCCCGCCCGGTGGCCAGGGTGCGGCCGACCGCGTCCACGTCGAACTCGGGGCGACCCTGCAGATGAGCATGCAGTCGGCCGGCCTGATCCCGCAGTGCCTGCTCGTTCCGGGCCGACAGCAGCCAGGGCAGCGATCCGCCGGAGTCGGCCTCGGTCGTGGCGGCGACGGCGGCGTCGGGTGCGCTCTCCAGGATCACGTGGGCGTTGGTTCCGCTGATCCCGAAGGCCGAGACCGCTCCGCGCCGGGGTCCGTCGCCGGCCGGCCACGGCACGGTCTCGGTGAGCAGGCGGATCCGGTCGTCCCACTCGACGTGCGGTGTCGGCGCGTCCACGTGCAGGGTCCTGGGCAGCTCGGCGTGCCGCAGCGCCTCCACCATCTTGATCACGCCGGCGATACCGGCGGCGGCCTGGGTGTGCCCGATGTTGGACTTGATCGAGCCGAGGTAGAGCGGCCGATCCCGGTCCTGGCCGTAGGTGGCCAGCAGCGCCTGCGCCTCGATCGGATCGCCCAGCGTGGTGCCGGTGCCGTGCGCCTCGACCGCCTGTACGTCGGACGGCCGCAGCCCGGCATTGGTCAGCGCCTGCCGGATGACGCGTTGCTGGGCCGGCCCGTTGGGTGCGGTCAGGCCGTTGCTGGCGCCGTCCTGGTTCACCGCCGAGCCGCGGAGCACCGCCAGGACCGGGTGACCCTGGGCGCGAGCCTGGGACAGCCGTTCGAGCAGCACCAGGCCGGCGCCTTCGCCCCAGGCGGTACCGTCCGCGGCGGCCGCGAACGCCTTGCAGCGTCCGTCGGGCGCGAGCCCGCGCTGCTTGCTGAACTCGGTGAAGACGGCCGGTACGGCGAGGATGGTCACGCCGCCGGCCAGCGCCAGATCGCACTCGCCGGCGCGCAGCGACTGGGCCGCCAGGTGCAGCGCCACCAGCGACGACGAGCATGCCGTGTCGATCGTGACGGCCGGGCCCTCGAACCCGAAGGTATAGGCCATCCGGCCGGAGGCGACGCTGGTCGTGGTGCCGGTGACCAGATAGCCCTCGGCATCGGCGGCCGGTGCCGACCCGGTCCCGTAATGCTGGGCGATCACACCGGCGAACACTCCGGTGCGGCTGCCGCGCAAGGTGACCGGGTCGATGCCGGCCCGCTCCATCGCCTCCCAGCCGGTCTCCAGCAGCAGCCGCTGCTGCGGGTCGGCGGCCACCGCCTCGCGCGGGCTCATCCCGAAGAACTCGGCGTCGAAGTCGGCCGCGTCGTAGAGGAAACCGCCCTCGCGTACGTAGGACTTGCCGGGCTTGCCGGGCTCGGGGTCGTAGAGCTCGTCGACGTTCCAGCCCCGGTCGGCCGGCAGCCCGGCGATCGCGTCCACCCCGTCGGCGACCAGCCGCCACAGGTCTTCGGGGGTGGTGGCGCCGCCCGGGAACCGGCAGGACATGCCGACGATCGCGATCGGTTCGTCGGTGTGTGCGGTGGTCCGGGCGGCGCGGACCGGTTCGGCGGCCGTGCCGGCCAGCTCGGCCCGCAGGTGTTCGGCCAGGCCGGCCGGCGCCGGATAGTCGAACGCCAGGGTGGCGGTCAGCTGCAGGCCGGTCGCCGCCACCAGCCGGTTGCGCAGCTCGACCGCGGTGAGCGAGTCGAAACCCAGCTCCTGGAACGGCCGGCCGGGTTCGATCGAGGCCGGGTCGGCGTGCCCGAGGACGGCCGCGACCTCGGTTCGGACCAGGGTCAGCAGCCGCTCGCGGGCGGCCGCCTCACCCAGCCCGGCCAGCTCCCGGGCCAGGCCGGGCCGGGCGTTACCGGCCCGGCGGCGGACCCGGACCAGATCGCGGGCCACCGCCGGCAGAGCCTCCCGGGCGCCGAGCTCGCGCAGGGCGGGCTCGTCGAGCCGGACGAGCAGCCGGACGGCCGCGTCGCCGGCCCGGTCGAGCAGCCGGTGCCCTTGCCCGGCGTCGAGGGCGAGCAGCCCGGTGCGGCGCAGGCGGGCCTGGGCGCCCGGATCGAGGGTCGCGGTCATCCCGGCGTCGTCGGACCACGGTCCCCAGGCGAGGCTGGCGGCCGGTTGCCCGGCGGCCCGGCGTTGCTGGGCGAGTCCGTCCAGGAACGCGTTGGCCGCCGCGTAGTTGGCCTGTCCCGGGTTGCCGAGTGTGCCGGCCACCGAGGAATAGAGGACGAAGGCGTCCAGGTCGAGGTCGCGGGTCTGCTCGTGGAGCAGCCACGCGACGTCCACCTTGGGCCGCAGGGCCTGGTCGAGCTGATCCGAGGTCATCGCGGCCACGGTCGCGTCGGCCAGCACGCCCGCGGTGTGGAAGACCGCGACCAGCGGGTGCTCGTCCGGAACGGCGCGTAGCAGCTCGGCGAGCGCGTCGCCGTCGGCCAGGTCGGCCGCGGCCAGGGTGACCGTGGCGCCCTCCGCGGTCAGTTCGGCGGCCAGGTCCGGGGCGCCCGGTGCGGCCGGCCCGCGGCGACTGGCGAGCAGGAGATGGCGAACGCCGTGCCGGGTCACCAGGTGCCGGGCCAGCATCGCTCCCAGGCCTCCGGTGCCGCCGGTGATCAGCACGGTGCCGTCCGGACGGATCGGTGGCCGGGCGGCGGGCTCGGTGACCCGCGCCAGTCGGGGCACCAGGACCTCGCCGGCGCGCAGGGCCAGCTGCGGCTCGCCGCTCTCGATCGCGGCGGGCAGCGCCGCCATCGAGGCCGCGTCGAGGTCGACGTCGGCCAGCACGAACTGGTCCGGATGTTCGGACTGGGCCGACCGCAGCAGGCCCCAGCACGCGGCGGCGGCCAGATCGTCGGGCGCCGCGCCGGGCTCGGTGGCGACCGCGCCGCGGGTGAGCACGACCAGGCGACTGCCGGGATCGCGCGGTCCGGCCAGCCATCCCTTCAGCGCGAGCAGCCCCTGCCGGGTCAGCGCGTGGGTGCGGGCGGCCGGATCGGTCGCGGCGGATTCGAGCGTGTGGATCGACGCGATGCCGCGGGGGAGGACGGTAGCGATCGCCGGGTCGAGCAGCACGGCGCTCCACGTGGCGATCCCGCCGCCCGGCGGACCGGCCGGGATCGGCCGCCAGCGCAGTTCCAGCACGTCACCGGAGTCCTCGGCGGGAACGACCGTGTCCGCGGCGACGGTCTCGAAGGTCACCGACTCCACGGTGGCCACCGGCGCGCCGGCGAGGTCCCACAGCCGCAGGCCGACGGTGTCCTCGCCGGCCAAGGTGCGGGTCTGGGCGCGGACGGTCCGGGCGCCGGCGGCGTGCAGCGTGACGCCGCCCCACCGGGTGGCCTGCCGGCCGTCCGGGTCGGGGAGAGCCGCGTCCAGCAGGGCCGGGTGGATGCCGTACCCGGTTCTGTCGTCCGGCGCGGTCAGCTCGATGTGGTCCTCGTCCGTGAGGGCGGTCGCCGCCGCGGTGACCGGGCCGAGCGTGCCCTCGGCATGCCTGGTCCAGGCGTCGTCGGCATCCGGCCGGTCGAGCCGGGCGTGGACGGCGACCGGCCGCCGTCCGTCCGGGTCCGGCGCGCCGACGCTCACCTGGATCTGCACGGCGCCGGTGGGTGGCAGCGGCAGCGGCCTCAGCACGGTCAGCTCGTCGATCCGGTCGCAACCGGTCTGCGCGGCCGCATGCAGGGCCAGCTCGACCAGGGCGGCGGACGGCAGCACGGTGACGCCGTGCAGCGTGTGCCCGGCCAGCCACGGCTGGCTGGTCCGGGTGAGGCGGCCGGTCAGCAGGTAACCGTCGCGGTCGGCGAGGGTGACCGCGGCGCCGAGCAGTGGATGACCGGCCGGTCGCAGGCCGGCCGCGCTGAGGTCGCCCGCGGCCGTGTTCTCGGGCCAGAACCGTCGCCGCTGGAACGGATACGTCGGCAGGGCCACCGGCCGCGGCCGGTACGGGGCGAAGAACGCGGCCCAGTCCAGCGGCGCGCCGGCCAGGTGGGCCCGAGCGGCCGCGGCCATCGCCGCGTCGGGCTCCGGTCGGCCGGGCCGCAGCGTGGCGATCCGCTCGGCCTCGGGCGCGTTCTCCTCGACCAGCGCGGTCAGCGCGGCGCCGGGACCGACCTCGACCATGATCGCCGCTCCGGCCGCGCGCAGTGCGGCGACGCCGTCGGCGAAGCGGACCGGCCGGCGGACGTGCGCGGTCCAGTAATCCGCCGTCCGCAGGTCGTCGCCGGTCGCCGGTCGGCCGGTCAGGTTGCTGATCACGGGCACGGCCGGCTCGGCGTAGGTCAGGCCGGCGGCGACCGCGTGGAACTCGGCGAGCATGGGATCCATCAGCGCGGAGTGGAACGCGTGCGAGACCCGGAGCCGTTTGTGGTCGCCGCCGAGCGCGGCCGCGACGCGGTCGACCGCGTCGGCCGGGCCGGACAGCACGACCGAGCCGGGCGCGTTGATCGCGGCGATGTCCACGTCATCGGTGAGCAGCGGCAACACCTCGGCCTCGGTGGCCCGGACCGCGATCATCGCGCCGCCGGCCGGCAGCTCCTGCATCAGCCGGCCGCGGGCGGTGACCAGCCGGGCCGCGTCGGGCAGCGACAGCACACCGGCCGCGTGGGCCGCGGTGAGCTCGCCGATCGAGTGCCCGGCGAGATGATCGGGACGCAGTCCCCACGCCGTGAGGACCCGGAACAGCGCGGTCTCGACCGCGAACAGCGCGGGCTGGGTGTAGGCCGTCCGGTGCAGCAGATCACCGTCGGCGGTGCCCTCGGCGGCGAACAGCACCGCCCGTAGCGGCCGGTCCAGATACCGGTCCATCTCGGCGCAGACCTCGTCCAGGGCGGCGGCGAACTCGGGCACCGTGTCGTAGAGTTCGCGGCCCATCCCGTTGCGCTGCGCGCCCTGGCCGCTGAACAGGAACGCCAGCGTGCCGCCCCGGGCCCGGACGGGTTCGACGCCGCCGGCGGCCACGGCGTCCAGACCGGCCAGCAGCGTCGGCATGTCCCGGCCGACGACCGCGGCCCGCAGCGGATGCCGGCCGCGCCCGACCGCCAGCGCATGTCCGACGTCGGCCGGCCGTTCGCCGCTGACCCGGTCGCGGAGTTCCCGGGCCAGCGCGCGCAGGGCGTTCTCGCTGCGGGCCGACAACAGCCATGCCATCGGCGGTGCGGACCGGCCCGGCTCCGCTCCGGCGGGCTCCTCGGCGTCCGGCTTCCCGTTGCTCGGCTGCTCGGCGGCCGGCGCGGCCTCGAGGATGACGTGCGCGTTGGTGCCGCTCACACCGAACGACGACACGCCGGCCCGGCGCGGCCGGCCGCTCTCCGGCCAGGCGACCGGCTCGGTGAGCAACCGGACCGACCCGGCCGACCAGTCCACGTCCGGCGTGGGCGCGTCCACGTGCAGGGTTTTGGGCAACTCGCCGTGTTCCAGGGCGAGGACCGTCTTGATGATGCCGGCGACCCCGGCCGCCGCCTGGGTGTGCCCGATGTTGGACTTGATGGAACCGAGGTAGAGCGGTCGTTCCCGGTTCTGGCCGTAGGTGGCCAGCAGCGCCTGGGCCTCGATCGGGTCGCCCAGCGTGGTGCCGGTGCCGTGTGCCTCGACCGCGTCCACGTCGGCCGGCTCCAGGCCGGCGTTCCGCAGAGCCTGGTGGATCACGCGCTGCTGGGACGGGCCGTTCGGTGCGGTCAGGCCGTTGCTCGCCCCGTCCTGGTTGACCGCGGAGCCGCGCACGACCGCGTGGATCGGGTGCCCGTTGCGCTGCGCGTCGCTGAGGCGTTCGAGCAGCACGAGGCCGACGCCTTCGCCCCAGCCGGTGCCGTCGGCGCCGGCCGCGAAGGACTTGCAGCGCCCGTCCACGGCCAGTCCCCGCTGGCGGCTGAACTCGGTGAAGATGCCCGGTGTGGCCATCACGGTCACGCCGCCTGCCAGGGCCAGCGAGCATTCCTCCGACCGCAGCGCCTGGCAGGCCAGGTGCACCGCGACCAGCGACGCCGAGCAGGCGGTGTCCACGGTGACGGCCGGCCCCTCCAGCCCGAAGGTGTACGACAGCCGGCCGGATGCCACACTGGCCGACGTGCCGGTCACCAGATAGCCCTCGACCGCGTCCAGGTCGCCCAGCAGCTGCCGCAGATAGTCCTGTCCGTTGGTGCCGGCGAACACCGCGGTCCGGCTGCCCCGCAGCCGGGCCGGGTCGATCCCGGCCCGCTCGAACGTCTCCCAGGCGCTCTCCAGCAGCAGGCGTTGCTGCGGATCCATGGCCAGGGCCTCGCGCGGGCTGATCCCGAAGAAGTCGGCGTCGAACATTTCCGCGCCGGTGAGAAAGGCACCCTCCCGGACGTACGACGTGCCGCCGTGGTCCGGGTCGGGGTGGTAGAGCGCCTCGGCGTCCCAGCCCCGGTCGGCCGGGAACGGCGTCATCGCGTCCCGTCCCTCGGCGAGCAGCTCCCAGAGCGCCTCGGGCGAGCTCGCACCCCCCGGGAACCGGCAGCTCATCGACACGATCGCGATCGGCTCCCGCGCCTTCGCCTCGGCCTGCCTCAGCCGCCGGTTGGCCTGCCGCAGCTCGGTGGTGGCCCGCCGCAGATAGTCCCGAAGTTGTCCCTCGCCGCCGGCCACGTGGCCGCCGTCGGTGGTGACCGTACTCATCGCACCCCGCCGTTCAGTTCGTTGTCGAGGACGTCGAACAGCTCGTCGTCGCTGGCCGCCATCAGGTCGCCGTCGTCATCGGCCGGGTCCGGCTCGCCCTCGGCCAGCCGCAGCAGCGCCCGCAGCCGGACCGCGATCCGGTCCCGGGTCTCGTCCGCCGGGGGCAGGTCGCTCAGCGTCGTGGCCGCGGCGTCCAGCCCGGCCAGGACGGCGACGGCCGGGTCCGGTGCCACCGGGGTCAGCTCGGCGCACAGGTACGCGGCGAGCGCGTCCGGGGTCGGGTAGTCGAACGCGAGCGTCGCGGGAAGGCGCAGTCCACTCGCGACGGTGAGCCGGTTGCGGAGCTCGACCGCGGTCAGCGAGTCGAATCCGAGGTCCTTGAAGGCGCGGTCCGGGGCGATCTCGGCGGGGTCGGCGAAGCCGAGCACCGCGGCGATCTGCCCGCGGACCAGGTCGACCAGGAGCCGCTGCCGGCCCGCGTCGTCCCGGCCGGCCAGCCGGTCGACGAGCGACGGGCCGCCGTCGCCGGCTCGGCGGGGTGGGACCCGGACCAGCCCGCGCAGCACCGGGGGCAGCATCCCGGCGTCGGCCTGCCGCCGCATCGCAACGGTGTCCAGGCGGGACGGCAGCAGCACCGGGGCGCCGTGGGCCAGGGCGGCGTCGAACAGCGACAAGCCCTCCATCGCGGTCAGCGCCGCGCCGGCCCGCGCCAGCCGGGCCTGACCGACCGGGTCGAGGTGTGCGGTCATCGCACTGGACGGGGCCCACAGTCCCCAGCCCAGCGACACCGCGGGCCGGCCCCGGGCCCGGCGATGCTGGGCCAGCGCGTCCAGGAAGGCGTTGGCCGCCGCGTAGTTGGCCTGTCCCGGGTTGCCGAGCACCCCGGCGAGCGAGGAGAACAGCACGAACCCGGTCAGCGGGAGATCGGCGGTCAGTTCGTGCAGGTTCCACGCCCCGTCCACCTTGGGTCGCAGCACGGCGGCCAGCCGGTGCGGGGTGAGCGTGGTCAGGAGGCCGTCGTCGAGCACCCCGGCCGCGTGCACCACCATGGTCAGCGGACACTCGGCCGGGATCCCGGCCAGGGCGGCGGCCAGCGCGGTACGGTCGGCCGCGTCGGCGGCCGCGATCCGGACCGTGGCGCCCAGCCCGGTCAGTTCGTCGACCAGGGC
>Ga0307516_10006203_pt1 | contig 14064 bp, 15 predicted proteins | sample 19_EM_MG_FD_203310 | JGI IMG/M metagenome (GOLD analysis project Ga0307516, IMG submission 203310) | Populus trichocarpa ectomycorrhiza microbial communities from riparian zone in the Pacific Northwest, United States - 19_EM | ecosystem: Host-associated > Plants > Roots > Unclassified | place... | reverse complement strand
TGATAGTTATTAGTTTTGATATATTAGCTGTCCTACCTACAAGATAAATAGTTCGTAGTCGTACTGTGTATATTCATCGCGTTTGGACCTGGTTCGCACCCATCCACCCATCGTGGTCACCCCGATCAACTCAGCGCGCGAATTCTAACAGCTAATTGTTATGGACAGGTACTCAATACTTCCTGCCTTATCATTAGATGGCATTCTCCACTTGGATGTCTGTCGGGAGTCTTGGAAGGGGGCAACATTCTATAGGTTCATTGAAGGCCTACTGGACAATATGAATCCTTTCCCTCAGTGGAATTCTGTCCTTGTTATGGACAATGCAAGTATACATCACTCCCCAGAACTACAAGAGCTTGTAGAGGGCCGGTAAATAGAGAAATCCAATTTCTGTGCTAAGCTGACAAATTCTCGTAGTGGAATGCGGTTGATATACCTTCCACCATATTCCCTGGATTTTAATCCAATTGAGGAAGCATTTTCAGCAATCAAAGCTTGGATTCAATCAAACAGAGATTATGCATGTAGTGAGCTATCAGGTGATGCAACTGCTGACCCATATACAATGATATGGGAGGCTGTTTATATGACTGTAACACCTACGAAGGTAGAAGGATGGTACCAAGACTGTGGATACTTGGCTTAATGGTTTTGTACATTACTATCTAGCCTTGTACAAAATACTACGAATTTCATGATACAGGATCTTCATGTAATGCAAGCATTGTGCATTACTCAACATTCTCATTCTCTTTAGTATGAGCTTCCCTTTGAATTTCAGTTAAATCAATAATTTCTGCTCATCCTTTACCCTTCTCTGCCTGGCACATGAGATGACTCACATGGCTCTGGAGCTTCTTTACAACCCCATGAGGCAATCCAATCTCATTGACCAAGAACTCGGAGGGTAAATCTGCAACACTGTCAACATAGAAAATTCCATGCTCAATGAAGTCAGCATGGAACCACATGAAGTTAGCAGTGGGCATGACTTGGTGAAGGTCATGAAGAAGGACTTCAATCGAAGGATATGCAATGAGATCATCATCATCGCTGTCATGCGAAGTGAATGATGGCATGTTGCATGACATGACATTGATGTGGCGCCAACCTGGTTGCTCATTGAGCAGTAAGTCACCTAGGTGGAGATGAATGGTTGGCACAGCAGTGGAAGGGCCAGTGATATGAGCCGGTGAAGTTCAGTGTCTTTTGGAAGGATGGTCAAATTGTAAGAGATTTGGAGGCTGCATAGCATTGCCTCTTTGAGGAACTATACAATATCAGACATTGCACGACATGTCGACACTGCATCAAAGACAACCTACCATCTTCTTGGCCCACAACATTACCACAAAGATGTCAAGCTGCTGGTGGTGGCCATCAATGGGGCTCACAAAGCACCAGCGGCCAGTGTGAGTTGCACAGGCAAGGTGTTCCTTCAACTGACATAGCTCATCGGTGAAATCAAGGGTTGCTGATGGTTCTCCCACCACTACTGTAGCATTACTACCTGGCTCCTTTTGTTTCTTTGCATTTGTGACAGATGTTGCAGCTGGTTTCTAACACATTCCATTGAGTATGCACATAGTATAATCTGAACTTGTCAATACATACCAGATTGTGGACCATTATCTCAATTTTCTGTGTCCTTGCATGATGGACTAAGCTTTGACTATTCTCAATGGCCATGGCAAGGTCTTGCTCATTTGCAAGAGTGTGTGGCACATCGCCAACACAATCAGATGAGAACTTATATCCAAGCTCTGCTTCGGCAGGGTCAAGATCCATATGTGCACACACACGATCAAAGAAATCAATAAATTTGATATCTGTTGCAAGGCGGAGGTTAGAGTGCATCACGACAACACCAATGACACCAGTGTTCTTTGGAATAGAGAAATCTAGATGTGTGACTAGGTGTCATGATGTAATTAGTTCATTGATTATGTGACTACTAGAATCTACTCACCGGGCTTTTCAGTAACAGCTGAATTGCGGCTCAAAGATTAGTGACACCTCAGTGGTTTCTTAAGTAGTAGGCTCAACATACAAGCAGGAACTACAGGTGCATGCATCAAGGGAGCAGCTACTGCCTGCCCCTGATGATGGGTTGCTGGTGCACATTGGTTAGGATATGGAGGAACACCTGGACCCATCAGGCCAGGTGCAGCCTGCTCAACATGCACCACATGGGGATGATAGTAGGGGGCAAGATCAGTCAGAGGTGGCAGCGCACCAAGCCAGAAGCCAGCACAAGGAAACTGACAGCGAAACTCATCCTGTTTGGTGGGAGAAAGTTTGTTGAAGGGAATGTTACTGGTCATGTTTACTGAGTTAGGTGTCCAACTCACCTATTTTATATGTATATGTTTCTGGCACTGATCATGCTCAGCAAGCTCTGGGGTTGGTCACTTTGTGCTCGGGGATAAACTTGAAATAACTTGTGGAGCATATCATAGATGCTGGCAATGACACCAATGAGTAAGAACTAACAAGTAAGATCCGTTGTTACTGGCATAAACAAGAGGGAAAGATAGAAAGCAGGGGGACAGACATGATGGAAACATTGCTGTTCAATTGAAGCAGGGCACTCAGCATTTGGTGCTGTATCGTGGAGGAGAGAGCACTGACTCCACTGGTGAGTGCACAGTGTTCAACAGCCTCCAGCTATGGGTCCGTTGAGTTGTGACATCATGACAGACTGTATTTGGATTAGTTCTATTTGTACTACTCCACATGTAAACAAAAAAGCTGAGTGGAGCGTAGCAGCAAGTGGTCTAATGTTTTGCAGGTAGCTGTAAATCACACAGGTGCAGACTACTCGGACCTACTAGATAGTGGGACGAAGATATTAGCCATTTAGCGCCACCCACTTTCGGAGTATCTCATATGCAATCGACTGCCATTCTCTTTGCAAGATCCCTACCATAAATCTCTGGCCGGAGAGTGAGTTTGCAGTGCTTCCTATCCATAACGAAAGGACGAACTTACCCTCGGGCCACAGCAACCACGATAACAATAGAAGTCTGTGGATTGTGGATTGTTGACGGCCGGTGTCAGGAGAATGCTCGTTAGTTCGAGGGACCATTCTGTCGCTATTAAAGTCGTACATGTACTGGCACTTCCACTACCGCGGATACACACCCATGTCGAAATGAGTAGAATGCCATCGATAGCATCCACCCCTCCATATGTGTAACTGTGCTCCTCCCACGTTTGTTCCATTGTCACGCCGTGCTCAAAGATGGCTCGCTCGAGTTGAGATACGGTTGTCGTCACGTATTGTCCCCCCAAATAGGGCCACATCATAACAAAGGTACTTACAGCTGCATAGGGCTTGAGGAGTGCTTTGGAGCATGAAGACGCGTCATAAAATACAAGCAGGGAGAGTGTCAAGGAGGCGGACGGCGTATCTGTTAAGAGCAGTTCAAGACGGGAACATGTGGGGAGGAGGGATACGAAATACAGAGCACCATATGTATCAGTCATACCAAAAAAAGAGCTCTATATGTAAATGCGAGAATCCATACCTTCATCTGGTGGTGGATACGCCCACAGGCGAGAAGCATCCTCAATGCGAGACGGACGTACCTATCTACCCATAGCAGTGGACATTCTGATCCAATGTCCGCATAGACTATGGCGGAATTCTGGGGCTTGAACTGGATGAGTGCACTCACAGCGTTTGTCTTATCGACACAATCAGGAAGCGTCTCTGGTGGTTCAACTGACAGCGCTGCGGAGACGGCTGGCGCTCCCCGACGACGTCCGCTTCGCGGGCAACTATGTACAAAGACGGATCGAATGCGGGCGAGGTATCGTCCTCGGATGCTTGGGTGAACGAGTTGGGGGTGTTTTTGGAGTTGTACACTGCGGATTTTCTGTGTTTTCGTTTGTGCATCGAAGCAGTGGTCCAAAGTGAGTTCCCACGCTCTGAACCAACTTCCTAATTAGTAGTAAGTTGTGAAGCTCTGTACTACTAAATATTAAGCAGCAGTCAGCATCCGGTGGTTTGTGGGTGCCAATGCCATGGCTTGCACTGGATGGTACTTATTATTGGTATGTTCTCTCAGTGGTGAGGTACACTGCAGTAAGAGCACGCCATTGAGTATCTGGCAGGCCTGATAGTAGTAGTAGGAGTTGGCCAGTCTGGCGAACCACTTGACCAGGGCGGTACCCTCATTCTCTTCCCATTCACCATCGCCTCCGATATTCCGTTCATCGTCCTCTCAATGTCTCCGAGTCTATCTAGTAAGTGTGATCAGTCTTTACCATCCCGATTTGAGTATCCATACTATCAGACCTTGGACTGGAAGACATCTTGCCCAGTTTCTTGTGAACCCTTCCACAACGGGAATTCAGACACGTCTACCGGCCATTCTTGTCCTATTCGTGATCTATCTCTTTTGTGCGTCCCATCAATGACACGGTTTAGGTGGCTCACAGCGAGATGTGACAGCTTCTTTTCTCCCCACGCTCTCGAAACACGTCTCTTACCTCGGATCGTGTTCTTCATTGGCAAGCATTTTGGAACGGGTGCGTGAAGAGACCACGCTCATAATGACATCGCCTAACCCCTCTCACAGGCGTCATCTTAGCAACTGCGTTCGCCCATCTCCTGCAGGACACTTTTGGCGCACTCAGAGACACCGTCGTCCTCGCAAGATGGAAAATAGGGCGTCACACGGGGTTGATTATGTACGTCACTTGAGATCGTGTCCGATGAGAACACGCTGACTCCTTCTAAACTAGACTTGCATCTCTTTTATCCATCTTTCTTGTCGAGTGTATGTTCACCGCGATAATCCTTTAGCACCGCTGACCTATGCGCTTGCACTAAACATCTCCACATCCTACGTGGACTGTCTCCAATCGTACAGCTCTTCATCGAGCACGCCCCCACGCGACCCCTCGCCCAACAATGATGAACCGAGGTCTTTCCAGGACACAGCACCAAAGATCGCTGATGCCACCGATCCGGAGTGACAGCCCTTACTGAGCACCGGAAATGGGCATACGGGGAAGCAAATTCATACACATACATGTGTACATAAAGACTATCACCACTGCGAAGAGCACGAACATAGAGAGGAGCGGCATGCACCACATAGCCATCATCAGCATACGCCCTTCTACGGCACAACCCATGCCCACCTACAGGACCATGTACGCATACGCACTACGTCAGCCACCAGCGTACACCACGCCCACCGCGACACTGACGGCAGCGGAGGCGGCAACAACTCCAATGGAGGAGCTGTCATTTTTGAGGGCCACCACCGACACGGCCCACTCTGCGCACCACGATCGCGGGCCACGGTTGCCATCGCTGTATGGAGATGACGAGCCTGGGCGACGGGTGGTGGTCAATGTCGGGTGTGTGCACAGTCGAGATGGGGGTCGGCATGTTGACCATGCTCATCATGACCATCATGTACACGGGCACGGGCATGGACTAGGGGGGATCATGTATGGTGACGCAGAAAAGGAAGTCAGGGTTGGAAAGAAGAGGCAAATCATCAGGATACTCGGACGCTTCCTTCCCGCTCGTCGTCATCGTCAAGTTGACGCCGATCATATATGCAGGTGTTACAACTAGGCATCATGGTCCACTCGCTCATCATCGGACTCACTCGAAATCATGTCCGGATCTGAATTCGGTATGTGTCTTTTTCGCCGTTGATGATAGACAGTTCTCGCCTTTTTCTCTGTGCAGCATCTCTTCTTATAGCTGTGTTTTTCCACAAGCTCTTCGAAGGCCTCTCGCTCGGCATCCGAATCGCAGCTCTCCCTTCCTCGTCCTACTCTGACTGCACGCACGAAGCCGCCGCGGTATCCCACGATCCTTCGCACCTCGATTTGCATCTCCACGATGCATACATCGCTCCGCACGCAATGAATCTATCAAAGTTCATCGCCGTGCTCAAACCGACGCTTGCCTGTCTGTTCGCGATTACGACGTCTGCAGGGATCGGACTCGGCATGCTCGTCTTCAAAGCGGGAGCTGACATCGGTAAGCCCACTTCCCCTTCCACAACTCACTCACACACGCACAAACTGGACAGCCTATATTATGCGTCTGACACAGGGCCTCAAGTCTGCTACATCCGCAGGCATGCTGATTTATGCTGCCTGTGTCGAGCTGCTTGCTGCTGATTTCGTGATGGACCTGACGCTGTGGAAGAGTGAGTGGATGAGGCAGGGGATTGCAGTGGGGAGTCTCATGCCTGGGGTGTGTGCGATGGGGGTGATATCGTAGATGGTGACTACCTTTTCTTACGAATCTTAGTACGTGGGATGACTGTTTGATGTGTCAGACAGCCGCAGCCCACTGCCGCGAACGTGTCGAATGCTTATTCTTGTGTGAACGATGCACTAGTCGGGTACATAAAAATAATCGTACATCCTTGTACTACTCCGTACTAGTCTACTTGTAGTGGCTGTATGTACTGGCTGTTCGGAATAAGATATGCACAGCGAGAGGAGAGCCGGCGCCATAGTAAGTTAGTGACCGGTGATGGTGATCTCTCATTGTAACTCACAACGGAAAGCCAACAACCCAGGTGCTTCCGTCGTCTGACGGATACGGTTGGCAGATATCGACATCTGTCATTGCACCACTATTAGGGCATCACAGTCGTCAGTAGTTGCTGACCATGGGGTCGTAAGCCATTCCCAACGGCCTGAAATTAGCTCAGAGTTGAATTTACGACTGTTAATCCCCCTCACACTTGAGCTAGTAACAAGGAGTGTGCGTAGAAGAATGCTGTGGGTGGTAGTAGCTCAAACTTGGTAAGACTTGATTCGACAATACAAAGACACCAGATCGGTGCTCGTTCATGTTAGAATTCGCGCGCTGGGACGATCGGGGTGACCACGACGGTGGGTGGATGGGTGCGAACCAGGTCCAAACGCGATGATTATACATGATACGACTACGAACTATTTATCTTGTAGGTAGAATGATCAATATATGAAAACTAATAATTAATCATAGTCTTGTGAGTTTGCTACGTAGCGGCTGTATATTCTGACAGTTCATGGTTTTCCATCCACAGTTGGGAAAGCATGCTGACCACCAAAACGGTCGTCGTCGTCACACCCCTTGGGTCGGGAATCGGCCACCTCGTAATTCACTTACTATTGTCCAATGCACAAGACATACTATCAGCGAAGTCGTCGTTTTATACCACACCCAAATGTTTTAGATTTTCAACGACAAATGACAAAAACACCTCGGCTCATTGCGTAATCGTACATTTCAGACAGGCAGATGATCTTGATTTCTTCCTGGGATGCATTTAATTGATATGGAAATGCTGCCTGGTGTTGGCATTCCTGAGGTCGCGCGTAGTAAGTTCGATCTGGAACAAGGTAGTACTATGAAACGACAGGACCCCGACTATAATGAAACAGTTCTTACCTGGTTGGCAGGGACACGTGGTCCCATATCAGTCCAAACAAGATTGCTATTTTCTTTGGGTGCAATGCTATAGAAGGGGCCCGATCAGGAACAGTCAAACAGTAGATGTCAATAGCTCACGTATATGTGTTGTCGGCGACCCTCTTGAGTACCCACTGCTGGTATGTGCCATCTTTGACATTGACCCATTTATTATCATCTTCCCGAACCCAATTAGTGCAGCCTTGCATGCCAAGGCTGATCTCATAGGTGACGGGGAAGTTATGGAGCCATTTGAAGTAGAAAGGCTGGAGACATGTTTTAATTAATCATTATGAAGGTCAGTGGGAAAGAATTGAAAGACCTACGGTTTCTTGATTATTGATCACGATGTTGTCCACACCTCGAAGTCGCTCACTGCCAATCCAACGGCCGCTGACCGATATATGGTGAACACCGTCGAGAGGATATCCGTCCGGGGGAAACATGATAAAAGACAATGCGCAGAGTGTTGAAAGTGTTGATTCTGAGGAGTCCCTCAAAACTGACCATCCTTTTATCCTCTGAACAGGCGCTTCGACAGTGACGTTCATGTACCATTTTGGAATTATTTGCACCTGTTGCGACTTGCAAAGGAACACGGGAACTGAATCAGATGAGCCTAGCCTGCCAGCATGCTGGCTTGTTCGCCGGCTAGTTCTGACAAAGTTCAGTATGTAGCCTATGTAATGATTTCCGTACGGGTGTAACTTGAAGGGTATATCCTGGTATATTCCTGTACGAATCCGGTTAAAGCACAAGGGGTTGAACGTATCTGGGGTAAAGGGGTAATGTCATTAGTTTATAGCCATGAAGTCAGACCAGAATGATCCAACAACGTTAAATTACAGTCATCATGGTGTGCCACTTTTGTGACCAAGTATCATGTGGATATGTACAACGCACCAGGTCTCTTTTCCTGATGGGCCACTTTCTGGACGATGGTCAGATCAGGAACAGAATTTACCGGCACCGTAAGGCACTGCCATTGGGATCCGAACAGGAACAACTGAGATCTTATGTAACTTGCTCCATTCTTTGGAAATTGGAATTGGTGATTAGGGGGGAATGGTTTCTCACTGCTACTGACGCTTAACTGAATTATTTTGCTTAGCCGACTCGTCTCACCCAATCAGAGAGGTCACCGAAGTATTCAAAAGTGTAGCGTCACGGGGGCCTCTCTCAGATGCGGAACTCCAATTAGTATAATGGGCGCGGGGCCTAGGTCTACTGTCTAAGAAGGTTGAGCAGTGCGTATCTTGCGTGCAGTGTCGCATCTACGAGTGGTGGAACCGAAGTGTGTAATGTTAAGATATCGGGCGGTGATTATCGGCGCAGCGTTACAGGTGAGGATTCAGACTACTCGGACCTACTAGATAGTAGGACGAAGATATTAGCCATTTAGCGCCACCCACTTTCGTAGTACCTCATTTGCAATGGACTGCCATTCTCTTTGCAAGATCCCTACCATGAATCTCAGGCCGGAGAGTGAGTTTGCAGTGCATACTTCCTATCCACAACGAAAGGACAAACTCACTCTCGGGCCACGGCAACCACGATGATAACAATAAAACTCTGTGGATTGTGGATCGCTCAGGGCTGGTGTCAGGAGAACACACGTTAGTTCGAGGGACTATTCTGTCGTTATTAAAGTCGTACGTCTGGCACTTCCACTACCGCGGATACACACTCATGTCGAAATGAGTAGAATGCCATCGATAGCATCCACCCCTCCATATGTGTAACTGTGCTCCTCCCACGTTTGTTCCATGGTCACGTCGTGCTCAAAGATGGCTCGCTCGAGTTGGAATCGTACGAACTCGGTGACACTCGTATTAGATTTTGAGTTCTCGGACGGCACATATCTTTGTGCACTGTGCAGGGGGGTCGCTGCAGCCGAATACAGACAGGATGTACCAAGGACGCGATTAGTATGTTAGTCGGGGTGCGACCAACAAGTTCAGCATTGCGAAGGTGTGATCGGCGCACTTCTGCCTGTTATTGTGAACAAAGACGGGGCGTCGAGGTAGATCGCTGGGACGGAAGACAGAAAGGAAATGGGGCGCATGGAAAGGAAATACGACTGCCTCCATGATAGTGACTCCATCATGTGGATGTACAGGCGTCCTAACGGTTTTTCCCTCGCCGGTTATACCGGGTTTCACGGGCCGGGTCTACGCTCTGTGCCACTCGTCGGATACCCTCAGCGGAATGGCGAGAGGGGATCCACACTGGCTATAGTACCAGTGGTGACCGTGGTGTTGCACGAGGACGAGAAAAGTGCTGGCGTGCTTTCGCTGACAAAGAAGCCTCCTTGTCGCTTTCACCCCGTTTTTCAGACCGTCCTTGCGTCGGGTCGCTGCCAGCTCTCACGCTTCGGCCTACTCCCCTCGAGGTATGTGGTAGATGGTAGTTCACCTAAACATCCCTGGATGGGCGGCGGTCGGGGTAGCGGTTTAAGCCCCCTGACGAGAGCTTTCGCAGGCTCGAAACCGCACACCCTAACCCGCCCCTTTACCTGTCCCTGTGTGTACTGTACGCGGCCCCGATCTTAGGAGAGGGGCGTCCGACGGACACGACAAACAGATGTGACCGCCCGGGATACCTCTCTTCGCACACAGACTATACACGGGGGAGTTTGGGTCCCTTCTTCCTCGTCCTCCGCTACCTGCACGCACGAAGCCGCCTTACACCCCGCCGCATCCGATCCTTTGCATCCCGACGACGCATACATCTCTCTGCACGAAAAGCATCTATCCAAGTTCATCGCCGTGCTCAAACCGGCGCTGGCCTGTCTGTTCGTGATCACGACGCCTGCAGGATCGGATTCGGCATGCTCGTCTTCAAAGCGGGAGCTGACATGGTAAGCCCACTTCCCCCCTCCCTCCCCCTCCGTGTCCACGACTCTCATACACACGCAAACTGGACAGCCTATATGCGTCTCACACAGGGTCTCATGTTTGCTATATCCGTAGGCATGCTCATCTACGCTGCCTGTGTCGAGATGCTCGCTGCCGATTTTGCGATGGACCCGACGTTGTGGAGGAGTGTGTGGGTCAGGCAGGCGATTGAGGTGGGGAGTCTCGTGCTTGGGTGTGTGCGATGGGGGTGATATCATAGGTAGTTAGTGAATTTTGGTACGTGGGATGGCTGTTGTGTCTGACACTGAGTAGCCCACCGCAAACGTGTCGAATGTTATTCTTGCGCGAACGATGGACTAGTAATGGTCGCGATAATCGTACATCCTTGTACTACTCCGTACTACTAGCCTAAGTACTTGTAGTACATAGCTGTACGTACTGGCTATGAATTAGCACAACGAAAGAGGCCATAAGTCCAACTTGGTAGTGACTGGTGATGGTGATCCCTTGTTGCAGTCCACAACGGAAAGCCAAAAAAACCAGGTGGTTTCATCGTTGTCTGGCGGATGCGGTTGTCATCGTCGCCTGCCGTTGCACCACTGGCATCATAACCGTCGGTAGTTGCTGACCATGGCCGCCTGGAGTCGTAAGCCATTCCCGACGGCCCTGAAAATCAGTAGAGTTGAATTTATAACTGTTAATCGCCCTCACACTTGAAGCTAGTAGTACAGAGGAATGTGCGTAGAAGAATGCTGTGGGCGGTAGCTCAAACTTGGTCAGACTTTATTCGACAATATGAAGACACCAAACCAGTGCTCGTTCAGTTTTGCATCAGTTGGGAAAGCATACTGACCGCCAAAGTTGTCGTCATTGTGCCCCTTGCGCCAGGAATCGCCCACCTCGTAATTCACTTACTATTGTCCAATGCACAAGACACAAGACATACTATCAGCGAAGTCGTCATTTCATACCACACGCAAATGGTTTAGACTTTCAATGACAAACTACACACTGTATGATTGTACATTTCAAACAAGCAGATGATCTTCAATTTCTTCCTGAAATACATTTAGTACTTGTTGATATGGAACTGATACGAGGGGTCCTTGGCGTTCAATTGCTTAAGTTGGACCTGGAACAAGCCGGGATGAAACGACAGGACCGGACTATGATGAAAGCAGTGCTTACCTGGCAGTCAGCAGGGGCATGTGGTCCCATATCCTTCCAATAAATTATCGTATTTTCTTTGGGTGCAATGCTATGGGAGAGACCAGATCAGGAACAGTCAAATAGTAGATGTCAAATAACCCACGTGTATGTACCAGGGGAGACTTTCCAGAGTACCCACTGCTGGTATCCGCCTTTGATATTGACCCATTCTTTATCGTGCTGAACAAAGTTTCCGCAGCAATGAGTGCCAAGGCTGATCTCATAGACGCTGCCTGTGGGAGCATCATAGAGCCATCTGAAGTAGAAAGGCTGGAGCCATGTTTCACTTTATCATAAGGTCGGTCAGAAAGAATTGGAAGGCCTACGGTTTTCTGATTATTGACCACAATATTATCCACATTGCCAACTTTCTTATCACCAACGCAATGGCCATTGACCGATATAAAGTTAACACCGTCGACGGGATATCCGGGGGGCGACATGATGAGAAAAAAGGCACAGAGTGTTGGAAGTGTTGACTCTGAGGAATCCCTGAGTCAAAACTGACCATCCTTTTATCCTCTGAACAGGCGCTTCGACGGCAGCCGCTCGTGTACCATTTTGGCATTATTTGCACCTGTTGCGACTTGCAAGGGAACACGGGAATTGAATCAGATGAGCCCTAGCCTTGCAGCAATGCTGGCTTGTTCGGTTGGTTCTGACAAAGTTCAGTACGTAGTAATTTCCGTACGGATATATGATAAATCCGGTTAAAGCAGAAAGGGATGAACGTATCTGGGGTAAAGGGGTTACTTATGTCATTAATTTACAGTCATCATGGTGTGCCACTTTTGTGACCATGTATCATGTGGATGCAACGCACCAGGGTCTCCTTTTCCTGGACAATGGTCAGATCAGAAACATCATTTACCGGCACGGTAAAGCATGGATGGGACCCGAACAGAAACAACTGAGATCTTATGTAACTTGCTCCATTCTTTGGAATTGCTGATTAGCGGGGAATGGTTTCTCACTGCTAGTACCGACCTGGAGCTCCAATTACTATAATTGGCGCGGGGTCTAGGTAGCTTATTGTCTAAGAAGGTTCAGTAGTACGTACCTTGCGTGCAGTGCACTAGAAGTTCTTTAGAAAAGTACAACGTTTTGCCTGAGGCACGTGTCGCATCTACGAGTGGTGGAACCGAAGTGTGCGGTGTTAAGATATCGGGCGGCGATTATCAGCCTAGTGTTACAGGTGAGGATTAGATCAGTGGTCACGCAGATCTGAGCCCACTCGGACTAGAGAGGCTAGATGGCAGGACGAAAGATTCTTCTGTGTATGTAAGCCACTATGATATCATACGTATTATATAAGCGGCAAACTTATGGCTGGTGGAAAACTTTTCATGTTGGATATGCCTTTGCTCTTCTGAGGCCCTGAGGGCATATGGGAAATGGAAAGTCCGGCACATTTTGTCCGGCGCTTATATAATACACATTAAGTAATCCACCTTTCCCCGGTATGGTGCTGCTCACTTAGAGGCCACTACTTTTGTACAAACTTTGGACCTGGTCACACTATAGTCTTTTTGTTATGTCCTCTTACAAAAATGGTCTATTTCATGATAGAAACAAAGCTGTAAGAGCAATTTTTATTTAACCTAAAATTACTTGAGCAAGGTTCCAATGAAGGAAAACATTTTGGCCACATAGGGGCATTACTATATATGGTAAATGCAAAATTACTGTATTTGGAAATCAAGGGACTGAGCCACGGCTTCGGGAACTCTCCGATGTGACTTGTACCTTTTTGAACTGAACTCTCTGACCTGGATTTGTCCAGCCTTTGTGTCCAGCCCTGCACGGTATGCATTCATCCACCGATGCATGTGATGCTCCCATAAACAGATGGTAGACAACTTTTGAACTGACTGTAGGGTGAGTGGCAAGTTCTTTTTGAGTGTCTCGAAGGTTCCATCACAGTTGTCTTGAATATATTTCTTGGCTTTTCCCCAGAAGAACTCAATAAAATTAAGTTCGCAGTGAAATTTTGGAAGGAAAATGCAAAGGTGACCTGCACCTTCAATAGTCTCTTGAACAAGGGATTTCTGTGCTTGAAAATCAGGCTGGCATTCCAAAATTCGCTTGTTGCAACAAACAGTTGCACCCAGGTCACATCGAGATTGGCATTTCCCATGCAGCGGTGATTGATAGAGGCCATGTTTGGAGAGGACAAACTTGATGCTGTTGACAAGAACGTATGATTATATCTTATCTTATCTAATCTTGGAGGTTTCCAGAGATCACAGTTACATGTGATTCCGAGTAGTGTCAACCAGAATACCGGTAGATCACGTGACCGGCTCCACAGGATAGCCAGAACTATCACAAGCAAGGCACGTGTTTAACACATGCTGATGCACGTTGCAGGCACATTTCCATGATGACTACGTATATGGAAAGTACACTGACTACATATGGGAATATGGTGAAATAGGCGAGAATAATACTTATCTACGCACAGACCATGTACCACAGGTATATATACCCTGTAGGATATCCCATGTAGAATAACGAACTCAGTGTCTAACACCTAGTTCAATACAGTCT
>Ga0307516_10006202_pt1 | contig 14064 bp, 23 predicted proteins | sample 19_EM_MG_FD_203310 | JGI IMG/M metagenome (GOLD analysis project Ga0307516, IMG submission 203310) | Populus trichocarpa ectomycorrhiza microbial communities from riparian zone in the Pacific Northwest, United States - 19_EM | ecosystem: Host-associated > Plants > Roots > Unclassified | place... | reverse complement strand
TCGTTAGAGCAGAGATAGCTAGCTATCCTCGTGCTATAGTCGGTTGCCTGGCTTTTGGGACAGACGAACCGTACAGAGTCGCTCGTTTGAGGTTGTGATTAGATCAGGCCAGAGTGGCCCTGACACCTGGGGCTGTTGAACAAATCGGAGGCGACCTTGGGGTCACATGTCCTGGGTCCTCTGTCCTTGACCCAGATCTTGGACTCTCCGGGGATGGCCTCGGCGGAGGAGATCGAGAGGGCGGTCACCCACATGTATATGGTGGGGTTTGAAGGGCCGGTGACTTCCCAGTAGATAGGACTCCTTCGGTAGACCTAAGGATACGAGTCTCTGAGTATGCCAAATAGACCGACTTGTCCTTGATATCCAAAATGACTGATTAAGAAGATAAGATAAAAAGGTGGGGTGAAAGGATAAGATAAGATGTGATAAAGATCGTGTAGAAAGGGAAAGGGAAAACATGTCATGGGTTGAGTGAATGAGTGTGGGCGCTTGGGACTTAGGCAAAGAAATGGTGGAAAATGACGAAAATCATAACACCCTGATAGAAGCTCCAAACCGTTCCAAAAGCCCATGGAAAGTCACTCATTGCCCACTGCCCATGGTGATGAGTGTAGGGCAATTGTGTACAGTACAACCAGTGCGCGAATGCAACCAACTCTAAAATAACAGCAGGAGCTGACACGGGGGACTGTACACCCCACGGGCCGTACTAAGTACAGTAAACCCGACACGCTCGTTCTACTAAACACATGTTCTGATGATTTCTGGGAAAGTCTCGAAGGGCAAGTCGCCACCACCCCCAGCCCCTATTTCGCTTGGGTTTACTCCGATCCCCGTGCGATTTTCATCTCTTTGGTACATATCTTCCCAGGTCCTGAGGGTATCCCGGCTGGTGACCCAGAAACAGTCATCGTGGGGCACCGTTTGACGGGACCAAGAACGTCGCTCCGATAACTTTCCGGTATGTTTTGCTTCTTGTCCTATTACTGATGGTTACACAGATTCGGCTTCTACTATGTCCAGTCCTTCACGACTCTGGAGGTCATCTCCCCAGGTTTCTCGGTGCCTCCTTCAACCATCGAAACCTCAATAGGCCTGCACGTGGGTTTGAGAGGGCGGCCATCTTGTATACCACTCATTCACCTCCGCAAGGTGGAGAACATGGCCCGGGGAATGATTTGTCACTGACGTGCGGTCACGCCCGTTTCTGTCGTGCCAAAATGTTTTCACGAAGTTCCAGATTTAGATCGACCCTTCGAATGAGGGCGTGGACAAATTTCCGCAAACCCTCGTTGCTGCCTAGGAAACTCCAGCTGGTGACATGCTCTTCACCGTCAATATTCATTTCAGTTCCGAGGGTTGTAGCTCTCCGGTCCAGGGGGGCGCGCGGCCATTCGCGGAGTGCCGTTCCCGTTCGATGGTGTCGTGCCAAGATTGGCAAGAGTTCTGGATCGAACCCCCTGGAACACTCTACACTTACATCCCAGCCAGAGCTACTAGCAACTCGTGAGTCTCGCCGAGAGAAGATAAATGAAACATGCGGCTAATCCTATGCCAGGGCAATATCTCAGTCTTGAACGCAATTGCGGAGCGTGGAACGTGGAACGTGGAGAATTGGTGGGACGTGTCCATGTCAACAGCTGGGCAATCAAACTCAATGTAGGGGCCAGTGTCAAGACCCCAGCGCAGCGCACATAATTCTTGCTTGATTCATTCTGTGTCGTCGCATCAGCAAACCATCCGATCGCTCAGTAGAACTAAGTGAACTCACCGTCGTGGGTTTTGAGTGGCAAAGAATGCTTCGGACGATATGGTAGATTTTCCTCGCCCGTTCTGGCTTTGTTAGGCACAAGGCGTCGTAGTTCACGGCCTAAATACGTCTTTCGAGGCCTCGTTCAAGCCTCTAGTGCCGTGGCCATCGAATTTTTCGAATCTGCTTCGAAAGGCTCTGACGCCTAAATCACTCGGCAAGTTCTATGTAAGTGGATAGGCTGGCATAAAAAACGATCGACCGCGGAATTCTCACGATTCTGATCCTCTCTCGGGTTTAATTTTAACACCCACCAGCACGCAGATGGACACCGAAGACGCTTCGCGTCCTTTGAAACGGGTTCGGACGGACGTTTACAGATCCAACAGCTCCGCGACATCTCCTCTCAGTAACATGCCACCGCTCTCATTATCCATCTTGGGCGTTGAACCCATGGATGAATTCATCCGCGAGGTCGCGGACTTCATCTACCACATGATTGGGATGCGCCCACGGGACTTCCCTGGGGGTGTGGTCGAAGTGGAAGCCAAGATAGGGATCCTTAGGGATAGGTTATCGGGGAATAGGCTCAACCTTCCTGTATTGACTGAAACCAGTAAGCCCACCGCTCTCGCCCAGACTACCTTCCGACACCCACACGTGGCGCCTCTTTGGATAGTTCTCTCCCCCAACTTCGGTGATTTTAGATTCGAATCCAACATGACATCGGTCCGTCTGTTATCAGTTGGGGAACACTGGTTCCCTTCTCACACTCGGCACAGAAACAACACCAACATTTCAACTTACTCCTTAATAGCCTAAAGACATCACCACCACCAACCGTTTTGACACCACTAAACTATACCCACCGTTTTCTCGTCGATTCCTTCTATCAAAGTTCAGATCCGCCATCTGCGTCCGATGATAAAATCCGAGTCACTAGGGACGAAAAGACCGGCGAGGTGAAAGAGTGTGTCAAAAAGGTTAGGCTGGGGGACCTGAACATATACTGTCCGAAAAGGGTCGCAGACTGGCGTATATCAGTAAATGTCGAAATTCCAGGTGATTCCTTTGGTCTCTCTTAACACATCCAGCCTGGGTTGACTCACGGAATAGTTGCCCATCCTTTGGGCGCCGCAACACACACACGACGGAAGGATCGGATGAGCTACCTCCATGAGGAATTCAACATCGACTTGACACAAGTTACAAGCACCCACGGTACCGCCAGAGTGAGAGGTCCGCGTGGCGGTGTTTCACGAACCTGATTATCTTACCACCATAGGTCACGCACGAGTTGGAGGTTGAGATTGCACGACCGGCTCTGTTGCTCAGTACCGCATCTAACCGCAACAATCCAAATGTCTCAGAGCACGAGAGAGGGGCATTTGATGAACTCATCCGCGCATTCGTCAATAATGCCCGTACCTTGATCAGGAATGTGTCAATGGATTGAAACCACCTCAAGCACCGGCGAACTGTATTGTTACATTATGCAGGCAACCGGGATTGTAACACACGCGTCGTGGTTGAATAAGTGACGCTCATATACCTGCCCAGGAACTGGAGAGTTCCCTTCCCTGTAACGATGCGAGTGCATCGCGAAGGCGCTCGACCTTCTTCCTTTGCTTCTGCAACATATCCATCTTACCACTCCGGCTGTATAGTTCTTCAATAGTGTGGTCAGCAACCGAGTGAGGTAAAGAGGAATCCAACCACGAACCTAAGGTCCGCTCGCTCACCCAGATACCCAACTGAACGTTTCCAAATGTTGGGATGTCGTTTGGGCCTATCTTGTCCGGAGGGGCTCCCAACCCAGCGGCGAGCTGTTCACAAGTGGAAAGCACTTGTTCAGCTTGTTCATGAGCCGTGTGGAAGTAATGAGAGGAGACGAGGGCCATGATCAAAGCTCTGAGATGGTTATCCTGCGACCTGCTGGCTTTGCTAAGGCCGTCCTTTAGGTTCTGCCTGGAGGAAATGAGCAAAAGACGGACAAGATGCATACAAAACCCCACTTTGCTCTCAAAATCTCCGCAGAAATAGCCGCCTGGATGACTTTTCCCGCAGCTTCCAGCGTGCCACCCATACCTTTGGTGAGCCTGACGGCTCGGGAACCGAAGATTAAGAGTCCCTCGTATTTCATGTCAGTGGGCAGGGTTTGTCTTGCGCCATTTTCACCAATTAGATGGATAGAGGGTGCTGGAGGGTTTGCGAAGAGTCCAATGAGCAGCTCTGCACGTCCGAGGACAGCGGCAACGTCAACAAAGCCACCAGCTTCTGAGAGAGTGGATGCGACAGTATAGCGTGCCAAGGCTTCAGTACTTTTCCCAAGCGAATGTGCGAGGTGAGCAAGGTGTAATGTTATCCGGGCACTGAACTCATCAAACACCTCCCATGTGCGAGTGTGTGCGATGACGACATTTGTTTCCTGTTGGAGAATTCAGGGTTTTGGGGTAGTACGAACGGTAAGAACCCCACCTTTTCTGCTGCATTAAACTCACTCCGAATGACGGAAACCGCTATCAATTCACACAAAATGTCGGCCTTGATTTTTGCCAGGCGTATTTGCATCTGATCTACGTCGGAAAGCCTCCACCAGGGAGGGCCTGCAGATGATTAAGAAAAGCGAAACCGCGGAGGGGTAAAACCGTACAATCAAGCGGTTTGGTGAGCTCTTTTTCCCATGCTTTCAGGCCTTCAGTTGCGAAAATCTTCCGCCGGGGTTTTCTCCCCATGGCGTCGCGCTTCGAGACGCTCGTAAGAAGGAATCCAAGTAGGTAAAAGATCCGCGGGTGAGTGACTTCAAGGTGTATGGGGGGGCCATTTGAGAAATCGATCTTGACGGAAATTAGATCCACAATACAGGGAGGTAGCGACGAAGTACCTTGATGCTGCCATCTCCCAGACATTCGAGAGCCTTTGCGTCCAGGAGGGCATGTAGATGGGAAAGTCGGGCGGACGATTCCGAGGAAATTCCAGCATGAACGTAGTAGACGATGCTCAGCACGAGGGTGTGCAGTGCCATGGCGCATTCAAAGTGGTCATCGAAGTCGACGTACGTGGGTGGCGCGGCAGGCACAGTGGCTGACAGAGTAGAGAGAGTTTCGTAACGGAGCCCAAGGGTGTTTTCCGCCGTACGGGATGCGAGGCCAGTGTCAGACCAAAGGCCCCCTGAGATAAGTGTCCTGAGGCGAAGAACGTGAGATAGCAATGTGACACGAAAGTGCTGGTGTTTGGAGGAGGAATCTCGCAATTTATCTACAAGCGTGAGGGCAGTGCGGAATTCGTTGAGGGAAAGATGTTGTGAAATCATTTTCAGACAAGTAAGGTATTCGACTTGAGGGGGATCTGAGACTGGGATCGAGGCCACCAGTCGTTTGAGAAGGGTGAGGGAGAATCTGGGTTTCTGTTGCCAAAGGGAAAATTGCGCGTGAGCTAGGGTTATTTGGTATTTGTATTTTCGGAGTGAAGAGTGCTATGGATCATTAGCCTCGGCGTTCGTGGTGATGGATGGTAAGTTACCTGCTGAGCGAGTACGCTCTACCAAGAGAGGGTTATAAATGGGAGTGACAACTCTGGTAAGAAACAGGACGCACACCCTTGGTGATTGCTCTGTCAACCTGGAGGCGAATCAGGTCACGAACCTAGAGCGAACGTGATTGTTCGCACCTCTGCTTCAATATTTCGAGCCCATGCATGGCGCTCGTGAGAACTAGTAGACAGTTGACTGCCTATCACCTGCAGCCCAACCTGTGCCAGGGTAGTCCATGCCCTACATTCTACCTCAGGTGAGAGGGCCCTCGTGAGAAGACACCTGCGTAACGCCACCACGGATAAGCGGAGACTTTCATCATGAAGCAGGTGGCTCGGGGGGAGAATCAAAACGGCCGGCAAGGAGAGCAGGAGCAAGGGCAGTGGAAGAGGTCTGAGGGGTGGGACGGGTTTTTCTGGTGACGATGGAGAAGGAGTGAGGGGGTATGAGCGCGAGGGGAGCGCGAGGACAGACATGGGTGTTGGTGCTGCAGAAAGCTTGCGACGCTTCGGAAGGCGCACATCGAGGTCTAGCCCCCGGAGGATCAGGTCTGCAGCCATATCGGAAGGAGAAGCGGACAAAGGCGCGTCAGGCGCCGGGTCACTGACCCTGGCGCGATCGATTTCGGCTTGTCACGCGTCACGTGCGAGGACAGCCAACCATGCCTCCCCGTCCACGACCAAAGCCGAAGGTGCGCTCGGGAAACAACTCCCAGTCTCTCAATGAGACAGCTCCTTCTCGGGATGAAGAGGATTCCATCTTCATAAAGAGCGGTAATCTTACCACCGCGACCTGGAAGCAGATGAACCAGATACCAAGCGGTGTGTTTCCTCGTAATCAGAAATCGTCCCATCTGATGTTGAGCCAGTGCGCGAGTCATACGAGGGATACGACTCTGGCAATGACGAAGATGCACGCAAACCCACGAAACAGCCAGTCGGAAAGGCACCGATCCACAAGCAGTACCCATCTAAACTTTTATCAGATTTCGCGCCAATGCTCATCAGCGGGCTCGCAGGGTCAGATCTCAGTTCGATAAAGGGGCAACACAGGTGCTGTATATCGATGATTCGGACGAGGAACCCGGATCCCACGCGCGATCCAAATCACCCTCGAGGAACTCAAAGCGACCCCGCAGCCGTTCGAGGTCCATCACGCCTCCCCCGGAACTCGCCCCGGAGCAGGAGAGGAAGGCACGAAATTTAGTGAGGTAAGTTCTAAACAACCCGGTCACGGTTTCCATCATTCACCCCGACAGGCAAGCTTTAGGCATCTCCAACCGCCGTTCAGTCTCTCCTCAGTCCACGTATTTCGATCATCTCAGAACAGACGACACGGAGGCATTTGACCCAGAACTCGCGTCAATTGCACTGCGTTCTACAAAAGCCAATAGTTTGCTTCCTCCCGGGATGGGAGAAGATGATAGTCCCCATGAGGCCATCATCAATGTTCAGTGGAGATACCATCCGTCGGAGAGCGGCCAAAAGGTGCTCGGGTGGACATTCCGCGTTAACCGCGTAGGTTTCGTCGAATACAGTTGACGCGGGAGCTTTCCTCACGCCTGTTAGTCAGACAACCTGCGTCGCATTTTCAAGGAGATTGCAGATCATATGAAGGCTCTACCCGATGACATCGTGCTTATTCTCAAGGGCCATAAAGTATACTCATCAGTGTCACTGGCAGCCCTGGGTATATGGTCGGATGGCGAATTCGGTATCTTTCTTGACAATTCTATACGATTTCCAATAACGCAATCACAGACGCCTGCCTTGGAGCAACTTATGACCTTCTCAGGGGCAGTCGCTTGGGTGCCCCTTCTGGCTCGCGCGTCACCACCGCCGAAGGTGAAGAGAGCGGAGAGGCAAGCTCAGACGCGGATAGTATCGAAGACACAGCGGAAGATACCTTCAGGCTGACTCTTCGCTCGATGAAGACCCCGAAGGGGGTTGTATTAACCGTTCGGCCCCAGACAAAGTGTGGGGCGATACTGAAGGCCTATCTTAGGAAGGCTGGTCTCGCCCATGAATACTTGGAATACGACGCTGGGAGGAGCCGGAACCGAGGGAGGAGGAGTGTGATAATTGCCTCCGGCCCTCGGCTGGTTGTTGACGGGGATAAACTTGACAATGAAGTTGAGATCAGGGAAGCGGACGTGGAGGACGGGGATATAATCGAGGTTACCGGCCTGTAGTTCCTAAGGTGTAGTATATGGTACGATGTGGCACCTGGCTTTCCGTCAGGGTTTGGCGATGGGGGAGAAGATATCACATACCCAACCATTCCGTGTCCACCCCAACCATGCTGGGGTGTTAGCTGTGTGGCTATTGTCTGATTATCCCTTAGAACCGAGAGTAGAATAGGGCGCTAGTGGAGTCGTGATCAGAAAGGTGAAAATGACTTGTTGGAAAAGATAACATTTTCGTTGCTTTCTACCTGTTGCGCAATAGGTTGGAGGGAGCTACTGACGTTCCCCGCTGTCAGTGGGCCAAATTTAATGATGAGATCCCCGGGGCATAGTCCCTTTGGTGGAATTATTACTATGGGTGGGTGACCGGTAAGATGGCAACTCACAGCTGTTTGGGCGGGACTATGCGGAGCGACAGCATCAACCTTTGCAAAGGGGAGGAGGGGGGGCGGAGGCGTTCCCCCATCGGTACCTGCAGATTGGGATGCGTGGACATGTTCCAAAGCCCTTGCGATCTTGTCCATGAGGGAAGACAAGTCGTTCCGTAACCGAATAATCCTGACACGTGCGTGCCTCACCGCCCAAACGTCGATATCGGCACGGGGAAATCCATCTCCATCAGTGAGTGGTGATTCAAGGGTAGAGTTATTTGCCCTGAGAATGGTTGCTTGGGATTCAATTTCATCCTCAATGCTGCTCTTTGATGCAATCAAAGCGTCGAGGTGGTTGGCCGGGCACTGCTTGGTTGAAGTGGTCATGTCTGGCTTATGGTGTGGGGGAAGTTGAGGGGCGAACAGAAGCAGGTCACAGGGGTGGGATTTTTTGCTCCTCGATCAGCCTGGTTCAGAGCTTCTTCCCTCTGAACTTGAGGATGGGTCCCAGCCTAAGCCTGCTGGGCTTTGGCAGAAAAAGGTATTCCAGCCACACTGATACCACAATAGGTGTATTTCATGCAGGTGGTGAGGATTTTTCAGAATGGTCAGGGTGAATTGCCCCTTCGGAGTTGCTCGGTATTTTTTCCCTTCCATTAAGACCCTGGACCTTTTAGGTCCCGGGAACCAATTACGACGCGTAGATAGGATGGACCAAGAAAAGATGAGGGCTTAAATCGACCATTTACTCGCGGCTTCCTTCACCAACCGGACCATCTCTTCTCTCGCTTGCTTCTTGGCGTCCTCTGTAATTCCCTCGAGCTCGTTCAGAGCGCTGGGAGAAACCAATAGTGGGTTGAACTCCAGAAAGAAACCGTCAAGGGTTGGGACAGTGACCTGGACTTGGGCCGGAAATGGTTGTCGTGTCGGCAGTAAACCCGTTGCGGGTGGAACAAGGGGGCGAGCGGGTGCCAGATGCTCTAGACTAGAGTGCTCATCTGGGGGAGCAAGGGCGGCTGTCGGGTTGGGCCTGGAGTGAAAGTCGATTGACGAAGGTTGCCTCCTAACAGTGATGCTGTTGACCCTTCTCATTCCTGGCCCTACATCACCACTATTGCTCCCCCCACACTCTATTTCTTCTTGTACACCTGGAAGTCCACCAGGGACCCCAAAATAGTGTGGATCCCCTGCAAGTTTCCCCTTTTGTTTGAGGGAGTTGGGGTCGCGTTTCGGGTATGAAGGAACACCGTTCGAGATTGCCGGATTGAAAGTTACTGATGATGGAGGGCGACGTGAACTCTGGGGGGTGGTGGATATTTTTGATGGGGAAGAGGGGCGGACGAGAGTGCTGGTAACTCGGCCATTCCTAACGTTAGGCGAGGGTCCTCTAAGTGGTGGTCGGGGTGGGATGTTCCTTTGCTATGAACGGTGTGGTAACAGTCAAGCGGCGTCTGACAGTTATGGATGCGGGTCTCACAGGCGTCCTCAGGAATTGAGATTTCGTGGGAGAGAGGTAACCAGCTGCGGATACCATCCTACGAGGGGTTGCGGCGGAAATTCGAGCTGCGGCGGGTGTTAACGGGACATAAGGGGTGAAGTGCAGCGTGTTTGCACGTACGATTCTTGGCAGCCCGGGACGGTTCGTCATTTCTCTCCGGGTCGATATCTTGTGAGGCGAGCCACTTTCGCTTCTTCGTGCTACGCTCTACACCCGTAGCACCCTCAGCAAGCCTATCCATCTGTAATACCTTCATGCACGTCAGAACATCGCCGTTGTATTTCGACTCTAGATCTCGCATCTTGACACTAAGGACAATGCGGGGAATCCTGGACAGGTAACCTTCGTTGCGGCTCCGAAAACTTTCAATCGCGTCCGATAGCCACGCTTCGAGCTGCTTTGTCCGGTGTTCAACTACAGGGAGGAGGGTCGTGCGGCGTCCGGAACGCGTTGGACGATGGTGACTGTACCTTCGATATCAAGATTGGCTAGCAGCTTTTGCTTATCCTTGAGAGTGAAGTTCCGCTTTGGTGCGGAAGAGGGTTGCATCTTGCTTGAGTGCCAGGAGTAAATGGAAGATGAGACAGCGGTGGGTTGAGGCGTTGTGGTCGGAGCACGTGACACGTGTTTCATGGAATGAATCAACATGATAGCTAAACTGGTACGACAAATCCCAACAAAATCATGAAAAGCCTCCCTTTCCAGCGGACAGTTCTGCCCCAAGTTTGTAACCCAGAACCTAGTCTTCGTCAGCCCAAGTAATAACGAATGGAGCTTTTGAATACCTTGTCCCAGTCCATCTTCGATCGTGTCATCGGTAATGCACGGCGGAGGGACTTGTAAGTTTTGTCACTCATATTCTGATATGTCTCTGTGAGAGCAATCTGATACTCGGTCTCTTCACTTTCGATGAGCGCGAGTACTTTGGCCGCAGATGGTGTGGGTGACGACTGAAGGATAGTGGAGGGCAACGACAACGACACCTCACGGTTCGCTGCTAGCTGGACCTAAGATGGGTTTGTCGCGTGAGAGGTAAGGACAAATCAAAGGTGGTTATATGGCTTACATTCCCCTGTTCATAATAATGGACATTTACCGCGATCTTTCCTTGTACCAACCTTGACTCAAGGTTTACCTTGTACTCTGACCTCCACCTTCCCGACCTAGAGCGCCGTGGTGAGCATGAGCCTACACGCATTGTCAGCCCACACCACATACCAAAAGTTTGAGGGGTTGTATCTGTTAGCGATGATCTGGATGATGAACACCGTCGAACTGTCTTGGCACGAGAACACCGATGTTGTTCCATCCGGGAAGTGAGAAGTTAGGTAGGCGTTGGCTGAAGCCTCCAGGGCGGTTCTGTGGTGGTTCGGGGCGAGGTATAATTTCGGGTGTGGGTAGGAACGTACCGAAAAGGCTCAGAGGCCGGGTCGGGCTCGTATGACTGTGGGCTAGAAGCTTCCTGGAAATGTATCCCGTGAGGGGGAGGCGCTGAGCGAGAGGCAACGCGTACGAGGCTTAGATGGTCGAATTCGAACGTTGTGTTGGAGCGTGGATCGAGAAACCGTTCCCCAATATCCCCTTCATCAGAAGATTCATTGACGAGCGCGATCTGACTGATAATCGACTGTGTTGCTCAGTGCTCGACCACCGGCCGCGGAAATCCTGGTGCTCACTTGGTGGTTGGAGCCTGGGACATCGACAGTGATGAATTGTGCGAGATTATATTCCCGGAGAGCCGGAGCGATGCCCTGCTGCAAGGAATCGTCGTCGGCAATTATGTTTCGAACATCTGCGAGTGAGATCAGCTCCTCGGCGGGGATAGAGAGTGAAGAGAGGGATACCATTCAAGACGTCGTTAATCTCCCCCGGAGGCGATTCGAGCAGAAATTTGGAGACAGCTTGAATGCGCTCTGAGACCTCCATAGCGGATGAGGGCGAGTGAGAAACGGCGACCCGTCCGATCTTTCCCTCGATCTCCCATGTCCAGAGTACAATTGTACGTCTACGACCTCAGCAATGGTCTCGCCCGTCAGCTGTCTCTCTCCCTCACAGGAAGGCAAATAGACGGGATTTGGTACGCGTATTCGACACAGTGGTGGCCACCTGCTGATCGCTTCGGTCAAGCTAGGCACACATCGGTTGTTGTCTTCGGCAGAGAGATTTTCTACGGCCAAGGCATACATACCACCAGCCCTGGGACGTCGCACGTAGGTTTGCCTCAGTGTTACCGATTCGATACGATTGAGCCTCAGTTCTCAAGCATGGCCAACCCCTGCAAGTATTTGATCTGGGCGAAACCGCCCTCGATGAAGATACCTTTGATGAGTACTTGATAGAGATGAAGAACCATTACACTGCAGAGAAGGTTGGGTTTCATCGACAGCCACAGGGATACACGATCCCTGATGTCTACTCTAGTACCACCTCCTAGGTACACGAGAAAACAAAACACCCTGACATCCCCAGTCCGCTGAAATTCCAGCTTAGATTTCAACTGTAACTCTTTCACAAGCGATTGTGTCGGTTTCCTCACAGGAGGGGCGATACCCTCTTGGATTAAAGGCATGGCCGTTTCGATGTTTCCCATCATTCTACTCATCCCCTGTCACGACTATTACAGATCTCCCGTTGGACTTCCTCTCCACTGATTTTGGCCGCGCACTACGACCCACCATTGATCGCATGTATTATGGGCCGACAGCGGGTTCGGCCCCATCCCCTAGTCCAAGCACCCCCCAGGTGGCCGCGTCGCTGTTACAATCCGTAGCGGAGGGTGCGACAGTATCTCCGTCCGTCCGCCACCTGGACTCCCCCTCCTTTGGACTGTCTTCCGTTGTTTCCCCGATACATGTTTCGACGAATTTACCCTCATTCCAGTCTATATTAGAGTCACACCGTGCCGTTTTTGCGTTCTTCACGTCTGCAACCTGCGGACCTTGTCGTTTCATCGAACCGACTTTCGAAGAGATTGCTGAACAGAAAACCGGGGGGCTGGGACACGGTCTCGTCGCCTTTGTAAAGGTCGATATCCAAGTGGGTGCTGGACACCAGCTGGCTGCTCGGTACTCCGTGAGGGCCACGCCTACCTTCATTATGTTCATGAACCAACGAAAGGTGTGCATTGAATCGCCTTGGCTGTTCTTGAACTGAACGTGCGATCAGAAACATGAAATGCGAGGTGTCAATGCGCCCGAATTGAGGGCGCAGGTTGATATGCTCCTATTTGAAGCCTTTCCCCGTGAGCTATACCACCTTCTCCCAGTCCATCGTCTGACTAGCGTTGACCGGCTCAGCTCATGCGCATTCAACACTGTCTCTGCCCTGTTTGGCAGCCGTGTCAATGGAGCCAATAATTTTCAGGACAATTGCTTCTCTCGACGCCGTGGTTACCAAGCTGTCCCATTTCATTGACGCCTCCAAGCTTCGGGTAGAGGAAAAGGCGAGGATAAAAGTCACGGTCGAATCCGCCGCCCTGCCGTTCCTGAAGCTTCAGGTCCTACCTTCTGGAAAACCGGCTGTGAAGCCCCTTTCTTCGTTAGCTCCAGTGCTGACTGAGTGGGCGGACGCCTCAAAAACTCTGATATCTGCGCTACCGACCGAACAACTATTCCCCGTGGTCGATTTGTGGCGCGTTGCTTTCCTCAGCACAACAGTGGGAACGTGGGTTTCAGAGGAATCTTCTGGTACCCTTGGCGCGCCTCCCAGCATCATTTCCGGGTTACTGAGTAAGGCGGAATTTAAGCCCCTCCCCCGGCCTTTCGTCCTCACTCTCCTCAAGTGTCTCTCCAATGCATTCGGGACACCTGCGTTGTCACAGCGACTATTAGCACCCGGCCCGCTTCGAGAGAAGCTTACCGACCTAGCAATCTCGCAATTGCTCGAAGAGGATAACCTAGTTAGGACTGCTGCAGCCAGCCTGATTTTTAACATAGCTTCCAGCACCCAGGCTCAAAGGGCGGGTACAGGAAAAAGCTCATTCATTCCACAGACGCCCATGGGGGTAGATGTTGAGTGGGAAATAGAGGTTTTAAGTGCTGTGATTGAGGGGATTGGGCGTGAAGAGGGCGAGGAAATCCGTGAGTACTCCGTCGGCTTGAAGGATCATACAGTTGAAGCCACGCAGTCCATAGGCTAGTTGCCAGCCTTGGATTCCTCCTTCGGTTGTCCCCGGCATATGAAACCCAGCTATCGCAACTATTGGAGGTGTTTCAGGTCCGGAAGTTGTTGGAGGGGAAAGCGTCTGCGGTGGCAAAGAAGGCTGACATAGTTCAGTTGACACTTGAGGTTGGAACGAAGCTCTGCCCGTGATTGGTGGGTGTATATACGTATCATCCTCAAATCATCCGACAGCAGGAATACAAATATCGAAAGAAATGCGAGTGTCGTTCGATTATGGGTGCGGTCCCCACCCAATCAGAGGGCCACTGTTTTTTTTTATTCACATATTTGTATTCCGGCTGTCGGATTATCTACTACACCGATCAGAAGGGCTGGTTCCCTACGCTAGCGCCTATTGGCCAAGGCCGGTCCCGAAACATAAAACGAGTCTACATTACAGTATTTACCTAGCACACAGCTAATTACATCCAATGGGAGGATGTCAGGGTGGACCTCGGCGGTCACCTGAAATACAGTCGACGCTGGTCTGGAGTTCGTGCTGGGGTGCTACTGGGAGCGCAGGGCGCAGTACACAGAGGGGAGAACAGAGGAGGGTTGTGAGAG
>Ga0307516_10006201_pt1 | contig 14066 bp, 15 predicted proteins | sample 19_EM_MG_FD_203310 | JGI IMG/M metagenome (GOLD analysis project Ga0307516, IMG submission 203310) | Populus trichocarpa ectomycorrhiza microbial communities from riparian zone in the Pacific Northwest, United States - 19_EM | ecosystem: Host-associated > Plants > Roots > Unclassified | place... | reverse complement strand
CGTAGCTCCTCCAACTCCTTCTGGAGAGCACGCATGACATTGGCTTGCTCGTCGGCTCGCTGGAAAGACCCAATGAATAAACAAGGTAGTCAAAACCAAATGGGGACGCACCTTTCTGAATTCAGTCAATTCTTGTTCCAGTTGAGCCGCCCTCGCATTTCCATCCGCGTTGTTCCTCCCCTTCTCATCGGCATCTTCCAAATCCCTTTCCAACCCGGCGATCTTGTTCTGCATCGTGGCGATCTTGTACTCGTACTCTCTCCTGATCCTCTCCTCCTCTTCACCGTGAATCCTGGATGCGGACCTATCAGATGCAACGGAAGTTCTCCCAAGGGCCACTCGGTCGAAGTAGTCCTCCCCAGTGCTAGGAACTCCGTTTCTCATCGGAGAGCTGTCACCATCATCCACCTGTTTCAAACGCGCGCTCAGACCGTTCAAGCCGCCAATCATAGGCGATGACTCCAGTTCTCCATCCGTATTTCGGTCCCTATCGCCATCATCCAGCATCGCAGTGCTCGCGCTGTCCCGGATTTGGCGACCGTATGGGACTTCGATTTCCTCCTCGGCGATAGTGCTCTTGTTTGGGATAATCACCCCACTCGTGGCACTCTGAGCATTCCCGTTGCTGGTAGTTGACTCGCTGATGGATCCGGCAGGGCGATGCGTAAGAAATTCCCTATCTTGTCGGTCTTCGGATCTTCGACCAGTGGTATCCTGGGAGCGGAGGTTTCGGTGTCGCCCTTGGTTAAGATTGAAGCCGTCTTGGGATGGCTTCCGACGTGAAGGTGAAGTGGTATCTGATCGACCGGTGATTGTATTGTCGAGGCTGGCCTCGCTCGGTTTACGACGGTCGCTGTAGAATGGCTTCTCCATGCCTTGTTTAAAGCCGTTTAGCTGTGGCATTGGGGGAGGATCCGATGTGTTTGGGTGCTCCTGCTGTGCGTGTTCATCGTAAGATCTATCCTGAATACCGGCCTGAGAGTTGTACATGAAGAAGGGACAACGGAAGTCGGGAGAAGTGGACACACTTGTTCCTTGAATTCTGGATACCGTCGAGACAGTTCGTAGAAGACGTCGCTGGAGAGATCTTTGAAGCGGGAGGCGGGGAGTGTGGCTAATTTTTGCCGAGCCTGGTTCCGTTTGGGATGGAAATCGTCGCGAACGGGCAAAAAAGGGACTGATAGTGTCAGTAGAAAGAGGATGAGTGGTCTGATAAGTGAAGAGGGTAGAGCAATTCGCCTGACCTTCGTTCTCCACCGAGTTATTCGTCCTTCGCAGCAGTTCATCGTACACGTCGGTCGAGAGTTCTTGAAACTGTTGGCGTGTGAGGCGAGTGAGTTTCTGTCGTGCCGATGTTCGAGAGTTTGCAGGTTCTAACAGGGGGGAGGGGTGAGACTTGTGCCGGACACGAATCCAGCCACACAACGGCCAACTCGGTTCAAACGTTGGTGTTTAGTACCACCTGACATTGGGCCGACAGTGGCCCCGGTGGAGGAGAGAGGGGCCAACCCAGGTGACATTAACGAGGACGGATAACCCGGATGGTGTACGGCCGACGAACGAGTCTGAAACACACACCTTTGGCAAGGTAAGAAGCGAGGTATTTGTGCAGCTCGTCAAAGTGGGCTTTGGCGATTAGGACCGAGTCCAAAGGGGGGTAATTAGCACTTTGGTTTGGCGGGCTCCTCGGCTGGAACGTGCTGTTCTGATAGCTGGAGATCCCCGAATAGGTGGTCGTGGTGGGGGAGGGCGGTGTGCGCGAGGTGCTCGTCGTCCGCTTCATGGCGTGCACAACGCGACTTGTGGCCGAGAGGGGGAGGGGGACGGTGCTCTCGGGGGTCGTGGGCGGGAGGTGCGGATGAGATGAGGCGACCGTTTTCGGTCACGAGTCAAGACGCTCGGGCCGGCGTCAATCAGCGGGTCGGTGCGTGCAATCCTTTTGCGTCCCCGCTCACTCCTCAAGGTCGAGTGTATTCTCACACAGAGTCTCGCACGTTCGACGCACATGGGCTGGACAGCACGCTTTTGGATACAGGCTAACGCAGTACAACAGTGTAAAAAACGGTTTAATCGTCGAACAATCCAAACATCTGCAAGTCGGAAATTTCAGTTCATGTTCTCCAAGGACCGAGCGGAAAGATCTCACCCCGCCGTCATCATCATCATCATCTTCGTCTTCCTTCTTCTCCTCCTCGTCTGGGGCAGCAGTAGTTTCCTCGACAGCCTCAGCGGGGGCGGCAGCAACTGCGAACGCCTCGGGGTTGGCCAAGTATTCCTTCACCTTTTCGGAGCCCTCGAATGTGTAATCGGTGGCAAGGGACACGGCAATGAGATTCTTGTAGGCATTGACGAGCGAGTGCGAAACGGAAACGACGGTCGGGTAAGAAAGAGCCAGGGAGATGGCGGCAATGGTCTTGATACCAGACAAGAATCTGTCGATCAACTCGGTGTCGGTGACATCCAAAACGTCGGGGGTAAAGGCGTTCCCGGAGTCGAATATTTGAACGACGGTCATACCGTACGTGAACGGGGAGATATTCAACATGTTCAAAAGCGCGGCTTCGGATGGGCCAACCCTGGTGCCAGCGGTGACGACCTTCACGTCCGAGACGATCTCGATGGTTCCCCTGGCAATCTTGGTGGGGATACCCAAAGCTTGGAAGAAGGATGTTTTTCCGGGCTCCATCCCGGTGTTTCCGGCAGGGACAATAACATCTCGAGGGGCAAAGGCACCGGCCCTAGCGGGGGCAGCTACCTTGTTCTCGACAATGAGGTCCCGGATGTCCTTCAAATCGCCAGAGGTGAAGACGAATCCGATGTTGCCCCTAACGTGGGGAAGGAGACGTTCGAATTGGGGATATTCGGCAAGGATCGAGCGCAAAGCACGTCGGACCATGGTGTTCTTGCCCATGACTACGGTACCCTTGCCACGAAGGGAAACGCGAATCTGATGCATCTGGTTGGAGCCGACATTGTCGACGTTGACCACGAAGATGGAAGCTGGGAGGAGCACGAGTTTTAGACACTGCAAGGAAGCGAGACTCGTTGACGTACGGAATTTGGCAATAAGCTCCTTGAGGCGGTTAAAGTATACCTCCTTCTGCGCGCGAGTAGCACCCATTGTGGATCGGGGTTTCCTTGCAAACGCGTTAACACGATCGTATAGTTGCAGACAGTTCCTGGCTCACTATCTGAGTCGTGAGAGGGTTCAAATGTGCCTCCCGATTGGCCTCTTTTGGTAGTAGGGCTATCAGAAACCTCCAGTAGGCGTAAAAACGCAGTACTGACCTGAGTGCCAATGGATTTTTCAAGGCGTGGATATCGTCGAGACGTTGGTGTCAGCCACTCGGTATGCGATGGCTCGGTGTGATGAACTGTACAGCGGTCCGGTGGTTGCCGGGTGCAAGAACTCCGGTGTCGATCGGACGGTTGCCGGACCCGGACCCGAAGCGGCCGGCGCCTGCGGATGCGTATCTTCCCACGGATGCTCACACTCTCATGCTAATATTCCACCCATGGGACCCCCGTGGTGCACGCGTGGCCACAGGAGCGTAATCGGCGTGTATCCATATCTATGCATGGGGATAAGCTAGCCACTTGCGGGGTGGTTCGGTGGCTTCGAATGGGCATATCTTGATAAAGTCTAGGGTCAAACTTCACGCGGGGCTTCCTTTCCCGAAAGCGCCCAAATCGCAGAGAAGCCCTGAGCGAGATGTTCTTAATGGTAAACAAGACAACTGTTGGTGCCTCTCTGCGTTGAGGTAGCCCTTATTTGTAGGGGGAGGGTCCGGAGTGGGGCAGCTATCAGCCCTGCTGGTAGGAACCGGAACATTAACAGTAGGAAGAGCCGAGCAGAGGATATCAATTATCTCTCAATGCCTGCACATGCGTGTATATTATCTGACGACTACTGGGCTATAATCGAGAGAAGAGCAAAAAAAGCGTATCAGCGTAATCCATGGAGTGGGCGCGTGAAGGGGAGAAAATAGTACCCACGTCGAGTGCATTACTCTAAAGGAAGCATGACCCACTAGTTGGGCAAGGAAAGGGGTGTTAGATATCGGACACAGTGGGTGAGTTGATAGAAAAAAATAGAAGGAATTGGGGTGGGCGTTGTCATGGGCGGGAATAGTCCGTTGAAGGTAGTTACAGAGGGCATTGTAGCAAGGGCGAGGTAGATAGCCCTCCTCCTTCAAGGAGAGCTTCGAAAGGGGAACAGATGCAAGAGGTAAGTGCATCGGATACAACGAAACGGTCCAGGCGATTACAATGATTGCAAGCGTTTAACAGACGACGCAGGAGCAGCCGTTTGAGTGCCCACCATCATCCATGCTGTTTTTCATACCGCTGCTCTTTCTGCGATGGTGGGAACTACTCGGAGCGCCGTCACGCATCAGCATGCTGGCTCGGGTGGCGGCCTCAAAGACGTCATCAACGCCTTCGATGCGGAGGGCGCTGCACTCTTTGTAGTCCCTAGCACCAATATCGTGAGCAACACGCTCGGCCTGCGCTCGTGTCACGTAGTTCAAGTAGTCTGGGTGATCCTGTGCAGGCCGAAGGTCCGATTTGCATCCGACAAGGATGATCGGAATGACGGGACCGCAAATGGACCTCACCTCTTCAATCCACTGCGGAAGAGTGAGTGACCTAAGAGTTAGAGGGTTGGGTTAAGGTACCTTGACCGTCACGTTCTCCAGGGAATCTGGAGTATCAATCGAGAAGGCGATCAGAATGACGTGTGACTTGGCGTATGAGAGCGGACGGAGTCCCTGGATGAGGAGACGTTGGGTCAGGCAGGTCATCCCAGAACCCTAACTCGGGATCTAGTAACTACCTCATACTCCTCCTGGCCACTGATACCGAATTGAATCAGCAAGGTTAGTCATCCGGCAAGACTCTGGTACGCACGCAGTATCCCAAAGCGCCAACTGCACAGGTTTGCCGTCCAGCCTGATCTCGGCGACATAATTTTCAAAAATAGCTGCGTTCAGGAGGGTTCAGAATGATCTGGTGATGGGGAACCGGGTGGGTACTGACTGGGTTGCTTCGGAGACTGTGAGCAGGAGCAAGTGGGGTTGGTGGTGGAGACTTACATATTCTTTGGGAAACTCTCCGAGGGCAAACGAACACAGTAGGGAGGTCTTGCCACATGCACCTATAGCTGGGGTTTAGGATGTGGCCGCTGAGCGATCGCGGAAGGCTGACCGTCGCCGACAATAACAAGCTTTCTTCGGATCTGCAACCAGGCAAGAGCACATTCAGTCTACTCCCACGTGTATAATCGAGTCTCTGACAGACGTACAGGGTTGGAGGATGACATTTGCGATGCGTTGATTGGGAAGAGGTTGCGTCGGACGATTTACAGACCACAGCCGAGTAACGTCGTGCGCAGCAGAGTGGCTGGGGGTGAGCACTGGGCGTCGAGAGGAACGGAAGAAAGGGCGGGGGGAATAAAATAAGGGAAGGCTAGCTCTTCGAAGCTGAAAGCAACCGCCGTCGTCGTTGCTGTCGTTGTCGAGCGTGAAGGCCAAAGTGGCGGTGTGCAAGAAATAAGTCGAGCCGGAATCCTTGAAACCCGGTCACGGCTTTGTTACGCCGACACGTGGCGAGGACTACAAACTCCCTTCAAGTTCCGCTCTTAATTATCCGCGGGCGGCACTCAGTCTGTCGATTCAATCCGTGCGGGTGGCTCGCAAACACGCTCTTGTTCGCCCCAGATATCCACTGTCAAGCCGGCGTTCTGACCCTCTGCCTGATCGGGTGCCCGTTGCATCCTCTGACCTGGATCTACTGTACCCACCCGGTCTAACAGATCTCGTGTGATAACATGCCACGTCATGTCAAAATACACTTCGTGCCACTGCGGTCGTCTCTGGTAAACCTTCCGATCTCAATATACGGCCCTTTACTCCAACGCAATGCAGTAAGCATCCGCACTCTTCTTCTGTCTCGTTCAGTAATGCTCCTCCACCGCGCAGAGGCCACAGGGCATCGCAATACAGCTGACGTTGCCCGAAAAGAATGTCGAGGCATTTGTCGGATGGACCGGGATGGCCTCAGCATCGTCGCTCGCCCATTTTAGCTCTCCTTCGTCTGCCGAAAAGGGCATCGAGACCCTGGAAATCGACCCTCAATTCGCCCAGGGTCTTGGTTTTGGCCCTGGCGATGTTGTACGTACTAGCCTAGATACCCTGGACCTTCAGTGTCACAACTTTTTCTAAAGGTTGAAATCGGCCTTTTGCACGATCTCGGATATGCAAAATCCATCGGGACTGAACCACTCACTGCAGACGATTGGGAGATCCTCGTGGGTCTACATCTGGAAATGCTGGATCAAGTTGACCCACCGTCTGCTTCAGGAATCGCACGCTTCCCATATAGAATCGAACCTGATTTCTCAGGTCAGGGTTGCAAACATCGGCCAAGAAATCGACGTCTGGGTACTGGGACGCACCAGAGTCAGGCTGCGAGTAGGTAAGACGGCACTCAGCCAAACAACGACGGAGGCTGATCTCTTCAAGTCTCCCTAAACGGGTCTGAAAATGGTAGACCCCTCCTGCTCGCGACCGACACTGAGGTCTCCGTAGCTCCGAAGATGAGGGCGAACGTTCGAAAGGTCGCCAAGAATCCCACTGTAATCTCCGATGGCAACGCGCCGGCCGAGGAACAAAAGCGATCAAAGGCCATACTCCTTCGAGTACTGCCGTTTCGACTATTCCCACCGCCAGCCTTCACTGTCTCATCAAATCTCCCCCTAGCGGTCGTATCCCAACTGGTGTTCACAGAACTGACCGGAAGGACGCCTTCCCGGATGGGCGACGCGACAGAAATCCTCTTGCATCCCGCCCGTGTTTCGAGAATCCCACCCCCATCCGATCCCGGAGCGCCTGCGGAGCAGAAATCTGTAGACCTCCCTCCCATGCCAACAACCACCAAAGTTCTGAACTCCAAGGACGTAAAAGAGAGGGCGGAAGAACAAACAATATCCGATGGATTCGTCATCCTTGTGTCTTCCTACAACATACCCAATAAACACATCGTATTCGCGAGCCCGGTCAATGGAGCCGAAGAGTTCGACATTGTTCAGTGAGTAATCGCGTCTTGGGGGGGGTCTTAGATATAACAATTCGTCCTTAAGCGTCGGTGTGGATCAAGATGCCGAACCCCCAACAGCTGAGGAAGGCGCCCCCCCTGACGGTGTTCCCATGCTTGGGTAAGTTACTCCATAGACAATCACAGCACATTCAAAGTTTTCTAGTCAACCACCGGTCAAGGCGCTACCCGGCCTGACTGATGCCGTTATGAAGTGCAACACATTTGTCGAAGTCAAATTCATCGCGCATAGCCAAACGAAATTTGTTGAAGGCAGTGAGTCCCATCCTCGGAGGTGGTTTGTTCACCGATTATTGACATTACGTAGTTTCGGCGGTTCTAATTACTGGCAGGTCTGGGGCAGGAAAGACCTCCATCGCGAAGACGGTCGCAAAAAATATGGAGAACAACCGAAACGTTAGGACATGTGAGGTCTATTTGCAGTTGGTCCACCACGGCCATTAACTTCGACGTCTCCATTGCCTCAGACACGCTATCCGTTGACCTGTCCCAGTTCACCGAAAAGACAGTACCCAGACTACGAGAACTCTTCACACACTGGCTCACGAAGGCGAGGTGGCACCAACCCTCGATTATGATCTTCGATAATGTCGATCAACTGATGCCACCGCAGGCAGAGGTAAGTGGAGGATAGCGAAGGCCGAGTGCAGCTCTTTAACCATCCCCCCCGAAAGAATACCGACTCAACGAGGACAAGGCACATCGTCGAGACCTTCATAGGGGTGTATGCCACAACCTTCAGATCAATTCCCACGAACTTCAGGGGTGTCGTGATGATCGCTACCGCAAAATCCTCCGCCACCATACACCCCCTCCTCAAGCAACTGCATGTCTTCGAGGATACGATCAACGTGCTACCACCAAACAAAGAAGCAAGAAAAGAAATACTGTCTCACTTCGTGGAACAACGGATGGTGGCTTCTGACCTAACCAAAGATACATCGTTGAACTACGCAGCATTGGGAACCCTGACGGAGGGTTATGCGGCACTGGATCTAAAAGATCTAGTCTCTAGGGCTGTGCATAACGCGGCGGAACGCTCACTTACTGATGCCGGTGGACTTCTGGACTACGCGGCCGTGAGTGTGAGCTAGGGTTCCCAGTTGTCTGTGGTGTTTATCACTCCCCTCTGCCCCAGCCGAAATTGACGTATCGGGACTTCACCACGGCTCAAGAGGATTTTGTCCCGCTCTCGCTTCGAGACGTAAACCTGCAGAAATCCACGGTTAGCTGGGCTGATGTCGGAGGTTCGTTTCCATAGGTTCTGATGGAGATCCAACCCGATCGGCTCACGCGATGTATTCAGGATTGGGCGAAACGAAAAAGATCCTCAGGGAGACGTTGGAATGGCCAACAAAATACGCTCGCATCTTCGCCCAATCCCCATTGCGCCTCCGTTCCGGGTGAGTTAAACCTCACCAGTTGCAATCGGGTTAATACTTTCCCCAGGCTGCTGTTATACGGGTACCCTGGATGTGGGAAGACCATGCTTGCTTCTGCAGTAGCAAAGGAGTGTGGGCTCAATTTCATCAGCGTCAAGGGACCTGAAATCTTGAACAAATATATTGGCGCTAGCGAGAAGTCGGTAAGCCTAGGATTGTTACCCTTCGACCGTGCCATTCATGCAAGCCCGGATTTACACCGGTCCAAATTTTCGCCCGATTTGCCCGACGTTCGGTTGTCACTGATCATCCCCGAACACGCCGTCTAGGTTAGAGATTTATTCGAGAGGGCTACTGCCGCGAAACCCTGCGTCCTATTCTTCGACGAGTTTGACTCAATCGCACCGAAACGGTTCGTTCGGCGGGCTGAGGTCGAGGAACGCTTACTCAAATTCCCCGCAGAGGACATGACAGTACTGGTGTCACAGATCGGGTCGTAAATCAGATGCTCACGCAAATGGATGGTGCGGAGGGCTTAGAAGGGGTGTATGTGCTCGCTGCGACCAGGTAAGCAAACAGAGACACCCAGCTCGACCCTATTCCGCGTTGTGGCGCCCGGCTCGTCAGCCGATCATCTCGGGCTGCCACAACCCTAGCGTTTGTGATGACACGGATGTCTAACGGTCATCTTTGATACCCCACCGAGTGAGACCGACGAACGACATCACATCACCTGCGGGATGTTCTGTACCAAGACCCTAGCTCACTTCGGCCTACGGGCCCTGATCTTGAATCGTCACTCTCTGGGATTGTACTCATCGAACTCCTTCACACCGTGTGACTCAGCCGCCCGGATTTGATAGATTCAGCGTTATTACGCCCTGGGAGACTCGACAAGTCTCTCCTATGTGACATCCCCAGTCAGAGCGACCGGAAGGAGGTATGTTCGTCTTTTTTTTATAACAGTACGACGCCGCCGCCCCCCACCCAACTCCATATTTTAAAGCTGGTTCAGAGTCTCTAACTGTGGCAAATGGTAGATTCTGGAGACACTCCGCAAAAAGGTGACCATGGCAGATGACGTGGATCTAGAATCCATCGCGCGTGCAACGAACGGGTTTACCGGGGCAGACCTCCAAGCGTTGGTGTACAACGCCAATCTAGAGGTTGTGCATGAGACAATAGACCAGAAACCCCCGAACGACGGATCTGGGGGAGGGGAGAAAGGTAGTATTTTGGATGAAGACCAGAAGATCCGGTATATAACGTTCGGTCCGGAGGGCAGTGAGAAAAAGGTGTTATCGAATGCTGAGGAAATGGCGATCCAGAGACAGGTGAGAAGCCTGACATACCATTTTCGGAGTGGTTCACACCTGAGGAAACACCTAATACTCCAGCTGAGACAAATATATCTGTCTACCTCCAAACGAGTTGAGGAGGAGGGGGAAGTCGAGACCCCCAAAACCACAAAGGTTTGCGTTTCCAAGTCCCAGACGTGCTACCCGCTAAACCAACTTTCAGCCGGTCGTTCGCGCAGAGCACCTGCGTAGGGTTTTAAAGACGGCACGGCCATCCGTTTCACCGCAAGAAGTTCGGAGACTGCGAGTAATGTCCGTGACGACAGTCGTCAGACCGAGGAAAGGCTGACATTACGGCGTAGATACGATGCGTTTGACCAAGATCGGAGTGGTGGGATGCCGCTTCCCCCGGAAGGTACCACCGTAGGCACACGGATCTCGCTTCAGTAGTTCCACACGAAGGTGTGAAACGCGGGGTGCCCGAGGTGTCGGTTGTCTGGCGTCGGCGCTGATATGTGGGTAGCGTTATTAATGAGTCTCATTCGTATGCCATGAAAACGTTGGCATGGGATGAGTACTGAGAAGTGCACCAGAATCCAGTGCTTTGTCTCATCTAATCGAACCACGCGTTGAGCACCTGAAGAAGTGGAAGTCCTGATCGATGATCTGCCGATCCTTCCGAGACTAAATTGGACCAGAAAGGAATGGATTATGTACGATCTTCTCCATCGAAACTGAACCTGAAACAGCTGTCGATGTCAACGAGTGGGCGGCTTTTGGTGCTGGCGGCCCAATATTAACGAGTTTGGAATCACTGCCCAGTCGACAATATGAATGAGGGTAGGAGGGAGAGCATTGGCCTGGCGGGTCGGGTCACTGCCTACGAGAAGCGCGACCCCGGTGCGCAAGCGCGGTTACCACGCGACGGGGACGCTTGCGCGTGTTCGTCCCGGCGACAGGCACGTTTAACGAGGATGCCGCCAGGCAGCAGGGACTTCCGAGTTCGGTAAATAGGCCGGTGAGGCGTGGCAGAGACCCAGACCCGGTTGCAGTGGTCAGCGTCAGGAAGTACTTGGGGGGAGGGTCGCATCATCAAACAGGAATCACAGTTTGGACTTTGATGTGGTTTTAGGTGGGGCACAGGAGGCAATGGGTGTCGAACGGAGAACGGGCATTAGGCAACATCAAATACCAAGTCTATTCGCCAGCAGTGCTCGTGTGTCATGAACATCAAAACCTGTGCCGTTTATAATAACGATGCGATACTCGTCGGGATTTCCTCTCCCCCCCCCCTTCTTCCCCGTGTTAACCCTCCCCCGTCCTTCGTGGTCGGTCCCAACTGCAAATGGGCCAAGCGGCTAGCCTAAAGTTCGGTACAATCGGGGTCTGCAGTTCCTCCACAACTGAAGAAGAAGAATTCCAGCCACATCACCCCAGGTTTGCGGTCACAGCCGAAGTGCCGAATTCAAAACCTGGCTCACTACAACCAAATCGATACTCAGAAAGTAATCGATCGTTCCAATCCCTGGCAAAGGAGTCCTCCGTCCTCGACTTAGTGAGTCCCCCCTTTCTCTGTCCCAGCCGGCGTCCTAGTCTCTGGTGGACAGCATTTCCGGTAGTAGGTTACCCAGGGCTGATCGCGAAACATTTTGACAGCGTCAGTCAACACCGCTACCCCCTCCCTCTCCTCCACCACCACCTTCACGATCACCAACCCCAGCTCCAGCTCCAATGCAAAGACACACCTTCACTGCCCTCAACTCGACGTTCATCGTCGATTCTGAGTACGAGTTCGTAAAAGAACTCGGTCAGGGTGCCTATGGATGTGTCGTCGCTGCAAAACATCGCAGATCTGGTGAAGGTTGTGCGATAAAGAAAATCACCAACATCAACACCAAGCGTATCCTGACTAAACGATGCCTGAGAGAGATCAAGTACGTTCCCCGGCTAGATCGCCCATACCCCGCTCACCATGCTCCCTCTTGATAACAGGCTATTACACCACTTCCGCGGCCACAAGAATGTAGGAAACTTCTCCAGCTCACCACACGATGTCCGTTTCTCATAGGGGACATCTATCTAGATTACCTGCCTCTACGACATGGACCTGGTCTTCAAACCAGACGGGAATTTCGACGAAGTTTATTTATACGTGGGTTTCCTCTTCTCACCATCTTGGATCACCATCTGACCCTTTTTCTTCGACCATTTAGGAGGAGCTGATGGAGGCCGATCTTCATGCGATTGTGAGTTCGGTTCGCCCCAGCATCCGCCAATCACTGATTGCTTTCCACCCTAGATCCGGTCCCAGCAACCACTCTCAGACGCTCATTTCCAGTCTTTTATTTATCAGACCCTTTGCGGTCTCAAGTACATTCACTCCGCTAATGTTATTCACCGCGATCTCAAGCCGGGGAACCTCCTGGTTAACGCCGACTGTGAGCTCAAGATCTGTGACTTCGGTCTCGCGCGTGGATACTCCCCTGGGGGAGGTGCCAGTGCCAAGGCTGGTTCTAACCAGGGCTTCATGACTGAATACGTCGCTACCCGGTGGTATCGAGCACCGGAGATTATGCTGAGTTTCGCCAACTACGTGAGTCTCCCGCGATTAATTGACGATCTACTGATGTTCATTTCTGGATCTCCAGTCTACCGCCATCGACGTTTGGTCTGTAGGGTGTATCCTTGCGGAACTCCTCCTCGGAAAGCCGATCTTCAAGGGCAGAGAGTGAGTATTGTTTGATGCCCCATAATCGATTAAATCTCATCCCTTGTCAGTTACGTTGATCAACTCAACCAAATCTTGCACTATCTGGGAACCCCATCGGAGGACACCCTTCGTCGTGTTGGTTCCCCCCGTGCCCAGGAGTATATCCGCTCTCTCCCCATCAAGCCCCGCGTTCCTTTCTCGACCCTCATCCCCCATGCCAACCCCCTCGCGATCGATCTCTTGTCCAGGATGCTTAACTTCGATCCTGCGAAACGAATCACTTGCGAAGAGGCCTTGAATCACCCCTACCTCCAGGTCTGGCACGACCCCGCAGATGAACCAGTTTGCCCCGACAAGTTCGACTTTGGCTTTGAAGACGAAGACTCGATCGAAGGCATGAAGAAGCTGATTGTTGAGGAGGTTCATTCATTCCGGGCTGAAGTTAGGGCGCACGCTCGTGCTGCTGGGCAAGTCCGCCGCCAGGATAGGTGAGCTCCCCCCTAGTTCCCCTTCCGCGGCGCTTGGTGTTGACCATACCTTAGTTTACCCATCCCCTCTCGCGAGGAAATCCTAAACTCCCCGATGGTCGAAGATCGTGGGGCAACTTCCGGTTTCACCCACCAGTACCACCAACGACCTCCCAGTCCAATCATGGATGACCCGGGCGCAGAGCTGGAGAGGGAGCTTGGCACACACATGCGCCGGTGATATCTTTCTGACGTCCCCGGGGGGGTTCCTGGGGGAGGGGAGTCGCTTCGTACTTGTACATCTTTGCTTCTATCATGACCATTCGCCACTCTGGGTTTTCTGTATTTTTGGCGTACGTTGTTTATGCAGGCCTCCGTATATATTGGGTGACCATCAGTAAGACCAGGTACACCACTGTCCGTCGTAGAGTGCCAATAGCCGGGACCTGCGCTGCCTGCGATCCGAAGGTATTCACAGTCACGATTCACACCTTCATTCATGTCCCAAAATATTGGTTTTACACGTCCCTACGCAATTGTAGTTAACCTTACAGACTGTCACCCACTGACAAGGATCCTCGTTATGGCGTTTAGTGGAACAGGCATGTGACTTCCATGCGTAGGGCGTAGCCGGATTGTCAGGAGTTCACTGGGTGGTTTTTAGGTTGGCGGTGTTGACCCCTGGCCTTCACCGGATCCATTGAATGATCAGACGAGTGAAACCCAAAACGATCAGCTGTTGGGAACTCATCCTGCTACCCGCAAGGCACCGAGTGGTGGTGATAAAGGGTGCGAAGAAGGCGTGGGCGGCCGTTTGGTCGTTGGGTTGGCAAGGTTTGGAAATGGCGAAGTTCAAGGCACTTTGTCAGACCCCATGTAGAGCTTTGGTTTCATAGTACGCAGAGCGCAGTCCGGATTCGGGATGTAGCCCGCCATGTCAACGCCGGGCGGCGGCGAACAGCACGCCCAAAACACAACGGGGTTCCAGTGCTACGCGGATCCGAACGGATGCGTCACGTTCGCCCGCCCATGGAAGGTGGCTAGTTCCCCTTCGCTGTACAGCCTCGGGAAATGTAATAGATCGGAAGTGCAAGGG